>WNFG01000540.1_pt1 | contig 63580 bp, 66 predicted proteins | sample 5400431 | NCBI WGS metagenome assembly WNFG01 (sample SAMN13153346, study PRJNA577476) | soil metagenome | isolation source: 120 cm saprolite under Douglas fir tree site 2 hole 3 replicate 2 | place: USA:California | collected 2015-04-18
CTGCACCGGCAAGACCATGTTCGACTCGGGCAAGGTCGAGATCCCGTTCGCGGCGGAGGTCTTCCGCTACTACGCGGGCTGGGCCACCAAGATCCACGGCGAGACGCTGGGCCTGCGCGACAACGCCTTCACCTTCACGCTGCGCCAGCCGGTGGGCGTGGTCGGGGCCATCGTGCCCTGGAACTTCCCCTTCCTGCTCTCGTCCTGGAAGATCGCCCCCGCGCTGGCCGCGGGCAACACGGTGGTGATCAAACCCGCGTCGCAGACCCCGCTCACCGCGCTGCGCTTCGCCGAGATCTGTCAGGAGGCGGGCGTGCCGGAGGGCGTGTTCAACGTGGTGACCGGGCCGGGCGGCAAGGTCGGCATGGCCCTGGTGCGGGACCCGCGGGTGGACAAGATCGCCTTCACCGGTTCCACCGACGTCGGCAAGCAGATCATGCGCGAGGCGGCGGGGACGCTCAAGCGCCTCTCGCTCGAGCTGGGCGGCAAGTCGCCCAATATCGTGTTCGCCGACGCGGACATGGACGCGGCGGTGCGCGGCGCGCTCACCGGCATCTTCTACAACAAGGGCGAGGTGTGCGCGGCCGGCTCGCGCCTCTTCCTCGAGGACTCCATCCACGATCAGTTCATGGCCAAGCTCACCGACCGGGTCAAGAGTCTGAAGGTCGGTGACCCGATGGACAAGGCCACCCGGATGGGGCCGGTGGTGTCGAAGGGCCAGATGGAGACGGTGCTGTCGTACATCGAGTCCGGCAAGCAGGAAGGGGCGCGGGTGGTGGCGGGCGGCGGCCGCGCCGACGTCGGCACCGGCAAGGGCTACTTCATCCAGCCCACCATCTTCGACGGCGTCACCAACGACATGAAGATCGCCCGCGAGGAGATCTTCGGCCCGGTGCTCTCGGTGATCCCGTTCCGCTCGGTCGAGGACGGCATCGCCCAGGGCAACCACACCTCCTACGGCCTCGCCGCCGCGGTGTGGACGCGCGACGTATCGAAGGCTCTCAAGGCCGCGAAAGCGATCCGGGCGGGCACGGTGTGGGTCAACGCCTACAACCTCTTCGACGCGGCGCTGCCGTTCGGCGGCTTCAAGGAGTCGGGCTTCGGCCGCGAGATGGGGTCGGTCGGCCTCGACAACTACACCGAGGTCAAGACCGTCTGGGTCGACCTGTCGTAGCCGCTCCACCGTGGACGGGCATGCGCTCGCCGTCCGCCGATAGCATCCGGCACGACCTGGTCCTGGTGGGCGGCGGTCACGCCCACGTCCAGGTGCTCACGCGCTGGGCCATGGCTCCCGTTGCGGGGGCGCGCCTCACCCTCGTCGTGGATCGGCCGATCGCAGTCTACTCCGGCATGGTGCCCGGCTTCGTGGCCGGCCAGTACCCGCGGGAAGCCCTCGAGATCGACGTGCGGCCGCTGGCCCTCCGCGCGGGGGCACGCTGCATCGTCGCCCCGGCCATCGGGCTCGACACGGGCGCGCGGCGCCTCATCCTCGAAGGCCGTCCGCCGATCGCCTACGACACCGTGTCGTTCGACGTGGGCTCCACGGTGGCGGGGCTCGGGCTGCCCGGCGTCCGCGAGCACGCGATCCCCACGCGCCCCATCGGAGAATTCGTCCGCCGGGTGGACGAGGTGCTGGCCGCCGCGCGGGATCGCGACGCCGCCCGCATCGTCGTGGTCGGCGCAGGCGCGGGCGGCGTCGAAGTGGCCTTCGCGCTCGCGGCGCGGCTCCGCCGCGAGCGCGCCGGGCGCGTCGAGGTGCTCCTGCTCGAGTCCGGCCCCCGCGTGCTGCCGGGCTACGCGGCGAGCGCGGCGGCCCGCGTCCAGGCCGCGGCCGCCACGCGCGGCATCGCGATCCGCACGGGCACGCGCGTGATGCGGGTCGAGGCCGACTCGGTGCACCTGGAGGGCGGCGAGCGGCTGCCGGCCGCCGCGGTGGTCTGGGTGGCGGGCGCCGCCGCGCTCCCGACCTTCGACGGCTCCGGACTCGAGATCGACGAGGGCGGCTTCGTCCGGATCCGCCCCACTCTCCAGTGCGCCGGGCACGACGAGGTCTTCGCGGTGGGCGACTGCGCGGCCTGGACCGCGGGCCCCGGCCTGGCCAAGGCCGGCGTGTACGCCGTCCGCCAGGGGCCGGTGCTCGCGCACAACCTGATCGCGCGGATCCGCGGCGAGCGGCTCCGCGCGTATCGCCCGCAGCGCGACTTCCTCTCGCTGCTGAACCTGGGTGACGGCGGGGCGATCGGCACCAAGTGGGGCGTCTCGGTCGAAGGGACCACACTCTTCTCGCTGAAGGACTGGATCGACCGCCGCTTCGTGCGCCGCTTCCAGGTGCTCGATCAGGACGGCGCCCTCACGCCGGACTTCGCGGCGAAGCCCATGCCCGGCGGGGACATGCTCTGCGGGGGCTGCGCGGCCAAGGTGGGCGAATCCTCGCTGACCCGCGCGCTGGAGCGGCTCGGGGTCCCGAGCCATCCCGCCGTCGTCCTGGGCCTGGCCCAGCCCGACGACGCGGCCGCGGTGGAGACCGAGCGCGGGCGCCGCGCTTCGCCCTCGCCCAGGTGAGCGTGCCGGAGGCCGACCCGGCGCGCGCGGAAGAGACGCTCTACCAGGTGATGGCGGGCGCCCGGGCCGCGCTGGACGCCGATGGCGTCACCCTGGTGGGCGGCCACACCACCACGGGGCCCGAGTTGGTGGTGGGCTTCGCGGTCTGGGGCTTCGCGGCCTCGGCCGACGCGCTGATCCGCATCGGCGGCGCGGCGCCCGGGGACCAGCTCATCCTGACCAAACCGCTCGGCACCGGCGTGATCCTCCAGGCCGACATGCGCGGCCTCGCGCGCGGTGAGTGGGTGGAGGCGGCCGCGGCCTCGATGCTCCGCTCCAATGGGCCGGCCTCGCGCGCGATGGTCGCGCTGCGGCCGTCGGCCGCCACCGACGTCACCGGCTTTGGGCTGGCCGGGCACCTGGGCGAGATGCTGCGCGCGAGCAAGGGCACCGCCGTGCTCGACCTCGCCGCGATCCCCGCCCTGCCCGGCGCGGTGGCGCTGCTCGCCCGCGGCATCCGGAGCACCGCGCATCCCGAGAACGCCCGCGCGCGGCGCGCCATGCTCGTGGAGCCGGACGCGGCGCGGCGCGACGCGCTCGACCTGCTCTTCGATCCCCAGACCTCGGGGGGGCTGCTGCTCGCGGTGCCCAGGGAGCGCAGCCCGGCGATGCTGAGCGCGCTGCGCGACGCCGGCGACGGGGCCGCGGCAATCATCGGCGAGGTCGCACCGCCCCGACCCGACGGCGCGCTGATCCGGGTGGTTAGATCATCGGAGGGGGCCCCTTCTGAATTCTAAGAGGGGGCCCCCTCCGAGCCTCCCCCAGAACGGGTTGCGCCGGCGAAGCCAGCGCTCGAACGGAGCTTACTCGGACGCGCGGTTAGCGCGCGGGCACGCTCCGGCGCCCCGCCGGTGCGACCTCGACGACGAGGCCGGCGCTCCAGCCGTACTTGGCCTCCGACCGCGCCCGGATGGCGGCGACCAGATCTCGCTCCGACCGGGCATCGACCACGCGGGCGCGTCCGCGGAAGGATCGGCGCCCGACGCGCGCGCGCACCGCGGGCTCCGCGAGGAGGTTCTGCACCCAGTGCGCCTTCAGGCCGTGCTCGGCAACCAGGTAGTAGCGGCCCGCGTGGCGGGTGAACCAGATCTCGATCCGCCGCGGAAGCTCGCTGCGCCGGCCGGTGGTGGTCAGGTAGAGATACTTCGCCTCGGGGCTCACGCGCCGAAGGCGCGCTCGAACTGCCGCTTCGCCGCGTCGTCGAGGCCGCTGCGGAACTTCTTGTAGCGCTCGAGGAAGCGCTTGCCCGCCTTGGTGAGGCGCATGCCGCTCGCGGGGCCGCCTCCCGGCACCCGCTCCACGAACTTGAAGCCGGCCGCCTCCTCGAGGTCGCGCAGGTAACCCCACGCGTTGCGGTAGGACATCTCGAGCTCCTGGGCCGCCTTCTTGAGCGACCCGCGCTCCTCGATCAGCTCGAAGAGCCGGGCGCGCCCGTCTCCGAACTTGAGCTCGTCTCCGAACATCACCCAGACGCGCAGCTTGGGCTTCATCAGGGCGCATCTTACTCCCAGATTCTCCGCCCACGGACGGCGAGAAGCCGTTACCATCCGCCTGAGATGCCCCTCTCCAGCATCCAGCTCGCGCGTCAGGTCCAGGCCTATGTGGCCGAGCCGGGCGGCTCCCTCGAGGAGAAGGCGACCCGGGTCGGGGTGCGCCGGAACGAGCTCTTGCGAGCCGCCCGGGGCACGATCTCCCGGACTACCCGGCTGCGCCTGCTCGTTTTCTTCGCCGCGGCCGGCGCGCGCCGGGGACGGGGTCCGAGCGCCCCCGCGGATCAGCGGGCTCATCGTCAGCGGAAACGGGGGTTTACATGAGCCCCACCCCCGGCCGGGCGGTGCCCGGCGCAGGAGGCAGGCCCGACGGCGGCGCCGTCGTCACACCCCCGGGCCGGCTGTGGTACCCTAGCCGCCGCCCGCTGAATCGCGCGAGCGGAGCACGCCGCGCTCAAACCACCCTCGAGGAGGAGACACTCATGGCGATCAGAGTTGGTGACCGCGTGCCGGATGGCACGCTCACGGAGTTCATCGAGCAGGAAACCCCGGGCTGTACCGTGGGCCCGAACCCCTTCCAGGTGGCGGATCTCACCAAGGGCAAAAAGATCGTCGTCTTCGGTCTGCCGGGCGCCTTCACCCCCACCTGCTCGGCCAAGCACGTGCCGAGCTACGTGGCCAATATCGACAAGCTCAAGGGCAAGGGCGTCGACGAGGTGTGGTGCGTGTCGGTCAACGACGCCTTCGTCATGGGCGCGTGGGCCAAGGACCAGAAGAGCACCGGCAAGGTCCGGATGATGGCCGACGGCAGCGCCGCGCTCACGAAGGCGATGGGACTCGAGATGGATCTCACCGCCCGGGGCATGGGGGTGCGCTCGCAGCGCTACTCGATGCTGGTGGACAACGGCGTCGTGAAGGCGCTGAACGTCGAGCAGCCTGGCAAGTTCGAGGTGAGCGACGCCGACTCGATGCTGAAGCAGCTCTAGCCGGGCCCTGCTGCTCGAGAAGTTCTCGGCGGGGGCCAGGTGCTCGACTGCGCGGGCGTCCAGCGGGTGAAGAGCCCGGGCGGCCTCGTGCCGCTCGACGAGCGCGGGCAGATCGTGACCTCGGCGGGCGACGGGGCCACCGCCGCGCTGGCCGCCGTCCAGTACCTGCGCGACAGCCGCTGGGCCGCCTAGTGGGCGACGCGGCGGACCGGGCGGCCGCCGAGTGGGACGCCGGCGATACGGGATGCGGCGAGCTGGTCCTCGAGCTGCGCTTCCGCCTTGACGCCTTGAAGTCGGGGCAGATCATGAGGTTGACTGCCCGCGATCCCGGCGCGCCGGCCGACATCCCGGCCTGGTGCCGGATGACTGGAAACCCGCTGGTCGGTGGACAGCCTCCGGTCTACCTCATCCAGCGCAAGGAGGATTGAGTCATGGCCAACAGGTTCTGCGTGAGCCTCACCTGCGCGAAGGACAACCCCGACAAGGCCACGGTGGCTTTCGTCGTCGCCAATGCGGCGGCCGGCTCCGGCAAGGAGACGCTTGTCTTCCTGAGCATCGAGGCAGTCCGCCTCGCTCAGAAGGGCTACGCGGACGCCATCCGTGAGGAGGGCTTCGCGCCACTCAAGGAGCTGATGGAGAGCTTCGCGAAGGCGGGCGGGACGATCTTGGTCTGCTCACCCTGCTTCAAGAAGCGCAAGCTCGACGAGAACAGCCTGGTGGCGGGTGCCACCATCGCGGGCGGCGCCAAGCTTGTCGAGTTTCTCTCCGACGGCAGTCCCTGCGTGAGCTACTGAGGCGTCAGCACGCGGCCAGCCGGCACCGCGTGATACCGGGCGCCGTCGACCACCACCTGACCGTTGACGATGACGTAGGGGATGCCGACCGGATGCCGGTGCGGATCCGGGAAGGTGGCCTCGTCGCGCACCGTGGCCGGATCGAAGAGCGCCAGATCGGCCGCGCGACCGCCCTGCACCAGTCCGCGGTCCTTCAGGCCGAGCTTGGTGGCCGGCATCCCGGTCATCTTGTGCACCGCGGTCTCCCACGAGAAGAGCCGCTTCTCGCGGCAGTAGACGCCGAGCACGCGCGGAAACGTCCCGTAGCTGCGCGGGTGAGGCTTGCCGGGATGCGGGCCCGGGCCGGCGTGCAGCGACAGCGAGTCGGAGCCCACCATGGTATGGGCGTAGCCGAGCGCCGTCCCCACGTTCTCCTCGCTCTGCGAGAACACCACCATCGAGACGCCGGCGCGCTCCTCCATCACCAGGTCCATCATGGCCTGGGCCGGCTCCTTGCCGGTGCGGCGGGCCAGCTCCGCGATGTGGATGCCCGGCAGCTCAGGCTTCGAGCAGGTGGCGATCATGATCTCGTCCCAGCCCATGCCGCCCGAGCCGGTGCGCCAGCGCTCGCCGTCCACGAGGCAGTCGGCGATCGCGCGCTGCCGCGCCTTGGGATCGGTGAGGCGCTCGAGCAGCTTCGAGATGCCGCCGTCGTGCATCCACGCCGGGAGCAGGTTGTCCATCTTGGTGCTGCCCGCCGGGTAGGGGTAGACGTCGCCGGTCACGTCGACGCCGCGAGCGCGGGCGCCGTCGATCATGCGCAGGACGCGGTCCATCTTGCCCCAGTTCTCGCGGCCGGACGCCTTCACGTGGGCGATCTGCACGGGCACGCCCGCCTGTTCACCGATGCGGATGGCCTCCTCGGCCGCCTGCTCAAGCGTGGCCGCCTCGCCCCGGATGTGGGAGAAGTAGAGCCCGCCGCGATTCGCCATGCTCCGGGCGAGCGCGAGCAGCTCCTCCGTATTGCCGTAGACGCTGGGCGCGTAGACGAGGCCGGTGGAGAAGCCGAAGGCGCCGGCGTCGAGCGCCTCCGCGAGCAAGCGCTCCATCTCCTTCTGCTCGTCGGGCGTGACCGGACGCGCCGCAGGCCCGACGGCGGCCAGCCGCAGCGCGCCGTGGCCCACGAACTGCACGATGTTCACCGAGGGACCGAGCCCGCGCAGGTGATCGAGATACTCGGCGAAGGTGTTCCAGGTGATCGGAATCCGGCCGCCGATGCCGCCCGCCCACTCCTGCACCAGCTCCGCGCGGCCCGGGGCGACCGGGGCCGGCGAGAAGCTGCACATGCCGACCACCTCGGTGGTCACGCCCTGGCGCACCTTGGACTCGGCCGCCGGGCACTTGTCGTAGACCAGGTCCGAGTGCGAGTGGATGTCGATGAAGCCGGGGGCGACCATGAGCCCCTTGGCGTCGATCACCCGCGCCGCCTCGCCGGCCAGATTGGGCCCCACCGCCGCGATGCGGTCGCCCTCCACCGCGACGTCGGCGGCGCGCGCGGGCGCGCCGCTGCCGTCCACCACCGTGCCGTTCCGGATCAGGAGCGACCAGGCCATGGCGCTACTGGGCGGCTTCCGTGATCTTCACCGACTTCATCTTATGCCCGAGGTCACCCGGCCGAAGACGGTGTACTGGCCGTCGAGGAAGTGGGCGGGGGCCAGCGTGAAGTAGAACTGGCTTCCCGCCGAGTTCGGGGCCTGGGTGCGCGCCATCGCCACCACGCCGCGGACGTGCTTCTGCTTGTTGAACTCGTCCTTGATGGTGTAGCCGGGGCCCCCGGTGCCGTCGCCCTTGGGGTCGCCGCCCTGGACGACGAAATTCGGCTCCACGCGATGGAAGGTGACCCCGTCGTAGTAGCCCTTCTTGGCCAGCGTGACGAAGTTCTCCACCGTCTTGGGGGCGTCGTCCGAAAAGAACTCGATGGCGATCACGCCACCCTTCTCCATGGTGATGACGGCCGTCTGTTTCACCTTCTTGCCTCCTTTGGGGGCTTCCTTGGTGGGCGCGCCCTTGGCGGCCGGCGAGGCGGGCGGCTGGGCCCCGGCGCGCTCGATGCAGCCGGGAACGAGAACGACCGAAGCAAATAGCGCAAGAAACGTGATGATGGCGATGCGAGCCTTCACGAATGAGCCTCCTTCACGTGGAGCACCGGGTTGGACGCGTCATTATGCCCCAGCGCGCCGCTGGTCCGCTACTCCATCCGTGGTAGAGTGAGACCATGCCGCAGCGCTCCGACACCCGCCCCGATATCAGAAATGTCGCGATCATCGCCCACGTCGACCACGGCAAGACCACGCTCGTGGACGCCATGCTCTGGCAATCCGGTATCTTCCGCGCCAACGAGCACGTGGCCGAGCGGGTGATGGACTCGATCGACCTCGAGCGGGAAAAGGGCATCACCATCATGGCCAAGAACACGGCCATCCACTACAAGGGCGTGAAGATCAACATCGTGGACACGCCCGGGCACGCCGACTTCGGCGGGGAGGTGGAGCGCACGCTCACCCTGGTGGACGGCGTGCTCCTGCTGGTGGACGCGGCGGAGGGTCCGCTGCCCCAGACGCGCTTCGTGCTCAAGAAGGCGCTCGAGGCCGGGCTCACCCCGGTGGTGGTCATCAACAAGATCGACCGCCAGGACGCCCGGGCCGCCGAGGTGCTGGACGAGGTCTACGATCTCTTCATCGATCTGGACGCGGCGGTGGAGCAGCTCGAGTTCCCGGTGCTCTACACCGACGCGCGCAAGGGCATCGCCAAGCTGGCGCTGGACGACGACTCCAAGACGCTGGTGCCGCTCTTCGACACCCTGCTGCAGACGATCCCCGCGCCCCAGTTCGAGGAAGGTCACGGGCTCCAGCTCCGGGCCGCCTCGCTCGACTGGGACGACTACGTGGGGCGGCTCATCATCGGCCGCATCGTCAACGGCCGGGTGCGGCAGTACGACCGGGTGGCGGTCGTGCACCGCGATGGCGCGATCGAGCACGCGAAGATCACCGTGCTCTACGGCTACGAGGGTCTCAAGCGCGTGGAGGTGCCCGAGGCCGGCGCGGGCGACATCGTGGCGGTGGCGGGCATCGAGGCCATGGAGATCGGCGAGACCATCGCGGATCCCGAGAAGCCGGTGGCGCTGCCGGTCATGCACATCGACGAGCCCACCGTGTCCATGCTCTTCTCCTCCAACGTCTCGCCGTTCGCGGGCAAGGAGGGCAAGTTCGTCACCTCCACCCAGCTCCGCGAGCGGCTCTGGCGGGAGAAGCGGAGCAACGTGGCCCTCCGGGTGGATGATACCGAGTCGCCCGACACCTTCCAGGTCTCCGGGCGCGGCGAGCTGCAGCTCGCGATCCTCATCGAGATGATGCGGCGCGAGGGCTTCGAGATGGAGGTCTCCAAGCCCCAGATCATCACCCACGAGGAGGCCGGCAAGACGCTGGAGCCGATGGAGCACCTGGTGGTGGACGTGCCCGACGAGTTCATCGGCGCGGTCACCCAGAAGCTCGGGCCCCGGAAGGGCCAGATGGTGAAGATGGTCAATCACGGCACCGGGCGGGTGCGGCTCGAGTACCGGATACCTTCCAGAGGGTTGATCGGGTATCGCTCGGAGTTCCTGACCGACACCCGCGGCACCGGGCTGCTGAACCACCTCTTCGACGGCTGGGCCGAGTGGCAGGGCGACATCCCCCACCGGGCCAACGGCGCGCTGGTGGCCGACCGCACCGGCAAGACCACCGCCTATGCGATCGACCACCTGCAGCCGCGCGGCGTGCTGTTCCTGGGCCCCGGCGAGCCGGTCTACGAGGGCCAGGTGGTGGGCGAGAACGCGCGCGACAACGACCTCGACGTCAACATCACCAAGGAGAAGAAGCTCACCAACGTGCGCTCCTCCACCTCGGACGAGGCGGTGCGCCTCACCCCCCCACACCTGATGAACCTCGAGCAGTCGATCGAGTGGATCCGCGAGGACGAGCTGCTCGAGGTCACTCCGAAGTCCCTCCGCCTCCGCAAGAAGTCCCTCAGCGGCCGCCGCCGCTTCTAGCTCGGGGTCAGGTCTTGAATTACGACATTCCGGGCCTGGAGCCCTGTCTGCCCGCCTGCGTGAGGACACGGCTTACCGTCGCGTAGTGGCGGCCGAGGAACTCCGCGACCTCTCGAATCGGGTAGCCGTGATCACATACCGCGACGACGGCGCACGCATTGCGCTCAGCCTTCGACGCTACCCCGCGGAACAGGTCACTCAGGGTCGGTCGGCCCGCAAAGCGCTGGGCGCGAGGGATTTCCACTGACGAGGTTGCGCGGCGGCATCGCTCCCCACGCCCGGTCAGGTAGGCCTCGTCGCCCACCGCGATCTTGGATCTGAACCGGTCCAACGGCATCTCCTTCTGCTCGATCCCTGCCTCGATGAACGCGGTGTATCGCTCGACCGCTTCGCCTCGAGTCTTTGCGCCACCAAGCGCCTGAACCCAGTCCATCGTCAAGAACCCGGGTGCGGTCGTCTCGCCGGCCGTCGCGCCGAAGCTGCTCCATCGCCACTGGCGCGGATGCGCGACCAGCCCTGCACGCACCGGATTGAGCACGATATAGCGGCAGACCTCCCAGAGATAGGCGTCCTGCGCGACGAGCTGGGCCCCGAAGCGGCCCTGCAGCAGGTGACCGCAGCGCTCGTGCCGGCGATTGAACCGCTGCGTGTACACCCCGTTGAGCTGCCGCATGGCGAGCGAGAGATTCGCCTCGGGCGTTTCGAGCAGCAGATGATAGTGGTTGCCCATCAGGCAGTACGCATGGCAGAGCACGTGATAGCGGGCCACGATCGACGCCAGCACGATGAGGAAGCGCGCGCGGTCGTCGTCGTCTTCGAAGATCGGCCGACGGTCGTTGCCACGCGATGTGACATGGTAGATGCCGCCGGGAAATTGGAGGCGGAGCGGCCGCGCCATGCGCCCACGCTACCGCTCCGCGCTCCGCGCGCTCAAGTGTGCCTGCTAGAGGACACCATCCAGCCGGCAAATGTCGTATTTCAAGACCTGACCCCCTATTTCTTCAGGGCGGCCATGCGGCGGTTCATTTCTTCCATGCTGACGTCTTCCTTGTGCGTGGAGAGGTGCCAGCTGTGGCCGAAGGGGTCCTTGAGGGTGCCCGACCGGTCGCCGTAGAACTGGTCCGCGATCGGCCGGACCGCGGTGGCCCCGGCCGCGATGGCCTGCTTGAACTGCTTGTCCACGTCCTCCAGGTACACCATGATGCTGACCGGTGAGCCGCCGAAATGCGCGGGGCTCCGCGCGTCCATCTCGGGATGTTCATCGGCCAGCATGATCACCGAGTCGCCGATCCGGATCTCGGCGTGCCCGATCTTGTCGTTGGGCGCCGGGATGCGCATCAGCTCCTTCGCATCGAAGGCGCGCTTGTAGAAATCGAGCGCCCGGGCCGCGCCGTCGATGATCAGGTACGGCGTGACCGAGTGGTATCCGTCGGGAATCGCCTTCACCTTGTCGGACTTGCTCGCTACCGTCTTGGTCGCCATGAATTCCTCCTCGTCGAAAGGGTGGTCACGGATTCTCCGGTCACCCTACACCTGCCGCGCCGGGCCTGCCACCCGTCGTGACCGAGCCGCGCGCGCCCGGGTTCAGGGGAGCGGGAGCAGCTCGATCGTGGTCTCGACGCCGTCGTCGCGGTCGCCGTGGCCGAGCAGGTCGCGCACGGTGACGCCGGGCTTGGGCGTGGCCGCGGGGTCGAGCAGCGCCCGGTAGAGGCCGGGCGACGGGAGAAACAGCGCCGCCTCCGCCGGCTCCGCCACGGCAAGCACCAGGCTCAGGGCGCCGTCGGCGCCGGTGAGGGCGAGCCCGCGGTCCGCTTGCCAGGAGCAGTCCCCGACACGCCCGCGCTCCCGCAGCAAGCGCATGCCGCTGATGCGCCCGAGTCGGGGCGCCAGCGACACGCCTTCGTAGCGCCACTCCGCCCGCTCCGGAGCCTGCGCGGCGGCGGCGCCCCGCTCGGGAGTCAGCGCGTAGATGGTGCCGGTGCGGGAGGGATGGAAGAAGGAGCCGAGGCTCGGCGGCGGAGCGTGAGGAAGCGCCTCGAGCCGCAGGCGGCAGAGCTCGCCGCCGAAAGCCGGCGTGACCACCGAGGCGACACGGATCGCGGGGCCGGCGGCGGGGACGATCACGACGCTCGTGCGGTACGCGCCGGGGTCGAGCGGGGAGGTGAAGCCGGGACCGGGCGCGTAGAGGAGATCGTGCCAGGGCGCGACGAGCGGCCCGAGAAGAGCGCGCTCGCGATCGGGGAGCTTCAGATCGACGTGGGGGCCGCTCATCTCATCTCCGAATGACGCGGCCCCTCACCCTGCCCTCTCCCCAGCGGGGAGAGGGTTAGAGGTCTAGCGGCGCGGGCCGCGTCCGGAGCTGCGCCCGTCGCGCCGGCCGCCCCCACCCCCGCCGCCGCCCGGACGCCCCGGGCCGCCGCCCCGCCCGCCGCCGCGGGCCGCCATGCGCTGGCGCTTTTCCTCGGCGTAGCGGCGACGCTCCTCGCTGGTGGGCTTGATCTCGGGCAGGTAGAGCGCGTCCTCCGCCCAGTCCACGTGGATCTTCTGGCCGATGAACTTCTCGATGGGCTCGAGCGCGAGCGCTCCCGCCTCGTCCACCATGCTGATCGCCTTGCCGGCGGCACCCGCCCGCGCGGTGCGGCCGATGCGGTGCACGTAGTCCTCGGCGTCCTGCGGCATGTCCCAGTTGACGACGTGGCTCACGCCCTCGATGTGCAGGCCGCGGGACGCCACGTCGGTGGCGACGAGGATCGGGAGCTGCCCATCCTTGAAATCGTTGAGGATCTTGAGCCGCTTCTTCTGGTCCACGTCCCCGGTCAGCGCCCGGGCCTGCCAGCCGTTCCGCCCCAGGCGGTCCTCGAGCCGCCGCGCTTCCTCGCGCGTGTTCGAGAAGATCAGGATGCGGCTGCCGCCCTCGCGGCGCAGGAGCCCCAGCAGGAGGTTGAACTTCTCCTCCCGGCCGACGTGGTAGAGCACCTGCTCCGCCTTCTCCACCGTCTTCTGCTGCGGGGTGATGCTGATCTGGGCCGGATTGTTCATGAACTCCCAGGTCAGCTCCAGCACCCGGAACGACAGCGTGGCCGAGAACAGGAACGACTGCCGCTTCTCCGGCTTGGGCAGCCGCCGCAGGATGAAGCGGAGGTCGGCGATGAAGCCCATGTCGAACATCCGGTCGGCCTCGTCGATGACCAGCACCTCGACGCGCCCCGGCGACCACACGTGCTGCTTCAGATAGTCGATGAGCCGGCCCGGCGTGCCGACCAGCACGTCGCAGCCCTCCCGGAGGTCCTCGCGCTGCTTGTTGTAGTCGATGCCCCCGTAGACCGAGAGGATGCGCAGGCCGGTGTGCGAGCCGAGCAGCCGCGCGTCCGCCTCGATCTGCACCACCAGCTCGCGGGTGGGGGCGATGATGAGCACGCGGGGCGCGGTCACCCCGCTGCGGGCGGGCGCGGGGTGGGTCAGGCAGCGCGTGAAGGCCGCGATCAGGAAAGCGGCGGTCTTGCCGGTGCCGGTCTGGGACTGGCCGGCCACGTCCTTGCCCCGCAGGGCGAGCGGCAGGGCCGCCTCCTGGATGGCGGTGGTGGCGACGAAGCCCGCGTCCTCGATGCCGCGGCGCACCGGCCCGGGCAGGTCCAGCGAGGAGAACGAGAGCGGGGTCACTTCGCGGCCTCCTGGGTCGCCGCCGCCTTGGCCTTCTTCCGCCCGACCACGCGGGCGCAGATGATGCCGATCTCGTACAGGATGATGAGCGGGCCCGCCATCAGGGACTGGTTCACGACGTCGGGGGTCGGGGTCAGGACGGCCGCGATGATGAAGTTGATCAGGATCGCGTACTTCCGGTTCTTGGACAGGAACTGGGGCGTCACGATGCCGAGCATGGACAGGAGCGTGATCACCACCGGCATCTCGAACACCACCCCGAAGGCCAGCGTGAACTTCAGGATGAAGTCGATGTAGCTCGAGATCGTGATCATGGGTTTGAGGCCCTGCTCCTGCCCGAAGGTCACCAGGAAGGTCATCGCGAAGGGCACGATCACGAAGAGCGCGAAAGCGCCGCCCCCGATGAAGAGCAGCGAGCCCACGATCACGAAGGGCGCCGCGTACTTGCGCTCGTGCTTGTGCAGGCCGGGGGCCACGAAAGCCCACACGTTCCAGAGGATGATCGGCATCGCGATGAACAGGCCCAGGATCATGGCCACCTTCATGTACGTCCAGAAGGCCTCGGTGGGCGTGGTGAAGACCAGCTCGGTCGTGAGGTGCCGCATGAGGAACTTCATCACGTTGCTGGTGAAGTACAGCGCGATGCCGAGTCCAACCGCGGCGGGGATGAGGCTCCAGACGATGCGGGTGCGCAGCTCCGTCAGGTGGTCGAAGAACGACATCTTGCCCGGCTCATCGGCCCCCGCGACGTCGGGGCTGGGGTTCGGCTCGGGCTCGCTCATCACCAGTCCGGGATGAAATGGCGGAGCTGACCCACCCCGCGGCCCGCCTGAAAGCCCTCGCGGATCGCCCGCGTCACGTACGCCTTGGCCGACCGGATCGCGTCGCCGAGCGCCTGGCCGCGCGCGAGCCCGGCCACGATGGCGGCCGAGAAGGTGCAGCCGGTGCCGTGGGTGTTCTGCGAGTCTATGCGCGGCGTCGAAAATCGGGTGAAGTCACGCCCGTTCCAGAGCAGGTCGGTCGCGTCGCCCTTGAGGTGGCCCCCCTTCACGAGCACGTACCGCGGGCCCATCGTGTGGATGCGTCGGGCCGCCTCTTCCATGTCCTCGGGCTCGGCGACCCGCATCCCGGCGAGCACCTCCGCCTCCGGCAGATTGGGGGTGACCAGCAGGGCCAGCGGCAGGATGCGGTCGGCGAGGGCCGCGCGGGCGTCGGGCTCCAGCAGCCGGTCGCCCGATTTGGCGACCATGACCGGATCCACCACCAGCTTCTCGATCCGGCGCTCGGTGAGCCCCGCCGCCACCGCTTCGATGATGGGCGCGGTCGAGAGCATCCCGCACTTGGCCGCGTCGGCGCCGAAGTCCTCCAGGACGGAGCGGAGCTGCTGCGCCACGAAGGCGGGTGGCAGGTTCTCCACACCCTGGACCCCGAGCGAGTTCTGCGCCGTCACCGCGGTGATCACCGACATGCCGAACACCCGGAACGCCGAGAACGTCTTGAGATCCGCCTGGATTCCCGCCCCGCCGCCGGAATCCGAGCCGGCGATGGTGAGGGCCTTGGGGATCAACATGGCCCCTTAGTATACGGGATACGTCCGGGGGCGGCGGGAAGAACCTGCCTACTCGAACCGGGGGAGGGAGTGGGGGGGGGGAATGAAATGGGTGGGGGGAATGGAATGATCACCGTGAACTCGCCCCGCGCCGTCCCCGCCGCGAAGCGCTCCCGGAGCGCCGCCGCGGGGCCGCGGACGATCTCCTCGAACTGCTTGGTCATCTCCCGCGCCACCACGATCTCCCGCTCCCCGAAGACCTGCACGATCGCCTCCAGCGCGGCGAGGATGCGGTGCGGCGACTCGTAGCAGACCACGGTCAGCTCGAGATCGCGCAGGGCCTCCAGCCGGTGCACGCGCCGGCCCGGCTTCACGGGCAGGAAGCCGTCGAAGAGGAACCGGTCGGCCGGCACCCCGGCCGCGGAAAGAGCCGCCACCACCGCCGACGGGCCCGGCACCGGCACCACCGGGATGCCGGCCTCCCGCGCTTGCTTGACGAGCAGGAAGCCCGGGTCCGAGATGCCGGGGGTGCCCGCGTCGGTGACGAGGGCCACCGACTGGCCGGCCTGGAGCGTCTCGAGCAGGCGGGTCCCCTTTAGCCGCTTGTTGTGCTCGAAGTAGCTCGTGACCGGCACGTGGATGCCGAAGTGGGTGAGGAGGATGCGGGTGCGGCGGGTGTCCTCGCAGGCGATGAGCGCGACCTCCTTCAGGACGCGGAGCGCGCGCAGCGTGATGTCCTCGAGGTTGCCGAGGGGCGTCGCCACCACGTAGAGGGTGCCGGCCATCGGTCAGGGGACCGGGCGAAGAGGCACGGAGCGGCAGAATTCCAGGAGCGCGCCCGCCAGCGCGGCGAGCCGCTCGTAGGGCGGGCCGTCGAGCGCCTGCATCTCCCGCTCGTTTTCCCCGATCACCAGCTGCACCACGATCGCCCGGCGCGGACCGGGGGCGTTCGGGTCGAAGCGCGGCGCGGGCCAGTCGCCGGCCAGCGCCGGGTCGCGCAGCAGCCGGTCCAGGACCGCCAGGTAGGCGCCCATCTCCACCACGCCCGCCCGCTCCCAGTCGGGCGACTGCGGCCGCGGGCCCGCCAGCGCCTCCAGGGTGACGCGCCCCTCGCGGGCCACGAGCCGGGCCGTCTCGAGCGCGGGCCCCGTCTCGAATCCGCCCCGGCGCTCCGTCAGGATCACGAGGCGCGAGCTGCGGCGGGCCGCGCCCAGCAGCGCGTCGAGGGCCGCGGCCGCCTGTTGCTCGAGCGCGGCGCGCGCGGCGCCGTCCCGGGCCGCCTCCAGGGAACGGCGCATCTGAAGGTAGTCATCGAGCGCGACGGGCTGGGCGGCGGCGGTACTGAGCGGGAACAGCAGAACGAAACAGAGGGCGGCTCGGAGCGATGTCATCGGAGAGCCCCTCACCCTGCCCTCTCCCCACCGGGGAGAGGGTGAAGAGAGCTACGCGGACTGCTCCTTCTGCTCGGAGATGAGGATGGGGCGATCCTTGTTGAGGATCACTTCGCGGGTGATGATGCATTCCTTCAGCGCGGGCAGCGAGGGCAGCTCGTACATCACCTCGAGCATGACCTCCTCCAGCACCGCGCGCAGGCCCCGCGCGCCGGTGCCGCGCTTCATCGCCTCGCGGGCCACCGCGGCCACCGCGTCGTCGGTGAACTTGAGCCGCACCTTCTCGAGCTCGAAGTACTTCTGGTACTGCTTGAGGATCGCGTTCTTCGGCTCGCGCAGGATGCGCACCAGCGCCGGCTCGTCCAGGTCGTGGAGCGTGGCGACCACCGGCAGGCGGCCCACGAACTCGGGGATGAGCCCGTACTTGAGCAGGTCCTCGGGCTGGATCAGGGCGAGCAGCTCGCCCACCCGGCGGTCCTCACGGCTCTTGATCTCGGCCCCGAAGCCGATGCCGGTCTTGCCCACCCGTCCCTCCACGAGCTTCTCGACGCCCACGAAGGCGCCACCGCAGACGAAGAGGACGTTGGTGGTGTCCACCTGGATGAACTCCTGGTGGGGATGCTTGCGCCCGCCCTGCGGCGGGACGTTGGCCACCGTGCCCTCCAGGATCTTGAGCAGGGCCTGCTGCACGCCCTCGCCCGAGACGTCCCGGGTGATGGACGGATTCTCCGATTTGCGCGCGATCTTGTCGATCTCGTCGATGTAGACGATGCCGCGCTGGGCCCGCTCCACGTCGTAGTCCGCGGCCTGCAGCAATCGGAGAATGATGTTCTCCACGTCCTCGCCCACGTAGCCGGCCTCGGTCAGAGTAGTGGCGTCGGCGATGGTGAACGGCACGTGGAGCATCTTGGCGAGGGTCTGGGCGAGCAGGGTCTTGCCGGAGCCGGTGGGGCCGATCAGGAGGATATTGGCCTTCTGCAGCTCCACGTCGCCGGACTCGGAGCCGGCCTCGATGCGCTTGTAGTGGTTGTGGACCGCGACGGCGAGGACCTTCTTGGCCCGCTCCTGGCCGACCACGTACTGGTCGAGCACGTTCTTGATCTCGGCGGGCTTGGGGAGGCTCCGCAGCTCCCGGCTCTTCTCCTCCTCCCACTCCTCCGCGATGATGTCGTTGCAGAGCTCGATGCACTCATCGCAGATGTAGACGGTCGGCCCCGCGATCAGCTTGCGGACGTCGTTCTGGCTCTTGCCACAGAACGAGCACTTGAGTGCGCCGCCGCCTTCTCGCGTGCGGGCCATGGCCGGTCCTTACTTGGCGGTGACGACCACTTCGGCGACGGACCGCGTGGTCGGCTTGGAGGAGATCACCTCGTCCACGATCCGGTATTCCTTGGCCTGCTCGGCGGTCATGAAGAAGTCGCGGTCGGTGTCCTTCTGGATCTTCTCCATGGACTGGCCGGTGTGGTGCACCAGGATGCGGTTCAGCTCCTCGCGCATCCGGAGGATCTCCCTGGCCTGGATGTCGATGTCGGTGGCCTGGCCCTGCACGCCGCCCAGCGGCTGGTGGATCATGATGCGCGCGTGGGGCAGCGCGAAGCGCTTGCCCTTCCCGCCCGCGGCCAGCAGCAGCGCGCCCATCGAGGCGGCCTGGCCCATGCAGATGGTCGAGATGGCCGGCTTCACGTACTGCATCGTGTCATAGATGGCCATGCCCGCGGTCACCGAGCCACCGGGCGAGTTGACGTAGAGGTAGATATCCTTGTCCGGGTCCTCCGCCTCCAGGAACAGCATCTGGGCGATGACCAGGTTGGCGATCTCGTCCTCGATATAGGTCGGGAGGAAGATGATCCGCTCCTTGAGGAGCCGGGAGAAGATGTCGAACGCCCGCTCGCCACGCGGGGTCTGCTCCACCACCATCGGGACCAATCCCATCGGGCGCCTCCTTGCCATGCTCGTAGTGTACCTCAGGCGGTCTTAGCCTGATTCTTTTCGATGAGGAAATCGATGGTCCGGCGCTCGCCCAGGGAGTGTCGAATCCCCTCCAGGTCGCCGCTCTGCTCGAGCATCCGGTGGACGGCGGGCGCCGGCCGCTGGCTGGCCTGGGCCACGCGCTCGACCTCGGCGTCCACGTCCGCGTCGGCCGCGGCGAGGCCCTCTTTCTCCGCGATGGCCTCGATGAGCAGGGCGCGCTTGACCGCCTTCTCGGCCCCGGGACGCAGGTCCTCCAGCAGCTTCTTGTAGTCCCACGGCACCTTGTCCGGGTCCACCCCCTGCCGGCGCATGTGCTCCCGGGCGTGCTCGATCTGGTGCCCCACCTGGCGCAGGATGAGCGCCTCCGGCACCTCGAAGGTGTGGCCGGCCATGACCGCGTCGAGCACCGCGGTCTCCAGCGCGCGGCGGTTGTCCGCGTCGCGTCGCGCCGCGAGCCCGGTGCGGATCTCGGCCCGGAGGGCGTCCAGCGTCTCGAAGGTGCCGCCCACGCTCTTGGCGAATTCGTCGTCCAGCGCGGGCAGCACCTTCTCCTTCACCTCGGTCACCGTCACGCTGGCCTCGGCCGACTTGCCCCGCAGCGCCTCGTTGCGATGGTCGTCGGCGAAGTGCACCCGCGTCTGGCGCGAGCCCCCCGCGGTCAGGCCGATCACCGCCTCCTCCATCTCGGGCAGCACGCTGCCGCCACCGATGACGAAGCCGTAGCCGGTCTCGGAGCGGGGCTCCTGTCCCTCGGGGGTGAGCGTGTAGTCCACGATCACGAGGTCGCCGGGATCGGCGGCCCGCTCGACCGAGCGGTACTCCGCGTGCTGCTCCTGCAGCGCGGTGAGTGCCTCGTCCACCTCGGTCTCGGCGAAGGGCTTGGGCGTGTGCTCGACCGCGAGGCCGGTATAGGCGCCGAGGGCGATGACGGGCTTGACCTCGACCACCGCGGCGAACTTCAGGGCCGCGTTCTCCTCGAGCGTGACCTCCTGCAGATCGGGCTCCTCCACCGGCTCGATGCGCGTCTCGGCGAGGGCCTGGCGGTAGACGTCGGGGATCAGGCGGCGGGCCACTTCCTGGCGCACGTCGTCCGCGAAGTGCAGCTTGATCATGCTGCGCGGGACCTTGCCCTTGCGGAATCCGGGAAGCTTCGCCTCGCGCTGCACGCGATCGAAGGCCTGCTCCCAGGCCTTCGAGACGACCTCGGGGGCTTCCTCGACCTGCAGCCGCCGCTTGCAGGCCCCCAGCTCTTCGATGTCCACCTTCATGGCCGTTCCACCTTCATGACGACTCCCAGGGTTCTGGTGCGAGAGGGGGGAGTTGAACCCCCACGGGTTGCCCCTCTGGATCCTAAGTCCAGCGCGTCTGCCAGTTCCGCCACTCTCGCACGACGGGTCGCGGGTATCTCGGTGCGGGGAGGATCAGGCCAAGGAAGGATAACACAAGGCCCAATGCCCCCTAATAGAGGAAGGGAACCGGCAGCGGCGGCCGCCCGTAGGGCCGCCCGGCCCGCACGGTCAGGACCGGCACCAGCTTGCGCGTGCCGGCGCGCCGGTTGTTCCGGGTGTCCACGAAGTCCACCGGCCCGTCCACCAGGTCGAAGAGGGCCAGGTCGGCGGGGGCCCCCACCGCCAGCGTGCCCAGGCCGGGCACCTTGCCGATGATGCGGCCGGGCTCGGAAGTGGCCCGGGCCACCACCTCCTCGAGCGGCATGCCCATCCCCAGGAACTTCGACATCACCCAGGGCAGCGTCGGATAGCCGGGGGTGTTGATGGAGACCGCGTGGATGTCGCTCGAGATCGTGTCGGGGCCGAAGCCCTGCTGCAGCGCCGGCTCGCAGACCGTGTAGTCGAAGCTACCGCCGCCGTGCCCGACGTCGACGAGGACGCCGCGCTGCTTGGCCGCGAGGGCCGCGGGCAGCACGCGCCCGCCCTGCACCGTGTTGTTCCCGGCCCCGCTGTAGGCGTGGGTGAGCACGTCGCCGGGCCGCAGCAGGTCGAGGAGGTCGGAGAGATTGCCGGGCGCCGAGCCGATGTGGCACATCACGCGGAACTGTTTGCCCGCCATCTCGGCCGCGCGGATGGCGCGCCGCAGCGGCTCGAGACCGTTGCCGCCCACCACCGAATCGGTGATGCGCACCTTGACGCCCAGCGTGAGGTCGGCGTTCTCGGCCACGACCTTGGCGCAGGCCTCCACGTTGGCGTAGTCGATGTTGAGCATCTCGCCCGGGGCGAGCCCGCCCGCCAGCCCGATGGAGGAGATGTGCACGAAGCCGAACAGGCGCGTGCGCGACTGGGGGACGACCCCGTGGCGGAAGTTGCCGAAGGTATACGCGCCCGCGTCGCCCGCCGACACCGCGGTGGTGGTCGCGGTGATCGGCACCAGCTCGTCGGCGGGTAGCCCGATGCCCAGGTGCGGACAGAGGTGCGTGTGCAGGTCGATCAGCCCCGGGGTCACCAGCTTGCCCGCCGCGTCGATGCGCTGGACGGCCCGGTCGGGCGGGATGCTCGCCGCCACCGCCGCGATCTGCCCGAAGCGGATGCCGATGTCGCGCCTGGCGCGGGTCTTCTGCACCGGATCGAGCACGTCGCCGTTGGCGATCACCAGCTCGTACTTGAGGCCGGGATCATTGGGATTGAAGCCGAGCGGCACCGGCGTACCGGCCTGGGCGATCATGAGCGGCGCGCCAGCTGAGCCGACTGGGGCCGCCCCGTGCGCGTCCCCCTGGCCCGCGAGCGCGCCGCCGGCCGCGGCCGCGCTCGCGGAGAGCGTGATGAAGCGCCGGCGCGAGAGATCCATCGCCGGCCTCCTACCGGGCCCGCCCGCGCATGGAGGCGGGCTGGCCGGGCAGCTTGAGCTTCTTGCCGGTGTCGGTGATCGTGCTGCCGTCGACTTTCAGGATGGAAACGTCGCTGTCTACGTAGTTGCCCACGTAGAGATAGCGGCCGTCCGGACTGAAGACCGCGCCCTCGGGGAGGCCGCCCACCTCGACCTCGCCGACCTTGGTCACCTTCTTGCCGTCGATCTTGAGCACCGCGACGCTGCCGTTGCGCTTGGTGTTGAACCAGGCGCTCTTGAGCGCGCTCGCGCCGCCCAGCAGCACCGCCACCGCCACGTCGCCCTTCGGGCTGATGACGAAGCCTTCGGGCGCGTCGCCGACCACCACGCGGTCGATCACCCGCGGCGGCGTCACCTCCAGATCAATCACGCTGACCGTATCCACGTGCCCGTCCGGCGCGCCGGAATTGCCGTTGTCGGCGGTGATGGCGATCCGCCCGTTGGGCGTGATGTCCACGTTGTAGGGCCACTGGCCCACCGGCATGTCGAGCTTGTTGTTGTAGGTGACCTTCTGGCCGTCGATGTCCAGCACCGCGACCTTGTGCGCGGGGAACTTCACGACGAGCGCGCGCTTGCCGTCCGGCGTGATGGCCACCGCGGCCACCTCGTCCCCCATCGGCACCGTGTCCACGAGCTTCACGTCCTTGCCCTGAATGGACACCACGCTGATCGACTTGTCCGCGCGGTTGGTGATGAGCGCCAGATCCCCGCGCGCGTTGATGGCGAGGCCGGACGGCTGCCGGCCCACCTCCACGGTGGCGATCTGCACGGGCGGGCTGGCCTTGAGGTCGAACACGTAGAGCTTGTTGTCCGGCGCGGGCTTCCAGGCGGCGCCGTCCTGCACCCAGTTCACCGAGTTGGCCACGAGGGCCAGCCGCTCGTCCGGGGTGACGGCCAGGTTGGTGGGCGGCCCGAAGATCGAGTTCATCAGGGGGAAGCTGGCCACGATGCGCGGGCTCTCGCGGCTGGCGAGATCCACCACCACGATGGAGTCCTTGCCGGGCGCCACGAAGGACCGGTTACCCTCGGCGTCGAACACGACCTTCTGATCGTTGCCGACGATCATGAGGTCGGCGGCGGCGGGCAAGACCAGCGCGATCAGGACGAGGGCGAGCGGGAGGGTGGACGTGACGCGGGCGCGGCGGGGAAGGCGCATGGCGGTCTCCTCTCGGCGTTGAGAACGGAACCCCGGGCTCCGGGAGCCGGCGGGATCGTGGCACAAGGCCCCCCCCTTCGCAAGCGCGGCAGCCGGGGGTCAGGCGCCGTCGTCGCGCAGGCGGCGGTAGCGACGGATCAGGGCATTGGTGGAGCTGTCGTGCCGGAGCGCGGGCTCCTCCCGGCTCTCGAGCTCCGGGGCGATCCGGCCGGCGAGCGCTTTGCCCAGCTCCACGCCCCACTGGTCGAACGAGTTGATGCGCCAGAGGGAGCCCTGCACGAACACCTTGTGCTCGTAGAGCGCGACCAGGCGCCCGAGCGCGGCCGGGGTGAGCGCGGCGGCCAGGATGGTATTGCTCGGGCGGTTGCCCTCGAAGGTGCGGTGCGGCACCTGGGCGGCGGGCACCCCCTCGGCGGCCACCTCGGCCGCGGTCTTGCCGAAGGCGAGCGCCTCGGTCTGGGCGACCAGGTTCGCGGTGAGCAGATCGTGGTGCCGGCCGAGCGGGTTGAGCGTCCGCCCGAAGCCGATGAAGTCGCAGGGGATGAGCCGAGTGCCCTGGTGAATGAGCTGGTAGTAGGCGTGCTGGCCGTTGGTGCCCGGCGTCCCCCAGATGATCGGGCCGGTCTGGTGGCCGACCCGCCGGCCGTCGAGGTCCACCGACTTGCCGTTCGACTCCATGTCGAGCTGGTGGAGATAGAAGGGCAGCCGGGCCAGGTAGTGGCTGTACGGGAGCACCGCGTGGCTCTCCGCGCCGAAGAAGTTCACGTACCAGATGCCGAGGAGCCCGAGCAGCACCGGCATGTTGCGATCGAACGGCGCGGTGCGGAAGTGCTCGTCCATCTCGTGGAAGCCCCCGAGCATGGCCCGGAAGTGCTCGGGGCCGATCGCGATCATCAGCGAGAGCCCGATGGCCGAGTCGTAGGAGTAGCGGCCGCCCACCCAGTCCCAGAACTCGAACATGTTGGCGGTGTCGATGCCGAACTTCGCGACCTCCGCCGCGTTGGTGGACACCGCCACGAAGTGCCGCGCGACCGCCCGCTCGTCGCCGAGCGCGCGCAGGCTCCACGCGCGCGCGGCGTGAGCATTGGCCAGCGTCTCCTGGGTGGTGAAGGTCTTGGAGGAGACGACGACGAGCGTCTCGGCCGGATCCAGGTCCCGGGTGGCCTCGACGAAGTCGGTCCCGTCCACGTTGGAGACGAAGCGCAGCGTGAGCCGCCGGTCGCTGTAGTGGCGGAGGGCCTCGTAGGCCATCACCGGACCCAGGTCCGAGCCGCCGATCCCGATATTGACGACGTTGCGGATGGGCCGGCCGGTGAAGCCGGTCCAGGCGCCGGTGCGCACGCGGGTGGAGAAATCGGCCATGCGGTCGAGGACCGCGTGCACGCCGGGCACCACGTCCTGGCCGTCCACCAGGATCCGCCGGCCGCGGGGCGCGCGCAGGGCCACGTGGAGCACCGCGCGCTGCTCGGTCACGTTGATCTTCTCGCCCGAGAACATGGCGTCGATGCGCGCCCGCAGGCCGGCCGCCTCGGCCAGCGCGAGCAGGAGCCGCAGGGTCTCGTCGGTGACCCGGTTCTTCGAGTAGTCGAGGTAGAGGGAGGCCGCCTCCAGCGCGAGCCGCTCCCCCCGCTTCGGGTCCTCCGCGAAGAGCGTCCTCAGATGGATGTCCCGCACCTGCCCGTGGTGCTTCTGCAACGCCGCCCACGCCTCGCTCTGGCTGATCACCGTGTCTCCTCTCGCCGTCGTGCGAACAGGACCGCCCGGCTGTGCCGCGCGATCATCAGGTCCTCCCGGGTGACCACGACCCGCACCGCGCAGCCGCTGCCCGGGGCGGTCAGCGGATCGGTGTGGGCCGCGTTCCGCGCCGGATCGAGACGGACGCCCAGATGGCCAAGCCCATCGCAGATCTCCGCGCGCACCGGCGCCGCCCGCTCCCCGATACCACCCGTGAACACCAGCGTGTCGAGGCCGCCCAGCGCGGCCGCGAAGGCCCCCACCTGCTTGCGCGCCTGGTAGCAGAACATCGCCACCGCCAGCGCGGCGGCCTCGTCGCGCGCCCGTCGCTCCAGCAGCGTCTTCATGGCCCCACTCGTGCCGGACACCCCGAGCAAGCCCGACTCCTTGTTCACCAGCCGGTCGAGGCGTAGGGCGTCGTAGCCCTTCTCCCGCATCAGATAGAGGAGCACACCCGGATCGAGATCGCCGGGGCGCGTGCCCATCATGAACCCGCCGGCCGGGGTCAGTCCCATGGTCGTGTCGACCGCCCGCCCCTCGCGCACCGCCGCCATGCTCGCCCCGCTGCCCAGATGCGCGATGACCACCCGGCCGCGACCGGCCGGGCCCAGCCGCTCCAGCACGTACTCGTAGGATAGCCCGTGGAAGCCGAACCGCTGGATGCCGGCCGCGTCGACCAGGGCCCGCGGCAAGGCCAGGCGGCGGGCGATCTCCGGCAGGTCCCGATGGAACGCGGTGTCGAAGCAGACGGCCTGCGGCAGCGCGGGGAAGCGCGCGGCCACCGCCTCCACGCCGGCGAGGCCGCTCGGCAGGTGGAGCGGGGCCAGCGGGATGAGCGCGCGCAGCTCGGCGATCAGGGCCGATGTCACCCGCTCCGGGGTCACGTGCCGTTGCCCGCCGTGCACGAGCCGGTGGCCGACGCCCGCCGGCTCGGGCAGCGCGTGCTCGCCCAGCAGCGCGAAGACACCGGCGGCCGCTTCGCCATGATCGGCCCAATGGCCCGGCAGCCGGCGCGGCGACACGCCGGGCGCCCCCAGCCAGGCGAAGGCCTCCGATTGGCCGATCCCTTCCACTTCGCCCTCGCCGAGGCACTCCTCGTCGTCCCAGACCGAGAACTTGAGCGACGAGGAGCCCGCGTTCAGGCAGAGGACGATCGGCGCGCCGGGCATCAGGGCTCGCTCCAGCGCCAGTCCCGCACCTCGGGCATGTCCTCGAAGTGCTCGCGGATGTAGCCCCGGTGCCGGTCGAGCATGGCCCGGCAGTGGAGGGCGAGGGCGGCGCCCCGCGCCTCTCCCTGCGGCACGCGCCGGAGCGCCTCGAGGCAGAGATGGTAGCGGCTCATCTCGTTGCGCACCACCATGTCGAAGGGCGTAGTGGTTCTGCCTTCCTCGTTGAAACCGCGCACGTGGAAGCGCTCGGCGCCGGGGCGGCCGTGGATCAGCTCGTGGACGGCGCGCTGGTAGCCGTGGAAGGCGAAGACCACCGGCGTCGCCTCGGTGAAGAGGGCGACGAACGCCTCGTCGGTGAGGCCGTGCGGGTGGAAGCGCGGCGCGAACAGCGTCATGAGGTCCACCACGTTGACCACCCGCACGCGGAGCGAGGGCGCGTGGCGCCGCAGCAGCCAGGCCGCGGCCACCACCTCGAGCGTCGGCACGTCGCCGGCCGCGGCCAGCACCACGTCGGGGGCCTCATCGCCCGCGCCGCCCGCCCAGGGCCAGACGGAGGCGCCGCGCGCGCAATGGGCCCGGGCCGTCTCGAGGTCGAGCCACTGCAGCTGGGGCTGCTTGTCGATGACGATCAGGTTCACGTAGTTGCGGCTGCGAAAGCAGTGGTCGGCCACCGAGAGCAGGCAGTTCGCGTCGGGGGGCAGGTAGATTCGCGACACCGTCCCCTTCTTCGAGAGCATCACGTCGATCAGGCCCGGGCCCTGGTGGCTGAAGCCGTTGTGGTCCTGGCGCCACGAGGTCGACGTGAGCAGGATGTTGAGCGAGGCCACCGGCACCCGCCACGGCAGCCGGTCCGCCTCCTGCAGCCACTTGGCGTGCTGCACCGTCATGGACGCCGACACCATCGCGAACGCCTCGTAGCTCGCGAACAGCCCGTGGCGGCCGGTGAGCAGGTAGCCCTCGAGCCAGCCCTGGCAGCAGTGCTCGCTCAGGATCTCCATCACCCGGCCGTCCGGCGCCACGTGATCGTCGTCGGCCGTCCGCGGGAGCACGGAGCACCGGCGCTCCACCTCGAACACGTCGCCGAGCCGGTTGGAGTTCGTCTCGTCCGGGCAGAAGAGGCGAAAGTTGGCGGCCGCCCGGTTGCGCGTGAAGATGTCGCGCATGAATCGCCCGAGCTGGCGGGTGGAGCCGTGGAGCTCGGTGGCCGGCCGCGGGACCGGCAGCGCGTAGGCGGCGAAGTCGGGCAGGTCGAGCGGCTGGAGGCGGCGGCCGCCGTTCGCGTGCGGGTTTGCTCCGAGCCGGCGGTCGCCCTTGGGCGCGAGCGCGGCCAGCTCGGCGCGGAGCCGGCCGCGGTCGTCGAAGAGCTCCTCCGGCCGGTAGCTGCGCATCCAGGCCTCGAGCAGCGCCAGGTGCGCGGGATCCTCCCTCACCCGGTCCACCGGCACCTGGTGCGCGCGGAAGGTGCCCTCGACGGGCAGGCCGTCCACCGTCTTGGGTCCGGTCCAGCCCTTGGGCGTGCGGAGCACGATCGCGGGCCAGCGCGGGCGCGTCGCGCGGGCGGGGCCGGCGCCGGGACGCCGGGCCTCCGCCTGGATGGCCCGGATCCGGGCGTGGCAGTCGTCGAGCACCTGGGCGAAGCGCGGGTGCATCACGGCGGGATCGTCGCCCGTCACGACGTGGGGCTCCCAGCCGTGGCCGCGTAGCAGGCTCACGATGTCGTCGTCGCCGGTGCGGCCGAGCAGGGTGGGGCCGCCGATCTTGTAGCCGTTGAGGTGGAGAATGGGCAGCACCGCTCCGTCCCGCGCCGGGTTCAGGAAGTCGACGCCGGTCCAGCTGCCGGCCAGCGGCCCGGTCTCGGCCTCGCCGTCGCCCACCACCGCGGCCACGATCAGCTCCGGGTTGTCGAAGGCGGCGCCGAAGGCGTGGACCAGCACGTAGCCGAGCTCGCCGCCCTCGTGGATGGAGCCGGGCGTCGGCACGCTCACGTGGCTCGGGATGCCCCCGGGGGTGGAGAATTGCCGGAAGAGTCGCTGGAGGCCCGCGGCGTCCTTTGAGATATCCGGGTAGATCTCGGAGTACGTGCCCTCGAGGTACACGTTGGCCACGATCGCGGGCCCGCCGTGGCCCGGCCCGGCCAGGTAGATCACGTCCGCGTCGGTCTCGGTCACGAGACGGTTCAGGTGCGCGTAGATGAAGCTCAGCCCCGGTGAGGTGCCCCAGTGACCGAGCAGCCGCGGCTTGACGTGCTCGGGCGTGAGCGGCGCCCGCAGCAGGGGATTGTCCCGAAGATAGATCTGGCCGACGGTCAGGTAGTTCGCGGCCCGCCAGTACGCGTCGAGGAGTCGGACCTGCCCGGCCGGCATCGCCACGCACTCATCTCCCGCGGGCCGGCCCGGCGGCGGCGCCGGCTCCGGCGCGCGCCCGCAACGTGGACAGGTCGTGGCCGACGAGGTCCCCGATGCGCTCGACGGTGAGGTCGGCGGCCGGACTGGTGGCGAGGATCTCCGCGTCGTGGGCGTAGTGGCCCTGGCGCGGGAAGACGGTGGTCACGCGGGAGCCCCACGCGCGCTTCACCGCCGTGAGCACGCGGAGCTTGTCGTCCACCAGCACGTAGTGGTCGGCGGGATACCGGCGGGCCACGTCGTCGAGCTCCTGCTCCTTGTGCACGTAGATCAGCACGCCGTCCGCCGCCTCGGCCAGGCCGGAGCGCTGCACCTTGCGCGGCTGGAACACCACGTCGCCATCGGAGAGGATCACGGTCGGCCCCGAGCCCCGGAAGCGCTCGAGCACGTCGAGGGAGCCGGGATAGAGCCGGTTCGCGAACGGGTAGTCCACCAGGAAGGCGGACACGGTCAGCAGGCGCAGGTCGCGCGGGAACTCGAGCCGGTAGCGCTGCAGCGCCCCCAGGTAGTCCGCGTAGCCCAGCTCCACCCGAAGCTGCTCGAAGAGGGCCCAGTAGCGCGCCCGGCCCGCCGGCCCCAGCGCCTCGTCCAGATGGCGCCGCAGGTCGGCGGTGACGCGGTCGTTGTCGAGCAGGGTGTTGTCCACGTCCACCAGGAACACCATCGGCGCGCGCGCGGGAGCGCTCACGCGCCCTTACGCCCGTCCTCGGCGGGCTTCTCCTGGTGCCCTCCGAACTCGAAGCGCAGCGCGGAGAGCACCTTGGCCGCGTACTCGCCGTTGCCGCGCGAGCTGAACCGCTCGTAGAGCGCCGCGCTCAGCACCGGCACCGGCACGCCCTCGTCGATGGCGGCCGCGAGGGTCCAGCGCCCCTCCCCCGAATCGGAGACGCGGCCCGAGAAGGCGCCCAGATCCCGGCTCTTGGTGAACGCGCTCGCGGTGAGATCGAGCAGCCACGAGGCGACCACGCTGCCGCGCCGCCAGACCTCGGTGATGTCGCGCAGGTCCAGGTCGTAGCGGTAGTGCTCCGGGTTCCGGAGCGGCGAGGTCTCGGCGTCCGCGGCGCGCGCCGTCGCCGGCGCTCCCGCGTTGGCGTGGCGGAGGATATTGAGCCCTTCCGCGTAGGCCGCCATCAGCCCGTACTCGATGCCGTTGTGGACCATCTTCACGAAGTGGCCGGCCCCGTTCGGCCCGCAGTGCAGATAGCCGTGCTCGGCGGTGCCGCCGATCTTCTCGCGGCCCGGGGTGCGGGGGATCGCGCCGAGGCCGGGGGCCAGCGCCGCGAAGATCGGGTCGAGGCGCTTCATCACCGCCGCCTCGCCGCCGATCATGAGGCAGAAGCCGCGCTCGAGCCCCCACACCCCGCCGCTCGTGCCCACGTCCACGTAGTGGAGCTCGCGGGCGCCCAGCTCGCCGGCCCGGCGGATGTCGTCGTGGTAGTGCGAGTTGCCGCCGTCGATGATCACGTCGTCGCGCTCGAGCAGGGGCGCGAGCGCCCCGAGCGTCTGGTCCACCACCGCCGCCGGCACCATGATCCACACCGTCCGGGGGCGGGCCAGCGCCTGCACGAACGCCGCGAGCGAGGCGGCCCCGGTGGCGCCCTCGCGGGTAAGCGCCTGCACCGCGGGGGCGGAGACGTCGTAGACCACGCACTCGTGGCCCGCCCGGCTGAGCCGCCGCACCATGTTGGCGCCCATGCGCCCGAGACCGATCATGCCGAGCTGCATCCCTCGCTCCTTTGTGCGGCCGCCACGGCCGCGATGACCGCCGCGCCGGCGCTGGTGGAATCCTTCACGTACGCAGTCTCGATCCGGCTCGCCCGCTCCCCGCCAAGCAGTTCCACAATGACCTCGCGCACGAGCGCCTCGAAGCCCGGGTAGCCGCCCCAGAGGCTCCCGTCCACCGCGATCGTACGCCGGTCGGCGAGCTCCGCGTCGAGGAAGCGGAGCGTGCCGACGAGCGCCGCGCCGACCAGCCGGGCCGCGCGGCGCGCGATCGCGGCGCCGAGCGCGCAGACGCCGCGCCGCTCCTCCACCGTGCTCGGGGCGCCGAGCGCCCGGAGCAGCACGTCCACGTCGTCGAGCGCGGCGCTGCGATCCGCGGCGATGCGCGAGAGGTGCGCGCTGTCGAGGGCGTACGGGGTGGCGAGCGCGGGCGAGGCCGACCAGTGAAACCGCGCGGTGCGCTGTCCCAGGTCTCCGAGGGCGCGGCGCAGGATCTCGCCCAGGTAGTGCCCGGAGACCATCTTCTCGAAGCGCTGCGCGCCCGGTCGGGGCTCGTCCAGCTCGCGGTCGAGCGCGGCGTCGTACGGCGTCTCGACCGCGGCTACCCCGTCGAAGTTCCCGGACTCGAGATTCCGGATGCCCGCCGGTCCCAGATCCGCGGCCTGGTTGGTCCCGGTGCCCAGGATCAGCCCCACGTCGGCCGGGCGCGCGCCCGCGTCCTGACCCCGCGCCCGGTAGCTCTGCAGCATCAGCGCGGCCACCGTGTCGTTGGCCACCGCGGCCAGCGCGACCCGCTCGAGCCCGGCGCGGCAGAGCGCGGCGCCGAGCAGCGCCGCCACGTCCCGGCCCTCGAGGCCCTTCAGGCGCCAGCCCTTGGTCGAGGCCAGCGCCACCGCGCGATCGATGCGCTCGAGACGGGCCGGGTAGGAGTAGACGAACCCGAGCGGCGCGGCCTCGACTCCCTGCGCCTGGGCCACGCGCCCGACCGCCCCCGCGATCAGGTCGAAGACCGGCTCCAGCGTGCCGCGCTTGTGCGCCTCGGAGAACGTGAGCGCTTCGTCCGCGACCATGCGGACCGACCCGTCCCCGCCGAGCTCGATCAGGCCGGCCCGGGCCTTGGTGCCCCCCCAGTCCACCACCACTACCCGGCCCCGCTCGCGCCCGGAGGGCTGCCGGGTAAAGGTTCGTAACATCTTGAGCGAGCTGGGCTCGCCGGCCAGCCCTCGCGCCATCTGTCGGGTGAGATCCCGGGCGATGGGCTCGAGCGCGCCCGCCGGCGCGTCGAAGAGGGCGGCCGTCCGGGCGATCACGGCCTCGTCGGAAACGGACATGGCCGACATCATACTCCGGGGGTGGCGGTGCTATGATGACGCCACAATATGAGTGTGCCTCAGCGCCGCAAGACGATCTCGGTGGACGTGGGTGGGGTCAAGGTGGGCGGCCCCCGGCCGATCATCGTCCAGTCCATGACCAATACCGACACCGCCGACGTGGCCGGGACGGTGGCCCAGGTCAACGCGCTCCACGCGGCGGGCAGCGAGCTGGTGCGCGTCACCGTGAACACCGAGGCGGCGGCGCGGGCGGTCCCCGCGATCGTCAAGCAGGTGACCGTGCCGGTGATCGGCGACTTCCACTACAACGGCCACGTGCTGCTGACCAAGTACCCCGACTGCGCCCGGGCGCTCGCCAAGTACCGCATCAACCCGGGCAACGTGGGCGGCAAGCACCACGACGAGAACTTCCGCGCGATCGTCCAGGTCGCCATCGACAACGGCAAGCCGGTGCGCATCGGCGTCAACTGGGGGAGCCTCGATCAGAACCTGCTCACCCAGATGATGGACGCCAACGCCAAGAGCGAGGAGCCGCTCGACGCGCGCGACGTCACCATGAACGCGATGGTGGAGAGCGCGATCCAGTCCGCCGAGCTGGCCGAGCAGACCGGCCTGGCGCACGATCGCATCATCCTCTCCGCCAAGGTCTCGGGCGTGCAGGACCTGGTGGACGTCTACCGCAAGCTCGCCCCCCGCTCCGACTACCCGCTGCACCTGGGCCTCACCGAGGCGGGCATGGGCGCCAAGGGCATCGTGGCGAGCACCGCGGGGCTCGCGATCCTGCTGCAGGAGGGCATCGGCGACACGATTCGCGTCTCGCTCACCCCCAAGCCCAACGGCGATCGCACCGAGGAGGTGCAGGTCGCCCAGCTCATCCTCCAGTCGCTCGGGATCCGGAGCTTCCTGCCGCTGGTGACCGCCTGCCCCGGCTGCGGGCGCACCACCTCGACCTTCTTCCAGGAGATGGCCGAGCAGATCCAGACTTATCTGCGCGACCAGATGCCGGTGTGGAAGGGCCGCTACACGGGCGTGGAGGAGCTGAAGGTCGCGGTCATGGGCTGCGTGGTCAACGGCCCGGGCGAGTCCAAGCACGCCGACATCGGCATCTCGCTGCCCGGCACCTCCGAGGAGCCCAAGGCCCCGGTCTTCGTGGACGGCGCGCTCAAGCTCACGCTCAAGGGCGACGCCATCGTCGCCGACTTCCTGAAGATCCTCGACGACTACGTCGAGCAGCGCTACGCGGCCAGCCGCAAGTAGCGGCGCCGCCGGTCGGGACTCCCGCCATACCCATCTCCCCGTACATGCGCGATCTCCGCGCCAAGATCGGACACGACGTGCTGCTCCAGCCCGGGGTCGCGGCGGTCATCTTCAACATGGCGGGTCAGGTGCTGCTGCAGCGCCGGAGCGACAACGACGAATGGGGGCTCCCGGGCGGCATCATGGAGCCGGGTGAAGAACCCGCGGAGACCCTCGTGCGGGAGATCCGGGAGGAGACCGCGCTCGAGGTCGTTCCCGAGCGGATCGTCGGGGTCTACAGCGGACCGGAATTCGTCGTGCGCTACTCGAATGGCGATGAGGCGGCGATCCTGAGCATCACCTTCGCGTGCCGGCCGGTCGCGGGAGAGCCCCGCGTCAACGACGACGAGTCGCTCGAGATCCGGTATTTCGCGCCCGACGCCCTGCCCGCCATGGCGCGCCGTCACAACATGCGGATAGACGACGCCCTGCGGAACGATCCCCGCGCCCGCTTCCGCTAGAATCGCTACCCCCGGAGCAGCTCCTCCGCGACGCGCTTGACGTCGCCCGCCTCCACCTGGCCCTTGTGGGTCTTCATGATGTCGCCGACCAGGCGCCCGGCCTGCTTGGGGTCGCTGATGCCGAGGGTGCCGATGCGCTCTCGCACGAGCGCGCGCACCGCCGCGTCGTCCATCGTCTTGGGCAGGTAGCGCTCGCAGAACTCGATCTCGAAGCGGAGCTGGGCGGCCTGGCCGGCGCCGCGCTCCCCGACCTTCTCGTACTCGGCCAGCGCCTTCTGGAGGAGCTTGCGGTAGGCGGAAATCACGTCGAGCACGAGCGCGTCGTCCACCGCCCCCGCGAAGCCCTTGGCGGTGCGGCGCTCCTGGACCTTGGTCTTGAGCATGCGCACCACGTCGGCGGTTCGCGCGTCCCTGGCCTTGATGGCCTGGGTGAGCGTGTCGGTCAGGGTCTGCTCGAGTGCCATGAAGATCCTCTAGGCCAGCCAGTCGGCCAGCTCGGTGAGCGTATGCAGCTCGCGGTCGGGGCGCGGCTCGCCCCGGACCTGGTGCTTGCGGTTGATCCAGGCCGTCGGGATGCCGTGCCGCCGGGCCGGGGTCACGTCGTGGAAGTGGCTCTGGGCGGCGTGCAGCCATCGCCGGCCGCCGATGCGCTCGTGCGCGGTCACGAAGTGCCCGTCGGCCGGCTTGTAGGAGCGCACCTGCTGCGCGGTCACGATCGGGTCGAACGGCACCGTGAAGTGCTTCCGCGTTCCCGCCAGGAGGTCGTCGTCCACGTTGGAGAGGATGCCGAGCTGATAGCCGGCCTTGAAGAGGCGCTCGAGCGCCGCGTTCGTGTCGGGAAAGGGGATCCAGAACGGCAAGCTCTCGGCCAGGAAGCCCGCGCCCTCCTCGGGCAAGGCCCAGGCGAGCTGGCGGGCGACGCGGCGCGTGCTCTCGGTCAGGACCTCGCGGTAGCTTCGGTAGCGTTCGGCCTCGACCTCGGCCTCGATCTTCTCGTAGGCCTCGAAGACGTGGCCCGGGTCGAGCCGGCCGCCGGTCTCCGCGACCGCCTTCGCGAAGGCGCCCGCGATGCCGCCGTCCCAGTCGATCAAAGTTCCGTAGCAGTCGAAGGTGATGATGTCGTATGGACGCGCGGTGCTCATCACATTAGAAAAATCCCGCTCAGACGGCGGGCCGCTTCTGGGCCCACGGCCGCGCCTGCTCGAAGGCGGCCGAGGCCTGCAGCACCTGGAGATCGGCCAGGCGGCGGCCGACGATCTGCAGCCCCACCGGCATGCCCGAGGCGGTGAAGCCCGCGGGCACCGTCGCGGCGGGCTGCCCGGTGAAGTTGAACGGGTAGCTGAAGCCGGCCCACGGGAACCAGTCCCAGGCATGCTGCGGGAAGTCCACCGGATTGAGCCGCCCGACCTCGAAGGCCGCGACCGACACGGTCGGGGTCAGCAGCAGATCGTAGGTGTCGAAGAGCGCGCGCACCGCGTCGCAATAGACGTGCTTGCGGCCGCGCATGGCCACGTAGGCTTCCGCGCTGTAGCGGCGGCCATCCTCGAGGGCCGCGACCAGGCCCGGATCCATCCGGGAGCGGAACTCGTCGAGGAACTGGCCGTAGTTGCCCGCGTAGTGCGCGTTCCACATGAGGTGGATCATCTCCCGCGTGTCCGGGAGGCTCACCTTGGCGTCCTCCACCGCGCAACCCAGCTCCTGGAACGCGAGTGCGGCGCGCTTCGCCACCTGGCCCACCTCGGGATCCACCTGCAGGCCGCCCAGATCGAGGCTCCACCCCACGCGCAGGCCTCGGACGCCCTCGCGCAGACGGCCCACGTAGTCGTCGGGCGCGGCGTCGAGCGACTGGCGGTCCCAGTCATCGGGCCCGGCCATCACCGCCAGCATCAGCGCGGCGTCGGCCACCGTGCGCGTCATGGGCCCGGTATGCGAAGCGCTGTCGGTGTTGGACACGGGCCACATGGGCACGCGCCCGAAGGTGGGCTTGAGCCCGTAGATGCCGCAGAACGCCGACGGCACCCGCACCGAGCCCGCGCCGTCCGAGCCCTGGTGGAGCGGCCCCAGCCCGGCCGCGGTCGCCGCGCCGGCACCCGCGCTCGAGCCGCCCGAGGTCATGCCCAGGTTCCACGGATTGCGGGTGATCCCGGTGAGGGGGCTATCGCCGAGCGCCTTCCAGCCGAACTCCGGCGTCGTGGTCTTGCCGGTGAGGACGGCGCCGGCGGCCTTGAGCCGGCGCACGTACGGCGCGTCCACCTCGCCGATACGCTTGGCGAAGACGTGGGAGCCGAAGCGCGCGGGCACGCCCTCCACCAGGGCCAGATCCTTGATCGAGACCGGGATGCCGTGGAGCGGGCCGAGCCGCCTGCCCTTCATCACGGCGTCCTCGGCGGCGCGCGCCGCGGCCAGCGCCGCGTCCGCGGTGACCGCGCAGAACGCATTGATCTTCGGGTTCGCCTGCTCGATGCGCTCGAGCACGGCCCGGGTCAGATCCACCGGCGACAGCGCCTTCGACCGGATCTGGGGGATGAGCTCGGTAGCGGGCGTGTAGGCGAGATCGGTCGCGTTCATGAGGCCTCCGGATCGGGATGATCTATTTTCGCCGGAATGGTAGCACGGTCAGCGGCGGCGCGGCGGCAGCGCCACCGGCACGTCGCTGGCGCGCGCGAAGCGCGCGGCGAGCCGCTCGCCGAACGACGAGGCATCCAGTAGATTCGGCACCGCGCCTTCCACGACGCGCGCCTCCGCGGCACGCACCAGCCCCCGCATGCAGGCGGCCGCCTCGCAGTACGGCAGCCGCGTCCGATCGAGCGGGCGCAGCTTGCGGTAGACCGCCAGGTAGCGCGCGGCCACGAGCCGGCGCCCCGCCGCGGCGAGGGGGCGCAGCGCGACGGGCACCGGGAACAGGGTGACCGGCGTCTGGGTGAGGATGACGCGGGTCGCGGCCACGTCGTACTCCGGCGCGGCCACCACCACGTTGGGCCAGTCGAGCACCGCGGTCGTCCGCCCGTCCGCCACGAGGAGATTCTGCGGGTGGAAATCGCCGTGGCAGATCACGCGCGCGGACCGCTCGGCGGGCTGCCGGGTGCGGAGCCAGCGCATCCCGTCCGCCAGGCCGGTGAGCCCGGCCTGCTGGATGCGGCGGTCGAGCGCCGCCAGGTGGCTCTCGAAGCTGACCGCGTCGCGATCGAAGCCCCAGCCGGCGGCCCGGCCCTCGTCGTCCAGCGCGCGCAGGAGCGCCTCGGGGTTGAGGGCGTGCAGCCGCGCGTGCGTCTCGGCGAGCGTCCGGCCCACTCCGGGCCGGCGCGTCGCGAGGAGCGGGCGACCGGCCGCGCGCTCCATGACGAGGAACCCGGCGCCGAGGGGCCCGCGGTCGGCGCTGGCGGTGAGCACGCGCGGGACCGGATAGCCGAGCCCGGCGACCGCGTTCTGGGTGGCGCGCTCGCGGAGCGCGCGCACCGGATCGTGAGCCGGGCTCAGCACGCGCAGGATGAGCGGGCCCGACCACCCGGCGGGCCCGGCGCTCAGGCGGAACCCGTAGATGCGGGTATCGTAGCCACCGGTGATCGGGGTCGGGGGCTCCGCGTAGGCGAGATGGGACGCGTGAAGCTCGCGGCGGAGGTGTGCGAGAAGCGGGGGCGCTACGTCCGTCGTTGACGTACCCCCCTCATTTCAGGAGGAACGTGGAGAGGCGGGTGAGGATGAACGCGTAGTCGAAGGCGATCTCGCGGAGGTAGTCGTAACGGCCGGAGGCGCCGCCGTGGCCGGCCTCCATGTTGATCTTGAACACGGGCGGGACGGCGGCGGTGCCGATCGCGCGCAGGCGCGCGATGTACTTCGCGGGCTCCCAGTACATCACCTGGCTGTCGTTGAGCGAGGTCTTGATGAAGAGCGCGGGGTACGGCCGCGCGTCCAGGTTGGTGTAGGGACAGTAGCTCTTCATGTACTCGTACTGCTCGCGGATCTTCGGGTTGCCCCACTCCTCGAACTCGCCCACCGTGAGGGGCAGCGACTCGTCGAGCATGGTGTTGATCACGTCCACGAAGGGCACCCGCAGCACCGCGGCGGCGCAGCAGTCCGGGCGCAGGTTGAGCACCGCGCCCATGAGCAGGCCGCCCGCGCTGCCGCCCTCGATGACCAGCCGGTCGGGCGCGGTGTAGCCGCTCTCGGCCAGGAAGTCGGCGGCCGCGATGAAGTCGGTGAAGGTGTTGCGCTTGTTCATCATGCGGCCCTCGTCGTGCCAGCGCTTGCCCAGCTCGCCCCCGCCCCGGATGTGGGCGATCGCCACGCTGACCCCGCGGTCGAGCAGGCTCAGCCGATTCGACGAGAAGCCGGCCGGGTAGGGATAGCCGTAGGCTCCGTAGCCCGCGAGCAACATCGGGCCCGAGCCGTCGAGGCGCGACTCGGCGCGGCGCACGAGCGAGATGGCGACGCGGGTGCCGTCGGCGGATGTCGCGTGGATGCGCTCGGAGGCGTACCGCGCGGGATCGTAGCCGCCCAGCACCTCCGCCTGCTTCAGCAGGAGCAGGCGTCGCCCCACGATCTCGTAGTCGAACACCGAGGCGGGCGTGATCAGCGACTGGTAGCGCACCCGGTAGGCCCCGGCCTCGAACTCCGCGTTGGCGTCCGAGCTCAGGTCGTAGGTGGGCTCCGGGAACTGCACGTGATGGTGCGCGCCGGTGCGCGCGTCGGTGACCCGCAGCCGGATCAGCCCGTCCTCCCGCTCGTGGACGACATAGTGCTGGGCGAAGACGTCCACGTCCTCGAGCATCACGTCCGGACGATGGGCAATCAGCTCGCGCCAGCGACTGGGACGCGGATCCGCCACCGGGACCGTCACCAGCCGGAAGTTCCGCAGCCCGCCGCCATTGGTGCGGATGTAGAACAGATCGTCGCCGTCCGCCCCGCGCCCGTGATCAACCTGGTATTCATGGTCCTTTTCCCTGGGCAGCACCATCCGCCACGCCCCGCCCGGATCGCCGGCGGGGAGATAGCGCACCTCGGTACTCGTGAAGCTGCCCGAGATCAGGAACAGGTAGGCCAGGCTGCGCGAGCGGCCCACGTGGAACCGGAAGAGGGCGTCCGGCTCCTCGTGCAGCAGGTCGGCCACCGCGACCCCGAGGCGGTGCCGGTGCAGCCGGTACGGCCGCTTGGCCTCGTCCTCGGTGACGTAGAAGAGGGTCTCTCCGTCCGCGGCCCAGGCCACCGCGCTCACCTTCTCCACGCGGTCGGGCAGCAGCGCGCCGGTTTCGAGATCCTTCACCTGGAGCGTGTAGTCGCGGAAGCCGGTCAGATCGGTGGTATAGGCGAGCCGCCGGCCGTCGTCGCTCACGGTGGCCGCGCCCAGGGCCAGGAAGGGGTGCCCCTCGGCGAGCTGGTTGAGGTCGAGCATCACCTGCTCGGGCGCCTCCAGGCTCCGCGCCTTGCGGCAGAAGATCGGGTACTGCTTGCCCTTCTCGGTGCGCGAGTAGTAGTGGTAGCCGCGCAGGCGGTAGGGGACGGACTGGTCGTCCTCCTTGATGCGAGCCAGCATCTCGGTGTAGAGCGATTCCTGGAAGGCCACGGTGGGCTTCATCACCGCGTCCGTATAGGCGTTTTCCTCGGTCAGGTAGGCGATGACCTCGGGGTCGTCCTTCTCCCGCATCCAGTAGTAATCGTCCTGGCGCACTTCCCCGTGGACCACGTCGACCTTGGGGATTTTCCGGGCGACCGGGGGCCGGGCGACCGGGGGGGTGGGCGGCATGCTCCGCACCGTACCACAGGCCCGCCGCTTGCGCGGCCGCGCGCTCGGTCCCTACACTGGCGCGACCCACCCATGCCCGAGCTGCCCGACGTCACCGTCTATCTCGAAGCGCTGGCCGCGCGCGTCCGCGGCGCGCGGCTCGAGCGCATCCGGCTCGCCAACCCCTTCGTGCTGCGCTCGGTGGATCCGGGACTCGCCGAGGTGGCGGGCCGCGCGGTGACCGGCTTCCGGCGCCTGGGCAAGCGGATCGTGATCGCGCTGGACGGCGAGCTGTTCGTGCTCATCCACCTGATGATCGCGGGGCGGCTGCACTGGAAGGAGGCCGGCGCGAAGCTGCCCGGCAAGATCGGGCTGGCCGCGCTCGACTTCTCCACGGGAACCGTCACCCTCACCGAGGCGGGAACCAAGCGCCGCGCCGCCATCCACCTGGTCCGCGGCGAGGCTGCGCTGGCCGCCCACGATCCGGGCGGCCTCGAGCTCGGGGAGGCCGACCCGGCCGCCTTCCGGGCCGCGATCACCCGCGAGTCCCACACGCTCAAGCGGACGCTGACCGACCCGCGCATCCTGAGCGGCATCGGCAACGCCTACTCGGACGAGATCCTGCACCGGGCCCGGCTCTCGCCGGTGCGCATGACGCGCCAGCTCGCGGAGGAGGAGACCACGCGACTCTTCGAGGCGGCGAAGGCCACGCTGGCCGACTGGATCGAGCGGCTGCGACACGAGGCGGGGGGCGGGTTCCCGCTACGGCCGCCCCTGCCCCGACTGCGGCGCTCCCGTGCAGCGCATCGTGCACGCGGGGAACGAGACCAACTACTGCGCGCGGTGCCAGACCGCCGGGCGCCTCCTGGCCGACCGCGCGCTCTCGCGGCTGCTCCACCAGGACTGGCCGCGCACGCTCGAGGAGCTGGAAGAGCGGCGCGCCCCCGGCCCCGCCGGGGTCAGCGCGGCTTCGAGGGGCCCTCGGGCTCGCCCACCAGGACGTCGGCCGGGTCCACCCCCACCAGCTTGACGCGCACGCGCCAGGGGCTCGGCCCGGCCTGCGCCAACGGGAAGGAGGCGATGTTGCTCCCGACCGCGCTGCTCCCGCCGCCGCCCACCACCCCGCCCGTCGAGACGCCGACCCCCGTGCTCACCCCGCCGCCCATACTGCCGAAGCTGCCGACACCGAAGCCGATGCTGACCGGGCTGCCCCCGCCGCCCGCGGCCGGGGTGTACTCGATGGTCTGCGCCTCGAGCACGGTGCCGTCGGGCTTCACGATCTGCGCCCGCTCGAGGCGGCGCCCGCCGCCGTCGATCTCGACACGGAGCCGGTCGCTCACGATCGTGTAGGCGGCGGACACGGTGGCGCCCGCCGGTTGCACCGCGGGCTTGTAGGGCAGGCCCGACGAGGTCGAGGAGCACGCCGTGAGCGCGCCCGCCAGCAGCCCCGCCGTCACCCCCGCCGTCACCCCCGCCGTCACCCCCGTCGTCACCATGGTCGCGACGATGGCCCGCATGCACGGTATTATCGCACGCGGACAGGAGAGAGCCCATGAGCGCCGGCGACGAAGAGCGAGTACCCCCGGGAGCCGACCTCGAGCGGTACGTCCGGGAGCTGGCCGAGTTCGTCGGCCTGGACGAGGCGGATGCGACCGCCATCCGCGCGAGCGCGCCCGCGATCCTGAAGCACGAGGCCGAATTGACCAGCGCGCTCTACGAGCACTTCCTGCGCTTTCCCGCCACCGCGCGCTTCTTCCTGAGCCCGGACGGAACGCCGGATCGGACGCGGATCGACCGGCGCAAGCACAGCCTGGCCCGGTGGCTGCGCGAGACCGCCCAGGCCGCGCTGACCCACGACTTCGCGTACTACCTGCTCTCGGTCGGCCTCGCCCACAGTCACCGCGACTACGGGCCGGGCGGCAAGATCCCCCCGCAGTTCATGGTGGCCGCGATGAGCCTCACCCAGACCGCGCTCGCCCGCATCTTTCGCGACGAGCTGGGCGATCCGGCGGCGGCGCTCGAGGCGGCGGTGGCGTGGAACAAGCTGCTGCTGCTCCACCTGAACGTGCTGCTAATCGGCTACCTGCTCCCGCCGCGCAAGGCCTCCTGAGGCTCGGCGGGGCCCACGTCTCGGAACCGCGCGCCCCGGAGGCCCGATCGGCGCCCCGGGGCGCGGGGCTTACTTCGGCGCGGGACTTACTTCGGCTTGTGCACGAGCGTGAGGCCCATCGCGCTCGCGGCCTCGTCGTACTTGGCCACGGACTCGTCGTGCTTGCCCGCCTTGTGCAGGGTGTCCCCCTCGGCGCCCAGCATCTTGGCCTTGTAGGCCGCGTCGTCCAGACGGTAGTCGGCGGCGTCCGTCACCTGCTTGTGCAGCAGTGGGCACTCGTGGGCGAGCGCGGGGGCAACCGCAAACCCCAGCGCGGCGATCGTCAGCAGAATGGTCTTCATGTCTCGCGTCTCCTCGCGTGAAAAGGGTGAGCCGAGCGACGGGAACGGTGCGCGAGAAACGGTCAGACGCGAGGAGGCGCGCGGCCGGTCGGGGTCCGGCAGGTCCATCCGGCGACGACCGGGTCGCGCGTGTCGGGCCCGCCCATCCGCCGGACGGACAGGGGCGCGGGCAGGATCCACGCGGGGCCGGACAGCGTGCCCGCGGCGAGACTGAGCCGGTCATCGTCGCTCTCGGCGGGGTCGCCGACGGCCATCCAGCCGCCGTCGGCGTCGATGACGATCGCCGCGGGAAGGAGCAGCGCGAGCACGGCGATCAGCAGGAGCCCGCACCACCGGTCCGCGCCCCACCCCATCGGCATGATCCGCATCCTGACCGGGGGGCCGCCGCGTGTCAAGTCGCCGTCGGATTGACAGCGGCCATCGCCCGCCGCATAGTGAGCTCACGACAGCGAAGGGAGCCCTCATGGCGAAGCCGACCACGATTCGAGAGCTGCGCGACAGCGGGTACACATCCCGCTCCGTCAAGCAGGAGCTGCGCGACAACCTGATCGCCCGCCTGCGCCGCGGCGAGGGCCTCTTCTCCGGCATCGTGGGCTACGAGCAGACCGTCGTGCCCCAGATCGAGAACGCGGTGCTGAGCGGCCAGGACATCGTCTTCCTGGGCGAGCGCGGCCAGGCCAAGACGCGCATGGCCCGCCTCCTGGTGGGCCTGCTCGACGAGGAGATACCCGCGCTGGCCGGCTGCGAGATCAGCGACGAGCCCTTCGCCCCGATCTGCCCGGCGTGCCGGCAGCGCGTCGGCGAGCAGGGCGACCGTGCCGCGATCGCGTGGATCCCGCGCGACCGGCGCTATGGCGAGAAGCTCGCCACCCCCGACATCACGATCGCCGACCTGATCGGCGAGGTGGATCCGATCAAGGTGGCGGAGGGCCGCTACCTCTCCGACGAGCTCACCATCCACTACGGGCTCCTCCCCCGCACCAACCGCGGCATCTTCGCGCTCAACGAGCTGCCGGACCTGGCCGAGCGCATCCAGGTGGGCCTGCTCAATATCATGGAGGAGCGCGACGTGCAGATCCGCGGCTACAAGGTGCGTCTGCCCATCGATCTCTACGTGGTGGCGAGCGCGAATCCGGAGGACTACACCAACCGCGGGCGGATCATCACCCCGCTCAAGGACCGCTTCGGCTCGCAGATCCGCACCCACTACCCCAAGCGGGTGGAAGACGAGATCGCGATCATGGAGGCGGAGCGCACCACCTACGCGGACGCCGGGCTCGAGACGAAGAGCCCGGAATTCATGAAGCAGCTCGTGGCCGAGGTCACCCACCTCGCCCGCCGCTCACCAGAGATCAGCCAGCGCTCGGGGGTATCGGTGCGCGTGACGATCTGCAACTACGAAAATCTATTGTCGAGCGCGCTCAAGCGGGCGATCCGCCTCGGGGAGTCGGTGGCCGCGCCCCGCATCAGCGATCTCTCCGCCATCGCCGCCTCGACCGGCGGCAAGATCGAGATGGAAAGCCTGGGCGACGCGACCGAGGACAAGGTGCTCGGCAAGATCATGCAGCGCGCCGTGCTCAACGTGTTCAACCGGAGCTTCGGCGGGGGCGAGCTGGACGAGGTGGTGGGCGCCTTTCAGGACGGCCTCAAGATCGAGGTCTCCGACTCCATGCCCGCCGACCTCTACCTCCGGCACCTCGGCCAGGTCCGCCCGCTGCAGGCCGCGGTGCGCAAGCTCGGCGCGCAGGATCCGGCCAGCGTGGCCGCCGCGGTCGAGTTCGTGCTGGAGGGCCTGCACCTGAGCAAGAAGCTGAACAAGGACGTGCAGGCCGGGCAGGCGCGCTACCGGGTGGCGTGAGGCGCTAGTGAATCCTACCCGGGCGCGCGAGCATCGCCGGGAGCGTGTCAGCATGAGCTCCGTCCGAGCGCCGGCTTGGCCGGCGCAACCTGTTCTGGGGGAGGCTCGGAGGGGGCCATCGCGGCCCCCTTCGATGGGCTAGTGTCGCCGCCGATCTGGTACTCGCGCTGGGACGGCTCCCAGCGCCTCGACGATCTCGACGCCGATCAGCTCCTCGACGCCATGTCCGACGACCTCCTGTCGGACGGCGATCCGTGGAGCGCGCTGAGGCGCCTCTTCCAGCGCGGCGCGAAGAACCCGGACGGGGCCAACCTCCCCGGGCTTCAAGACCTGCTCAACCGCCTGCGCCGGCAGCGCCAGCAGCAGCTCGACCGTTACGATCTCTCCTCGGTGCTCGACGACATCAAGCAGAAGCTCGACAAGATCCTCCAGACCGAGCGCGAGGGCATCGAGCGGCGGGTGAGCGACGCCAAGGAGCGGGCGGAGCGCGGCGAGGCGCCCGAGTCGTTCCGGCAGGCGATGGAGCAGGCGGCCGCCGAGCACAAGAAGACGCTCGACGAGATGCCGGAGTCCCCGGCCGGGCGCATCCAGGGCCTGCAGAACTACGAGTTCATGGACCCCGACGCGCACCGCCTGTTCTGGGAGCTGATGAAGGGCCTGCAGCAGCAGATGCTGCAGCCGTTCCTCTCCAACATGCAGAAGGCGCTCGGCAACATGAGCCCCCAGGACCTCGAGCGGATGCGGGAGATGGTGCGCGACCTCAACCGCATGCTCCAGGACCGCGCGGAGGGGCGCGAGCCGGACTTCGACGCCTTCAAGCAGAAGTGGGGCGACCACTTCCCGGGCGCCCAGAACCTCGACCAGCTCATGGAGCAGATCGCCCAGCAGGCCGGCCAGATGCAGTCGCTGCTCTCGAGCATGTCGCCCGGCCAGCGCAGCCAGCTCCAGGACATGATGCAGTCGCTCTTCATGCAGGACGAGCGGCTCGAGGCCGAGCTGCGCCAGCTCGGCATGAACCTGAGCCAGCTCATGCCGCCGCCCGACGGCCAGCGCTACAACTTCCGCGGCGACGACGACCTCACGATGAAGCAGGCCATGGAGCTGATGGACGAGCTCCGCCAGCTCGACGAGCTCGAGCGGCAGATCCAGAAGGTGCGCGATCCCAACGACCTCGAGAAGATCGACCCGCAGCAGGTCGAGCAGCTCCTGGGCGAGGAGGCGGCCCGCGACCTCGAGCGCCTGCGCGAGATGACCAAGAAGCTGGAGGAAGCCGGCTATCTCGAGCGGAAAGGCGACCGGCTCGAGCTGACCGCGCGGGCCATCCGCAAGATCGGCGACAAGGCCCTGCGCGACATCTTCGGACACCTCAAGCGCGATCGCTTCGGCGGCCACGCGCTCGAGCGGCGGGGGGCGGGCGGCGACCGCACCGACCAGATCAAGCCCTACGAGTTCGGCGACCCGTTCCTGCTCGAGCTGCGCGAGACCCTGATGAACGCGGTGGAGCGCAACGGCGCGGGCGTCCCGGTGCGCCTCGCCCCCGACGACTTCGAGGTGGTGCGTACCGAGACCCAGACCCACGCCGCCACCGTGCTCATGCTCGACATGAGCCGCTCGATGATCTTCAACGGCTGCTTCCTGCCCGCCAAGAAGGTCGCGCTCGCGCTCAACGCCCTCATCCGGGGCCAGTTTCCGCGCGACAGCCTCTACATCGTGGGCTTCTCGCTCTACGCCCGCGAGTTCAGCGCGGCCCAGCTCCCCCATCTCGCCCCCGGCGAGTGGAGCGTGGGCACCAATATGCACGCAGGCTTCCTGCTCGCCCGCCAGCTCCTCGCCCGGCACAAGGGCGGCAACAAGCAGGTGATCATGATCACCGACGGCGAGCCCACCGCGCACATGGAGGGGAGCGAGCCCGAGTTCGCCTACCCCCCGACCCGACGCACGCTGCAGGAGACGCTCAAGGAAGTGCAGTGCTGCACGCGCGAGGACATCACGATCAACACCTTCATGCTCGAGCAGAGCCACGCCCTGACCGCCTTCGTCGAGCAGATGACCCGCATCAACCGCGGCCGGGCCTTCTTCGCGACGTCCGATCGCCTGGGCGAGTACGTCCTCGTGGACTTCGTCCGCGCGAAGCGCCGGGCCGTTTCCTAGCCGGCCCGCCCGATGGCGGACGCCGCGACGGTCGTCCTGCTCGTACGCCACGGGCTGACGCCCACCACCGGGATCAAGCTGCCCGGCCAGGCCCCCGGCCTCCACCTCACCGACGAGGGGCGCCGCCAGGCCGAGGCCGCCGCCGCCCGTATCAAGGCGCTGCCCAAGATCGCGGCCGTCTACTCCTCGCATCTCGAGCGCGCGCGCGAGACCGCCGCGCCCATCGCGCGTGCCCGCGGGCTCGCTCTCCGCATAGACCGAGACCTGGCCGATCTCGACATCGGCTCGTGGACCGGCCTGAGCCTCAAGCAGGCGGCCCGGCGGCCCGAGTGGGAGACGGTGCAGCGCAACCCGAGCGGCTTCCGCTTCCCCGACGGCGAGTCCTTCCCGGAGATGCAGGCGCGCATCACCTCCGCGCTCGGCCGGCTGGTGGCCCGCTTCCCCGGGCAGATCGTGGTGGCGGTGTCTCACGCCGATCCGATCAAGGCGGCGGTGGCCCAGGCGCTCGGCACGCCGCTCGACCTCTTCCAGCGCATCATGATCGCGCCCTCGTCCATCACCGCGGTGGCCTACCGGCGCACGGGCCCCGCCGTCCTCACCGTGAACTCGCTCGCGGGCGACCTCGCGTGGCTCGGCGGGGGCAAGGCATGAGCGACAACCCCTCCTTCGAGGTCGACGCGCCGGACCATTTCACGGCCGGCGCGGTCGGGCCGCCGGGCCAGCGGGTCTTCTACCTGCAATCGCGCGACGCCGGACGTCTCATCACCCTGAAAGTCGAGAAGGAGCACGTGCGCGCGCTGGCCGAGTACCTGGGGGGCCTGCTGGCCCGCGTGAAGGGCGCGCCGGGGGCCGCGCGCGGCGCGGCCGAGCTGATCGAGCCGCTCGAGGTCGCGTGGGACGTGGGCTCGCTCGCGGTGGGCTACGACGAGGGCCAGGATCGGGTAGCCGTCGAGGCGAGCGAGCTGATCGAGGCGGAGGAGGCGGAGGAGGAGGGCAGCCCCGGGCCGGAGCCCGAGCCGGCCATGGCCCGCTTCCGCATCACCCGCGCCCAGGCCGCCGCCTTCGTGGAGCGGGCGAACGAGCTGATGAAGGGGGGCCGCCCGACCTGCCCGGTGTGCAGCCGTCCCATGGATCCCGAGGGCCACGTCTGCCCGCGGGCCAATGGGCACGTGCAGCACTAGCCCCCGCGCGCACGCGATGGGCGAGGGTCAGAGGCGAGCGGATACGGACACGGAGTTCCGGCTGCTCCGGGACGGCGATATCACCGTCAAGGGACGGATGCCGCGGAGCAGCAACGCCACCTTCCTGGTCGAGCTGGCCCTCGACGGCGCCACCGCCCTGGCCGTCTACAAGCCGGAGCAGGGCGAGCGGCCGCTCTGGGATTTCCCGCCCGGGCTCTACCGGCGCGAGATCGCCGCGTACCTGCTCTCGGAGGCGCTCGGCTGGGGCCTCGTGCCGACGACCGCCCCGCGCGACGGCCCGCTGGGCGAGGGGTCGCTGCAGCTCTTCGTCCCGGCCGACTTCCGCCAGCACTACTTCACCCTGCTGGAGGCGGGCGAGCACCGCGAGACGCTGCAGCGCATCTGTCTCTTCGACCTGGTGGCGAACAATGCCGACCGCAAGAGCGGCCACTGCCTGCTCGTCCCCGGCGACCGGATCTACGCGATCGACAACGGCCTGACCTTCCATGCCGAGCCCAAGCTGCGCACGGTGATCTGGGACTTCGGCGAGGAGCCGATCGCGCCCGCGCTGCGGGAGGATCTCCGCCGCGTGCTGGGCGACGACCTCCCGCCCGCGCTGGCCGAGCTGCTCGACCCCGACGAGCAGGGCGCGCTCAAGCGCCGCGCGCGCGGACTCCTCCGCACGGGGCACTATCCGGTGGACAAGAGCGGCCTGCGCTACCCCTGGCCGCTGATCTGATCTCTCCCTCTCCCCTCAGGGGAGAGGGCAGGGTGAGGGGCCTGCTAGTGGCCGCGCCGGCGGTGCGAGTCGCCGTGGATGATATCGCACCAGCGCCGGTTCTCGTCGCCGCCCGCCTCCGCGCTCCCGGTCAGCATGGCGTCGGACATCACACGAGCGTCGTCGAGGCCCTCGCGCATCGGCATGTGGACGTTGCACCACTGCACTTCGAGGATTTCCAGCAGCGTGTCGGCGTCGGGCTCGCAGGCGGGGCAGTACGCGCGGGCAATACGCGGGGTTTCGGCCGGCATGTCGTTCACGGCAGTCCCCCGCGCTGGAAGACGGCGGAACTTCGTCGCGAGTTTCGAGCGATCACACCCTCCTGTCCGGCATCCCGGACCCGGCTCGAGGCTCACGATCATTCTACACACGGGATTATTTCGCGCCTAATTCTGCGGGGGCCGCGCCGGCCGGCCGCTCCAGCGCGGCCAGGAGCCGCCAGACCAGGGCCAGGACCGCCAGCATGTCCACTGTGGAACTGCCTGCCCACATAATGACCCCGCCGAGGGCCTGGTCCTCCAGTGGCGTCAACGTGGTCACCCGCGGCACCGCCGCATAGGTGTCGTAGAGCACCCGCGGGCTCCAGGCCAGGAGCATCGCCAGGACCGAGCCGTGCAGCGCGGCGATCACCACGTGGGCGATCCGGAGGCCGTACGAGGCCGGACGGCGCGCCCGCGGGGCCGGGCCGATGACCGGCCACCAGAACAGCACCGCGGCGCCGAAGAACGCCAGGTGCTCGACGTGGTGGACCCACTCGCCGCCGAGCGCGGCCTCGTAAGCGCGCGGATGGTGCCAGGCCCACAGCACGGCCGCGTAGACGAGCGCGGCCACCGGCACCCCGGTGAGGCGCTCCCAGGTCGCGCGCAGCGGCCGACCGCCGGCCAGGAGCCGACCGGTGCGGCGCCGGAGCGGCCGGGGCAGCACCCACAGGATCGCGGGCAGCGGATCGGCCAGGAGGAGCAGCGGGGCCGCCACCGCCATCAGCAGCATGTGCTGGGTCATGTGCGCGGCGAACAGGAAATGCCCGAGCGCGGCCACCGGCGTGAGCAGCGCCGCGGCGAGCGCGAGTAGCCCGGCCAGGCCGGCGGCCGGCCGCCAGGACGGTCGGGCGCCGCGCCGCGCGAGCCGCCACCAGCCCACCGCGTAGAGGCCGGCCACCGCGGCGAGCGGGAGCACCAGCTCCGGCGCGAGGCTCCAGTCGAACGCGCCGGGGGCAAGCGTCGCGTCGAGTCCCGAGCCGAGGGCCCCGGCCGACTGAGGATGCGCCACCGCTTACTTCCGGAAGGCCAGGACGATGACCCAGAGGAAGAAGATGATGGTCCCGGCGAGGAACAGGCCAAAGGCGAGCGTCTCGAAGGAGGACATGGGCGAGCCTCCGTCAGAAGAGGGACGCGAGCCCCGACAGCGCGTTCACCAGGATGTCGAGGCCCAGCACGAGCAGGTTCAGCACGGCCAGCGCGAGCACGATGCGTTCGGCGAGCATGGCGGCGCGCTCCCTACGGGCTCACGCCCAGGCCGGGACCGAGGCCGCCCCAGTGCTTGAACAGGTAGTAGACGCCGAAGACCGCCAGCACCAGGTACACGACCAGCAGCCACCGGTTGACGATGCCGTGGTACGCGCGGATCTCCCCGCCCGCGTATTCCTCCACCTCCCCGTAGCGCGGATGGCGCTCCCCGTGCTCATCGCTCATGCGCAATGCCCTCCGCGGTCAGCACCTGGTGCTTCACGCGCTCGATGTCGGTGAAGACCCCGCTGGTGGCGGCCCAGATGAACGCCATGAGCGCGGCCAGGCTCATCAGCAGGGCGACCACGAACGCCCCGAAGGTCAGATATTCGAGCATGGAGTGATCTCCCGGCGGTTCATTCGCGGATGCCTGGATGGAGGCGGCGGCCCGGCTGCGCGGTCCGGGTGGGCTCGGCGGGATCGACGGCCAGCCGCGGGTGATCGGCCTCGATTTCTCGACCGTTCAGCAGGGCGCGCGTCGCGGGCGGGACCTCGAGGCGATTGCCGGTGAGCGGGTCCATCCAGGCGGAGAGCGACAGCACGTAGTAGGAGATGGCCCAGCGCTCCGGCTCGGTCATGGAGTCGGCGAAGGAGGGCATGGGGGTGCCGTCGAGGCCGAGCGACATCGTCCGGAAGATGTCGCGCACGCTCGAGCCGCCCTTGAACTGGCCGCGGGTGAAGTCGGCGGGGCGGATCGGGAAGCCGGCGAGGTCCTTCATCTCGTCGGCCGACGGGCCGTCGCCCTTGCCGCCCGGGCCGTGGCACTGGAAGCACTTGGCCTTCACGTAGAGCTCCTTGCCGCGGGCGACCAGATCGGCGGTGGCCTTCGGAGGGTCGCCGATCAGGAGCGGCGGCTCCGGGGCCTCCTCCTTGAACCGCTTGGAGAAGGTCTTGATGTAGCCGGCCACCGCCATCCGCTCCTTGTCGGAGAGCTCGTGCCAGGTGGGCATGGCCGTCCAGCGCACGCCGCGCGTGATCGTGCGGTACAGGTCGCCGTCGGTCGGGAGCGACCCGCTCGGCGTCGTGCGGAACTTGAAGACCCCGAGCGTGAAGTCGCGCGGCTTCGGCGAGAGGAAGGTGGCGGCGGCGCCGTTGCCGTCGCCCTTGGGTCCGTGACAGCCGATGCAGCGGCTCTGGTAGGTCTGGCGTCCCAGCGCGAGCAGATCGCGGCCGCTCGGGATGCTCATGACGGAGACGGCCACGTTCTGCGGCTCGAAGACCTCCCGCCAGGCGCCCCGGTTCATCCCGAGCTTCTGGATGTAGCGGACGAGCCCGACCATTTCCTGAGACGGCAGTACCAGGGTGAGGGCGGTCAGGACCGGGGGCGTCTGCTGGAAGCCGGTGAGATCGATCACCGGGGTGCCCTCGATGGGCCACCGCCCATCCGGCGCGGGCGGGACGAAGGTGAGCCCATCCGCGTTCGGGTAGAGGCGGATCTGCCGGTCGCCCTTCATCGAGAACCAGCGGCCCAGCTCGGGCGAGGCCGCCAGCGCCTCGCCCTCCTTCTTCACCGGAACCGGCACCCGGGTGAAGAGCCAGCGGAAGCTCGGCATGATCGACTCGGGCACGACCAGACGCGGGTCCCAGTGATGGGCGTAGTGCCAGTCGTCGCCGTACTTGAGGCCGACCCGCGTCAGGTCCGGGCCGATCCGACGCGTGGAGAAGAGATGCGGCAGGTCGTAGGCGTATTCGCCCGCCTCCGACACCGGCCCCCAGCGCAGGTCCTCCCCGGTCACCGGCCGCACGTACTGACTGTGGCAGTACCAGCAGCCCTCGCGGATGTACACCTCCCGCCCGAGGCGCTCGAGCCCGCTGTAGTCGCTGGCGTCGTAGCGCACCCACTTCACGTCGCCCAGGTCGGTGCGGACCGCGCGGCTGACCTCCTTGGACCGCGACTCCGGGAGCATCGCGGGCAGGAAGCCCTGCACGAACATGGCGAGGGTCACGAGGGCGAAGCCGGCGCCGATGGCGAGCGAGCCGATGGACTTCATGCCGCGGCGGTCCGGCGCGCGAGCGCGGTGCGCATCAGGGTGATGATCAGCAGCGACATGCCCACGTCCATGGAGATCCCGGTGAAGGTGCGGACCCACCAGAAGGGCCGGATCGCGTTCATCGAGTGGATCCACTCCGCCCCCGCGATCAGCATGAAGCCCTGCTGCAGGCCCTGGGCGGTGAGCACGAGCCCCATCGCGGAAATGCCGAGCGTGATGAGCCAGAAGCCCCAGTTGCCGAGCTTGAAGCTCCAGAGGGCGGGCGCCCCGTGCAGGCGCGGCCACACGTAGACGCTGCCTCCGATGGCCCAGATCACGAAGGTGCCGAACACGGTGAGGTGCGAGTGCGAGATGACGAAGTCGGTGAAGTGGGTCGGCTGCTGCAGCGACCGCAGGGCCTCCAGCGAGCCCTGGAAGCAGCCCACCAGGTACATGACCGAGCCCACGATGAGGAACTTGGCGGGCAGGTTGGGCCCGAACTGCGGCCAGCGGCCGATCATGGTGCCGAAGAAGTTCTGCAGCACCGTCCACACCGGGATGATCAGCATCATGGACGAGACGATGGCGATGGTCTCGGCCCAGTCCGCGATCGGGGAGTAGAGGTAGTGGTGGATGCCCACGAACGGGTAGAAGAAGGCGAGCGACCAGAAGCCGATCAGCGAGAGCTTGTGGCTGTAGATGGGATTGCGCACGCTCGCGGGCAGGAAATAGTAGATCAGCACGTAGCCGGCGGGGGTGATCCAGAGCCCCACCACATAGTGGATGAAGAGCCCGTGCCAGGCCGCGTTGTTGATGCCGGGGATGTGATAGGGCCCCAGCATGAGCAGCACCAGGTTCACGTCGGTCCACACGAAGGCCGAGATCAGGTACCAGAGCGAGACGTAGAGGGGCTTCTCGGTCCGGTGCTTGATCGTCATCAGGAACTGCACGGTGAGCTGCACGAGCCCGACGAACGTGATCACCACGTTGATCAGGGGCAGCTCCCCCGCCTCCCAGCCGCGGTTGTAGCCGAGGGTGAGCAGGATCACCGCGAGCGCCAGGTTCAGGTTCCACACCCAGAGCAGCGGGGTGCTCCAGCGCTCGCCCCAGAGCCGCACCCCGCAGAGGCGCGGGACTATGTAATGGCAGAGGCCGATGAAGAGCGTGGAGAAGGCGCCCCAGATGACCCCGTTGACGTGGATCGGCCGCAGGCGACCGAAGGTGAGCCACGCGGGGCCGCCCAGGAACTCCGGGTAGTTGAACTTGGTCGAGATGAGCGCGCCCACCGTGGGGAAGATCAGGAGCCAGACGAAGCCCCAGGCGAGCCATTTCCGGATCAGCGCGGTGTCGATGAGCTGGTCATTCCGGACGGTCGTGTCGGTGGCCATGGCTCTCAGGCGAAGCGGATCGGGTGCTCGGCGTCGAGCCGGGCCCCGCGGTTGTTCCGGAAGACCACGCGCAGCATCCCCGCGCGCCACGGCTTGAGCCGGAACGTGATGAACGGGTTGTCACTCACCGCCGGGGTCAGCGCGAAGTGGCTCACGCGCTCTCCGTCCAGGAACACGGCCATCTCGGTGAGGTAGAAGGGCTCGGCGGCCTGCACCCACGCGCCGTTGCGCCGCTCGAGCCCGGTGCGCACCGGGTGCTGGATCTTCACCTGCACGTCCAGAAGCTGCCCCGCCGCGATCGGCTCGTCCCGCGCCGCCTGCGGCAGCCGGATCACCGGGGGGCGGATCAGGGTGGCGGCGCGCTCCGGCTTCGGCACCGGCCCGCCGCAGCCCCCGGCGCCGTCCACCACCCGGGTGGACGCGGTGCCCGTCCAGCGGGCGGCCCGACTGCACTCGACGGTGGCCTGCACGGTCGACGGCCCGTCGTCGAGCCGCGCCTGGAACGCCACGTAGGCCTGGCCGTTGGCGGGCGAGAACGAGAACTCGCCCTTGCTCGCGATGGGGTCCCGCTCGTTGATCACCGTGATCATGGTGGCATGGTGATCGATGTCCATCGGGTGGTCGACCTCCACCACGATGGGGACCTTGGCGCCGTTCTCGGTGAGCACGGGCAGACGGATGATCGGGGGCGCGGCGTGAGGCGGCGGGGTGTGGGACCCCGCCGCCTGGGCGGGGCCGTCGTGCAACCGGCCCCGCACCAACGCCAGCCCCACGGCGCCCCCGGCGACGACGAAGAGTCGTCGCCGGGTTATTGCTTGGTGAGGCGCAGCCGAAGGCGAGCCGAACGAATATGACAAGGAAGTTTCCGGTTGTGTGCTAGTGCCGGCCGGGATCCAGCTTGGCGCCGCGGTTCGACCAGATGATGTAGGCCTCGAGCGCCTTCATCGCATCCGAGTCCTCGGCGAGCTTGATGCCCTCGTTGGGCTTCTCGATGCACCAGTTGATCATGTCGCGGAGCGTGGCGAACTTGTTCATCTGCTCCTGGAACTTCGGGAACTCGTGCGGATGCGTGTCCGATGAGAAGGGATGGCACATGGCGCACGCCATGCCCGTCTTGCTGAGCTGCGCCCCCATCTTCTTCTCGGTGGCGCCGTCCCCGTGGAAGAGGAGGTCGCCGAGCTTCACCTGCTCGATGAGGATGTCCTCGAACGCCTTGAGCTGTTCGGGCGTGTGTTTCTCCTTGTGGGCGAAGGCGCGATCGAGACCGGTGGTCGCCACAAGCACGGCCACGGCCAGTACCAACACGACGGCGAGCGCGACGCGGGCGATGGTCATCACTTGTGCCCTCCCGGATAGGTCCACTCACGGTCGACGAGACGCGGGCTCAGCGGCTGGTTGACGTTGTCGCCGCACCCGGAGTCCACCGCGGCCTCGCCGATGATGTGCTCCTTCTTCCGCCACATCATGTACTCCGCTTCGATCTTGCCGGCCGCGCTCTGGGTGAGCTGACTCCAGCCAACCCCGTCGTAGTGGTCGCCGGGATCCACGCGCAGGTGGCACTTGGTGAGCGCGGGGACGCCCTCCGGCGCGTAGGGCCACGGCCACGAGGTGGCGAGCATACCGATGGAGCGCATGGTGCCGATCTCGTTGTAGAGCACCTGGTGGGTGTGACCGTGGATGTTCGTCACTTTGGGGTAGCCTTTCAGAACCTCGTGCACTTCGCGCCAGTCGCGTACCCAGAAGTTCCAGGGCGGGTAGTATTCGTAGAGCGGGTTGTGGGTGAAGATGACCACGGGCCGGTCCTTCGGCCAGCTCCCGAGTGTGGTCTGCAGCCACTGCATCTGGTCGCGCCCGACGCCGGCCCACGCCCCCGCGACGCTGCCGTCGAGCGTCGCCATGTGGCCCATCCGCTCCTTGGGCGTCATCTTCTTCGCGGTCCAGTAGTCGGGCCCGCGGCTCACGGTGTCGAGGCCGACGAAGCGGACGCCCTTGTGGTCGAAGGTCCACGGCTGCTTGCCGAACAGGCGCTCCCACTTGGCGCCCATGTCGAGGTACCAGTCGTGCTCGCCGGGGATGAAGACCTTCCGGATCTTCACCTCCTTGAGGATGTCGGCCCCGAGGTCGAGCTCCACCGGGTCGCCGAGCTGGGCCAGATCGCCGCCGAAGATCAGGAAGTCGGCGGGCGGGTTCATGGCCTGGATCTCCTTCACCGCGCGCACCGCCTTCTCCACGAAGCGCGTGTTCACGTCCTTCGGGTAGAGGTGGGTGTCCGACAGCCACGCGAACTTGAAGGCCGTCTGTCCAAAGGCGAGGTCGATCGTGTTGATCAGGGGTAGCCATCCGTAGGTCGTCGCCCCGGCCGTGATCCCGGCCGTGATCAGCGACTTGTGGATGAAGGTCCGCCGCGTGACCGTCATCGACCGGTCGGGCGTCACCTCCGGGCCGGTGAGCGTCCGCGCCATCTCACGCCGCTCGTGCAAGAGTGGATCCATACCGCGTGCCCCTTTCTTTGGGCGTTTTCGCCCGGAAACCGTGACTGCTTGTTCTAAATTGGGGGGGAGCGGCCCCGCTCCTCCCCCAAGCCCCCCCATGACACTCAGCAGGGCGTTGCTGCGTTGATTTCGCGCGAGCTTGTTCGCGCTTTCACCCGCTGTTGTCTCGCTCCCCTTGTCTGCCACTCTTCCTTCTGTTCTCCGGCTTCCTCGGCGCCGGGTTCTGCCGGGGGGGGCTACTTCTTCAGCTCGACCGTGATGGCGGTGGCCTCCTTTCCCTTGATCGTGATCGGGGTTTCGGTGGGGCCGGTGAATTCTTGCCAGGCGACGAGCGTGTAGGTGCCGGGCGGGATGTCGGTGATCGAGAACGAGCCGTCCTTCGGGGTGATCGCGTAGTAGGGATTGTCGGCGACGTAGACCCAGCCGAGCATCCAGCCGTGGGCGTCGCACTCGACGCGCATGATCCCCGACTTCTTGATCGGGCGGGTGATGCGCTGGCCCTGGTTCGGCAGGGCCAGGTTGAAGATCGGCACCCGGTCGATGAAGCTCTTGGTGTTGTGGAGCACCGGGTCGGTGTTGACGACCACGATGTCGCCCACCGGCATCACCATCACGTGCGGCTGGAAGTCGCACTTGACGTTGTCGATCTCGGGCGTCTTGGCGAGCTTCGGCCACGCCTTGCCCTTCTCCACCGCCTTCAGGTAGACGATGGCCTCCTGCACGCTCTTGTCGGCCCCGATCAGGATCTGATCCACCTCGCGCACGCCGCTGCCGCAGACCTCGCGGTCCTTGGTGGGCACCACCTTGCGCTTCGGCGGCACGATGCCGTTCCAGACCACCTTGCCCTTGATGCTGCCGCCGTCGGTGACGCTCGCCGCCTCGTAGGCCGGCGCCGGGACGGCGGAACCCAGCAGCCCCGCGGCGGCCATCATCAGGCTCGCGGACACAGCAATCCCTCGCATGGACAGACTCTCCTTATCCGCGCCGTTGCCGGCGTTCGGTGATTGGGAAGCGCTTGCTCGACGGGGCCTGGAGGCCCCGGGGTTAGAGGCGCCCTGGAGACCGCGAGCGCTGCGTGATTGCCTCCTCGACCTTTTCCGCGGGCGAGTGGCAGACCAGGCAGGAGCGGCCGCCCACCTCCGAGACCAGTGTGTAGCCCGTACCGTTGGACTGCCAGAGAATGACGTCGTAGCCGCGGTGGCTCATCACCGTGAACCGCGGCTTGTCGGCGGGATTGAGCCGCCGGTAGGCTTCCTCGGGCATGATGAACAGCGACACCCGCTTGCCCTCGAGCTCGTACTCGAGCGCGGCCGCCTCGATGTCGCGCACGTGGGAGATGCGGCCGCCGATGAAGGTGAGCCCGTCGGTGTGCGGATCGGGCAGGTTCATGTTGAAGCCCAGGCGCTGCTTGAACCACGCCTCGGCGCCCTTGGGGGAGACACCGCTGATGTCGGCGGGCAGCACGTTGCGCACCAGCTTCTGGTGCTGCTCGACCGCCGCCGCGGTGAAGTCGGCGATGCGCGATCGGTTCTGCAGATGCGTGCTCAGCGCCATCCCGCCGCCCACGCCCAGCGCCACCAGGGCCACCGCCGCCGCGGCCAGCCCGGCGCGCCGCAGCAGGCGGCGAACCCGGGTGGCGCGATCGCGATCCACGAGCCGCCCGAGCGTGTCGGAGACCGCGGCGCGGACCCGCTCCGACGCCGGTTCCGGATGCAGCCACTCCCGGCAGGCCTCGCGGAAGGCCAGCTCGCCCTCCACCATCCGTCGGCACGCGGGGCAGCCGAGCAGGTGCGTTTCCATCTCCTCACGCACCGGCTCCGCCAGCTCGCCGTCCACGTAGGGAAAGACCTTCGCCTTCGAGAAGTTACAGTCGATCATGCGCCTTGCTCGTCTGATCCGCCGCGCGGGGGGGCTGCTCCACCGCCCGCCGCAGCTCCACCAGGCAGGTGCGCAGGAGGTTTCGCCCGCGGTAGAGCCGCGACATCACGGTGCCGATGGGTCGGTTGATGACGCGGGCGATCTCGCGGTAGGCCAGACCCTCCACGTCCCGCAGCTCCACGACCTCTCGCATCTCCTCGGGCAAGCGGCGAATCGCCTCCCGCACCTGCTCGATGGCTTCCCGGCGCAGGAGGAGATCCTCCGGGGCCAGGGGCACCGAGCAGAGCGGGTTGTCCAGGGACAGGACGGGCTCCTCGACGCCCCGCGTGGCCCAGAGCGGTTCTTCCTGGGGCAGCCTCCGCTGGCGGCGGAATCGGTCTATGTATGTGTTCTTGATGATGGTGAACATCCAGCCCTTGAAGCTCAGCGACCGGTCATAGGTCGCGAAGCTCTGAAATCCGCGGACGAGGACCTCTTGCAGCAGGTCTTCCGCGTCCTCGGTGCGCCGCGTCAAGACCAGGGCATAGTTGTACAGCGAATCCAGATGACCTAGCACCAGACCCTGAAACTCGACGGCGCTGTCCACAGGGCCTCCTCTGTCCCCTACTACGACAAACCCGGCCGGCTTATTCCCGGCCCTATAAAAAGGTCGGGTCGGGCTCGAGGCCGAGGAGGTAGCGGCCCACCGTCTCGAAGTGGGCCTGGCGGCCCTGGAGCTGCTGGGTCACGGTGTGGATGTCGCGGAAGCGCCGCTCGAAGGCGCTGCTGGTGAATACCGCACTGGAGCCGGCCGCGTGGTGCACGGTGTCCACCACCTGCTTGGCCTGGTGGATGCCGTAGGTGGACGCCAGCCGGATCTGCACCCGCTGCTCCAGGCTGAGCGGGCTGCCGGACCGGCTGACGTCGGCCCAGATGCGCTCGAGGGCGTCGTGCAGGAACACCCGCGCCGCCCCCAGCCGCGCCTCCGCCTCGGCCACCTGGAACTGGATGAGCGCGCTGTCGCGCACCAGCCGCTTGGAGGCGCGCGGCTCCTTGTCGCGGGCCAGCTCGATGAACGCGTCCAGGCTGCTCCGCGCGATACCCATCGCCACGCCGGAGAAGCCCGCCGCGTAGAGGCTGCCCGACGGGAAGCAGTAGAGCGGACCGGGGTGGCGCCGCTCGGCGGGATCGTCGCGCGAGACCGTATGCTCGTGGGGGACGAAGAGGTCCGTCACCGTGAACGCGTCGCTGCCGGTCCCGCGCAGCCCGGTCACGTGCCAGACGTCGATGATGGTGGCCTGCTCGGCCGGGAACAGCATGGTGCGCCCGTCGGCCGTGCCGTCCGGGCGGCGCCGGGTCTGGCCGTCGGGCTCCTGGATGGGACAGTAGCCGCCCAGCCACGTGGCGTGACGGCACCCGCTGGCGAAGCTCCACCTGCCGGTGATGCGATACCCACCGTTGACGGCCACCGCCTTCGCGTCATTGCTCGGGCCCCAGGCCAGCACGGCGGCGGCGGCGCCGAAGATCTCGCGCGCGGTCTCCGGTGAGAGATAGGCCGCAGTCATGGAGCAGCCGGAAGCCTGGCAGAGGCACCACGCCGCACTCGCGTCGTGCTTGGCGATCTCCTCGATGACCTGGACGAACGTGAGGGGATCCACCTCGCCTCCGTCGAGGAAGCGCGGCAGGAGCAGCCGGAACAACGAGGCGCCGAAGAGCGCCCGCTGCACCGGCTCGGGGAGCCGGCGCTCCTGCTCGGTGCGCTCGCTCAGGTCCCCGAGGAGCGGCGCCAGCGCGCGGGCCCGCTCGAGCGGGCCCGCCGTCTCGCGCGAGTCCGTCTTAGTCCACTCCGAAGTCGTAGATCTTGCCCGAGCCCGCCCCGAAGCCGGTGGCGAGGATGAACCCGTACTCGCCGGGCGGGAGCGGGGCGGCCGGCGTCACCTTGTAGAAGCCGCGCGCATCGCGCTCGATGTTGATCGCGATCTTGTCCTCGTTGCGCACGCCCATCTTCTGGGTGCCGCCGAACGGCATGAAGGCGCCGCTGCCGATCTTCAGGTTACGATCGTCGTTGCTGTCGCCTGGCTTGAGCTTCACCAGGGGCGCGTCCGTCGACGAGTACGTGCTGAGGAACACTGGCTGCTTCTCCTTGATCCGGAACCGTGCCTTCCGTCCCTCCAGCACGACCTCGCTCTTGCTCTGGAAGAACGCCATGTTGGTCTCGAGATTCGCCGAGGTCGCGAACATCTCGACGTACTTGTCGCCGACGAGCTGGTAGATCACGTCCTGATTCTTGATCGCCCCGGCCGCGACCGCGGGCGCCGGCGGGGCGGGCATGGCGGTGGTCGGGGCGGCGGAGACGGAGCCCGCCGCGAGCATGGCTTCCAGCACCTTGTCCGAGACGCCGGCCTTCTTGAGGCCCACCAGGGAGTCGGTCTTGAGATCGAACTTGGTCGCGGTCCCCTTGATCTTGGCGATGACGATCGACTCGGGCAGCCCCGCCTTGACCATCTGGATCACGGAGTCGTTCGTGAGCACTTCCTGAGCGAGCGAGGTGGCGCCCGGCAGCGACAGGCTGACGGCGGCCACCAGGACCAGAACCAGCACGGCACGCATCCTCTTCATGAGCCCTCCTGGGCGACGGGAAACGGTCGGGACCGGCCGGGACCATCCCGGCGATCGCGACGATCGGCCACCAACTTAGGGTACTTCGTAAACCCGGTCAATAGCGGGTCAAACCCGCCCTCGACGGGCCAGTGGCCAGGCCGCCGGGAGCATGGCCAGCAGCGCCACGACCCCGTTGAGGGCCATCGCGGCGGGCACTCCGATGCCGGTGGCCAGGAAGCCGATCCAGAGCGTGCCGGCCGGCTGGGTGCCGATGCAGGCTGACAGGATGCCCATGGCCCGGCCGCGGTTGTCGGCGGGCGCCGCGAGGAGAACCAGGGTGCTCTGCATGGCCGCGAAGCCCGACTCGGCGGCGCCGATCAGCACCAGGACGGCGAGGCAGGCCCAGCGCGAGCGCAGCCCCGTGAAGGCCAGCAGCAGGAACGGCGCCACCAGCACCGCCACCGCGAAGAGCCGGCGGTGGGGGATGAAGCCGCGGCGCGAGGCGATGGCCAGCGCGCCGAGCAGCGCGCCCAGCCCGTCGGCGGCAACCAGTGCGCCCAGCCACTCCGGGCCCACGCGCAGGACCTCGCGCGCGAAGACCGGCAGCATGTGCTGGTACGGGAAGAAGAGCACGTTCATCAGCACCGTGATGATCAGCACCGCGCGCACCGTGGGCTCGCGCCAGGCATCGCTGAAGCCCGCGCCGAGGCTCGACACCACCGACGCGGTGTCGCGGCCGCTCGGGCCGCCGATGCGGGCGGGCAGGCCGATGAAGACGAGCAGCCCGACCGCGTAGAGCGCGGCCACCGCCACGTAGCAGGGCGCGGGGCCGACGCGCGCGAGCCCGATGCCGGCCAGCACCGGCCCGATCATCTTGGCGACCTGCATCGAGACGGTCTCGAGCGACACCGCGGTGGCCACGCGGCGCGGGCCCACGACCGCGTAGAGCGCGGTGCGCCGGGCCGGGAAGTCGATCGCCCAGAGGACGCCGAAGAGCACCTCGAGCCCGAACATCGGCCAGAAGCCGCCTCGCCCGGCCGCAAAGACCGCGGCGAGGGCCAGCCCGGTCACGAGGCCCAGCGCCTGGGTGAAGACGAGCACGCGCCCGCGGTGCATACGGTCCGCCACGAGGCCGGTGAACGGGCCCAGCAGCATCATCGGCGCCGAGCGGGCGAAGGCGGCCACCGCGACCATGAACGGCGAATCGGTGAACTGGAAAGCGAGCCAGCCGAGCAGGACGACGTCCATCCAGCGGGCGCCGTTGACACAGAGGCCGGAGAGCCAGAGCCGGCGGAAGGAGGCCTCGCGGAGGATCTCGGCGAAGGCGTGGGGGGCGGCCGGGGCGGCCGCGGGAGCGACGCTGCTCACCCGCGTAGGGATAGCACGGAAGTCCCACGGGGCCCAAGCGGCCCGTCAAATGGGTCCGTTGACAGGGCCGGCGATTCCCGGATAATCGGCCGCACCTTTCCCGGTCCGGACCTTCTCTCTCGCGAAGGAGATGTGCCCATGACCCCGCGCGCGCTCGTCCTGATCCTGGTGGCCGTGCTGATCCTCGTGCTCCCGGCGGCGCTGCTCGCCGCGCCCGAGGGCCAGCTCACCTGGGCCGTGCACATCTCACTCGCGCCCACGTGGTTCGATCCGGCCGAGACCCCGGGCATGATCACCCCCTACATGGTCCTCTACGCCCTGCACGACGCGCTGGTGAAGCCCATGCCCGGCCAGCCCCGTGCGCCGGGCCTGGCCGAGTCGTGGTCGGTCTCCAAGGACGGCCTCGTGTACGAGTTCGTGCTACGCAAGGGCGCGCTTTTCCACAACGGCGACCCGGTCACCGCGGACGACGTGAAGTTCTCGCTGGAGCGCTACCGCGGCACCGCGGTCAAGGCACTCAAGGAACGCGTGGCGGGGGTGGAGACGCCGGATCCCGGGCGCGTGCGCATCCGCTTGAAGCAGCCCTGGCCCGATTTCCTGACCTTCTACACGAACGCCGCCGGCGCGGGCTGGATCGTCCCGCGCAAGTACGTGGAGAAGGTGGGCGAGGAGGGCTTCAAGAAGGCCCCGGTGGGGGCGGGCCCCTACAAGTTCGTCTCCTTCACCCCCGGCGTGGAGCTGGTGCTGGAGGCCTTCGAGCAGTACTGGCGCAAGAGCCCGAGCGTGAAGCGGCTGGTGTTCCGGGTGATCCCCGACGAGGCCACGCGGCTGGCCGCGCTCAAGCGGGGGGAAGTGGACATCGCGTACTCGATCCGCGGCGAGCTGGCCGAGGAGCTGCAGAAGACGCCCGGCCTCACGCTCAAGCCCGCGGTGATCCAGGGCACGTTCTGGCTCTACTTCGCCGACCAGTGGGATCCCAAGTCGCCGTGGCACGATCGGCGGGTACGGCAGGCCGCGAGCCTCGCCATCGACCGGCCGTCCATCAACCAGGCCCTGACCCTCGGCCACTCGCGGCTCAACGGCAGCATCATCCCGACGTCGTTCGATTACTTCTGGCCGCCGCCCGCGCCCGCGTACGACCGGGCCCGGGCCAAGAAGCTCCTGGCCGAGGCGGGCCATCCTTCGGGCTTCGACGCGGGCGAGTACTTCTGCGACGGCTCCTACGCCAATCTCGGGGAGGCGGTCGCCAATTCCCTGCAGCAGGTGGGCATCCGGGTGAAGCTGCGCCCGCTCGAGCGCGCGGCCTTCTTCAGCGGCTACGCGGAGAAGAAGTTCAAGAACCTCATCCAGGGCTCGAGCGGGGCCTTCGGCAACGCGGCCACGCGCCTCGAGGCCTTCGTGGCCACCGGCGGCGCCTACGTTTACGGCGGGTACCCGGACCTCGACGGCCTGTTCCAGGAGCAGGCCGCCGACAACGATCCGAAGCGGCGCGAGGCCACGCTCCACCGCATCCAGCAGCTCGTCCACGACAAGGTGGTGTACGCCCCGATCTGGGAGCTCGCCTTCCTGAACGGCGTCGGGCCCCGCGTGCGCGAGTCGGGCCTGGGCCTGATCGCGGGCCACGCCTACTCGGCGCCCTATGAGGACATCACGCTGAAGGGCAAGTGAGTGACGACGAGGTGTGGGGGTAGGTAGAGCACGAGCGAGAACGCGATGATCAGCAGGGCGAGGTAGGCCCAGGGCGGCAGCGCGGTCTGGGGCCGGCCGAGCCCGTGCACCCAGTTGACGTTCGCCGCCGGGTCCGTGAGCCAGTAGGTCACCGGCAGCACGACGAGGGCGAGCAGGTTCTGGTAGAGCCACGCCCGCCGGTCATAGCCGAGCCGGGCCACGAGCCACACGAGCCCGGCGGGCAACGGCACGTGGAAGAGGGAGAGCGCGCGGAGATAGCGCGGCGTGGCCGCGTCGAACATGTAGGCGCTCATGCCGAACATCGGATGCCCGGTGAGCAGCCGGCCGAAGAAATCGAGGTTCCACGCGAGCTCGGGCAGCAGCACCGCCAGCAGCATCATGCTGGCGAGCAGCGGGCTCTCCAGCCAGAGCGCCGCCCCCGTGGTCAGCAGGGCGATGTCGGAGAACCAGAGAAAGTTCTTCGGGCCGTAGTGCGCCCAGTACACCGGCACCAGGACGAGGAGGCAGAGCGTGTAGGCGAGCTTGATCCCGAGGTGGATCTGATCGCCCGCCACCTAGATGATCACCTTCTCCTCGACCACGAAGGTCTTGTTGCCGCCGATGAAGAGAGCCCCGTCGGCGTGGAGCGTGGCCATCTCGGGCGAGGCGAGGGCGCGGTCCATGGCCGCGCGGTCCTCGAACCAGAGCTCGGCGATGCCGTCCACCTCGACGGGCGTGGTCGGGATGTCGGGGCGCCGGTACTCCTCGACGATGTGCGACTGCACGTAGCGGCGCAGCCCGGGCACCGCGTGGGCCAGCGGGGCGTGCACCTCGAGCCAGTGGCGCGTGAACTGCTCGCGCGTCAGGCCCGCCTTCCGGGTCAGCAGCGAGACGCGCTTGATCATGACGGCAGAATGGGATTGATCCGCTTGTAGACGACCGGCGAGCCCGCGTCGAGCCGCATGTGATGCCGCACCCGGCGGGTCCACGGGTTCGCGTCGCGCACCCGGTTCCAGGCCTCGCTGTCGGGCACGTCCGGCCGCTCGAACTCGTAGACCGTGAGGTACTTGGGCTGGCCCTCCACCGCCATGAAGCGGCGAGCGCAGATCACCCCGGGCACCGTGAGGTAGTCCGGGACGTAGACCCAGTTGTACCAGTCGTTCCACTCCTCCTCCATGTGGGCCGGGATGTCCATGCGCCCCATCTGCAGATAGGGCGACGGCCCCATGGTCAGCTCCACCGGGTTGGTGCGCGCCGGGAAGATCTGGCGGTAGCCGTTCAGCAGGTAGTTGCGCCCGACGTGGCCGCCCGAAATCTGCTGCCGGCGCGCGGAGGGGCGGAAGCGCACCTCGTCGAGGAAGGCGGCGGTGCGCAACACGCCGGCCTCCTCCAGCTCGTACATCGCGAGGTACTTGGGCCCGCCGCGTACGGCCACGTAGCGCGATGCCCCGAGGAAGCCGGGCACCTTGAGCAGCCGGTCGAGATGCTCCTCGTCGTACCAGCGGTTGAACTCGGCCTCGTACTGCGCGTCCACGTCCGTCCACAGCATCAGCAGCCCGGTGCCGCGCGTCTTGGCCATGCCTCGCTCCCTCGTTGGATGCGCCCTTGACTGCCCGGTCGGCGTCGCGCAGGATCGGCGGCGGTCGACGTGAACGCGCCGACGATACGGCAGCGGGAGGAGAGACGCAATGGGACTGCTCGACGGCAAGGTGGCGGTGGTGACGGGCGGCGGCACGGGCATCGGGCGCGCGGTGTCGCTCGGCTTAGCGGCGGCGGGCGCCCGCGTCGTCGTGAACGACTACGGGGTCAGCGTGGACGGGATGGATCCCTCCAGCGAGCCGGCGAACCAGGTGGTGGCGGAGATCCGCAAGGCGGGCGGCCGGGCGGTGGCGGCGGCGGACAGCGTGGCCACCATGGCGGGCGGCCGCGCGGTGGTGGAGCTGGCGCTCAAGGAATTCGGCGATCTCCACGTGCTG
>WNFG01000494.1_pt1 | contig 63494 bp, 59 predicted proteins | sample 5400431 | NCBI WGS metagenome assembly WNFG01 (sample SAMN13153346, study PRJNA577476) | soil metagenome | isolation source: 120 cm saprolite under Douglas fir tree site 2 hole 3 replicate 2 | place: USA:California | collected 2015-04-18
AGCCAGAAATTATGCCGACATCCTTGCCTGGAAATCCGGGCGGTGAACGCGTTCTAGTGATCCGGTCGGCATAACCGGCGGATCGGCATAATCGAACACGATCGTCTCCGCCGCCACCGCCGGGAGCACCGGGCGGCCCCGCGCATCGACAAGCTTGCCCGCGTCCACCACGACCGCGGACGGCACTCCGGCATACGGGAGCGCACCCCGGCTGTCCTGCGCGTGCGACGGCGCGTGCACGGTCTCGAACAGCACCCCGGCCACGTCAACGGACTTGGTCGATACGGGGGTCAGCCGCAGCCCGGTGATGCACCGCGAGTACATGTCCATGGCGACCGTCAGCTCCGCCTGCACCCAGCGGCATGTCACCGGCTCCATCGCGAACACGTCAAGCCGGTTGGTGTCCAGCACGACGTACTCGCCCGGCCGCGTTGCCCGCAGCCTCCCGTACGTGCCCTGCGGGCGGTTCGCGATCGACCGCTTGCCCTTAGTGCTGCCGGTGAACGCGTTCGTTCCCCTGTCCAGCTCCCGCAGCAGCTCATACCCTGCGGTCCGGGACGGGACCGGCACCGTGCCCGGGCCGTGTTCCTGCGCCAGCTGCTGCTCGATCTCTGCCAGCAGCAGCTGGCGGACCGGCCGACTCTTGGTCACGTGCCGCGCGATCACCTGCCGGGCCGCATCCAGCCAGCGCGGGTCGGCCCGGTCCAGCACCGCCCGCGCCGGGATCCCGGCCACCAGCCCGGCGGGACCGTCCTGGGCCTGCGTCACCCAGCGGCGCACCGTGCTGACCCCGACGCCGAGCTCGGCTGCCTTGGCCTTGTACCGGTCCATCATCAGCACGCCCGGGGCGTACTGCGGCCGCGGCTCGTCGTCCAGGGCCAGCTCCGCGCTGCCGTGCCGGTAGCCGGTCCGCACCTCCTGCACGTGCCGGTAGCGGGCTGTCAGCTCATCCTCCTCATCCCCGCCCAGCTCGCCGAGTACCGCGGCGACTGCGGCCTGCGGTTCCGGCACGGCCGTCAGGATCCGGGTACTGGGGTGTGACAGCAGCGCCACCAGGTCCACCTGCAGCCACGACAACGCATCGGAGGTGCCGGTACGGCGCAGCATGACCCGGCTGCCCTCGATCGCGGCGATGGTGAACCTGTCACCGTCGAAGCTCACCGGCAGCCCCGGCCGCAGCGGCGCAGTCCACCTGGTCATGCTGGCCGGCGCAGCACTGAGTCACCCGACAGCGGCCGGGTCAGGTCCGTGAGCAGCCGACCGGCCCACAGCAAAGCCAGCAGAGCAGGCCGCACCTCATGCCGCGGCCTGCTCCCGGCGAGGCGCAGTTCAGCGTCCATCAGCAGCTCACCGTCCCGCACGCACTCCCAGGACCGCTCGACCTGCTCAGGCGGCACCAGGCCCGGGCGCCGGTACCCGGCCAGGAACCGGATGTTCTCCAGCACCGCCGCATCCGCGCCCGACCAGACCTCGTACTCCCAGCCCTGCCGCTCAGCCAGCACGCCCGGCCAGGCCACGGCCTCGGCGACCTTCGGATCCCCCAGCCGCGCAGCCGGCTTGACATTCACCAGCCGGGCAGTCCCGGCCGCCGACACCAGCAGGAAGTCCGGAACATGACGCCGGACCCGCCCGCCGACCCGGGCGACCAGCAGGAACGGCTGGGCATAGATCTGCCGGACCTGCGGATCGAAATCGGCGAGCAGCAGCCTGGCCAGCTCCAGGCGACTCTCGTAAACCACGAACCCGCCCGTCGTGGCGGACGCGTACGCCCCGGAGTAATGCGCCTGACCGTGAAGCGAGCGCACCCGCCGCCACGGAACCGAATCCCGGAAATCCGCCAGCCGCAGCCGCCCCAGCGGGAACGCCTGCACTAATCCATCGTCATACCGGACCCGGGCAGCCGGATCGGATACCTTCAGCCGGACGCCGGACTGTGCAACCATAAAACAGACGGTAAAGACAAACCCCGAGCCAGGGTAGAGACAAACCCCGAGCCATTGCTCACGAAACCCGGATTTTGCTCATCCAGTGCTCATGATCATCCGGATTTGCTCACCGATCCGCGGATCCTACACCATGACAGACGCGACCTTCCGGAGCCCTCTATTTCATGATCGCGGTTGATTGGTGGTCGCCCCTGACCAGCAATCCACCGCGATCATGAAGGTGTCCCTCGCTCAGACCCGCGCGGTGTCCTTGCGGAAGCGCCATATCGCGCCGCCCGAGAATATGGCCAGCCACACCACGGCGTTCACCCACCACGCCACGTGGACGCCGACACCTAGCAGCGGAGCGTGTACGAGCTGATTCAGGCCGTAGAGCGGAGTGAACTCGGCGATCGTCTGGAGCACGTGGGGGAACTGGCTCAGCGGGATGAAGAGGCCGCCTCCGAAAGAGAACAGCAGGAGCGCGAACGACAGGATCTGCATGACGTTCTCGGTGGGCAGCAGATAGCCCATGAACAGGCCGAACGCCGCAAAGACCAGCGAGCCGATCCAGACGCACAGCCCGGTCACGAGCCAGAGGTAGCCCGGCATTGAGGGCTTGCCGGTGAGCATCCCCACGACATAGACCGCCACGACGGAAGCGAGCCCCAGTACCAGCGCGGTGAGCATCTTGATGGCGATGTACGCCGCTGGTGCCAGCGGGGTCAGCCGTAGCTGGCGGCTCCAGCCCGCAGCACGCTCGATCGAGACCATCGCCCCGCCGCTGGTCGTGGCCAGGATCGCGCCGTAGAGCGCCATGCTGATCATGATGAACGCGGAGACGTTGCCGTGGCCGGACCGCAGGTTGGCGTACTGACTGTTCAGACCGAAGATCAGGAAGAACACGACCGGAAGCACCATCGTGAACAGCAGGGTGCGCCGGTTGCGCAGCATCCGCCGGATCTCCAGGCCCAGGACGGTGAGATTGAATCCGCCCAGGCCCGGAGCCCGGCGGGTGGTCAGGTCGGGCGCGGGAAGCGACTGGGTGCTCATCGTGATGCTCCTGTGTGACTGCCGTTGATGTTGTTGTCGTCGCTGGTCAAGGCGATGAAGGCGTCTTCGAGGCCGCGGGTGTTGATCTCGAGGTCCTTGGCCTGCGTGCTGGTGAGCAGGTACCTGGCCACCGCATCGCTGTCGCTGGAGTGGATCAGCACCGTGTCGCCTCGCACCTCGACGCTGTCCGCTCCGGGTATCGCGGCCAGTGTCGCCTGGTCCGCCCCGGGCAGGGTGGCACGCACCGTCCGTCCCGCCGCCAGCGCCTTGACCTCCGACGACGTGCCGTCGGCGACGATCTGGCCATGGCGCAGCAGGATGATCCGGTCGGCGTATGCGTCGGCCTCCTCCAGATAGTGCGTGGCGAAGAGCACGGTCCGCCCGGTGGCCGCGTCCTGCCGGATCGCCCCCCAGAAGCTGCGCCGGCCCTCCACATCCATGCCGGTCGTGGGCTCGTCGAGGATGAGCAGTTCCGGATCGGACAACAGGGCCATGGCGAAGCACAGTCGCTGCTGCTCGCCACCAGAGCACTTGCCGACCATGCGGTCCGCGATGGCGGTGATGCCCGCCCGCTCCAAGACATCGCCCACCGGCCTGGAGTGCGCGAACAGGCTAGCGGTGTACTGGGCGGTCTCAAGGACGGTGAGGTCTTTGAGCAGCCCGCCGGTTTGCATCACGGCGGACACGAGCCCGCGAGAAATGGCCTGCCGCGGTTGCATTCCGAATACAGATACCTCACCGGCGGTGGGCCTGGATAGTCCGAGGATGATGTCGATGGTTGAGGTTTTACCTGCGCCATTGGGGCCAAGCAACGCGACGATCTCCCCGGGAGCGATGTCCAGGTCGATGCCTTTCACCGCCTGAACGGAGCCGAAGCTCTTGCGCACGCCATGCAGGCTGACCGCCAGTAGCGGGCCGCTGCCAGACGGCCCCGATTCCCGCCCGTAGTCCATATTTGTCACTGTCATGGGGCAATGGTCGCAGCACACGGCGGCCAATTCCCGAGACGGCTGTCACGACATGCCCATGACAACTGTCATGGGCCAGGCGTGTCTCGTAGATCTTGGCCGTCGCGAGCGGCCGCCGGAGGGATGGATCGCAAGGCGGAGGAGGAGCCAATAGCGGAGCTATTGGCGACGACGACAACGCCGCGAGGCGCCCTCCGGCGACTGTGCGGCAAACACCGGTGCAGCAGGCTGAAGATCTGCGAGACACGCCTTTCTAGGCGCCCTGGCCGACGTGGATTTCCGCGCCGGTCACGCTGTTGTTGGCGGCCGATGCGAGAAACGCGACGAGCCGGGCGACGTCGTCTTCGGTGGCCAGGCGTCCGGTGGGGTTGCGCGCTGCGATCTCGTCGAGGACTTGCTGCGGGATGGACTGGCGGTGCCGCTGCGTGGGGATCAGGCCTGGCATCACGATGTTGGTCAGGATGCCGGCCTGGCCGGCACTCCGGGCGAGGCTCCGTGCGAGCCCGTGCAATGCCGCCTTGGCCGCGGCGTACTGCTCAAGGCCCGGTGCCCCGTCGGCGGCGCCGGAGGACATCAGGACGATACGGCCCCAGCCCGCCGCGCGCATGTGCGGAAGCACGGCTTGGACGGTGAAGGCGGTGCCTTCGGCGTTGACGCGCATCTGGTCCTGCCAGGCGCGGGCGGGCGTCGCCTCGGCCGGATTGTCGGGCCGCGCCCAGCCCGGGGAGGCCCAGGCGCTGGTCACCAGGATGTCCAGGCGGCCCCAGTTCTGCGCCACAGCATCGGCCGCGGCCCGGATGGTCGCCGGGTCGGCCAGGTCGTGGGAGACCACCATCGCCGCCCCGATCTGGCCGGCGAGTTGCTCGGCTTTGTCGCGGCCGGTATGGCACCCGAGCGCGACGCGCGCCCCTTCGGCGGCGAGCGTGGTGGCGATGACCGCGCCGATGCCGCCCGAGGCGCCGGTGACCAGCGCGACCCGGTTTTCCAGTCCCAGATCCATGGCCCCTCCTCATTTATCATGATCCATGACTATCATCTTTCATGTGTATCTTGCGATATCATCGTGTCGTGACGCAAGAGGAAGCGGCGAACGAGCCGGGGGCGCTGCTGAACAGCACCGGGTACCTGCTGGCCCGCCTGGGCATGGAGTCCCGGCGGGTGTGGGGGCAGATGCTCGGGGAACACGGCCTGACCCCGCACCAGTTCGGGGTCCTCATGACGCTGGCACAGCTCAAGGCGGCATCCCAGCAGCAGCTGAGCCGGGCCGTGGGGGTCGATCCGCGCAACGCCGTGCCGATCGTTGACTCGCTGCAGCAGCGGGGACTGATCGAGCGCCGCGTGGACCCCGCCGACCGCCGCAGGCACGCGATCACCCTCACCAGGGCCGGGCAGGTGCAGATCAAGCAGCTCGGGCAGGCCGGAAACGAACTGGAGGACTGGTTTCTGGCCAGCCTCACCGATGAGGAACGCGCCGGGCTGCACGCCACCTTGCGAAAGCTCTTCACCGCCGTGACCCAGGCGGCGAGATAGGCTCAGCCACCCACTGCCGCGGCGGCGTCGCTGCAACCGGGCCCGAAGGCGGGTCAGGATGGAGCCGGACGGTCCTTCTTCGGCAGCTTGCCCAGCACCGCGTCATAGGAGGAGTCGACCGCCTCGATCAGCTCGTCGTCTGGAATCGCGCCGCCGATCCGCAGGGTGTTCCAGCCGGAACGTCCGATGTACGCCATGACCGCCGCGTCGTCCGGGTAGCGGAGCAGCCACTCGTCGGCCGCGTCCCGGGTACTGGCGCACTTGAGGCCGACCGCGGACGCCGACTCAGACCCCAGGAACGCGAAGATCTTGCTGCTGACCTTGACGACGACGTCGCCATCCCACGGCTCGTCCGGCCACGCGCCGGGTTTGGCCAGGCAGTGGGCAAGCAACTCGTCCCACGTCATCGCACCACCTCCGTGTCACCATGATTCCCGATACCTATCACGGGCCCGCGCCCGCCCTCGCGGGGTGTTACTGGCCCGCTTCGGCTGGTCTCAGCGGCCTGGAAATCAGGTGCGGCCAGCGGGATGGGACAGTTAGCGTGGCGACATGGTCTCGGCTGGCCAGCTCCTGGCCTTCGCGGTGGCGTCGTTCATCATGATCGTGATTCCCGGTCCCAGCGTCCTGTTCGTGATCGGGCGTGCCCTGGCGCACGGCCGGCGCACCGCGCTGGCCACGGTGGTGGGCAACGCGGCCGGCGTGTACGTGGTCGCCGCGTGCGTGGCGCTAGGGGTTGGCACGCTGGTGGAGCGGTCGGCAGTGGTGTTCACGGTCGTGAAGCTGGCTGGTGCGGGGTACCTGGTCTGGCTCGGGGTCAAGGCGATCCGGCAGCGTGGTTCGCTGCGGGAGGCACTCGCCACGGCCAGCGCGCCGACCGCCCGGATGCGGGCGCTGCGGGAGGGCTTCGTGGTCGGGGTGGCGAACCCGAAGGCGGTGATCCTCTTCGCGGCCGTGCTCCCACAGTTCGTGGACCGCCACGCCGGGCATGTTCCGGTTCAGATGCTCATCCTGAGCGTGGTGTCGTTCGTCATCGCCCTCCTGTCCGACAGCGCCTGGGGCCTCGCCGCGAGTGCTGTGCGGTCCTGGTTCGCCGGGTCGCCGCGGCGGCTTGGGCTGGTCGGCGGCGCCGGCGGCCTGGCCATGATCGGCCTCGGTGTCAGCGTGGCCGTGACCGGCCGCAAGAACTGATCCGGCGGTCCGCCGGGACTCAGCGGGTGCGGCGCTGAGTCCCGGCGGCCCGTGACGGCGAGCAGCCAGGTGCGGGATCAGGGGATCCGCCACTGCTGGTTGGCACCGCCGTTGCAGGTCCAGATCACCAGCTGGGTGCCGTTGGCGGTATTGGATCCCGGGTCGTCAAGGCACTTGCCGGACACCGGGTTGACCAGCGTGCCGTTCACCGCCCGCCACTGCTGGTTGCCGCCGCCGTTGCAGGTCCACAGCTCGACCAGTGCGCCGTTGGCCGTGCTGGCGCCGGTGATGTCCATGCACCCGCCGTTGATGCGGATCGTCCCGTCGCCTTGGATCGTCCAGTTCTGCACGGGACCGCCGTTGCAGTCCCACATCTGCACCTTCGTGCCCGGAGAGCTGGAGTTGCCGTTGTCGTCGACGCACTTGGCGGTGTTGTCACCCGCCACGATCGGGCCGGTCGGTGTCGGCGAGCCGACCTGCGTGACGGACAGGTTGTCGAACTGATCGGTCTGGTAGCCGCTGGTGCCGAGCCCGATCATGCCCGAGGAGTAGGTGGAATCGGTGACGCTGCCGACGGTGGCGCCGTCGATCGCCGCCGAGATCGCGGTGCCGTTCAAGGTCAGCGCCAGGTGATGCCAGGTGCCGGTGCCGGGCGCGGCGACCGTGCCGCTGGCGAGCGTGGTGAGCGTGGCGCTGGTGTTGTTGCGCACGATCGACCAGGCACCGGTGTTGCTGAGCTGCAGGTAGTACTCGTTGATGCCGGCCACGCCGAAGGGATGCTGCGTGTCGACGCGACCCAGCAACTGCACCGCGCCCGCCTGCTCCATCAGGGCGTCAGCGGAGACGGTGTAGTTGCTCCAGCTCAGGTTGCCGCCGATGGTATAGGGGTTCGAGTTGCCATCCCATTCGATCGGCTGGACCGGCGCCTGCTGCTGGACGCACCGTCCGGACCGTCCGCCGGCGCACGGCTCGACCTCGAAGGCGCCTTGCTGCTGCGCCAGGTAACGCGGCTGCTGGTCGATGGCGCCGCTGTCGAAGGTGTCGGAATAGGGCAGCGCGAGCGAACCCTGAGCCGGGCTGGTCGCGGTGCCCTTCCCCTGGCCAGCGGTGGTAGTCAGCGTGTAGATGGAGCCGGGCTGCACCGTGAGCGAGTACGACCCGTTGGACGGGGTGATGCTGGCCTGCTGGACGAAGGTGTTGGCCGCGGTCGGAGCGTTGACGTTGCTGGACCATACGTGCACGGTGCCGGTCGACAGGCCGCCTGAGACGTTCACGGTGACGGTCTGCGCCGCGCTGGCGGTGGTGGTCTCGATGATCGTCGAGTAGTCGGTGTTGTTGGTGGACTTCAGCGAGACGTAGGTGCCGTTGGACTCGCTGCCGCCGAGGTAACCAGAGCCGGAGTTGAGGAACTGCCAGCCCGGCTGGGTGAACTGGGTGACCTGGGCAGTGGCCCACAGGTTCTCCCCGAGGCTGTACGCGCCCGACCATGGCTGGCTGGCCTGGACCAGCCCGACGGTGTAGTAGGGCAGGTTCGGGTAGACGCCGGCGACTACCGGCCAGTTGATGTACGCGGTCAGGTTCCCGTCGGTGTAGCCGCGGGTGATGGAGCGGATCAGCGCCGGCGCGCCCGAGTTCATGTCCTGCGAGCCGTTCTCGCTCGCCCACAGCGGCTTGCCGGTGCCGGTGGCCGTCGAGTTCCCCACGCAGGTCGTGGCCGCGCTCAGGTAGCCGCACGGATAATGCACGCCGATGATGGAGACGGCGCTGGCGAAAGTGGGGTTGGAAGCGATGTCATTGGCGATGCCCCAGCCGCTGTCGGAGCCGACGATCTGCACGGCCGAGTAGCCGTTGGCGTTGAGCGTGGACCGCAGCTGCTCATACCAGGAGATGACATAGTTGCGTTCGTTCCAGCCGCCGAGGTAGTTGATGGTCAGGCCGTGCGACTTGGCGCAGTTCAGCCAGTTCACCAGGTAGTTGATCGTGCCAGTGGACCAGAAGCCGCCGCTGATCCAGCCGGGCGCGCCCCACGCCAGCCCGTAGAGCTTGATGTTCGGGTTGCGCGCCTTGGCCTGCTCCATCAGCCACCACTCGTAACCGGTGTTGCAGTTCACCGTCGACGCGGTGTGCATGTGGCTGGACTCGGAGCCGTCCGTGGAGTTGGTGTCGCCGCCGATCTCCACCTTGAGGATCTGCAGGTCAGCGCCGTAGCCGGGCGTGAACAGGTAGTCCAGGATCTGCTGCTGCTGCGCGGCTGGGTAGTCGGTCAGCAGCCGGGTGTTGCCGCCCCCGCCGCTGATCGCGCCGATCCCGTCGAACGTGCGGCCGCCGCTGGTGCCGCTCACGGTGATGGTGGTGGCGGCCGCGGCGGACTGGAGCGGCACCGCCGCCAGGGCGCACGCCGAGACAAGCAGGACCGCCGCGGCCAGTTGAGCCGGGCGCCGCAGGCCCGCCCGCTTGATAGCGATCATCATCGCTTCCCTTTCGTCGCGCCGTCGGCCCTCCCGCCAGGTGATCAACTTTCCACAGCGTGGGCCGATCGGCTCTGATCGAAAGTGGTCGATAATGTTGAAGCTGCCCACATTGAGGCACGGTGCCCGGCCCCCGTCAAGGTGCTTCAGGGGGGCGAATTCACCCGTGCCGGGGCTCCGCGATGACCTGCGGATACGCGGTATGTGATCGCTAACTTCGCACGCCCCGAGCGCGCGGGTTTCAGCTCGAACGTGGGGCGGGCGGCCCCAACCAGGAGTCAGGATGGTATCGACTCGCGGTGGTGGGGCGTGGTCCAGTCCAGCAGCGGTCCCGCCGGCACGATCCGCAATGGGTTGATCTGAGGATGCGTACCGTAATAATGGCGCTTGATGTGGTCGAAGTTGGTGGTCTGGCCGAACGCGGGCTGCCGGTAGAGGTCGCGGGCGTAGGCCCACAGGTTCGGGTAGTCGACGAGGCGGCGCAGGTTGGCCATGAAGTGGGTGACGTACACGGCGTCGAAGCGGGCCAGGGTCACCCACAGCCGCACGTCGGCCTCGGTGATCTGCCCGCCGAACAGGTACCGGCGCGTCGCCAGGCGGTCCTCAAGGTCGTCGAGGGTCGCGAAGAGGTCGGCCACCGCCGCGGCGTAGGCCTGCTGCGTGGTGGCGAACCCGCACCGGTACACGCCGTTGTTGACGGTGGTGTAGACCCGCTCGTTGAGCGCGTCGATCTCCGGGCGCAGCGCGGCCGGGTAGAGGTCGACCCCGGGAGTCGCCCACTGGCTGAACTGGGTGGCCAGGTCGATGGTGATGTCAGGGAAGTTGTTGGAGACGATCCGCCTGGTCTCCCGGTCCCACAGCACCGGCACCGACACGTGCCCGTCGTAGCCGGGTTCGGTCGCCTCGTACGCCTGCCGCAGCAGCGTGAAGCCGTTCACCGGGTCCGCCGTGTAGCCCGGGCCCTCGCGGAACGCCCAGCCGCGCCCGTCCCGGATCGGGTCGACCACGGACAGCGAGATCACGTCTTGCAGGCCGAGGAGGCCGCGCACGATCACCGAGCGGTGCGCCCACGGGCAGGCCAGCGAGACGTACAGGTGATAGCGGCCGGGTTCGGCGAGGTAGCCGCTGGACCCGTCCGCGCTGACCCGATCCTGGAATCGGTAGAGGGGGCGGACGAACGCCCCGTCCGGCCGGGCCGGGGTCTTCACCGTGTAGTCACCGAACTCGGTGAAATCCACCGGGCTGGCCACCGCAGCAGTACTGGTCACCGGCTCGCTCCTTCCATGAGTCACTGTACGAGGAACAACTCGATAACGGGGACGGCGCCCGCGGATCCGTCATGGCGGATCAGGGCGGTCGCCGGTCTTCACCAGCCGATCCTCATGGCGTGGCCACCTCCTGCATCCAGCCAACGTCCGGCACCGGCCCGGCGAGCCACCCCGCCGCCGACCGGACGTGCCCGGGCGATCCGAGTCCCGCGACGACACAGGCGACCGCCTTGTGCAGGAGCGGGAACCGCAGCGCTGCCTGTGGCAGCGTCATGCCGTGCTGCTCACTGCGGCGGGCCAGCAGCCGGGCATGCTCCAGGACGTCGGCGGGCGCTGGTTCGTAGTTGAAGTGGGCGTCATCCGGTGGCCAGGCCCGGGCGAGCAGGCCGGAGTTGAACGGGCCCGCGGCCAACACCGACACGCCCCGGTCGGCGCACGCCTCGAGCAGCGGCGCGCCGCTGCGATCCGCCAGGGTCCACCGCCCGGCCAGCATGACCACGTCCAGGTCGGTCTCCCTGACCGCCCGCAGCGGCACCTGCCACTGGTTCATTCCGATGCCGACCGCCCCGATCATGCCCTGCTCACGTAGCTTGATCAACGCTGGCAGCGCCTCGCTCACGGTCTGGTCCGCGTGGTCGTCCGGGTCGTGCACGAGGACGATATCGACCCGGTCGAGGCCAAGCCGCTGGAGGCTGGCGTCGAGGCTGCGGCGCACGCCGTCGGCGCTGTAGTCGAGGACCCGGGTCAGGTCGTCGGGTACCGCGAAGCCGCCAGATCCCAGGTCCGAGCCGGTCGGCGCCGGGTTGGGCACGAGCAGCCGGCCCACCTTGGTGGACAGTACATACTCATCGCGCGGCCTCCCCCGAAGAGCCTCGCCCAGGCGGCGCTCGGACATTCCCAGCCCGTAGTGGGGTGCGGTGTCGAAGTAGCGGATGCCCGCGTCCCACGCCGCGTCCACCGCCGCCCGGGCCACGTCGGCGGCCGAGGGCTTGAAGAGCCCTCCGATCGCCGCCGCGCCGAAGCCGAGTTCCGTGACGCTGAGCCCGGTGAGGCCAACCTGCCGCCGATTCACGGACAAGTCCCGGTCAGAGCAGCGTGGCACCCAGGCGTCCACGTTTCACGCCACCAGGCAGCACCCACAAACGACAAAACATCAGATGTATCCAACACCGCACGATCGTGGCATGCGGGCCAGCCCACCACAAGTGCCGCCAGCAGACCTGGGCTGAGCGAACTTTGCGGCCGGGAGCGGAGCCCGGTAGGGCTGCCGCGCACGGTCCCGTTCAGCCGGTTCCCCACCAAACCGGGTCGAACGGGACCGTGTGCGCCGACCCAGACGCGTTCACGCTGCGAGAGCACACCTCGGCCCCCGTGGCGTGGCAGTCGCTCGCGTTGAGCCGCAGCTGTTTCGCGTGCTGGAACGAGTCCGACACCAAGTCTGTGAGCCCGGGCACCGCCGCGACGAGCAATCGGTACCCCTCGGACAAAGTCGGACGGATCTGGCGCAAGTCGGTACCGATTCGTGCAACATTGTGAACAGACGGGGATACCGGGGAGTCATCAAGACATCGAGACGGCGGTCGCCACCCGACGGGTGCGGGAGGCGACGGCCGACGTCATTTCGGGGTAGGCGCTTTTCGGAATGAGCCATGCCAGGGGGACCAATGGCTGATGATCCGCACAATCAGGACGAAGATCCGCGCAGCGGGGATAGCCACGAACAAGGCCCGAGCAGTGACCCAGGGCGCATCGCCACCCAGCAGGATTTCGGGCGCGAACTCACCCTCGCCAGGCGGCGCGCCGGGCTGACGGTCCGGGAGGTTGCGCGAGCGGCCGGGATTCCAGCCAGCACCGCCGGCGACTATTTCTCCGGGCGCCACCTGCCGCCGCCGAGCCAGCCGGACTCGCTGCCGAGGATCCTCGCGGCCTGCGGTGTGACCGATCTGGGCCTGCTGCGCGAATGGGCCAGCGCGCTCGTCAGGGTCCGCCGGGCGCCGGGCCGCCGGGCGGTCGGCGCCTCGGCGCCCTACCGGGGCTTGGCGAGTTTCGAGCCGGAGGACGCGGAGTGGTTCTTCGGCCGCGAGGAACTCACGGCACACTTGCTGATCCGCGCCACCGCCGGTACGACTGCTGCTGGTACGACTGCTGCTGGTACGACTGCCGCCGGTACGACTGCCGCCGGTACGACTGCCGCCGGCACCACTGCTGCTGGCCCGACGGGCACGGATGGCACCGGCGACACCGTCGGTGTTCCGCTGGTAGTGATCGGATCCTCGGGTTCGGGCAAGTCATCATTGCTCCGCGCCGGGCTCATCCCCCGCCTGCTCGCCGCCGACCCGACGCGACCGTTAGCGCTCTTCACCCCGGGCGCCTCGCCGCTGGCGGACCTGGCCAGGCAGTTGAGCCGGCTTGGCCTTGCCGCCGGGACAGACGCCGGCGAGACCGAGGCGGCCCTGCGATCTGATCCTGAGGGCTCCGCCCGCCTGGTCGGCCAGGTCAGCTACGCCAGCCGGGCCGGGCCGGCCATTATCGTGGACCAGTTCGAGGAGGCCTTCACCGACTGCCTGGACGAGGACGAGCGGCGGGCATTCATCACGGCGCTGTGCGCCTTATCCGGTCCCGCCGTGGTCGTGCTGGCCCTGCGCGCCGACTTCTACGATCGCGCGCTGAGCCACCCGGGGCTGTCGCGCGCACTCCAGCAACGCCAGGTCGTCGTCGGGCCGATGACCTGGGAACAGGTGCGCCGGGCCATAGTCGAACCGGCCCGCAAGGCGCGGCTCGACGTGGACGACGGGCTAGTCGAACTGCTGCTGCGCGACCTCGCACCGGCGGCGGGCGGCGGGAACCCGCCGGGCGCCGGACCCGAGCCGGGAGTCCTGCCGCTGCTCTCCCATGCCCTGCTGGCCACCTGGCAGAACGGTCACGGTGGCACCCTGACCGTGACCGACTACCAGGCCAGCGGCGGCATCCACGATGCGATCGCGCGGACCGCCGAAGCCGTCTACGAGGAACTGGCCGACGAGCAGCGCGGCATCGCGCGGCGGCTGTTCCTGCGCCTCGTGCACGTGGTGAACGGGGCCGCGGAGACCCGCAGCACCGTGGCGCTCAGTGAGCTGCGCGAATCGCCCCGCGGCGGCGCGTCCGCCGACGATGTGCTGGACAGGTTCGTGGACGGGCGCCTGATCACCCTGGACGCGGACACGGCCCGGATCAGCCACGAGGCACTCATTACCGCGTGGCCCCGGCTGCGGGCCTGGATCGACAGCGACCGGGAGGGCCTGCGGACCCGGCAGCGCATCACCGCGACCGCCCATGCCTGGGACGAGGCCGGCCGGGACAGCGCGGTGCTGCTCCGTGGTGCGCAGCTGGCCATCGCCAGGGACTGGGCCGCCGACCCGGTCAATCGGTTCAGCCTGACCCCGCTGGCCCGGGAGTTCGTGGACACAGGCACCGCCCAGGAGAAACTTCACAACGAAGCAGAACGAAGGCGCACCCGCAGACTGCGCCGTCTGGTGGCCACCCTCACCGTGCTGGTGCTCGCGACCGTCGCCCTGGCCGGGTACGCATTCCAGCAGCGCGAGGTGGCCACCACCGCGCGCAACGACGCACAGTCGCGGGAGGTAGCCATCGAGGCGAGCCAGATCCGCGACCAGTCGGTATCCCTCGCCGGGCAGCTCAGCCTGGCCGCCTACCGGATCGCCCCGACCGCGCAGGCCCGGGCCGCCCTACTGGAAGCGTCCGGCACCCCGGCCGCCGCGCGGCTGGCCGACTCGGCCGACGTGGTGCAGTCGGTGAGCCTCAGCCCGGACCACCGGGTCCTCGCGGTGGCCGCCGCGGACGGGACGCTGCGGCTATGGGATGTGGCGCGGCCAGCGCGGCCGGTCCCGCTCGGCCGATCGCTGACGGCGGTGGACCGGAGCCCGTTGTACACCACGGCATTCGCCCCGAACGGGCGGCTGCTCGCAGCCGCGGGTACCGCCGGGACCGTGCAGTTGTGGGACGTGAGTGACCCAGGTCATCCCGTTAGGCTGAAGGTGCCTTTGTCCGGGCCGACGAGCACCGTGTATTCGCTCGCGTTCAGCCCGGACGGGCGCACCCTGGCCGCGGGCAGCGCCGACGACACAGTCCGGCTCTGGAACCTGGCCGACCTGGGGCAGGCCCGGCCGATCGCGACACTGACCGGGCCCGCCGGATACGTCAAGTCCATCGCGTTCAGCCCGGACGGCACGACGCTCGCGGCCGGCAGTGCGGACCGGAAGGTCCGGCTGTGGGACGTCGCCGACCCGCGACACCCGATGCCGCTTGGCGCGCCGCTGACCGGGCCTGCCGCCCTGGTCAGCTCGGTGGCGTTCAGCCCCGGCGGGACTATGCTCGCGGCCGGCAGCCAGGACTACAAGGTGTGGCTGTGGAACGTGAGCCGCCCGGCGCGGGCGGTGCGCGCCGCGCCGCTGACCGGCGCAGCGGACGGGCTGAACACGGTCGCGTTCAGCCCGGACGGGGCCAGCCTCGCGGCCGGCAGCAGCGACGACCACGTGCTGGTCTGGCACCTGGCCAGCCACGCGCTGGCCGCTTCGCTTCCGCACCCGCAGCCGGTCACCTCGCTGGCCTGGGACGGCACCGGCCAGCTGATTACCGGGGACGCGGACGGCACCGTCCGGAACTGGGCGCTGCCCACGCCGGTCCTGCTCGCCCGCGGGTCGGTGAACAGCGTCGCGTTCAGCCCGGACGGCGGGACGCTGGCCGTCGGCAGCCGGGACCTCGAGCTGTGGAATCCCGCCCGGCGCACCATGACAGCCGCCGCGGCCCGGCCAGGCACGTTCGTCAACGCCGTCGCGTTCTCACCCGGAGGGAAGGTGCTCGCCGCGGGCTATAGCGACGGGAGCATCCAGCTGTGGCTGGTGGCCGGCGACGGCACGGCCGCCGCGCTCGGCCAGCCGGTGCGCGCATCTGCTATCGGCCACGTCGACTACGTCGCGTTCAGCCGCGACGGCCGGCTCCTGGCCTGCGGCAGTGACGACGGGACCCTGCGGGTCTGGTCGGTCAGCGACCCAGCGCGGCCGCGCCAGCTCGCCGTGGTCCAGAACTCCCCCGGCAGCACCGTGTACTCGGTCGCGTTCAGCCCCGACGGGCGGGTGCTCGCCGCGGCCAGCGCCGACAACCTCACCCGGCTATGGGACATCGCGAACCCGGCCCGGCCGGCGCGGCTCGGCAGTCCCCTGGCCGGGCCGGGCAGCTACGCGATCTCGGTCGCCTTCAGCCCGGACCGGCGCACCCTGGCGGTCGGCAGCGCCGACAAGACAGTGCGGCTGTGGGACGTCAGCCGGCCCGGCCGGCCGACGCCACTGGGCGGGCCGCTGACCGGGCCGGGCGGCTATGTCTACTCGGTCGCGTTCAGTGCCGACGGGCAGATTCTCGCCACGGGCGCCACCGACGGCACGGTGTGGCTGTGGAACATGGCGGACCGCACCCGGCCGGACCTGGTCGCGGAGCTGACCGGGCCCGCCGGCCACGTGTACAGCGTGGCGTTCGGCCACGCGGACCGTACCCTCGCCGCGGGCAGCGCGGACGGCACGGTCAGGATATGGGACACCATGCCGGGCGCCGCGGCCGCTGCCGTGTGCGCTGACGCCGGCCAGCCGATCAGCGCGGCCGAATGGGCCAGCTACATCCCGGGCCGCCCCTACAACCCGCCCTGCCGCTGATTCCGCCCGGCCAGGCTGGCCCACGACGGGTGCTCTACCGCGCGCCCGGCTCCCGAGGGCGCACGGCAAAGCGTTACCAGTGTCCCGCCAGCATGGCGGCACCGCCATGGTTTGGCCACTACCCGGACAGGCTCGGACATGGCGGCACAGGCACCGGGCCGGATGTTCTACCGTCGCTATGAAGGCCACACGGGCTGGTCACGCTGGCGGAGCAACGGGCGGCAGGGAGTCATGCGGACTAACGACGAGGTCGCTGCCCTGCTCGCGGAGTACGCCGATCTGATGGCAATCACCGGTGGCGATACGTTCCGTATCCGGTCCTATGAGAGGGCCGCCCGCTCCGTCGCCGGTTACCCCGATGCCCTCACCGCCCTGGATACCGGGGTCCTGGAGCGGATACCCAACGTGGGGAAGGCCATCGCGGCCAAGATCGATGAGTACCTGCGCACCGGGAGCATCCACCAGCTTGAGGCGCTGCGGGCCAAGGTTCCCGCCGGGGTCCGCCGACTGACCGAAGTACCCGGGCTCGGCCCGACGCGGGCGATAATCCTCTACCAGGAGCGGGGCATCGATTCGGTGGATGGGCTGGCCGCCGCCATCGAGGCGGGCCGGCTGGAGGGGCTGCGCGGCTTCGGCCCCAAGACCGAGGAGAACCTGCTGCGCGGAATCGAGATCATCCGCAAGACCGGCGACCGCGTCCTCCTCGATGTGGCCACGGAACTCGCGGAGGAACTCACCGGCCTGCTGGCCGCGGTGCCGGGCTGCCAGCGCGTCGCGTATGCCGGCTCACTGCGCCGGATGCGGGACACGATCGGCGACGTTGACATCCTCGCCATCTCCGACGAGCCGCGGGAGCTGATGCAGGCTTTCACCGGGCTGCGGCACGTCGAGCGGGTCGTGGCGAGTGGCGACACCAAGACCACAATCCGCACCACCCTGGGGGTCCAGGTCGACCTGCGGGTCGTCCCGCCCGCGAGCTGGGGGGCGGCCCTGCAGTACTTCACCGGATCGCGGGCCCACAACATCCGCATCCGCGAGATCGCCGTGCACAAGAAGCTGAAGCTTTCCGAGTACGGCCTGTTCGACGTGGAGACCGGCGCCATGATCGCGTCGCTGACGGAGGAGGAGGTGTACGGGCGGCTGGGCCTCCCGTGGATCCCTCCCCCGCTCCGCGAAGACACTGGTGAGATCGAGGCGGCGCTGCGTGGTGAGCTTCCCGCCCTGGTCGCGCAGCAGGACCTGCGCGGGGACCTGCACACCCACACCGATCTCACCGATGGCGTGGCCAGCCTGGAGGACATGGTCAGCGCGGCCGCGGCCCGGGGCTACAGCTACTACGCGATCACCGATCACGCGCCCAACCTGGTCATGCAGCGCATGACGGACGAGAAGATGCTCGCCCAGCGGGAGCAGGTACGCCGGCTGGAGGGCGAGGCCGGCGGAATGCGGCTGCTGCACGGCACCGAGCTCAACATCGACCCCGACGGCGGCGTGGACTGGCCCGCGGAGTTCCTCAGCGGTTTCGACCTGTGCGTCGCCTCGGTGCACTCACACTTCACCCAGCCACGCGACCAGATGACCCGCCGGTTCGTCCGGGCCGTCGAGAATCCGCACGTCAACATCCTCGGTCATCCCACGACGCGGCGCATCGGCAGGCGGGCGCCGGTCGATGTGGACCTGGACGAGGTCTTCAAGGCGTGCGCCCGCACCGGCACCGCGATCGAGATCGATTCCCACCCTGACCGGCTCGACCTGGCCTCGGACTACATCCGGCTGGCCCGGCGGCACGGTGTCAAATTCTCTATCGACAGCGATGCGCACTCCATCGGCCACCTGGCTCACATGAGGTACGGGATCGGCACCGCGCAGCGTGGCTGGCTCACCTCCGACGACGTGATCAACACCTGGCCGCTTGACCGCCTGACCGCCTTCCTGCGCAAGCAGGCTTAGCTGTGGGTCGACGCGGCCCGCGAGCTGATCGACAGCCGGCGATGGGTCATCCTGTAGGTCCTCAGAGACTCAACACATCGAGCTGTCGGATCGGACGGTTCACCGATCGTCGTATCTTCGTCAGCATCTACCGAGGGAATGCGAGCCCATGAAGTACATGATGTTCGTCGTGGTCGACCCGGACGCAGCCGCCGAGGCCGAGCCCTCAGAGGACGACCTGACCATCGAGCAGTGGCTGGCCGACGTCGACGGCCGGGGGAAGCGCATCACCGGCAATGCCCTGCGCCCGGTCAGCGACGCAACCACGGTCAGAGTCAGCCGCGGGCAGGTGCTCGTCACCGACGGGCCCTTCATCGAGTCGAAAGAGTGGATCGCCGGCTTCGACATCCTCGAGTGCGACGACCTCGACGAGGCCATCGCGATCGCCGCGCGGCACCCGCACGCCAACGGCGGCAAGCTCGAACTCCGCCCGTTCTGGACGGGCGAGCGTTGACCACGGATGCGCACCGCGCCATGGCCGAGACGATAGGCGGGTCAGGACCCGAGCGGCGGCCAAAGTAGACTGGCTGCACGTTGGTACCAGGACAGCTACCCTCCGACAAACCAGTCCCAGCCTGCCCACACCGACTATCCGTCTCTTGTCGGCCCTGCCCAAACCTGACGATGCACTGCGCATCCCTCTGCTCCTCCACAGGGCAGGGGGATGAAGGATCGGTAATGGTCGAGCCAGTGACTGCGAGGGTCATCGACAGACGATGTTCACCTAGCGACCAGTCAAGATGTCGTCAACGACGGTGACGGAGCGGCCCGCGAGTAGCGCTCGTTCATGGAGAGACGCCTGCATCGCTGACCGCCTGGTCTAGCGTGGTCGGGCAGCGCCAACTATGGGAGTGGCCGCGAAAATCAGTATCGGTGACGGTAGATAGGCGGCAGACTCATTGCGTGGAATACGTCTTCCCGGGGTGGTGCAGCCCAGGTGATCAGGCTGACTTGACGCGGAAGCTCTCGGCCAGCGAGCGACTGGTTGGGCTTGCCCTCAGCTTCTGCGATCGGGACTTGCCGCTGCGTAAGGGTGCGTCTGGTCCGCCTCCGCCTGGCAGGCAAGTTATGCCCATGGCTGTATATGAGGAGTTCGGTCGGGCATTGAAAACATTCAGGGCCGCTGTGCACTTGGCGTCGATTGGCTACGGTCAGGCTGCCCACATGCTCGCGGCGGTGGTAGTTCAGTCGAGCTTGATAGTTATTTGGGCTATTGAGCAAGGCGAATCTGTTGACGCGAAAGCGGAGCTTCACTCGCTGTATCGTCGTCAGCTCGACATCGAGGAAAGACGACGGATAGGAGTATGGAAGTCTCTCTCAGCAGAGGATTACCTGATCGGGCAGGAGCGCGCGGACGCTGAGTCCCAGTTTGGTCAAGACGCCATGGGACTTTGGACAGGGCATTCATCGTTGGCGGAGCTGATCGACGAACTAGCTGCTGCCGAAGAAGATGTGTTTACGAGCGATAAGTTTCGAGGGTTCAAGGTTCTTGCAACCTATGCAGACAGCCTTGTGACTGGTACGGGCCTAGCCAACCAGTCTTACCGCACCATGATCTCGCTGTCAGATGAACGACAGGCGATGGCTGTAAACATCGGTCCAGGGCCCGAAGGGTGCTCTGATGCTCTCCATACGGCGACCGCAGCTCTCTTGCCTGCGATCGACGATGCTGTTAATCACTACGCCCCCGATCTGGCAGACGAAGTGCGCAGATGCGGGGCTCTTCTGTGGCGTGCATGGAAGGACCCAGCGGTCCTCGGGACACTGGCCGACACAGACCCGTGCCCATGTGACAAGCCCGGGACGCTGTGGGCTGATTGCCATAAATGGGCACAGCAGCTTGGGACGGTGCAGTATGTTCCCTTGACCGACGCGGACTTGGTGAATTTCACTCCATATGATCCGAAGGACAACCAGCCCCTTGACTTCGACTTCCGGAGCGACCCGCTCGATGTTCCCGAAGGGCCGCTCATCCTTACATTTACTTTTAAGTTGCCATTCACCCTGGGAATCGAAGATTCCGGGCAAACTGACCTGATTCTGGAAGGATCATGGGCGGATCCGGACGATATCGCCCACTTTGGAAAGACACCAATAGTGAGGCTCCGACAGCATAATGAGCCGACTGACGGAATCGGGTTCAGTCTCACGCGAGCCTCAAATGCACTCCAGGAATTCTTCGGAGACCTCGATGAATCAATTAAAGAAGTGCAGTTTGCGCCGATACCGGGCGCCTACGAGCAATGGGTGACGCTAGAGACACCGAGTGCGCGATTGGCTTCAGAAGATCCTGATGACGGCGCGTACGCCTTCCACCGTGCACTTCTATCGCTGAATACTTTCTTGACAGGCCTCGATCTCGCTGTTTCGGATATCCGAATTTCGAGTGTCTCAACGACAGAGATCGGGCCAATCGTCTTTCTAGGCGCATGGACCCAGGACGGGCATTGGGCTCGACTGGGAGATCTTCTGATGCATCCTGACTCTTTTCCGTTCCCGTTGAAACCGGAATCGGCTGATGCCATCAAACGCCAACTGGCCATGGCCTTCAATGACATGAGAGGCGGGCGCCTATTCCTGGTCTCAGCCCTGTGGTCTAGCCGCGCGCTGAGAGCATTCCGCTATCGAGGAGACTACGTCGATTGCATCGTAAGCTTGCAAACGGCCGCCGAAAGCATGATGTACGACCTTCTGCGCGGCATTCTAGTTGATCTAGGCAAGACATCTGCACAGATCGCTTCCCGAGTCAACAAAGATCTGCCGTTCCGATCACTATTGACCAGGGAACTTCCGCCATTGATAGGCGGAGACTGGAATCTTGAAGGCAACAGCCCGGTTGCCAAATATTGGCGAGCAATCTATCTCGTGAGGAATCGCATCGTTCATGAGGGTGAATCGCCAACCAATCGGGAGGCCGAAGAGGCCAAGCAAGCGTTCTTTGATGTCCGTGAATATGTAAGCAGGTTGCTATGGCAAAAGAATGCGAGGTTCCCGCGAACCCTAGTGGCGAAGGTCGGAGTTAATGGGCTAGGGCGGAGAGGGTGGATGTCGCAACGAATGCGGCAGCAATGCGAAATTTTCCATAATGAGGCGCGTCCTTTCTATTGGCCGAGGAACGTAGCAGGCCGCTGATGAGAGACACCCCTCATGGCCGGGCTCACTAATGCATCCAAGCTAGATCACCTGGGTTACCTTTCTGAGGCCGTGGGGTTTGTTATTGAATACTCCCATCGACCGGAACCATGCCAGATCGCCCAAATCATCACCGGGCCCACGGGTCATCCGGCCTAAGCCATGTGCTTATGCCGGAAGGCCTCCAAGTCAGCCAGGAACTCCTCCAGTTCCTCGTCTGACACGAAACATCGGCACACAGCTCATCCACCGAGGCGATCGGGTGCACGCCCTTGCACTGTGCCTGCTCATCCAGCGCGGCGGCATACGAGCCATGCTCCGGCTCTGCGATGTCAGCGACACTCACGGCTGCTATCCCTCCTTCACGGATCGCCTTCTCTAACTTACTTTCGGGATGGGTGCTGCCTTGCGCTTCATCCCTCCGGACGGCCGCTCGCGACGGCCAAGATCTGCGAGGAACGCCCTAACCCGGTTCGTGGAGGCGAGTGTCGGCATGCCTGCAGACCTCAAGGTCGGTGGCTTTGGCTGCGACCTACACCTGGGCTGCCTGGCCCAGGGAGAACTCTGCTACAGCCGCGGGAGTGATGTCGGCCAGGCCGGGCGGATGTGGAAACGACATGAACAACGTACGGCGTATCTCAGCGGATTACTTAGGAATCAATCCCCAGCCACGTGGCGAATGAGCGCAATTCCTCGCTGGGGCGGCGCTCAGCTCCAGCGATCACCGAAACGGTGTCCCGGACCATCGGGTGAAACCGGACCTGCTGGGGAGACACGCGCCGCGCTGCCTGCAAGGCACGCAGCGCACGGTGCCGGTCACCGTGATACAGCCAGCCCCGTGCCACCTCGATGCGGTAGTGGCCCACCCGGGAGGGCGGCAGGACCCGCAGGTGCCCGGCCCGTTCCGCGTCCTCGGCGCGGCTGACCGCCAAGGTTCCGTCGGCGAGCTCGATCGCAGCCGACACTTCATGCAGGGCCACGTTGGCCGCGCCGAACTCCATGCCGTAGCTGTTGGCTCCTTCAGGGACGGTCGTGCTGACCGCGCGGCCCTCGGCCAGATGACTGTCCGCCTCAGCCCGCCGGCCGGCCCGCGCCGCCAGGACCGCTGAGCGCAGGTGCAAGCTGCCGTACATGCTCCGCGCGGCCTCGTCCATGCTGCCCACATTGCCGCCCAGCTCCGTACGGGTGCGTTCCATTAGGGCCAGCCCCTGGTCGTAGGCACCGGCACCGAGCAGGGACGCGCCGCGCGACCACTGCGTCCGCGCGACCCGCAGCGGGTCACCGCTCCGCCCGGAAGCCTGCTCGATACGGTCAAGCGCCACCGCCCGCAAGTCCGCGTACCCGAGCTGGTGCGCGAGCCCGGAAATCCCCCCGTACGCCTCGGCCAGCAGCCCGTACAGGACAGGCCGCGCTGCTTCCGGTGCATCGATGACTGCCGCGTACAGCTCGTCCAGCAGCCCGGGAAGGCTCTGCCCGAGCTGAAGATAACGCGCCTGCCGCCCCAGCGCCGACATCGCCTGCACATCGGCTCTCAGCTCATTAACCGGGCGTACCGGAGCCGCCAGATCCGGTGGCAGATCATAGGTCAGCAAGGCACGACGCAGCGAATCAATCGTCGCCTGCAACTGCGCATAGCGCCGGCCCGGCTCCTCATACGGCTGCCCGGTGATCCGGGGAACATCGACCCGCAGCGCGCGGGCCACTGCCCCGATAAACGCCGGGGTCGCCGGGACCGCGCTGGACTCGACCTTCGCCAGCAGGCTGTAGGACACGCTCGCCCGGCGCGCCAGCTCACGGGCAGTCCACCCCCGCGTCTTGCGGATCGCGGCGACCCGCGCCCCAATCCGGTCCTGATCCGCCATAAGACCTCTGGCCCGCGACTTTCAAACGAATTGAAACTCCGTGACTACCCGGGGCATCCATGCTCCCCTCATGGAGCACGCCCCGCAACCGGAGCGGAACGACGCGCAGGACGACAGCGACAGCACGGCCACCGCCATCGAGGACACTTTCAGCGGCCGCTGGGGGATCTGGCGCAGCATCACCGGCCGATGGTGGGCCGCCCTCCGCCACGCCCTCACCGCCGCCGAAACCAGCGCCGGATGCCGGCCATTCATCCACGCCGACGATCCCGAAACACTCACCCGCCGAATCCAGGAACAGGAAAACCTCCGCCCACCACCATCTCCGAGTCGCGGATTCCTGGCCGCGCCACCCTGCACACAGCAGAACGCGGAAGCCCCAGCCCAGGCAGGACAGGGCGTGCGCGACACCGCCGCACCACCGCCAACCTGGTCCCGTGCTTTCCCCGCCACCCCCGACCAAGCCCGGGAAGCACGCCGGTTCCTGGCCGCCATCCTGAACGGCCGCCCGACGGCTGAAGACGCGGTGCTCTGCCTGTCCGAACTCGCGGCCAACGCGACCATCCACAGCAAATCCCGCATGCCGGGTGGCTACTTCAGTGTCCGCGTCCAACTCCACGGCAATCAGCTGCGCGTGGAGACCCACGACAACGGCGGGCCCTGGACCTGGCCCGAGCATCCCAGGGAGCAGCATGGGCGCGGATTACTGATCGTCAGCAAGCTCGCCCGCGCCTGGGGACGCTCCGGCGACAGTGACACGGGCTGGACCGTCTGGTTCGAGCTGCTCATGACGGCGCACACGCCAGCCAGCCAATCACCAGCCCCAGAAAGATCCGGCCGTGACTGACCCTGGCCCGGCCAGCATTGGGAGCCCCCGCGCGGCCCACCAGTGGACCACGGTCGTGGATGGTCACCGGCTTCGGCAGTTGCGCCGCCAGCGCGGCTTGTCCCAGGAAAAACTGGCCGACAAGGCAGGAATAAGCCCAGCCACCGTGGCCAGGCTGGAACGCCAGGCCCGCGCGTGCTGCCGCTGCCGTACCCTGGCCCGGCTCGCCGCCGTGCTCGGAGAACAGCCTGCCACGTTTGCCGCGGCCAACCACCCGGACGGCCGCACCAGAGAACTGCTGAACGCGCGGGAGGATCTGGCTCCGCCTCCGGGCCGCTCCACCTATAGGGTGCGCGACGCAGCGCGTTAACCAGGCGGGCCCGGTGGCGGCCACTGAGATACCAGCTGTTCGAGCATGGGCGCCAGGCGGCGCAACTCGTCCAGGTGGGCAGGGGTGAGCTGGCTCAGCCGGCGCTCTCCTTCGGGGGTGAGCCGGACCCGGGTGACCCGGCCGTCCTCGGCGTCGTCCGCCCGCTCCACGAAACCGGCGGCTTCGGCGCGGTCGACCAACTCGACCGCGCTGTGATGACGAAGCAGCAGATAGCCGGCGAGATCGCCGACCGTGGGGCCGGGTTCGCCGCGATGGCCCTTGATCGCCAGCAGCAGCTGGTGCTGGGCCGGGGTGAGGCCGGCGGCGCGCGCCTTGGACTGGCTCCAGTGCAGGAAGCGGCGCAGGCTGGTGCGGAAGGCGAGCAAGTTCTCGTAGTCCTGGCTGGTGAGCTGCCTCACGTCTCCCCTCTCGTCTGGACCCTGCCGCCGCCGCCCGTCAGTACCCAGGCCGCATCGGAGATATTATATCGTGTTACGATGTAAATCGGTCGCCACCGACCTGGCCTCCCCACCCGCTACGCGGGCGCGGGAGGCCAGGCTGTAAGGCACGGAACGGTAAGTGAGGGAGGCCGCCTGCGATGGCCGACGCTGGGCCTGTTGACCGGCCGGGCGACCCCGCGTGCTTGCTCCGGCGCGTCTGCCCGGAATGCGGCTCGGTCGCTGATGCCGACCCGCCCACCACCTGCCCCAGTTGCCACACATCGATGCCCGCCAGCTAAACGATGCACTCCAGCAGGCTCACTAGGCCTAGGTGTCGGCGTGCGTGTAGACCTCAAGATCGGTGGCTTTGGCTGCAACCCACACCTCGCTGCCGGGGCTCAGGGAGAGTTCTGCTACGGCCGCGGGGGTGACGTCGGCCAGGGCGGGCGGCTGTCCTTCGAGGTCGAGCCGGACCCTGTCGGCCAGGAGCGTGAGGCCGGCGACCCGGGCCGGCCAGGTGTTACGGGCGCTGCTGGCCTGGGGACGCTGGCTGCTGACGACCAGCGCGGACGGGCGGACCGCGACGAGGACGTCACCGTGCTGGCCCCGGTCGGGAATGACGAAGGCGCCGCCTCCGGCGAGCGCCACCCCAGGACCGTCGGCGCGGCCCGCATACAGGTTCAGGCCCACCAATTTAGCGACGTATTCCGTGGCGGGCTGGCGGGCGACCTGCGCGGGCGTGCCCTCCTGGACGATCCGCCCGTCCTCGAGGACCAGCAGCCGGTCCGCTAGCACCAGCGCTTCGAGCGGGTCGTGGGTGACCAGCAGGCACGGTCCGCTGAAGTCCGACAGGTGACGCTTGAGCTCGGCCCGCACGTCCAGGCGAGTACCGGCGTCCAAAGCTGACAGCGGCTCGTCCATGAGCAGCAGCGCCGGCTGCCCGGCCAGGGCCCGGGCCAGCGCCACCCGCTGCGCCTGCCCGCCCGACAGTTCCCCGGGCTTGCGGTCGGCGAGGTCGGCCAGGCCGAGCCGGCTGAGCCAGTGGGCAGCAGCTGACCTGGCGGCCCGGCTGCTCATGCCGCGGGCGCGCGGCGAGAACGCCACGTTCTCGGCCACGCTCAGGTGCGGGAACAGCCGGTAATCCTGGAACACGAAACCGACGGGCCGTCCCGCCGCCTCGACAAAGGCCCCGGTGGCCGCGTCGTCGATGACCTGCCCGGCGAGCACGATACGGCCGGCGGCGACGGGGGTCAGCCCGGCCAGCGTGCTGAGCAGGGTGGATTTCCCGGCCCCATTCGGCCCCAGGACACCGACCACCTGACCAGGCGCCACGGTCATCGCGACCACGAGCGTGAAATCGCCGCGCCTGACCTCAGCATCGACGACGAGGCCATCGATGCCCTCGTCCGTCACGGCGCCGAGCCGCCCCGTACCCAGCGGTCACGCAGCGAGACCAGCACCACGACCGATACCAGCAGCAGCACCAGGCTCAGCGCGATCGCCGCGTCGGGATCATTCTCCAGCGCGTAGTAGACGGCGATCGGCATGGTCTCGGTGCGACCGGGGAAGCTCCCGGCAAAAGTGATCGTCGCCCCGAACTCGCCCAGGGCCCGGGCCCAGCACAAGATAGCGCCCGCGCCCAGGGAGGGGGCGATCAGCGGCACGGTGACGCGCCGGAACACCGTCATCCGTGTCGCGCCAAGGGTGGCCGCCGCTTCCTCGAAACCTTGATCCGCCGATCGTAGCGCCCCCTCGACGGTGATGATCAGGAACGGCATCGCCACGAAAGTCTCCGCCATCACCACCGCCACCGGCGTGAAGGGGATCGTCAGCCCGAACCAGGAGTCCAGGTACTGGCCGAGAAACCCAGTGCGGCCGAACGCGAGCAGCAGCGCGACCCCGCCGACCACCGGCGGCAGCACCAGCGGCAAGGTCACCAGGGCGCGAAGAAGCCGCTGCCCCGGGAAGCTGCCCCGGGCCAGCACCCACGCCAGCGGCACCCCGATGATCAGGGAGATCACCGTGGCCGCCGACGCGGTCCACAGCGACAACTGGAGGGCCTGAGTCGCATCCGACCCGCTCAGGACCGATCCGAGCCTGCCCCAGGGGGCTCGGATAATCAGCCCGGCCAGGGGCAGCACCAGGAAGGCCACCGCGACCAGCGCCGGCGCCAGCAAGGGCGCCGGCACCGACCGCGAAGCACCACCCCGGGCGGCGCGCCGGGCACGCTCGCGAGCCGTCAGACCCGACGATCTAGCGAGGGTGATCACCGGCGGCCGCTCCCGGATCTACCGTCAGGGCTTCTCGAATCCGGCGGCCGTGAGCACGCTCTGGCCGGCGGGCGACAAGACATACGCGACGAACGCCTGCGCGGTGGCCGCCTGGCTGCTCTTGCTGATGGTGGCGATCGGGTAGGTAGTCGAGGCGTCGACGGTGGCCGGGATCACGACGCCCTTGACCTTGCTGCCGGCCGCCAGCACGTCGGTCACGTAGACCACGCCGGCGTCCACGTCGCCCAGCTCGACCTTGGCCAGCACCGATTTCACGTCCGGTTCGAGCGTGACCGGCTTAACGGTGATCTTGGCGTTGCTGAACACCTTCGCCGCGGTGGTCCCGCACGGCACCAGCGGCTGGCACAACGCGACCTTGACCGACGACTTGGCCAGGTCGGTAACGGACGTGACCTTGGCCGGGTTGGACGGGGGCACGGCGACCTCCATCACGTTCTTGGCGAAATCCGACGGACTGGACGCGTCGCCGGCGGTGACAATCTGCTGCATGTTCTTCGTGCTCGCCGAGGCGAACACGTCAGCCGGCGCGCCGGCGATGATCTGGGTGGCCAGGGTGGAACTGGCCCCGAAGCTGAACGTCACCTTCACCCCCGGATGGGCCGCCTCGAACTGCGTCCCGAGTTTAGTGAAGGATCCGGTCAGCGAGGACGCGGCGAACACGGTGATCGATCCCGACAATGCGGATGCGGACGGTGAACTACTCGCGCTGGCTGGCGCAGTCGTTGGGCTTCCGGAACCACTGCTACCACTGCTGGAGCAGCCGGCCAGGGCGCATGCCACCACCCCGGCGGCGACAACGGTCAAACGGCGCAATATGAACTCCTAGGTTCGGTCTCGCCGGAAGCGAGCTCAGTGAATCTTGGGGATCTCGATGGACACGTTGGTCGCCTTGACGGCCGCGACGGCGAGCATTCCCGGCTCCAGGCCGAGCTCGTCGGCGGCCTCCCGGCTGAGTAGCGACACGAACCTGTGCGGCCCCGCCTGGATCTCTACCTGAGCCATCACGGTGTCGCGGACCACGCGGATGACCAGGCCACTGAACCTGTTTCGCACCGAATGGGCGACTACCGCCCGGTCCTCACCGTGATCGGCCGACTCGGCCCGCTCGCGAGCAAGATGGGCGAGCGCGACCCCGTCAACAGCCTGCCGCCCGGAGGTGTCAAGCGTCGTGTCGATCCGGCCCCCATCGGCCCAACGGCGCAGCGTATCGCCGCTGACCCCAAGCAGGTCCGCGGCTTCCTTGATCCGAAACGTCGCCACCACGTGACTCTAACGCAGATGCGGCTGCAGAGTGTATGAGCAGCCGCATTCGCGTCAGTTGCACGTCTTAGTGGACGCACTTGCACGAACGGATCGATGATCTTCACTCAGGAGCACTGGCCAACGGCCGATGGCTGCCTGCGTTCCATGATCACGGTGATCATGGCTGGGTGGCGGGAGAGGGCCCCGCAGCGGACGACCCCGCGCTGTCGAGGAGCTTGCGCAGGTCGTGGCGGGAGGTGATGCGGATGAACCGAATGTGTGCCCAGGCCGGGTCGAGGGCCGCCGCAGCGTAGCGCTGCCGGTAGACGGCATGCCGGTACCAGGACCAAGCGATGACCGAGGCCTCCGGATCCCGGCGGAAAAAGTTCTGCCAGGGTTCCCGGTTGCCGTTCCACAGTTCGGCGCGACTCACGGCGCGCCGGATGGTACGCCAGATGACCCTGCGCATCACGACGCCACGGGGCAGGTCGAGCCAGACGACCGTGTCCGCACGGGCCCAGACCAGCGGGCGGACCGCGCTGTAGTTGCCGTCGATGACCCAGCCGTCCCGGGCGGTGGCCTCGGCGACGCGGCGCGCGAACTCCTCCTCCGGCAGCGGGGTCCAGCCAGGCTGATGGAAGATGCCGTCAAGCTCGATGTGCGGCACGGCCAGCCGTGCCGCCAGGGCCTTCGCCAGCGTGGACTTGCCCGACCCGGAGTTCCCCACCACCGACACCCGCCTCATGACCGGAGCATCGCACGTTCCGGGGGACTTCATGATCACGAAGGATTCCCGGACGTATATGACGGGAATCCTTCGTGATCATGGTCAGGCGGCGCAGGCGCCCCCGCAGGCCGGGCGGGTCCGATCAAACCGGCCAGCCCCGGCCCGTTCGCGAATTGGCCGTTGACAGGCGCGGCCGGTGGCGGGAGGCTTCGGCACGGTGTCTTTTATAGCAAGTGTCGGACGATACAGGCGTTTGGCAGGCTCGCTATTTCGCTCAGCCGGGAGGTTCCAATGGGGGGACCGGAGTTTCCAATGCGGGGATCGGCACAGGCAGGCGGACCTCGACCACAGGGATTGGCACAGGTAGGCGGACCTCAGCTGCGCGGATCGGCCCGGGTAGGCACGCGCCGGCCAGGGCGACTGGCCCGGGCGGGCAGGCGCGGACTGCGGCGACTGGCCCTGCCGGCGGCGGTCTTGTGCATGCTCTCATTCGTGGTGGCGGCGGCCGGTCCGGCCGGTGCCACCAGCACTGCCGCCTCGGCGCCCGCCGTGACCGCGCCCGGCGGCCCGGGCACGATGTCCTACTTCGACCTCGCCCGCAAGGACTGCCTCGGCACGGCGCGCAACACGGGCTCGAAGGTCTGGTACACGGTCGCCGGCGGCGTGCTCTCCGACGTCTATGAACCGACGATCGACAACACGAACGTGAGCACCCTCCAATACGTCGTGACCGACGGCGCCACCTTCACCGACCTGCAGACCCGCGACATGACCTACACGGCCGAGGCCGACCCCACCGGCATGGCCTGCAGGGTCACCGCCACCAGCGCCAGCCACGGTTACCGGCTGATCACCACCTACATCACCGATCCCGCGCGGGACACGGTGCTGATGGACACCCGGCTGGAAGCCACGCCCGGCTCGCATGCCGCCCTCAGCAAGCTGCGCCTGTACGTACGGCTCGACGCGCACGCCAACGGGGACGGCGGCGGCGGCACCGGCAGCGGCCAGAACGCGGGCGGCAACACCGGGACCATCGACACCTCCACCGGATCGCTCGTTCCCGTGGTGTACAGCACCAACACCGTGACCCAGGCAGCCAATCGCAGCTACGCGGTACCCACCTACATGGCCCTGCGACCGGGCAGCCCGTCCGCCGCCGCCACCGTCGGCTTCGCCGGGACCGCCAGCGACGGCCTCACCCAACTCGACGCCGCGCACACACTGACCGCCTACGACTCGGCGCTGAACGGCCACATGACGGCGACGGAGGATGTCACCCCGCGCCGTGGCGATGAGGTGAAGCTGGCGCTCGGCTTCGGCCGCACCCAGGCCCAGGCGGTAGCCACCGCCGGCGCCTCCCTCGACAGGCCGTTCGGCCAGGTCGAGGAGGACTACCTGAGCGGCTGGGCCGACTACGACCAGCAGCTGCGCCGACCGCCGTCGAGCTTCCCGGGACTTTCCCACGGACAGGCCGCTGACCTCCAGCGCCGCTATTACCTGTCCGCGAACGTGATCAAGTCGAGCGAGGATAAGACGTTCCCCGGCGCGATCGTCGCGTCGATGGCCAGCCCGTGGGGCCAGGCGGTCGCCGCTGGAACCGCGGTGAACGGCAAGCCCGTCTACTTCGGCTCCTACCGCGAGGTTTTCTCACGAGACCTGTACGAGGCGTTCACCGGCCTGCTCACCGACGGTGACATTGCCACCGCGCGCGCCGCCACCCTGTTCCTCTTCAACCACCAGCAGCTACGTAACGGACAGCTGCCCCGTAACTCCCTCGTCAACGGCGAGGCCGCTCCGGATACCGGCGGCACCCAGCTTGACGAGACCGCCTACCCGATCCTGATGGCGTTGCAGTCGGGACTCGCCGGGGATACCACGCTGTGGCAGCAGCACATCCGGCCCGCGGCCGACTTCCTGGTCGCGATGGGGCCGTCGTTCGGCAACGAGCGCTGGGAGGAGCAGTCGGGCTACTCCCCCTCCACGATCGCGGCGGAGATCGCCGGGCTGACCGCCGCGTCGGCGATCGCCGCCCGCCATGGCGACACCGCGCGGGCGCAGCTCTACCAGGCGACCGCGGACGACTTCCAGCGCACCATCAAGACCTGGGCGGTCACCACGAGCGGCCCGGACGGCCCGCGGTACTTCATCCGGCTGTCCAAGACCGGCGACCCCAACGCCGCCATCAGCTACAACCTGGGCAACGGCGGCCCGACGCTGGACCAGCGCGCCGTGATCGACGGCGGGTTCCAGGAACTGGTGCGGCTCGGCGAACTCCCGGCTAGCGACCCGGACATCCAGGCGTCGCTGGGTGTGCTGGACAAGCAGATCTCGGTGACCACGCCCAGCGGGACCGGCTATTACCGGTACGGCAATTCGGCCGCGGCCGGCAGCGCCGACGGGTACGGGGACTGCTACCAGCCGAGCCAGACGTCCTGCCCCATCGTGGGCGAGCCGTGGCCGACCACCAACACCGGCACCGGGCACCTGTGGCCGGTGCTGTCCGGTGAGCGGGCCGAGTCCGACATCGCCACCGGGAACCTGACCGGCGCGTCGGCGCTGGTCGCAGCCATGACGCAATTCTCCTCCGGCGTCGGCCTCGTGCCCGAGCAGGCGTGGGAGAACCCGGACCTGGCCGCCTCGCCGTACGGGAGCGACCCGACCACCGCGTCGATCGGCTTCACCGACGGTAAGGCCGCCGGCTCGGCGTCCCCGTTGACCTGGGCCCAGGCCCAGGAACTCCGGCTCATCCTGTCCATCGGGGCCGGGCACACGCTGGAGACCCCGGCAGTGACCACACGGCGATACGTGGCGCACACGCCGCCGGGCGCGATCGCGATCACGCTGACCGCCCCCGCGCCTGGCACCGCCATCACCACCGCGACCACGGCGGTGACCGGGACGACGGTTCCCGGCGCGAACGTCGTGGTGGAATCGCTGGACACCACCACCGGCGCGCCGTCGACGACGGGCACCGCGGTGGCGGCCGCGGACGGGTCGTTCTCCGTCACGGTGCCGGTCGGCTTCGGCGACAGCGTGCTGACCGTGTCCGCGACCGCGTCGGGCAACCGGACCGGGTACGCGCAGACCACGGTGACCAGCGACGTGACCAGCGGGACGAGTTTCCTCAACGTCACCGACCCCACCGGCGATGACAACGGTCCCGGGACCTTCCAGTACCCGACCTCGCCCGTCTTCCATCCCGGCGCGTTCGACCTGACCAAGTTCCAGGTGATCAGCGACGGAACGACCGTGTACCTGCGGGCCACGCTGGCCAACCTGGACCCGACGTTCGGCTCGGCCCTGGGCGCGCAACTGCTCGACGTGTACGTACACATCCCCGGCGCGACGACCATCTCCACCGCGGCCGCGTTCCCGTCCCGCAACTACACCATCGCCCCGGCCGGCGCGTGGAGCCAGATGGTCGAGGTGCAGGGATTCGCGGCGCCGGTCTGGCAGAACGCCTCCGGCAACACGCTCGGCACGGCGTTCGTGGCCGCTTCCCAGACCAGCAAGACCATCACGATCGGGCTGCCGCAGGCCGCGTTCGGCACCCCCGCGTCGGGCTGGTCCTTCGCCGTGGTGCTGACCGGACAGGACGGGTTCAGCTCCGACCAGGCCCGCGGCTTCGCCGCGACGCCCCAGCCGTTCCAGTTCGGCGTGTGCGCGCCCGGCGGGACCAGCCCGATCTGCTCGGCGGATCCGGGCACTATGCCGAAGGCGATCGACGTCATCACGCCGTCGGGAGTGTCCCAGGCCACCGAGCTCGACCCGACCCTCGGCCCGGTCGTCATCCAGGGAGTTTCCGTTCCGTGAGACGTGCTGCCCGGGTCGGCTGGGGCCTCAGCGCCCCGGCGATCGAGATGCTGGACACCGCCGCCGACGCCGACGAGCGGGCCGCCGAGGACGACCGCGACCGCCTGGCGCGGCTGCGCGCCATGGCGGCGGCGTTAGGCGTGCTCCGCGCGGTCCCGCGACATATGTGACCATGCCCCGGCGTGGTGCCGGTACCTGATCGGCTCGGCACTGCCTGCGCGGGTCAAGCCGGATCCTTTTCGTGACGCCAAATTGGTTTCTGTGGGCTGGCCGGGCGGGAATACGCTCTGAAAGGGAGCCGGCACACACCGCGCATGTGTCAGGGCGCGGGAGAGTCCCGTCAGGAAACCAGGTGCGCTGTAAAGGCGCCCGCGCGGCCGCGGGGCTCACCCCGGAGCAATTGGCAGAGAAGATCGCCTACAGCCCGTCGCAGGTGGCGCACGTGGAATCCGGCAGCCGGGCGCCCAGCGTCGATTTCGCGCGCCGGGCCGACGACGCGCTGCGGACCGGTGGGCTGCTCAGCCGCCTGCAGCCGCTGGTGCGCAGCGAGGCGTACCCGGCCTGGTTCCGCGCCTGGGTGGAGATCGAGCGGGAAGCGACCTCGCTGCGCTGGTTCGAGCCGTTGCTCGTCCCCGGGCTGCTGCAGACCGAGGAATACGCGCGCGCCGTCCTCCAGGCGGCGAATCCCGCTTCCGACGCGGACGAGATCGGGCGGCTGGTGAGCGCCCGGATGGACCGGCAGTCCATCCTCACCCAGGAAGAGCCGCCGCTGCTGTGGGTGATCATCGACGAGGGAGTGCTGACCCGCCCGGTCGGCGGCGCGAGGGTGATGCGGGAGCAGATCGACCACCTGCTCGTGGCGGCGCGGAGGCCGAGGATCATGCTCCAGGTCGTCCCGGTCAGCGCGGGCGCGCATCCCGGGCTGGACGGCCATTTCGTGGTCGCAAGCTTCGATGGCTCGCCGGACGTTGCCTACCTCAATAACGCCCTGGCCGGGCAGATAGTCGAGCGCGCGGCGGATGTTTCCCGCGTCGCCCTGCTGTACGACATGCTGAAAGCCGAGGCACTGGCGCCGCGGGCCTCCATTGATCTGGTGAGAAAGGCAATCGAGACATGGACCTGACGCACGCCTGGTGGCGTAAGTCCTCATACAGCGGCGGGAACGGTGGCACCTGCGTCGAGGTCGCGGTCCTTCCCCGCTCGAAGGAAGGCAGCGACCGGGTGATCGCCGTGCGGGACAGCAAGAACCCGGACGGCCCGGCGCTCGTCTTCACCTGCGACGTGTGGAAGGCGTTCACCGCGGGCGTGAACAACGGCGAGTTCGGCCTGTAGTCACAGTTCGGCCTGTAGTCACAGTTCGGCCTGTAGTTATCGGGGCCGGTCGCTCATCGCGGATCGCTGCGGCGCGAGATGGCCCGCGAACCAGTCGGCCGCCAGGGCCGCCACCTGCTCCAGAGTCCCGGGCTCCTCGAACAGGTGGGTCGCGCCGGGCACCACGGAAAGCTGGCTTCCGGCTGGCAACTGCTCCAGAGCTTGCCGGTTCAGGTCGAGCACCAGATCATCCTGGCCGCCCACGATGAGCAGCGTCGGTGCCCGCACCGAGGCGAGCCTCGGCCCGGCGAGATCGGGACGGCCGCCGCGCGACACGATGGCGCTGATGTCGCTGCCTGGTTCGGCCGCCGCCCACAACGCGGCGCCCGCCCCGGTGCTGGCGCCGAAGTACCCGATGAACGCCTGCCCGGCCGCCTCCTGCGCCCGGAGCCAGCGAGTGGCGTCACGGAGCCGTCCAGCGAGCAGGTCGATGTCGAACACGGTGGAACGGTCGCGCTCCTCGTCATTGGTGAGGAGATCGAAGAGCAGTGTCCCGAGCCCGGCCTGGCCGAGGACGGACGCCACAAACTGGTTACGGGGACTGCGCCGGCTGCTACCACTGCCGTGGGCGAACGCAACGATCCCGGCCGCCGCCTTGGGCACATAGAGATGCCCGGGCAGCCGGACCGGACCGGCGATCACCTCGACTTCCATATCCGTGGCCGCTGTGGCCACTGTGGCCGCTGGTGCCACTGTTGTCGGCGTGGCTGCTGTGGTCGCTGTGGCCGCGCGGTGCAGGAGCGTCACCACCTCCTCGTCACTTGTCTGCGAGAAGTCGCCGTACCACTGGCCGATGGCCATGAACCGGTCCGGCGTCTCCAGGCACACAACCTCGTCGGCGACCGAGGACAGCGCCGGGATCGCGGCCCGGGGGGCGACGGGAACCGCAAGCACCACGCGGGCCGCGCCGTGGGCCCGGGCCACCTCGCAGGCGGCCCGGGCGGTTGAGCCGGTGGCGATGCCATCGTCCACGATGACGGCCGTCCGCCCGGTCAGCGGCGTCCGCGGGCGATCTCCCCTGAAGCGCCTGGCCCGCCGCTCAACTTCGGCCCGCTCGCGCTCTTCTACCTGCATGAACTCGTGCTCGGTGATCCGCTCCCCGATGACCACGCTGCGGTTGATGATGCGGACGCCGTCCTCGCCGATCGCGCCCATCGCCAGTTCGGGCTGACTGGGAAGGCCGATCTTGCGCACGACGATCACGTCGAGGGCCGCGCCGAGAGCCCGGGCGACCTCGTAGGCGACCGGGATTCCGCCCCTGGGCAGCCCGAGGACCGCGACATCCGCTCCCCGGAGATGCAGCAGCTTGCCGGCCAGTCGCCGCCCCGCATCGGCGCGGTCGAGGAACGGCATGATCCCACCCCCTCGCGGACGGAACCAGTGTGCGCTCCCGGCCGGCCGGCGGCCAGGGCCGATGGTCCCGCTTCGGTCCACAACAGTCCCGTTCCGGGAACCAGCGCAGCCTCCCGTCCCAAGAAGAAGCCTCTCCAGCCGGAGCGGGTAGGAAACCGGGCCGGCCGGCGGACCCGGGCTCAGCCGAGCAGCGAGGTAAGGAACTGCCGGGTGCGGGTAGCGTCGTCGCCGCGAGCGTAGTCACGGGCCACGAAGTCGGTCACGCCCGCGTCGGCCAGCACGGTGATCTGAGCAGCGACAATGTTCTCGTCGCCGACGAGGGCCACATCGGCGGGGCCGGCGGCGCCCTCGCGATCAAGCATGGCCCGGTAGGAAGGCAATTCACCGTAGATCGCGAACACTTCGGCCGCGCGGGCCCGGGCACCGTCCGGGTCATCGGTGACCCAGACCGGCAGGCTGCACACGACGCGGGGGCTGGGCCGGCCGGCGGCCTTGGCTGCCGTCGTGATCTCCGGCACGACGTGCTCACGCACGGTGGCCGGCCCGGTCATCCACAGCACGGTGCCGTCGGCCTGCTCCCCCGCCAGCCGCAGCATGCGCTGGCCCAGGGCGGCGACCAGCACGGGCACCCGGCCCGGCGCGGGCGTGTCCAACCCGATGTGCGCGTTCAGAGTCTCACCGCTGAAGTCCGCCTGCTGGCCGTCCAGCAGCGGCAACAGCACCGCCAGGTACTCCCGCATGTGCCGGACCGGCTTACTGAAGTCGTACCCGTACATGTCTTCAATCACGATCTTGTGCGACAGCCCGATGCCGAGTGTCAGCCGCCCGCCGGTCGCCGCCGCCACGGTCAGCGCCTGCTGGGCGAGGACCGCCGGATGGCGCGGGTACGTGGGGACCACCGCCGTGCCAAGCTCGATTCCCGGCACCCGGCTGCCCGCGACGGCCAGCGCAGTCAGCGCGTCAAGCCCGAAGAGATTGCTCATCCACGCTGAGGCGAAGCCGTCGTCGGCAGCCCGCTGCAACTGTTCGTTCAGCCGACTGAAGGGGTCTGGGCCTTTGGGCTCGACCAGGGACATTCCAATCCGCATAACGTAACCTCCGCTGGCCGCCTGCGTGGGCAGGCCGGTTGTGGCGCCCGGGCAAGGTCCTGCGCCCCATGCTGGCACCTCCGGGCCCGTTTGCCGCCGGAACCTGACCCAGATCCGTCCACCGAGAACTCGTAGCATTCTGGGCAAGCTAGTCCAGAATGCACGTCGGGCAGGCCATCGCGTTCGCTGCGCCGGCACCGTCTTACTTACCTACCGGGAGGGAATCAGCGTGCCGGTGCCGCAGAAAGAGCACCGCGTCGTGATCGTCGGAGCTGGCTTCGCCGGCTACAACGCCGCGCGGAAGCTGTCCAGGCTGGTGGGTGATACCACCGAGATCGTAGTGATCAACTCGGCTGATTACTTCCTGTACCTGCCGCTGATGCCCCAGGTGGCAAGCGGCTGGTAAACCAGCCGGCCTTTTCTAACGCCCGGCCGGTCCAGGCCGCTTGCGGGCGGCCGTGTAGGTGGCGAGCAGCGCCTGCGCTGTTGCCGCTGGCAGCGGCTTCACCGCCTCGCGCATGGTCACCCCCGAAGCACGGGCCGCGCGGGGGGCGAGCCAGTCCGCCACCAGTTCCGGGCGGCGGCGGGCGGTGTCCCGCAGCACCCACCCGATCGCCTTGCGGATGAAGAACTCCCGCTCTTCCAGCATCGAATCCGCATAACGCCCGAAACGGTCAAAGTCGCCGTCGCCCCGGCGTAGCGGACGCAGCAGCGCGAGCAGTGCCGACCGGCGAACCCAGAAGTCGCCATCCGATGCCCAGCGGTCAAGCGTGGCCCCCAGTTCGCTGAACCGCTCGACCAGGGCGCCCATCACCGTACCGGCCAGGCCGTCCACCAGCGCCCAGGTGCCGGACTCCCGGATCAGGCGCTCGACAAGCACGGCGTCACCGGCCAGCAGATCCCCGGTATGAGCGGAGAGCAGAATCAAAGCGGCCGAGCGGCACTCGAACAGCGGCCGATCCCACAATGCCTCGGCCAAGCCGAGGACGTCCTCGCGGGACAGCGAGTACTTCCGGCTCAGATCCTTGACGATCCGCCGGTTCTCTGGCGCCGAGACTCCGGCGAACTCCATGCTGCTCTTGAGGTAGGCCTTCTCGGCCACCGCCCGGGCCGGCGTGCCAGCCTCGCGCAGTCGCCGCTCTATTTCCGCGCCCAGATCTATCTCACGCACGGGGTCTATCTCAGCACGGGCGGCTCACCCACGGGAGGCCCCGGCACGGGCGGCATCGGCACGGGCGGCACTGGGCAACCGGGCCAGCACCGAACGGCTGGCCTCGACCATGTTCCGCAGGGCGGGCACGACCTCGTCCCAGCCGCGGGTCTTCAGCCCGCAGTCCGGGTTAACCCAGAGCCGGCCGACCGGAACAGCCCGCAGGGCCTGCTCGATCAGCGCGGCCATGTCCTCGGCGGCCGGCACGTGGGGAGAGTGGACGTCGAACACTCCGGGTCCTATACCGCCCACGCGGTCCAGGCGGTCAGCCGAGGCCAGATCTTCCAGCACCCCCATCCCGCTGCGGGCCGCTTCGATGGACACGACATCGGCGTCGAGCGCCAGGATCGCGTCGATGATGTCGCCGAACTCGGCGTAGCACATGTGCGTGTGTATCTGGGTTCCCTCGCTGACGCCCGCGGTGGCCAGCCGGAAGCACTCTGTGGCCCAGCCGAGATAGGCGTCACGGTGCTCCGTGCGCAGGGGCATGCCTTCCCGCAGGGCGGGCTCGTCCACCTGGATGATGCGGGTCCCGGCCGCTTCGAGGTCGGCGACCTCGTCCCTGATGGCCAGCGCGATCTGGCGGCAGGTCTCGGCCCGGGGCTGGTCGGCGCGGACGAACGACCACTGGAGGATGGTCACCGGGCCGGTGAGCATGCCCTTGACCGGTGCCGCCGTCAGCGACTGGGCGTACCTGGTCCATCCGACGGTGATGGGTGCGGACCGGGCGACGTCGCCGTAGAGGATCGGGGGCCGTACATACCGGGTGCCGTAGCTCTGGACCCATCCGTGACGGGTGGTGGCGAAGCCGTCGAGGCGCTCGCCGAAGTACTGCACCATGTCGTTGCGTTCTGGCTCGCCGTGCACCAGGACGTCCAGGCCGATGGATTCCTGGAGCCGGATGACCCGCTCGATCTCCCGCTCGCAGAACCTCGCGTAGTCACCTTCCGAGAGCGTGCCCGATGCCCGTTGCCGCCTGGCGCGGCGGATCTCGGCTGTCTGGGGGAAGGACCCGATGGTCGTGGTGGGCAACGCGGGCAGCGGCGTGGCCGCGTGCTGGGCCGCGCGGCGCTCGCCAGGAGGACAGGAACGCAGTGCCGCTTCCGGCCCGGTTGACATCACCCGCCTGCGCACATCTTCGGACCGGGTGAGGGGCGAGCCGGCCCGGTCGGCCGCGGCCCGGTCGCTGGCCGCGAGTTCGGCCGCCACGGCGTCTGGCCCATGGGACAGGCCACGGGCGAGGGCGGCGACCTCCCCGAGTTTCTGCTGGGCGAAGGCCAGCCAGCCGCGCAGCTGTGGATGGAGGTCCGTTTCGAGGCCAAGGTCATGCGGCAGATGCTGCAGCGAGCAGGAGGGGCCGACCCACAATCGCTCACCCAGCTGATCGTGCGCCGGCTCCAGGCTGGACACTATGCGCCGCAGGTCGGCCCGCCACACATTACGGCCGTCGACTACGCCAGCGGACAGCACCGTCTCGCCGTCAAGCCGGTCCAGGACACGTTCGAGCTGACCGGAGCCCCGGACCAGGTCCACATGGAGCCCGTCAACGGGCAGCCCAGCGGCCAGGTCGAGGTTGTCGCCCAGCGCGCCAAAGTAGGTGGCAAGAAGGCACCGGGGCCTCTGGCCCTGGGCCAGCGCGGCGTAGGCGCGGGTGTAGGCGGACCGCGCCGCCGGGCTGAGGTCGGTGACCAGGCACGGCTCGTCCAGCTGGACCCAGTCGCAGCCGGCCCGGGAAAGCTCGGCCAGGACATGCTGGTAGACGGGCAGGAGCCGGGGCAGCACATCGAGCGGGGAAAATCCGGCCACGGTGGGCTTGGCCAGCAACAGGAAGCTGACCGGCCCGACCAGCACCGGGCGGGTTGCCACCCCCAGGCGCAGGGCTTCCGCGTGCTCGTCCAGGGGCTTGGTGGACGCGGGACGGAACTCGGCGTCGGGCCCGATCTCGGGGACGAGATAGTGATAGTTGGTGTCGAACCACTTGGTCATCTCGAGCGGCGGCACGGGACCCTGCGCGCTCTCGGCACCCCGGGCCATGGCGAAGTACGTGTCAAGGCCGGCCACGGCCTGACCACGGCCGAAGCGCCCGGGCACGGCACCGACCATGCAGCACGTGTCGAGCACCTGGTCGTAGAGCGAGAAGTCGTTGCTCGGGATCTCCTCGACACCGGGCTCGGCCTGGGCCCGCCAGGCGTCCGCCCGGCGCCGCGCGGCCACCGCGGCCAGCGCATCCGCGCCGAGGGCGCCGGCCCAGTAGCCCTCCACGGCCCGCTTGAGTTCGCGGCCCGGGCCGATCCGGGGCATTCCCAGGTTCATGGCGCGCGCCACGCGGTCTCCTCGTTGTTGTCCCCGGCTCCGTGGTCCTTGTCTCCGTCGAGGGTAGAAGCGCGGGCACCATCCGTGAAGACACAGAGCGGCGCTTTCCGGAGCGGAACAGTTTGTGCAGCACAGATAGTTATGGCCAACTGTTTCGGAGTACAGTTTAGCGGATGATCTCTGTACCCCCCGTGGGGGAGACCGCACCTCCCCACCTGTACAAGCAGCTCGCCGACGAGGTGGAAGCCCAGATCCGGGCGGGCACGTACCGCCCGGGGGACCGCATCCCGTCGGTCCGCAGGCTGCGGGACCAGCACCAGGTCAGCCTGACGACCGCGCTCGGCGCGATGCGCGTCCTCGAGGACCGCGGCCTGGTCCGGGCCAGGCCCCAGTCAGGCCATTTCGTCCGCGAGCCGGCCCGAGCCGCGTTCGCGGAGCCCGGCCTCTCTAGCCCGTCCAGCCGGCCGCGCCGCGTCGATGCCTCGCTGGCCATGCGGCTCAACCTGGGCATCGGCAATCCCCAGGAACCAACGCTCGGTGCCGCCGTGCAGGGGCCCGAGCTCATGCCCATGGCGGCCATCAGCCGACTGCTGAGCCAGGTGCTGCGCCACCAGCCCACGGCCTGCCACTCCTACGATGCCCCGCCCGGCACCCCGGCCCTGCGCCGGATCATCGCCCAGCGGGGCATCGACACCGGTTACTCCGTCTCGCCGGACGAGATCGTCATCACGAGCGGCGCCAAGGAAGCGGTGTACCTGTCCATCCGGGCCGTGACCAGGCCAGGTGACACGGTGGCCATCGAGTCGCCCGCCTACTACGCCCTGCTGGAGGTGCTGGCGTCCCTCGGCCTGCGCGCGGTCGAGGTCCCTAGCCACCCGCGCTCCGGAATCGACACCGACGCGCTAGCCACCGTGCTGCGGACCCGGCCCGTCGCGGCGGTGGCCCTGGTGTCCAACTTCTCCAACCCGACCGGCTCCTGCATGACGGACCAGGCCAAGCGCCGGCTTGTGGAGCTCCTGGAGCGCCACGACGTGCCCCTCGTCGAGGACGATGTGTACGGCGAGCTGGTGTTCGAGGGCCCGAGGCCCCGGGCGATCAAGGCGTTCGACCGCCGGGGCCTCGTGCTGTACTGCGGGTCCTACAGCAAGACGCTCTCGCCCGGCCTGCGGGTCGGCTGGGCCATCCCCGGTCGCTACCAGGACAAGCTGGAACTGCTGAAGCTGGTGGTCAACCAGGCTACGGCCACGGCACCGCAACTCGCCGTGGCCGCGTTCGTGGAGAGCGGCGGGTTCGACCGGCACCTGCGCCGGGTGCGGCACATGTACCGCGAGCAGATGGAGGCGACCATCGACGCGGTCACCCGGTACTTCCCGGCTGAGACCAAGATCACCAAGCCGGGCGGCGGTCACGTGCTCTGGGCCGAGCTGCCTCGCGGGGTGGACGCCCTGGACCTCTATGAGGCCGCCGCCGCGGCCGGCATCCGCATCGCGCCAGGCCCGATGTTCTCCCCCACCGGCGGTTACCGGAACTTCATCCGCCTCAACACCGGATTCCCCTGGCGGCCCTCCACCGAGCGCCAGATCGAGAGGCTAGGACAGCTGGTCGCGGCCAGCGCCGCCTAGCCCGGGCTGGGCAACCGGGCATAGGCCACGGCGACCTCGGCGGCCAGGGCCGCGTTGTCGGCGATGAGCTGCTGGTTGACTTCGATGCTGCGCCCTCCGCTCAATTCATGAACAAGCTCCAGAACGGCTGGCGTCACCGACTGTCCCGTCAGGCCCTGATCCCGTACCCGGCTGACCGCTTCGGCGAGGATGGGTTCGATGTCCAGGTCAGGCTCCGGGGGGCGGGCCAGCAGCAACCCTGACGATCCGTTCAGCTGCCAATGAGCGGTGGCGATGGCGGCCACCTCGGCGGAATCGGTCACCACTGCGGACACCGCCGGGCCGCCGGCCGCGCGGTAGAACAGCGGGAGCGTCGGCGTCCGCCAGCCGAGCACCGGGACGCCGAGTGTCTCCAGCAACTCGGCCGTGGCGCCGACGTCGAGGATCGACTTGGCCCCAGAAGACACCACCACCGCCGGGGTGCGGGCTATCTGCGGCAAGTCGGCCGAGATGTCGAGGCTCAGCGCGAAACCGCGGTGCACCCCGCCGGTCCCGCCGGTGGCCAGGAACCGGATTCCGGCGGCCCGGCAGGCGGCCAGGGTGCCGCCGACCGTGGTCGCGCCGAGCGCGCCCTGCACGATGGCGGCGGCGAGGTCACGGGCGCCAACCTTGCGCGCCGAGGTGCCCGCGGCGGCGAACCGCTCCAGTTCCGCGGCGCTCAGCCCGACCCGGAGTGCGCCGTCCACCACCCCGACCGTGGCCGGGACGGCGCCGGCCTCGCGGACCCGCACCTCGGCGGCCAGCGCCGCCGCCAGCCCCCGGCCTTCCGAGAAGCCGTGCGAGACCAGCGTCGTCTCCAGCGCCACGACCGGCTCGCCCGCGGCCAGCGCCGCGGCGACCTCCCCGGTGAGTTGCATTGTGACCGTCACGGCATCGCTCCCATCTGCGCCACCGCGCGGGCGGCCGCCTCCAGCCCGAGCGTCACCCCGCCGAGCAGGTAACCCGCGGCGAACGCATCACCGGCGCCGGTCGAGTCCACCGCACGGGTCGGCCAGGCGGCATGGACCCGGCCACCGGCCCGCACGCCGTCCGGGCCAAGCTTGACCACCAGGTCGGATCCCGGCAGATCGCCGACGAGCGCCGCCTCCGCTTCGTTGCCGAACACGACCTGCGGGCTCAGCCGGGCGAGCAGCGCCCGGAAGCGATCGACGCCGTAGGTGGCCAGCGCGGCCGTCGAGGACAGGTCGATGCTCAGCTTGGGCAGCCGCCGCGCCGCGGCCATGGCCGCGCCAGCGACGGGCTCGCGCACCAGGCTGTAGGCGGGCAGGTGCAAGCTCGTGCAGCCGTCCAGCCACTCGTCCGCCAGCGCGCCCGCGTCGAGCAGCGGGCCGACGCCGCGGTCGGTCAGCATCGAGCGGGATACTCCGCCGTCCGACAACGACACCACTATCCCGGTCCGGCCGTCGATGACCGGCCCGGCGAGATCCACCCCGCGGCGCGCCAGGTCGTCGGCTATCAGCCGGCCGGCCGGATCTGTTCCCCTCGCCGCGATCAGCCGGGCACGGCCGCCGAGCGCCGTGATCCACGCCGCGACGTTGGCCGCCTGCCCGCCGACCCCGGCCGAGATCCGCGACGGAGTATCGGTCTCCTCAGCGACCGGCCCGGACGGGCAGACGATGACGTCGAGGTTGGCATCGCCCAGGACACAGATCACTCGTGCGCTCTCTCTCGACGGTGGTCCCCCGGCTGACGTTACCCACCCCGGATGAGCCCTCACCAGGCGGGACGCGCCCGAGTCGGTGGAAGCACCCTGGCGTCGGCCGTCGGCAGGAACAGCGCGCCATCGTTAAGGATGGATGGTAATGAGGTGCATCCGTCCGGGAGTCAGCCGACCATCGCCTGGTAGACCAGCTGGCGCAGCTGTGGACGGATCGGGTACGTGCTGGAGGGGAGCAGCTGAGTGAAGAACGAGACGGTCAGCCCTTCTTCCGGATCGATCCAGAACGCGGTGCTCGCGGCGCCGCCCCAGGAAAGCTCGCCTTCGGAGCAGACGACCTTGCCCCGCACCGGATCGATGACGACGGCGAAACCGAGGCCGAAGCCGACTCCCCGGAACGGGAACTCGGCGTAGAGCGGCCTGCCGAACGTCTCCAGATCGAGGTCGCCGGGGATGTGGTTGCGGCCCATGTAGCCAACGGTGCGAGGGCTCAGCAACCGTATGCCGTGCAGTTCCCCGGCCGGGCTGTCCGCCCGGTTCAGCAGCATCTGCATGAAGCGGTGATAGTCGGCGGCCGTCGAGATCAGCCCGGCTCCCCCGCTGAGCATGTCCGGCCGCTCGTGCGCCGCATTGCCCAGGCTGTCCAGCCTGGCCGGCGCGGCGTCCTCGCCCGGCCGGTAGAGGGCGGCCAGCCGCGCGGTGTCATCGCCGCTGACGTAGAAGGAGGTATCGGTCATGCCCAGCGGGCGCAAGATCCTGGCGGCGAGGAACTCATCGAGGCTCTGCCCGGAGACGACCTCGATCACCCGGCCGAGGACGTCCGTGGCCGCCGAGTAGTTCCACTCCGTCCCGGGCTGGAAGAGCAGCGGGATGCCGGCCCAGATGTCGCACGCCTGGGCCAGGTCCACGCCCGGGGGCGATGCCCACTCGAACCCGGCCGCCCGGTACATGGCGTCCACCGGATGCACCCGGTGGAACCCGTAGCTGAGGCCGGCGGTATGGGTGAGCAGGTGCCAGATCCGCACCGGCTCCGCGGCCGGGACCGTGACCGGCCGCAGGTCCGACCCGCCGGCGAAGACACGCACGTCGCCGAACGAGGGGATGAACGCGCTCACCGGATCGGTCAGCCGAAACCTGCCCTCCTCGTAGAGCATCATCGCGGCGACTGAGGTGATCGGCTTGGTCATCGAGTAGATCCGCCACAGCGTGCCTGCCTCCACCGGCAGCCCGGCCTCGATATCGCGCAATCCGCACCAGGAAACGTGAGCCAGACGGCCGTGCCTGCTCACCGCGATCAACCAGCCGGGTAGCCGGCCGTCGTCGACGTAGCGGCCGAAGTGCCGGTCGAGCCGCTCCAGCCGCTCCGGGTCGAAGCCCACATCGGCCGCATCGACCTCCGCCTTGAGCTCGCTGTGCTCCCCCGCTCGCCTCCGGGGCCCCGCCCGCCTCCCCATTCCCCCTTCACTGCGGCGCCTTCCCTCGTCGCTCGTTCCTCGCTCCTCAGTCCAGGCACCACCGCGCCCCTTTGGCTCGCTCATTGCTGTCCTCCCTGGTAGCGATTCTCCGGGGTGTGCTCACACATGGTCCAGTCCCACAGAGGGAACACGTTCCGGTAAATCGTTTGGAGCTGATAGTCAGGGTTTTGTCGGCGCGCCCTGAGCTTTTTTTGAGCTGAGTTCCAGGTACGGGCCCGACCATCGAAGCAGGGACAACACGGGGGAACAGATAATCAGTGGGCACACGGTGATCACGGGCGCGGCGGACGAGTCGGGCCGGGCCCGGCAGATGACGCTGCCCGCAGCCGCGCAGGCGGCCGGGCTGGCGCGAGCGGCGACACGGGAGGTGCTGGCCTCGTGGGGGCTGGCTGGCCTGGAGGAGACGGCGGTCCTGCTCGTCTCGGAACTGGTCGGCAACGCGGTACGGCATGCGCGCACCGGAGGGCATGGGCTGGTGCTGCGCCTGGAAAATGCGGGGACGTGGCTGCGGATCGAGGTCCACGACGCGGACCCGCGGCCGCCCCGGCCAAGCACGCCGGCCGGGCTCGACGAATCAGGATTCGGGTTCGTACTCGTAGATGCCCTGGCCGGCAAGTGGGGGGTGCGCGAGACCACGACGGGCAAGGCGGTATGGGCGGAACTGGACACCGGAGCGGCCGGCAAGCCGCCCGAAGCAGGCGACTAAGACCGCACACGTCCTCGACCTGGGCGGCGACCGCCTTCTACTTGATCGATCCGGTGGTGAGGCCTCCTACTACGCGGCGTTCGATAAGGGCGAACAGGATGAGCACCGGGATGGTGGCCACCACCGAGGCGCCGAACAGGTGCTGCCAGTCGACCGTGTACTGGCCGATGAAACTGTCCAGGCGGACGGTCAGCGGCGTGACGTTGTTGCTCGTCGTCAGGGTGAGTGCGGCGATGAACTCATTCCATGCCGCGATGAACGTGAAGATCAACGCCGTGACCACGCCGGGCAGTGCCAGCGGGAAGGTGACACGGAAAATCGTGCCGAGCCTGCTGCTGCCGTCGACCATCGCCGCCTCTTCGATCTCCACCGGAATCGAGGCGAAGTAGGCGTTGAGAATCCAGACCGCGAAGGCCATGTTGAAGCCCGCGTTGACCATGATCAGCGCCCACACGGTGTCGATGAGGTGGAAGTTGAGGAACTCCTTGTAGATGCCCACGATCAGCGCGGTCGGCTGCAGTATCTGGGTGACAAGCACGACGAGCAGGAAGAGGCCGCGTCCTCGGAATCGGTGACGGGCGGTGTAGTAGGCGGCGGGAATGGCGACGAGCAGCACCAGGACGGTCGCCCCGCCGGCCACCTCGAGGCTGACGCGCAGGCTGGTGGTGATGCCGAAACTCGAGCCCCACATGTTGGTGAGGTTCGACCAGGCGAAGTGGTGCGGCAGGTAGTTGCGCGCCAGCAACTCCCGCTGCGGCCGCAGCGCAGTTATCAGCATCTCGGCATACGGCAGCAGGAAGATGATGGCGATGACGTACGCAGCGGCCGCGATGATCGCCGTCTTGATCGTCGGCAGGCGGCGCGGCGATGTCCCGCGGCGCGCGAGGAGGGTTCCGGCCGCCATCTCAGCGCGCCTCCTGCCGGTTCCAGTTGTTGACCCGGAGGTAGATGAGCACGATCACGATGATCAGGCCGAAGTTCACGACTGACATCGCGGCCGCCTCCCCGATGTAGCTTTGCTTCAGGTTGTACATGAACACCGTCGTCGTGTTGGTCGCATAGCCCGGGCCGCCGCGCGTCATCTCCCAGATGATCGGAAATGAATTGAACACATTCATCACGTTGATGACCACGGCGACCACAAAGGCCGGCCGGAGCAGCGGCAACGTGATCGACCGATAACTGCGCCACCGTGACGCGCCGTCGACCCTGGCCGCCTCGAAGAGCTCGCCGGGAATAGTCTGCAGCCCGGCGAGCAGCGTGTATGTGGTGAACGGCAAGGACACGAAGACCGCCACGCCGATCATCCACGCCATCGCGCTGTCCGGCCGGCCCAGCCAGGAAGACTCATTCGAGTTGAACTGGTGCACGATACCGAGCTGATGGAGGAAAATATTGATCGCGCCGTTGTCCGGCTGCAGCATCCAGCGGAATATCAGGGCCGTCATCATCACCGACGCCGCCCACGGCGCGATGAGCGCCCATCTGGTGATCCTCCGGCCGGGAAAACGCTGATTGAACAGCTGGGCCAAGCCGAGCGATATCAGCATCGTGATGCCGACCACGGCGACCACCCACAGCACCGTCCGCGCGAGGATCCCGGGCAGGTTCGGGTCATGGAAGAGCTTGCTGAAGTTTCTCGCGCCCGCCGATCCGATCGTCACGCCGATCGGCGTGATGTCCTGCATCGATGTCTGGACCAGAGCCACGATGGGCCATATCACCACGACCGCGATCAGTATCGTGGCCGGAGCGAGCCACGCCAGTGGTTCCAGGCGGCGCCGGGTCCGGCGTGCGCGCCCAGCCCGCTGCGGCCGGGGCGGCGAGGCGGCGCGCCTATGCTGCTCGCCCGCCGCCTCCTCGGCGGCCGCAACGTCTGGCATTCCTTTTCTCAGCCGCCCTTGGCTCCCAGCCCCCTTTTCTCAGCCGCCCTTGGCGGCGGTCTGCTGGATCGCGTTGAGGATCGTCTGCGGATTACCGGTGATCGCCTGACCCAGCGTGGTCTTGATCTGGTTCTCCACCGTGGTCCAGCTGGTCTTGGACGGGTAGTTCACCGACTGCGGGATGTTCTTCAGGAAGGCCGCGAACATCGAGTTCTTCGCCATGGCGGCAGCGGCGCTTTGGGTGGCCGGCAGCAGATCGTACTCATTGTCGAACTGAAGCTGGTACTTGTCCTGATATACGAAGTCGAGGAACTTCTTGATCGCCGCCTGGTGGCCTCCTGTGTTGAAGGCGACGATGTCGTCGTGCACGCCGAGCGTGGAGGCCAGCGGGGCGCGGTGGCCCGGGACGTTGGCCGTGGAGTAGTCCGAGGGCTTTAGAACGCCAGCCGCCTGGATGATCGGAATCACGGCGGGCGAGCCGAGTACCATGCCGATCCGTCCCTGGGCGAACTGGGCCCACACATCCTTGCGGTCCGTCGTGCCCGGGCTCGGCTGCGTGTCGCCCGCCTTCGCGAGCCCGCTCATGAACTGCAGCGCCTGCACGTTCTGCGCACTGTTGATGGCGTAGTTCCCGCTGCTGTTCACGTAGCCGCCGCCGTTGCCCAGGAACCACAGCAACGCCTCGGCCTGGGCCTCCTCGCTGCCGAGCGGCATGCCGTAACCGATGTAGCCCTTGGCCTTGATCGCGGCCGCGTCCGACTGCAACTGCGCCCACGTCTGCGGGGGCGATGAGATTCCGGCGGCGGCGAATATCTTCTTGTTGTAGTACAGCGCGCGGGTGCTCGTGGTGAACGGTATGCCGTAGTCGGTGCCCTGGTACTGGCCGTCCTTCAGGAAGGTCGGCATCATGTTGGCGAGGACGCTCGGCGACAGGACGCTGCTGTCCTTGTAGAGCAGTTGGCTCTGGGCGAACTGCGGGGCCGTGTCCCCCTCGAGGATGTCGGGGAACTGCTTGTTCTGCACCAGCGTCTGCACCTTGTTCGGGAAGTCGGTCCAGTTGACCGTCTGCACCGTGACCGTGATGCTCGGGTTGGCCTTGTGGAAGGCCGACGCGATGGCGTCCCAGTACTTGGTCGTGCTGTTGGCCGGCCCGGTGCCATAGTCGGCGCCGAAGAAGGCCAGCGTGGTCGAGCCGGACGAGCCGGACGAGCTCGTGGAAGATCCGCAGCCAGCTAGCGCGATCAGCGCCGCCGACCCGATCGCGGCGGCTAGAGTCAGCCGTTGCCTCATCTGGTCTCCTCGCTTCGGGAGGGCCGGGGCCGGCGCCTCCGTCCTCGGCCCGCTGTCTCGGTTCCATAAGGCCGTTCCGGGGAGTCAACACCACCGGGCCGGGCCGTTCCAGATGGGTTGCCGAATTGTAATGAAAGTTTCCTAATAGTTCCCTTGTGAAACCTGCCGGCTGGCCTTAGCCGACTGGCCTTAGCTGGCCGGCCCGGCAGCCGATTCCGGCGGCCGGGAGTAGCGTGCTGCCGTGGACCTTGGCCTGCGCGGCTCCCGCGCGCTGATCACGGGGGGCAGCCGCGGCATCGGATTCGCCGTGGCTGACGCGCTTGCCGCCGAGGGGGCCGCGGTCGGGCTCGTCGCCCGCGGCGCCGACGGGCTCGCGTCGGCGGCCAGCCGCCTGGCCCGTCACGGCGTGCCGGTCGCGACCGCGGCGGCCGACGTCACCGACATCCCGGCACTGGGCCGTGCCGTCAGTGATATCGCGGCCGCGCTCGGCGGCCTGGACCATCTGGTCGCCAACGCCGGCGGCAGCGTCGGCGGGAACCTCGCCGACTCCGCCCCCGGCGACTTCACCGGCACGTTCGCGCTCAATGCCGGGCACGCCGCCGAGCTGATCCGGGCCGGGCTGGCGCACCTGCGCGCCGCGGAGAACGGAGCCGTGGTGATCATCTCCTCGATTACCGGCATGCGGCCGGCACCGCGGACGACGTATGCCGTCGCCAAGGCGGCCGAGATCCACCTCGCCGCGACCGCCGCCGCCGAGCTCGCGGCCTGGGGCATCCGGGTGAACGCTGTCAGCCCAGGTTCCATTCTTTTTCCTGGCGGGTCATGGGAAGCGTTCGGTAAAGACAACCCCGCGGCGTTCGCCACGTTCCTTGACACCCAGTTCCCGCTGGGGCGGCTCGGCCGCCCCGAGGAGGTCGCCGACGTAGTCGCCTTCCTGCTCTCCCGCCGGGCGTCCTGGATCACTGGCGCCAACATCGTGGTCGATGGCGGCCAGCGCTACCCCAGCGCCAGGCAGTTCGGGCCGCGCTGACCTTCCCAGCCATGGGAGCCTCTGGCGACTGGCTGGTTTAGCTGGGCCGGTGACCGAAAAGCGCGGCTTCAAGCGTGTTTGTGGTGAGCGCGACCGCCTTGGGCTGGGTGAGCCCGGATTCTTCGGTGAGAGTCTTCCAGCTGGCGTGGTTGGTCAGCACGAAGGCGATGGCCACGGCATGCGGCAGGGGCAGCAGCAGTTCGGCTTTCGCGTCTCGCAGGATGTGGTCGAGTTGCCGCCGACGCCAGAGGCGCTGGTCGGTGATCTGCGCGTCGATCTGTGGGTCGTCGCGGTGGTCGAGCAGGGTGCTGAGGGAGGCACCCTGCCGGGCGTAGATGTCGAACAGGAGCCGGACGAAGGAGGCCAGCCGCTCGGTGGGGTCACCGAGGTCCGACGGCTGCACGTCCATGGCATCGCGGAATTCCTGGATCAGCCGGTGCAGGGCCTCGGCGATCAACTGCTCCCGTGAGGAGAAGTGGTTGTACAGCGTGCGGGTGGCGGCGTCGGCCCGCTCGGCGACCGCCTCCATGGTGAGGCGGTCGGCGCCGACCTCGCCCAGCACCTCGATCGCCGCGTCGAGGAGCCGACGGCGGCGGGCTGCTGTCTCTTCCTGGCGGATGTCCATCGAGTAGCGGCGTGGCATAAGTCACAGTATACATGCACGCGCGCACGCAACAAATCTATTTACATGCAGAGTGTCCTGCAATACGATGCATTCAAGCGCGCAACGATCTACCGCGGTGGGAGCAAGGGATGCCCCCGACGGCTCCGGGGCCGAGGCATCGCCTGGACCCCACCCCGACATCGTCAACCCCGCCCTCATCATGGGCCAAGAAGGCAGCCGGGACTCCCCCGGCTGCCCCTTTGGCAGCGGCGGCCGCAAGCGGAACACGCGCGGCGTCGCCGAGCTGGTGAGCAAGTCCGGGCTTTCGCGCATTCAGACTGATGGTCTGCGAAGCTGGGAGCATGCAATGGACGGTTCGGTCGGAGCGTTCGCTGCACCCGACCAGTAGCTCGACCTGCGCCTGGTCGACGTCGAGCTACCGGATGGCCGACACCTGGAACATCGCCTGATCCGCATGCGGGCATCGGCCGGCGCCGTCGTCATCGACAGTCAGCGGCGCGCACTGCTGATCTGGCGCCACCGGTTCATCACCGGCCTGTGGGCTGGGAAATGCCGATGGGCAAGATCGACGAAGGCGAGACCCCGGCCCACGCCGCGGCGCGCGAAGTCGAGAAGGAAACCGGGTGGCGGCCTGCCCAGCTACGCCCGCTGGCTTATGCCCAGCCCGCAGCGGGGATCATGGACGCCGCACACCACCTATTCGTCGCGGAGGGCGCCACCCAGATCGGCCGCCCCGCAGACGCCTTCGAATCCAGCCGGATTGAGTGGATACCCCTCGCGGATGCCCCGGCCCTGATCGCGAAGCGCGAGATCGTCAGCAACTCCACCATGACCGCACTGCTGTACCTGTTCGCCGTGCCGCCGAAATGACGGAACTGGCCACGTTTACTGGTTTTACGGCCGACGCCGCAGTACCCAAAGATCTTGCTGAGATCGCGCGGCAGCATGGCGCGGCGCGGGCTGCGGCCAGCGCGACACGATCGGCGTCTACGACCGAATCACTTGGAACTTCATCCGGTACATCATCCGGGCCAAAGAAATCTCGCCGCCGACCTCGTCCCCGGACGGAACACCCAGCTGCACCGAGCTGTGGGCGGCCGTGCCATCTGTTCAGTCCACGTAGCCGGGCGGAGCCGGCGAAGCGACCGGCAGACCCCACAGCTCTTTGGCCACCCGGGCGGCTGCCCTGGCCTGGGCGACGGTAGGCTCGCCCCACCCCAGCACGCCAGGCGCATCCGCCAGCGACGTCATCAGCCGCCGGTAGGTACGGCCGCCGTCAGGGTCTGGCAGCCGCGCTTCGAACGCCCAGATCAGGCCCGCCATCCGGACCTGCGCATATGGAGCCCGTCCGGGACGGCGGACCTCCTGATACCCCAAGTAGGCAGCCTCGTCCACCCGGACCTGGTTCTCTTCGAACGCCTCCCGCACGAGCGTCGCGACCAGGCCGGAGTCATACGGTTCCGGCGTCCCGCCCGGAGAAGCGCGCGGGTTCGCGGAATCCCGTACGACTAGTGGTTTGAACTCGCGCTGGGAAGGGCCTAACCGGCCTGACTGTAGCGCGGGTTCCTGCAGCACAGGGCACCCGGCCTGACTTGGCTCACGATCAAGGAGCTTCGGCTGCCGCATCACTGTGACCTACAGGTTCCTGGCTTGCGGCGAGTAAATATGCGCACTAGCCGGGGCCGCAAAGTGGCCCGATGCCGGGTATGACAACCCACGGTTGTCTAGACAACCGTGGGTTGTCATAATGAATTCATGGTCAAGCACATCGAATCGGCGGTTCACGCCGCACTCCTTGAGGATCTGAAGCAGCAGCGATCGAGCACGCCCGCGCGGCGCAGGAGCTGTCCCGGCAGCGCCGCCAGCTGATCGACGCATTGCTAGCCGAGGGCTTCTCGCAAGCCGATCTGGCCAGGGAGCTGGGTGTGACTCGCCAGGCGATCCAGAAGATGGGCGCGGTCGGTCAGGACGGGCCGCGCCGATGATGCGACAGCGTGGGGTGGTCTACGACGTCGGGCGTTCGATGGGCCCGCTGTCCATGAACTGGCGGCCCGACTACTCGCCGGCCCTGATGCGCCGCGAGCTGGACATCATCCGGGCCGACCTGCACGCCAACGCAGTGCGCCTGGGCGCCCGCGATCCCCGCCGCCTGCTGGCAGCCGCCGACTACGCGGCGTCCATCGGCCTCAACGTGTGGCTGGGCCCCGAGCTATGGAACGCCACGCCGAAACGCACGCTGCGCTATATCACCGAGGCGGCCGCAGCGGCTGAGCCGCTGTTCCGGCGCTGGCCGGACCGGCTGACCTTCTGCGTCGGCAACGAGCTCACCATGTTCATGCGCGGCATCGTCCCTGGCCGCAGCCACGCGCAGCGCGGCCGCTCACCCCGCCTCCGCGAGATAGTCCTGTCCGGGCAGGACACGTTGCGCGCATTCCTGGCGGAGGCGGCAGCCTCCGTACGCCGCGTCTACAGCGGCCCGATCAGCTACAGCTCTCTGCCGTTCGAGCGCGTCGACTGGGACCGCTTCGACGTCGTCGGCGTCAACTTCTACCGCCAGCAGGCCCTCAGCGCCGACCAGTACCTGACCAAGATCAGCCGGCTGCGGGCCACCGGAAAGCCGGTCGCCATCACTGAGTTCGGGTTCGCTTCTTGCCGTGACGCTGCCAATCCCGAGTTCCTCAGCACTTTCAACGCGGCACCGATGTCCCTGGTAGGAATGCAGATCCCGGTAGTCCGACGGTTCACCCGGCCGCGGGTACGGACGGTGTACCCGCGAGACGAACAGGCCCAGGCCGGACTCCTCATCGACCAGCTCCAGCTGCTCGACCAGGCCGGCGTCGACGGGGCGTACGTCATGAGCTTCAGCTTCCCGCTCGCCCCCTACAGCGAGGACCCGCGCCACGACATCGACGCCACAGCACTCAGCATCGTGCGCGTCCTCCCCCGCGGCCAGCACGGCACGACCTATCCCGACGTTAGCTGGGAACCCAAAGAGGCTTTCCACGCCATCGCCCGCTATTACCAGCAGCAAGAGACCGGGTTACGGCTTCCTCGCCGACCCGGCTGACGGCCTCGGCTGTCCGGTCGGCTGAGTTCGTAGAGATCGAGTGTCAGCTGGAACCCAAATCATTACCGCCGCCGACCCTCTCTCATGCGACCTGCACTAAGCGCTCGATCGGATGCACCGCGATCCCGCTGCGCACTAATTGAGCCAACTCGGGTTGAACTCGCGCTGGGAGGGGCCTAACCGGCCTGACTGTAGCGCGGGTTCCTGCAGCACAGGGGCACCCGGCGTGCGATTGGGGCGTGTCTCTCAAACGGTCAGGCAGGGTCGTGCCCGGGGTGGAGGACAGGTTCGGCGCAGACCTGGGCGAGGGTGGTGCCGGCATGGCCTGCGAGGTCGGGACGGTGTGCTCGCCAGGCGATGCGGATGGCGCGCTGGATCTGGTGGGGAAGCCGGTGCTGGCGGGCGGGTTCCAGGATCTCCAGCAGTATTGCCTCGGCGGCGGCATGATCACCTGCGGTGGTGAGCACGTCGGCGTAGGTGATGCGTTCGATGACCTGCCACTGGGGTGCGGGCGCGGGGTAGGTGACCGCGTCGCCTGCTAGCCGGAAGGCCGCCGCGTGGTCACCGGTGGCGAGCAGGCCGCGGAGCTGGATCTCCCGCCAGGTGAAGGGGTTGAACAGCGGGCCGCCAGGCCCTTGGGTATCTGCGAGCTTCTGGTAGCAGGTGCTGGCCTGGGCGAACAAAGCGCCGTCGCCGGTGTGGCCGGCGGCCCGGGCGAGCAGTGCGAGAGCGGCGCCGCGGTCCTGGTCGCCCGTCGCGGTGTCGACGGCGTGGCGGAGCACGGTGACGGCTTGGGCGGCGTGCCCGGCCTTGCGCAGTTCGTTGCCGTGCATCTGCAGGGCGTACGTCGTGAACGCCGGCTGGGATTCGAGGTGGCGTGCGGCGGTGAGGCCTTTGGCGGTCCACCGGGTGGCCTCCTGCAGGCGTTCCTCGGGCAGCACGGTGCCCAGGCATACGCCGAGGCTGACCCAGGCGCGTGCGAGCACCGTGAGGGTGGCCTGTTCGAGGTGGCCTTCCGCGGCGCGGGCCTCCAGGCGCGCGACCAGCGGCCACAACTCGTTGACGGCTTCGGCGGGCCGCCCGGCCGACCGCGCCAGTTCGGCCAGGCGGATGGTCGATTCGGCGAACGCGACCATCGCGACGAACTCGGTGTCGGCCGGGTCGGTGACTCCCAGCAGATGCGAGGGGATCGCCAGGGTGCGGCCGATGTGGCGGCGCGTGGCCACGTCGTGGATCACGCGCCGGCCCGTCTCGATCATCGAGATGTAGGTCTTGTCGTAGCCCAGGGCCGCGGCGAGTTTCTCCTGGGACAGGGCGTTGATCCGCCGGTAGGCGCGCAGGATCGTCCCCAGGTCACCCGAGCGCAGCGCCTGACCGGACACGTGATCGGTCCAGCCCCACACTGAGGGCTTCAGCGGTTCCTCATCGGTGCCGGGCGGCGGGGCCGTGGTGGTGATGTGGCACGCCGGGCATACCGGTCCGGCAGCGGGCCCGCCTAAAGACGTCCCGCATGCTATGCACCGGCCGCGTGCTTCCATGACCGCTACCGCATCGCCTCGCAGGACTCGCGCCCCTGGTCGGCGTGGAGAAGGTCCGCGCGGTTGACGCCGGCGCCGCCTATGTCGCGCAATGCGGCGTACCAGGTGGCGATGGAATCCTTGTAGCCCTGGGGCATTACCAGGTCTGGGACCTCGGCCTCGGTGAACTCCCTGACCTGCTGGTGCTCGGATGACAGCACCGGGTCCGGGGTGCCGGCGCCTGCGGGCAGGTGGCAGCCGTAGGTGACGATGAGGACGTGCCGCTCGGCCTGCACGATGTCGTACATCCACACGTCCAGCAGCGGGCCGGTGCTCACCTGCCAGCCGGTCTCCTCGGTAATCTCCCTCGCCACGCACTGCTCCGGAGTCTCGCCTGCCTCCAGGCGCCCGCCCGGCAGCTCCCATTCCTCACGCTCGTTCTTCAGCAGCAGCACCCGTCCCGCCCGGACTACCACGCCCTTGACAGAAATCGGGTAACGCCCCGGCCCCGACTGACCGTTCACTCGTGTCCTCCTCATACCCGTGTGCCTGGCGGCCCGTCACACCCCCGGCTCCCGCTGCAGGCGCCGCGCTGGCCGGACACGGCGAACCTAACACCCACCGCAGCCTGGCGTCCCGGCTGCGGCCGGTGCTGGCAGGTTGACAACCTGTCAGTAGACGAGTGCCCCGGGTGAGGGGTGTCGTGGGGATCGGAAGCTCATCAACGATCCCCGGAAAGGTCCTCTCCCATGGCCGGTTCAATCTCTCCCGCGGCCGCCGCCACAGCCCTCGGCGGCGCCTGCAGGGTCGGTGACGTCGCCGATCCGCTGACCTTTGGTCGGCTACGCCGCCAGATGTGCTCCGATGGCCTGGCCGTGTTCGACGGCGCCCGCGATGCCGGGGTGATGCTCGTGGTGGCCGGGCGGGTGATGTCGGTGACCGCACATCCCGACAGCGACGACCGCGGGATCACGACGATCACGGATCTCGGCCCGGCGGCGGGCCAGCCGAACGCCGGCGGGTTCAGCCGCCGCGAGCTCATGGCGCACACCGATCGTTCCGGGGTACCCGATCCACCAGCCCTGATGATGCTCACCTGCGCGGTCCGGGCCCGGGCCGGCGGCGCCACCCGGCTCACCGACGGGCTGGCCGTTCATGACGATCTGAGCGCCACCTGCCCCGAGTCCCTGCAGGCGCTCAGCCGTGCGCGCACGGTGCTGTTCGGCGGAGCCGCCGGCTACCTCGGGGCGGTCTTCACCCCCGCCACCGGCCGGGGCCCGGCCAGGGTCGCGATCCGGCTGCGCCTGGACGACCTTGTGTCGTTCTCGCCCGGCATCGCCGGGTGGATCCCCCAGCTGGCGGCCTCGATCGAGCGGCACACCTGCACCGTAACCCTGCACCCGGGTCAGGGCCTCCTCCTCGACAACCACCGCTGGCTGCACGCCCGCGACACGTTCGAGGGACACAGGCGGCTGTACCGGCTGCTCGGCAGCCCACTGCCCAGCCTCGGCATGTACCCGGGCATCCCCGTCGCAGCAGGCCAGGCACACGCCCCGGAAGCCGCCGTAGCCGGGGACAGCCCGGCATGACCGGCCACGACGCCGACGACGCCGACGACGCCGCGAGCCTGACCGCCCTCCTGCGCGATCACGGCGGGCCGCTCTGCGAGATCACCAGGACCCCGCAGGGGTACCGGGCAGTCAGGCGCCCTCTTACCGCGCCCCCGGCCGTATTCACCGCCGCGACCGTGGCCACCCTCCGGGAGCTGCTGGGACACGGCTACGACCCCGCCGAGCTCGCCGCAGTCATCCGTGACTACGGCGGCGAGTGGCAGGTCGAGCACATCGACCCGGGCTCAGCATGGATCGCGCTCTCCCGCGGCGGCGACGGCGTCATGCGGGTGATCGCAGCAAATGATCTCGGCAGCCTCGGCCGCGCCCTGAGCGAAGCACCTGGGGAAGATCCCTCGCGATGACCGGCAGTGACCGCGCAGCGCACGCGGAGACCGCGGATCAGCGCAGCGGCCCGACCCTCGGCGACGTCGCCCGCGACTGCCCCCGGTGGCAATGCTGGAACGGCGTGTCCGCGCTCGTGTACGCGCGCCTGGCCGGCGCCTGCCCCCCGGTCATCGTCCGCGGCGAGAGCCCCGCAGGCCTGCGCGAGAAGATCCGGCGGGCCGAAGCGGGCCTCTGAACGCAAGGTCATCCATCACCACGGCCGTCCTGGGAGTTGGGCGCCCAGATCACGCCCAAACCGGCAGGCGCGGCCAGCTTCCCGGCAGTGTGATCCTCATCGCTGCCGGCGCCGCTATCGCGGCAGCCATTTTCTAGCGGGCCGCTTGCCGTATCCGCAGGCCAGGGTGCAGTCCGCCGAACTGACAGCGCACTGCATGCATGTCATGCGGGCACCCAGCGGCGGCCTGCGGTTGAATCCGTCCAGGGAATTCCCCCGGCTGCAAGGGCACCGAGTCACAGGAGCACGGGATGGCTGAGTTCGCCTGGCACGAAGGCCCGGCTCCTGCCGGCATGCCAGTGCGGCAGGTGCATGGCTGGCTGGCAGATGTCACGGGCCGCGTGCTGGTCCAGGACCGCGTGCACGAGCAGCGGTTTCTGCTCGCGGGTGGGCAGTGTGAGGCCGGGGACCTGGACTGGTCGGCCACCTTGCTCCGCGAGAGCAGGGAAGAAAGCCAGGTCCGGGTCGTCAGGGACAGTATCGCCTACCTCGGTCACCAGGTCGTGACCGGTGATTCCCGCAGGCCTGGCCCGTATGTGCAGGTCCGGCTGTTCGGCGTGATCGAGGCGTTCGGGCCGCCCGCCCCCGAGGTTGAACGCACCGTCGTTATCCTGGATCAGCACCCGCGCCGTCACCGGGCAGAGCAGGTACCCGTAGACCTGGGTGATCTCAAGAACCGGCGGCACAGCCGCCTCGTGCCAGACGTAGCTCACATCCTCATCCCTGACCACCTGGCAACGGTAGCCACCACCACTCTGTCCAGCGCTCGGACCACGCCGGTCAACCTGAGATGGCGTCGTCCAAGTCACCGGTACCGGCTTCGACGGTGCGGCAGCCCAGCTAGGCGTCAGTCCAGCAGCTTCAGGAATTCGGCGGGGGTCAGGCCTGCCTGCCGGATGATCGAACCCAGAGTGCCGCGTTTGACAGTGCCGTGCTCGGGAATCACCGCGACCCGCCCGTCGGGACGACGGTAGACAGCATGGCTGCCCTTGGTCCGCACGTAGGCGAAGCCAGCGGATTCCAGGGCGCGGGTGACCTTACGGACCGGCAGGTCCGACAGGGCTGGGCTCACGCGGCGCCGGGTAGCCGGAATGAGGTCACCAAGGGCGTGCTGGTGACGTAATGTGCCGGGTCGTCCACCTCTTCCAGGTACAGTGCGACGGCCTCAGCGAGATTGGCGAGCGCCTTGTCGATCGTGTGACCCTGGCTGGCGACGTCGACCTCCAGGCACTGCGCGACGTACCAGTCCTCTTCTCGGTGCACGGCCGCGGTGAAAGTTTGGGGCGCAGACATGCATCCAGGGTAGCCGGGGCGCGGCCGCTCCGGGGCAGCCGGCTGGTGATGAACCGCCCGCAGGGGACGTAGCTACGTGGACGCGATGGGCGTACCACCAAAGCGGGTCGCCTCCATCCTCGGCCGAGGCACCGTCGAGGGAGTCAGTGGCTTTCCGGGGTGAGCAGGCCCCGGCGGAACGCCTCGGCGACGGCGGCCGCGCGGTCGCTCACCCCAAGCTTGGCGTAGCTGTGCAGCAGGTGGGTCTTGACGGTGGCCTCGCTGATGAAGAGCCTGGCCGCTGCCTCGCGGTTGGTGGCGCCGCGGGCGATAATCTCCAGGATCTCGATCTCCCGCTGGCTGAGCGGCGCCTGGACCGGCCCGCGGACCTGGCCGAGCAGCCGGGTCGCCACCGCCGGTGAGAGCACGGCTTCACCGCGGGCGGCGGCGCGGACGGCCCGCAGCAGCTCGTCGCGCGGCGAGTCCTTCAGCAGGTAGCCAGTGGCACCGGCCTCGATCGCCGGGACCACGTCGCTATCGGTGTCGTAGGTGGTGAGCACCAGCACGCGGGCTGGCGCGCCCCGCTTCGCGAGCTCGGCGATGGCGCTCACCCCGTCCATCCGGGGCATCCGCAGGTCCATCAGCACCACGTCGGGCTTGAGGGTCAGCGTCTTGGCGACCGCCTCAGCGCCATCGGCGGCTTCGCCCAGCACGTCGAAGTCCGTATCCCCGCGGAACATCCCGCTCAGCCCGTCGCGGACCACCGGATGGTCATCAACGATCAGCAGCCGGATCGGGCCCGTGCCGCCGCCGGCCTCGTCCGGCGGCCCCGGCCGGCCGGGCCGCCCCCGCTGCTCCGATCGGCCGGGCCGCCCCCGCTGCCCCGGCCGGCCTGGCCCCGGCGCGCTCACACGCCTGCCCCGGCCGGGATCGCGGGCACGCTCGCCGAGACCGCGGTCCCGATGCCAATCTCGGACTCGATCTCCAGCGTCCCGGCCAGGCCCTCGACCCGCTGACGCATGGCGGTGAGCCCGAAGCCGTGGCCGCTGTTCGGCCCGCGACCGCCGTTGACCGGCCCCCGCCCGTTGCGGGCAGCCGGGCTGGGCGGCCCGAAACCGACACCGTCATCGCGGATGTCGAGGGCCACCTCATCGTCCATGTAGGACAGGGTCAGCCCGACCCGGCTGGCGCGGGCGTGCTTGGCCACGTTGGCCAGGGCCTCCTGCGCGATCCGGAGCAGCGCCACTTCGATCTCCGGGCGCATCGGCCGGGCGCTCCCCGTGCTGGTGACCTGCGCGGCGACGCCGCTGCGGGCCGACCAGCGCTCCGCGACCTCGGCCAGCGCATCGGGCAGCCGGGCCATCTCCAGCGGCTCGGGCTGCAGGGCGTGCACCGACCGCCGGGCCTCGGACAGGCTCTCCCGCGCCAGCCGGATCGCGGAGTCGAAGTGATGGCGCCATTGCCCCGCGGACTTCCCGGCCCGCCCGGCCGCCTCCAGCTGGGTGATGATCCCGGTCAATCCCTGGGCCAGGGTGTCGTGGATCTCGCGGGCCATCCGCTGCCGCTCGTCAAGCACGCCCGCCTCCCTGGCCTGCGCCAGCAACTGTAGGTGCAGGCCGGCGTTCTCCTCCAGCGACGCGGTGAGCTTGCGGTTGGCCTCGCTGAGCTCGGTGACGAGCCGCTTGCGTCGGTCGTTCTGCTCGCTGCTGACCCAGCCGAACCAGGTCAGACCTTCGGCCACGAGCAGGTTGATGCAGACGATGACCACCCAGATGGCGATCGCGGCGGCGTGTGCCGCGGCAGCCCGCCGTTTTGCGACGTCCCGGTGACCAGGGCCACCGCAGCCACGCCCAGCAGCCGCTGCCACCCGAGGGGAAGGTAGTACGCGTAGAAATACCCCGTAAAGGTGAAGAAGCCGAACCAGGGGGTCCGGATCACCAGGAACGCCATCACGATGACCAGGGCCGTGAAAAAGACGGCCATGAACGCCGGCCGCTCGCGCACGGCCCGCCAGAGGGTGAAGGTGACCAGCAGCCCGGCCGCCAGCCCCACCAGCCCCAAGTCGATGAGCAGCGCGCCCTCGGACCCGGTGTAGATGATCAAGCCGATACCTGTGGTGATCGTCAGCATCACGTACGGCAGGGCGGCGATCGCCGGGCGCTCCCACCGTTCCCACGCCTCCAGCCGGCTATCCGACTCCGGCATGTTCATGGCTGCCTCTGCCCTCTCCCGTCAACTACTCCCAGCGAAACAATCTAGCTGCGGCCACGCCGAACACCAGCGCGTAGCCGGCCATGACGACCAGGTTCAGGGGGTGCGGCCATCCTCCCCCGGCCGAATCCTGCAGCGCCTGCACCGCGGCGCCGAGCGGGGTGAAGTCGCTGACATGACGCAGCACGGGCGGCATGGCCGCCCGTGGCAGCCACAAGCCGGCGAAGAACATCATCGGGAAGAACAGCAGCGCCCCGATGGCGTTGGCGCCGCGGCCGCTGGGCGCCACGGCCGCGGCGAGCAGGCCGAGAGCCAGCAGGGCCGCCAGGGTGAAAATCGCGGCGATCGCAAACCCGGCGGCCTGACGGGGCAGGCCCACGCCGAAGGCGAGCCACGCCACGCCCAGGATCAGGATCACCGTTCCCACGGCCAGCACCAGATTGACCATCAGCTGCGCGGCCAGCACGCGGGAGGGCCCGACCGGGGTCGTGGCCATCCGGCGCAGGACCCCTCTTTCGCGGTACCCGGCGAGGATGGCGGGCATCGCGTTGACCGCCAGGATGGCGACCACGAAGGCGATCAGTATCGGCACGTACGCATCCAGGTAGGTGAGGCCGCCCAGGTCCTTGCTTGGCTGCTGGAAGGCCGGGATGTTGCCAAAGATGACGAGCAGCACGAGGGGGAATCCGACTCCCCAGATGATCCCGTAGCGTTCCCGGACGAACAGCTTTGCCTCGGTGATGGTGAGCCTGCGCAGCGCAGATCCCGGCGCTGCGGCGGAAAGGGTTTCGGCGATGGCCGACATCACAGTTCTCCTCGGATTTCCCCCGACGCGGCCCCATGGCCGGTCAGCGCGACGAATGCGTCCTCAAGGCTGGCCTGCTCGACGCGGAGCTGCCCGGCGACGATCCCGTTACGGGCCAGGACCGACGTGACCGCGTTCACCACCTCGCCGGTGCCCGTCACCAGCACGACACCGCCCCTGTAGGTGACGCCGGTAACCTCGGGCAGGCTGGTCAGCAGCCGGTCGTCGAGCGGTATCGACGGCCGGAACCGAATGCGCTGCTCGACACCGGCTCCTGCGGCGAGCGCCGACGGGCTGTCGATGGCCACCACCCGGCCGAGGTCGAGGACGGCGACCCGGTCACACAACCGCTCGGCCTCCTCCATGAGGTGGGTCACCAGCACGATCGTGACGCCCCGGTCACGGATGCCTTCGATGAGCGCCCAGACCTCCCGCCGCGCCTGCGGGTCAAGGCCGGTGGTGAGCTCGTCGAGCACGGCGATCCGCGGCCTGCCGACCAGGGCCAGGGCCACGGAAAGCCGCTGTTTCTGGCCGCCGGACAGTTTCCGGTACTGGGTGTGGCGCTTGCTGTCCAGGCCCAGGATGCGCATCAGCTCCACCCAGTCCGCCGGGGTTCGGTAGAAGGAGCTGTACAGTTCCAGCGCCTCGCCGACCTCGATCCGCTCGGGTAGTTCGCTCTCCTGGAGCTGGACCCCGAGCTGCTGGTGCAGCTCCGCGGCGTCCGTGCGCGGATCGAGTCCCAGCACGCGGATCCGGCCGCGATCGGGTGTGCGCAACCCCTCGATGCACTCGACCGTTGTGGTCTTGCCGGCGCCGTTGGGGCCGAGAATCCCGAAGATCTCGGCCTCATCCACGGTGAACGACACATCGTTTACGGCGATCGTTCCGCCGTACCGCTTGTGCACGTTCTCCACCTCGATCACTGCTGTCATGTGCCGTCCTCCCGGTCCGGTCCTGCGCCGTACGTCCACCCTCGCAGGCCGCCGCGGGACGGCGGATCGCCCATGGAGCCTCTTGTTGCGAGGCTGATGAAGGACCACACCATCCACCGAACGATGCCCGGCCGTCCTCCGATCGGTTGATGGCGGCGTCCTCCCCGCTGCCCGCAAGCGCCGGAAACGGGTCGGGAATCAACGCCCGGCCACCCGGGTTGCATAACGGGTATCCATAGGCGGATAACAGCCAGCGCCGCGCGGGGATCGCGCGGAGATGGGGAGGAAGACCATGTCGACCGTCGAACTGACGTCGGAGAATTTCGCGTCCGTCGTCACCGGCGCTGACCTGGCCCTGGTGGATTTCTGGGCCGAGTGGTGCGGGCCATGCCGTATGTTCGGCCCGATCTTCGACCGGGCGTCGGAGCGGTACGCCGAGGCGGTGTTCGGCAAGGTGGACACGGACGCACAGACCGAGCTGGCGGCCTCGTTCGGCATTTCGTCCATTCCCACGCTGATGGTGATCCGCGATAACGTCGTCCTCTACTCGCAGGCCGGGGCGCTGCCCGAGGCGGCCCTGGAAGAGCTGATCACCAAGGCCCTTGACCTGGATATGGACGAGGTTCGCGCCAGCCTCGCGGAACACGATCACGAGCACGATCACGATCACGAGCACGAGCACGACGCCCAGGTGAGCGGCGCCTGACCGCCAGACCCGAGCGGGCGGGCGCCTTAACGACGGGAGCCTAACGGGCGGGCGCCTAACGGGCAGGCGCGGTTGAGCCCTGGGCGGGCGTCATCTCCATCTGGTGTGTTCCAGTGCCCGGCGAGAGCGGGGCCGAGCTGGTCAGCGTACTGATCGAAGGATGCGGCCAGGGACCCCTCTAGGGGCCTCGTTGTCACATCGACCAACCTGTGCCGGCCACCTGCGCGGCCAGCGGCTGCGAATACCCCGCAGGGTATAGTGGATGGCCGCAGGGAGGGACAGTCATGAAG
>WNFG01001181.1_pt1 | contig 63470 bp, 57 predicted proteins | sample 5400431 | NCBI WGS metagenome assembly WNFG01 (sample SAMN13153346, study PRJNA577476) | soil metagenome | isolation source: 120 cm saprolite under Douglas fir tree site 2 hole 3 replicate 2 | place: USA:California | collected 2015-04-18
GCCGGGAAGCGGCGTGATGGTGACGCGCGTCGCGCCCGTGACGGCGAAGGAGAGCTGCACCGTATCGCCGGAGTAGACCGTCGTCTTGTCGGCCGTGAAGCTCTGGATGACAGGTTTGTTCTTCGAGCAGGACCAGCCGGCGAGCGAGAACACGACGGCGAGGAGAAGTCTCTTCACGGCTGGCCTCCAAACTTGGAGAGCATCGCCGTGAGGTCCGCGTCGTCGACCAGGTTGATGCTGCCGACCAGGTCCGCCTGGTAGCGGTACATCGGGCTCGCCTGCGTGCTGGAGAACGCGTCGGCCAGATCGATGAGGTCCAGGCCGTCGATGCGCAGGTCGAAGTTGGTGTCACCGCGGCCCTTCACGCCGGCTGGGTTGGCCGACGCATCCGTGCTGATCTGCCAGAAGCCGCGCCCGAACGTGGCCACCGTCAGGCGCTTGCTGGCGAGCGTGGGGTCTGGGTTGAGCGAGATGCACACGTCCTCGACGTCTACGAGCGGCAGGCTGTCGCCGCCGAATCGCGCCCAGGTCCCGCTGGCCTGCGAGCGATAGAGGCCGACCGACGTGCCGACGTAGAGCGTAGTGGGATCTTTGGGGTCGACCTTGATGACGTTGGCCGGCACGAAAGGCAGCCCCGGGCCGGTCAGCGGCAGCCAGGTGGCCCCGCCGTCGGTGGTCTTGAGGACGTGCCCGAAGCTCTCCGGCACCGGACCCACGAAGTTGCCCAGATCGTCCACCAGCATGGTCGCCGAGAACGTGACGTAGTAGGTGCGGCCGGTCACGTCGCCTGGATCCAGGGCGATGCTGGTCATGCCGTACACGCCCCCCGCCGCGCCGGGCGGTTTGGGCTGCACGGAGACGTTCCAGTTAGCTCCGCCGTCGGGGGTGACGTAGGCGAACTTGTTGGAGACGGCTCCCCACAGGCCCGCCTTGCCCGGGTGCGTGGCGATGTTGCGCAGGCTGATGGCGGCATTGCCGGTGGCGGTGGTGAAGCCCCTGGTGGTGACGGCGGTCGGGTTTTGCCAGTGCAGCATCCCCGACACGTCCTGCCAGATGCCACCGCCGATCGAGCCGATCGAGCGGTACACCGCCGCCGGCTTGGTATAGGTGAGGAACGTCTGCGGATCGCTCGCCGCTTCGTCGCGCGCCAGGCGCACGAAGAAGGGCAGAGGGTTGACGAGCCCGTTCTTGTGGCTGCTGGTGCCGAATTCGCTCCAGTTGTTGCCGCCGTCGGTGCTCTTGTAGATGCCGTACTCCACCGTGGCGAGGAACGCGTCGGGCACGCCGTTCCCCAACGGCGCCGGCAAGAGGTGCGTGCCCGCGCTCACCGCCTGGCCGATGCCGTCGCCGCCGAGGAGCTGGTTGAACACGGTGGTGCCGGCACCGGTGGAGTCAAGGACACGCACGCGCGTGCCGTTGTCCTGCAAGCCGCCTGTCACCCAGCCCTGCATGTTGGCCGGCCATGTGTCGGGCGCGCAGGCGACGTTGTAGACCAGGTGCGTGACGAGCCCGTCGTTGAGCGCGCTGCTGAAGGTGACCGCCGAGACGGCGTCGGTGCGCGCGTTGGCCGAGCGGAAGATGCCGCCGTCGGTGCCGGCAAAGAAGGTGCCGTCGGTCGCGATGGCGAAGGCGTGAAAGTCGGCGTGCACGTAGGGAAGGTTGATGGGCGGCGCGGTCGAGCAGCAAGGAAGCCAGTCGCTGAGCACCGACCAGTTCTGGCCCGCGTCGGTCGAGCGGACCATGGAGAGCATGCCGCCGACGAAGACCACGTCGGGTTTCTCGGGGTCGACGATGATGGCGTGGTTGTAGAACGCCTGGGCGGCGATGACGTCGAGGTTGGGCTGGTCGGTATTGGGGTTGGTGGGCTTGCGCGAGTCATTGACGTTCAGCTTGATCCAGCTCTGGCCACCGTCGTCGCTGCGGTAGACGTCCTTCTGCGCCAGGCCGGCGAGGTTCGAAGCCAGCATGAAGATGCGCGAGGTGGCCGCGTCGTCGACGGTGCTGGCCGCCGCGGCCAGCGTGGCGCGGCCCACGTCGCCGCCTTCCGCGTTGGGGATTGCGCCCGGCAGGTAAGTGAAGTGCCCGCCGTCGTCGGTCGAGCGCCACAGTCCCAGATCGCCGCCCTTGTCGGTCGTCACGCTGGGGTCGCTGTGGCGCTGGCCGGTGACGACCCACGTGTGCGGCCCCGCGTAGGCGATGCTCCAGATGAAGTAAGGGCCGTCGGCCACCGAGGCGCCGTTTCCATCGACGCCGGGGAGCGCGACGTGCGCGTAACTGTCGCCGGCATTGATGCTGCGGAAGAGGCCCTCATTGGTGGCGACGAGGACGAGGAGACTGTTGAGGGGGTCGATCTTGATGTCCATCACGCGGTCGGCCACCAGAGCGCGCGACACGCCCGCGATGGTGTAGGTGGCCGTGAGCGTCTGCGCCGCCGTCCACGTCGCGCCGCCGTCGAGGCTCTTGACCATGCCCGGCTGCGCGTCGTCGACGAAGTCGCCGAAGCCGAGGTAGAGCACCTCGGGCGAGGCGGGGTCCATCGCCAGGGTTCCGATGCTCAGCGCGCCCAGCTTGTCACCGAGCGGTTCCCAGGACGCACCCGCATCATATGTCTTCCAGACGCCGCCACCCGACGCGCTCAGGTAGAGGATCCTTGGGTCGACGGGATGGGGAATGATCTGCCGGACGCGGCCCGAATCCGTCTCGTGGTAGATGCCGCCGTTGTATTCCAAGTCGGCGTGCGTCGGCCCCAGGTTGACGAAAACGCTGCCCTGCACTGGCGTCAGGGCGGCGCGGACGACGTTCGACGTGCCCGAGTAGCGGTCGCGCTCCTTGAGGGCTTCCTGCAAGATGCGCCACTTCGCCTCGGGCGATGGCGGCGGGTGCAACTCGCGCCAGGCGCGCAGGCGCTCGGCGGGATCGTCGCGCTCGACCGCGGCGCGCGAGGGCAGCGCGGCCAGCAGCGGAAGGCCCAACAGGGCGAGCGCAGAGCGAGCGAGAAAACGTCTGCCCTTGGCCACGAGCTCTCCCTCTACTGAAGGGCCAAGGAGCGTACACCAAAGTCGCGGTCGGTAAATCGCTCAGGCCGCAGGGCGACGAAAGCGAGACAGATGCGCCGGCAGCTCCACCAAGGGCGGAAACGCCTTCTCGGGGTGCAGCTTCTGGGCGCGCTGGAGCAGGACCTCTTCCGATTCCGGGATGTTCGGATCGGGGATGCAGCAGTCGACCGGACAGACGGCCGCGCAGGCTTCCTCGTCGTGGAAACCGACGCACTCGGTGCAGAGCAGCGGATCGATGACGAAGATGTCCTCGCCCTGCGTGATGGCCTGGTTGGGGCACTCCGGCTCGCAGGCGCCGCAGTTGATGCACTCCTCGGTGATCATCGTCGCCATCGGGTGTCTTTCATAACCCGGAGCGGTCAGCCGATCCACACCGCCTTGGTGTTGGTGAACTCGCGGATTCCCTCGACGGACAATTCGCGGCCATGGCCCGAGGCCTTGATGCCGCCGAAGGGGAGGCGCGGGTCGCTCTTGACCATGCCGTTGATGAAGACCATGCCGGCCTGCAGCTCGTCGGCGAGGCGGTCCTGCTCCTTGGGGTCGGTGGTGAAGGCGGCGGCCCCCAGCCCGAAAGGCGTGTCGTTGGCGAGGGCGATGGCGTGATCGAGATCGCGCGCGGATGTGACCGGCGCGACGGGCCCGAAGACTTCCTCGCGCCACGCCGCGGTCTTCTCCACTTCTCCCGTGAGGACGGTGGGCGCGTAGAAGAAGCCGGGCCGGTCGAGGCGCTTCCCGCCGCAGGCCACTTTTGCGCCCTGCTCGATGGAGCGGCGCACCTGCTTGTCCACGTCGTCGAGGACCTGCTTCGAGGCGAGCGGGCCCACCTCCGTCGCATCGTCCTGTGGATCGCCGGTGCGCAGCGCCGCGGTGGCCTGGACGAAGCGCTTTTCGAACTCGCGCGCGATCCGCTCGTGCACGATGAAGCGCTTGGCGGCGATGCAGCTCTGGCCGGCGTTCTGCACGCGCGCCGTGACGGCCGTGGCGACGGCCTTGTCGAGATCGGCACTGGGCAGCACGATGAACGGGTCGCTCCCGCCCAGCTCGAGCACCATCTTCTTGAGCTGCTTTCCGGCGATGGTGCCCAGGCTGCGGCCCGCGCCTTCGCTGCCGGTCAAGGTGGCGGCGGCGATGCGCTGGTCCTCGACCACCTTCTGCACGCGCTCGGCGCCGATGAGGAGCGTGTGAAAAGGGAGGCCGGCATTCTGCAGCAGCTCCTCGATGGCGAGCGCGCATTGGGGAACGTTGGAGGCGTGCTTGAGCACGCCGGCGTTTCCCGCCATCAGCGCCGGCGCGGCGAAGCGGAACACCTGCCAGAAAGGAAAGTTCCACGGCATGACCGCGAGGATGACCCCCAGCGGCTGGTGCTTCTTCAGGCTGCGTTTGGCGTCGGTCTGCACCGGCTCGTCGGCGAGGAACCGTTCGGCGTTCTCGGCGTAGTAGCGACAAGCCCAGGCGCACTTTTCCAGCTCGCCGATGGCCGCCTTGCGCAGCTTGCCCATCTCCAGCGTCATCAGGCGGCCGAGGGCGTCCTTGCCCTTGTCGATGGAGGCCGCGACTTGCTGAAGCTTTTGCGCGCGCTCGGCAAAGGAAGTGCGGCGCCAGGCGGCTTGGGCCCTGGCGGCCTTCTCGAGCTTCTCCTCGATCTGTGCGTCGCTGTGTGGCTGGAAGGTCTGGATCGTTTCGCCCGTGGCGGGATTCGTGCTCGCGATGGTCATGGTGCCGTGAGCGTAGCCAGCTCCAGCGAAATGCGCACTACCTCCGGAAACGTATGTGCGATCCACGTCGGCGAGGCGCTGCGGAGCGCCATTTCGGACTGCGCGCCGTAGGTGACGGCGATCGAGCGCAGGCCCGCCGCGTGGGCCATCCGCACGTCGTGCGTCGTGTCGCCCACCACGAGCGCGTTCTTCGTGCCCAGCCTCTTGAGCGCCTCGAGCGCGATGTCGGGCGCGGGCTTCGGGTTGGCCACGGCCGTATAGCCGAGCACCACGTCGAAGAACGGCCGCAGCCCCGCTGCGTCGACGGTGGAGTCGGCGCCCTCCTGCGCCTTGCCGGTCACCACGGCCAGCTTGAGGCCCCGCTCGCGCAGGCGCTCGAGACCGTCGCCTACCCCGGGATAGAGAAGCCGCGGGATGCGCGGAGTGACGTGCGTGCGCCACAGGACGCGGTAGATCTCCACCGCCTCGGACGCGGCGGCAGGGCTGGTCCCGAGCAGCGTGCCGAGCGCGACGGGCAGCGGCAGCCCGATGGTGTCGCGGATGGCCTGTGGCTCGACCGGCTTTTGCCCCAGGGCGGCCAAGGTAGACTGGGCCACGTCGACGATGGCCTGCGGGGTATCGACCAGCGTCCCGTCGAGATCGAGGAGCAGCGCGTCCAGCACGCCGGCCCCTCTCCCATGCGGCTGGCCTCAGCGCAACTGCTAGTGGAAGTCGCGCGAGTGGACGTTTTCGGCGAGGGCTTCGGCGAGGCTCCAGAAGCGGTCGCCCTTCACGCTGATCACGCCGTCGTACTTCTCCAGCCGCCCTTCCACCACCATGAGCCCGCTGGCGAGGATGGGGCGGCGGTTTTGCTCGAAGGTGTCGGGGTCGATGACGATGTTGGCGATGCCCGTCTCGTCCTCGAGTGAGAGAAAGACGAATCCCTTGGCGGTGCCGGGCCGTTGGCGGACGATGCACACGCCGCCGGCGCGGACGCGCTGACCGCCGCGCAAGTGCGGCAGCTCGCCGGCGGCGTGCACGCCCAGGCGGCGGAGGCGCTCGCGTTCGAGCGCGACGGGGTGCGGACCCACCGTCATGCCGGTGCCGCGCAGGTCGGCGGCGATGCGCTCGCGCAGGTCCATCTCGGGGAGCGGGCTGGCGTCGCCAGAAGAGTCCTCCCGAGGTTCGACGCGGGCGAAGAGCCCCGCCCCGCGACGCGCCGCCGCTTCCGCCTGCCACAGGGCCGCTCGCCGCGTGGGGAGAAGCCCGCCGGGCCGCGCCGGGATGGACGCCAGCGCGCCGATCTCCGCCAGCGCCGCCAGCTCATCGCGCCGCATCGGCGCGCGCGCGGCCAGGTCGGCGATGCTCGCGAACGGCCCTCGGGAGCGCTCCTCGGCCAACTTGCGCCCGACGACCTCGCGCAGCCCGCGCACGTACCGCAGCCCGAGTCGCACGCGCAGCTCTTCCTCAGGCCCGGCGCGCTCCAGCGTGCAGAGCCAGTCGCTGCGGGCCACGTCGATGGGCTTGACGCGCACGCCGCGCCGCTGCGCGTCCTTGACCAGCGTGGCGGGGCTATAGAATCCCATCGGCCAGCAATTGAGCATCGCGGCATAGAAAGCTTCCGCGTGGTGCACCTTGAGATACGCGCTGGCATAGACGATCAATGCGAACGACGCGGCGTGGCTCTCGGGAAATCCATACAAGGCGAATGAAGTGATGCCCTGGACGATCTCGTCCTGCGCCTTTGGCGATATTCCCTTGGCAGTCATTCCCGCGCGCAATCGTTCTTCGATGCGCTTCATTCTTTCCGCGCTGCGCTTGCTCCCCATGGCGCGGCGCAACTCGTCGGCCTCGCCGCCGGTGAAGTTCGCGGCGGCCATGGCGATGCGCATGAGTTGCTCCTGGAAGAGCGGAACTCCCAGCGTGCGCGCGAGCACCGGCTCGAGCGAAGGATGTGGATAGGTCACCTTCTGTCTTTTCGCCCGCCGCTCCAGATAGGGATTGACCATCTGGCCGACGATGGGTCCCGGCCGGATGATGGCCACCTCCACCACGATGTCGTAGAAATTCTCCGGCTTCATGCGCGGCAGCGTGGCCATCTGCGCGCGCGATTCGACCTGGAAGACACCGACGGTATCGGCGGTGCGCAACAGATGGTAGACGCCGGGATCGCCGGGCGGCAATTGCGCCAGATCGACTTCCATGCCTTCGTGCGCGCGGACCAATGGGATGGCCTGCTCCAATACCGCCATCATTCCCAGTCCGAGAAGATCGATCTTGATGATGCCGAGATCGGCGCAATCGTCCTTGTCCCACTGGACGACGGCACGACCCGGCATCGAGGCCGGCTCGATGGGGACGATCTCGTCGAGCCGGCCGCGCGAGACGATCATTCCGCCCGAGTGCTGGCCGAGATGGCGCGGCAGGCCGGCGATCTGCTGGCAGAGGAGCAGGTAGAGCCCGACGCGCCGATCGCCGACCGCCAGGCCCGCCTCGCGGGCGCGGTTCTGCAATGAATCGTGATCGGTGGTGAATTCGAACTGCGGCAATAGTCCGGCAATGCGGTCCAATTCCTCCTCGGGCAACCCCAATACCTTGCCGATTTCGCGCGAGGCGGACCGCGCGCGATAAGTGATGACGTTGGCGGTCATTGCCGCGCTCGCCGCGCCATGACGCTGATAGACGTGCTGGATGACTTTTTCGCGCTGCTCGCCCGAGGGCAGATCGAGATCGATGTCGGGCCAGGTTTTATGTCCGGTCGAATCGGTTCGTTCCTCCGACAGGAACCGCTCGAATAACAATCCCATGCTTACCGGGTCGACCGCGGTGATCCCCAACGAATAGCAGACCGAGCTATTGGCCGCCGATCCGCGCCCCTGCACGAGGATGTTCTGCTCCCTGCAGAAGCGCACCAGATCGTGCACGATGAGAAAATACCCGGCCAGTCCGAGCCTGGAGATGAGCTGCAGCTCGCGCTCGATCTGCGCCAGCGCCTTCGGCCAGCGCGCGCTCTGCGGCCCGCCGTAGCGGTTGCGCGCGCCCTCCAGCGTGCGGTGCCAGAGCTCGCCGTCCAGGTCCTGGGCGTGGAGGCGATGCGGCTCGGGCAATTCGTACCCGAGATCGTCGAGCGTGTAGGCGCAGCGCTCGGCGATCTCGCGCGTGGCGCTGACCGCCTGGGGCAGATCGCGGAAGAGCGCGGCCATCTCGCGCGGGGGGCGGACGTGGCGCTCGGCGTTGCGCGAGAGGCGCCGGCCGGCCTCGTCGAGCGTCGTTTTGAGCCGGATGCAGGTGAGCGCGTCGTAAAGAGGCTTGCCCGAGGGTTTCGCGTGGCGGATCCCGCCCCCCGCGACGAGCCTCAAGCCGCGCGCGCGCGCCGCGTCGATGCGGTGGCGGTTGTCGCGCTCCTCGCGCGGGTCGAGGTGGCGCTGCACCTCGGCGTAGAGGCGCTCGGTCCCGAGATGTTGCGCGAGGACCACCAGCTGCGGCGGCGTTCCGTCGCTGAGCGCGACCAGCCCCTGGCGGAACTCGGCCAGCTGCGCGGGCATGACGCGGCACTCCTCCTTGCCGGCTTTGGCGTGGCCGAGCGTGAGCAGGCGGCAGAGATTCTGGTAGCCGCGCCGGTCCTCGCAGAGGAGCGCCACCGCACCGCCCTCCTCGACTTCGATCTCCGCCCCGACCAGCGGCCGCACGCCCTCGCGCCGCGCGGCGGTGTGGAAGCGAGGCGCGCCGTAGAGGCCGCCCACGTCGGCGACGCCGAAGGTGGCATGACCCGCGGCGGCGGCGGCGGCGGCCAAGTCTTCGGGGAGGGAGGCGCCGCGGAGGAAGGAGAAGGCAGTGCGGCTGTGGAGCTCGACATAGTCGTCAGTCATAGACCGCCTCGATCCACCACGCCCCGCTCTCCAGCTCCCGCGACGCGCGCAAGAGAAGCCCGCCCGCCAGCTCCAGGTCGTACGAGTCGAGCGAGAGCGGCGCGTCGGTCCACCACTCCGCCACCGTCCTCCACGGCCCCGCGCTCGCCACCACCCGGCCGCCCAGCGCTCCTTCGCCGATGACCAGCAGCGGAGTTCCGCGAGGGTCGCAGCGCACCTCCGCAGTGCGCGGCGGCCGCAGCGCGCGGGCCGCCAGCGAGACCGGCGCGGCGGTCCCGCCGAGGGCCCACGCCGGCGGCGGCGCGAACTTGTCGGTCCGCAGCGCAAATGCCGCCCAACGCTCCTCCGGCACGGGTCGCCCCACCCGCTCCGGCCCCACCAGCGCCGACAGACGCGCCACCGCCGCGGCGAGTTGCGTGGGGCTGGCGCCGCGCGGCCCGAAGAGCGGCATCTGCTCGAGCACTTCGCGCGTCGGCGCCGCCGAGAGCCGCACCGCGCGCACTCCCGAAGGCGGCGGCCGCGACTCGACCGTCAGGCGCAGAAGCTGCAGCAGCGCCGGCACCTCGCGGGTGGGCGCGGCCAGGTCGAGCGCGCGCTCGTCCCACGAGGCGTCGGCGAGCCGGAGCTGCAAGTACAACTCGCGCGCCATCAAGCCGCGCGCCGAGAGCCGCTGCGCGAGGCGATCGAGCAGCCCCTTCCAGACGAAGAGCAGCGGCTCGACGGAGGAGGCGTCCCACTCCAGCTCCTCGCCTTCCTCGAAGCGCTCGGGCTCGACCCGCGGCGTGAGCCCCGACGCGTCCTCGCCGCGCGCCAGCCGCCAGAGCACGGCCGCGTCGGTTCCCAGCCTCGCCGCGAGCGGCCCCGGCGGGAGGCGCGCCACATCGCCCAGCGTGTGCAGGCCGAATCGGCGCAGCGAGTCGTGCAGCTCGTCGGACAGCTCGAGCGCATGCAAGGGGAGCGCAGCGAGGAACTCGCGCTGCTCGCCCGGCAGCACGACGTGAAACGCGCCGCCGCCGACGCCCCATCGCGTCGCCTCCAAGGTCAGATTCGCCTCGGCGGCGCGCGCCGCGAGCCGCGCCACCGACTTGCTCGCCGCCAGCCCGACGGCGGCCCGCAGCCCGACGCGCTCGGCGGCGCTGACCAACTGGCGCGCGACGGCCCGCTCGTCGCCGACCAGCGACTCGAGCCCCGACACGTCGAGGTAGAGAAGCCCCGCCGCCGCCTCTTCCACCCTCGGCGAAACCGCTGCGGCCGCCTCGCGCGCCGCCTGCGCCGCGGCCCGCCCGCGCTCGACGGAAGCCTTGCGCTGAACCACCGCCAGCGGCGCGCCGATGAGGTGTGGCTCGGCCCGCAGCACGGCGACGAGAGGCAATTCGGGCACCGAGAGGCAGGCGATGCGCGCCATGGCCGCTCACTTGGGCTCGAGCGGAAGGGTGAACGGCAGCGGCGTCGAGGGCGACATGCGCTTGTGCCGCGCCACCGCGCCCACGGCGTGCGCGCCGCGCAAAAAACGCCCCGGCGCTCCGGGCCGGCCCTCCCACTGGGCGCGGCCGCGCTCGAGCTCGATGGTCGCCGCCGCGAACGTCCCGGCCTGCGGCGCTCGCACCAGCAGCAAAAGCGCGCCGCCGTGCTTCTCGGCCAGCCGCGCCAGCCGCGCCCACGGTGCCGCAGCCTGAAGGCGGGGGACGGAGACGTCGCCCAGGTCAAGCGCCACCAGCGAGAAGCGCGCCTCGAGCGCGATCTCCGCCGCGCGCAGCGCCTGCACCGGATCGCGCGGCCGCACCCAGAGGAGGCGCTCGAGATCGATGCCGGGAGGGGGGTCGAAAGAACCGCCCGGATCGATCAGTGCGCACAGCTCGCCCGCCGCAGTGGCCGTGGCCAGCGCCGCGCGCACCAGCGCCGTCCCGCCCGCTCCGGGTGGCCCGACGATCTCGTGCAACTGCCCGCGCGCGAGTCCTCCGCCCAGCGCCGCATCGAGCGCCTTGAAGCCAGTGGGCAGCGCGCGCGGAGCGGCGGGCGAGAGCGCCGGCGCGCGCCGGATCTGCCCGTCGCGGAGCATTTGCTCCAGGACCTTGGGATCGCGGCGCAGGGGGAGGGCCACAGCGCCTTACGATCTAGCTAAACATACGTTCAGGTGCAAGCGTGCCCGAACCGAAAACGCAAACCCGATCGCAAACGGACTCAAAAAGTACCCGTTTGCGATTGCGGGTTTTCGTTTGTTTGTCGTCGTTCGGACTGAACTTGTTGTTCGGGTACTTGGCGAGGATGTCTCCCAGCGACGCCAGCTTCTCTACCGCGCCCGCTTTGAGGACATCGCTGTCGACGTTGAACAACAGATCCTCCTTCAACCGGACGAGGATGCCTTCCGCCGTCCGCTTGGTGGTGGCGTCTTTCTGCTTCAGCTCGGCCGCCTCGCGGTCGAGCATGTTGCCGGCCGCCGCGCCGACCGCTCCGCCGGCGACTGCGCCGGCGGCCGCGCCCTTCCAGCCGCCCAGCGCGGCGCCCACGACTGCTCCTGTCGCAGCGCCCGCACCCGCTCCGATCGCGGTCCGCTTCTCCGGAGTGACACAGGCAACCAGAACCAACATCGGCACCGTCATCAGCATGGTGGGTTTCATGCCCGTAAGACTGGCCACTGCGTAGGAATATGCAGCAGGCGCTCGTCCGCATGTCCGCCCCACGGCTGACTTGCGCCGCGCGCCAAACCCTGCGCATGAGAGGCGCTCAACAGGGGAGGGCATCCATCCATGCTGCAGGTCGGCGACGTGGCACCGGACTTCGAGCTGCTCGACGAGAACGGCAAGCCCACGCGCCTCTCCAGCTTCCGCCGCCAGAACGTGGTGCTGGTTTTTTTCCCCGCGGCGTTTTCGCCGGTATGCACGGAGGAGCTGAAGCAGATCTCCCGCCACGCACAGGACTACGAGCGCGAGAACGCGGCCGTCATCGGCATCTCGGTCGACAACAAGTGGAGCCTCAAGGCGTTCAAGCGCGACGAGTCGCTCAACGCGACGCTCCTTTCCGACTTCCACCCCAAGGGCAACGTCTCGCAGAAGTACGGCGTCTTCATGGGCGAAACGGGCTACGCCAAGCGGGGCACGTTCATCATCGACCGCGAAGGTGTCATCCGCGGCATCACCATCAAGGAACCGAAGGAGCCGCGCAGCGAGGAGGACTACTTCAACCAGCTGCGCAACTGCTCCCGCTGATGGCCTTCGAAGGTTTCCCCGAGAGCGGGCTCGCCTTCCTGCGCGAGCTGGCCACGCACAACGACCGCGACTGGTTCGAGCAGCACCGCCGCGTCTGGGACGAGGAGATCATCCCCGCCATGCTCGCCTGGTGCGGCGAATTGGCCGAGCGCCTGCGCGACCCGATGCCCAACCTCGTCTTCCTCCCGCGCGTGGGGGGCAGCGTCTATCGACTCAACCGCGATATTCGCTTCTCCCGCGACAAGCGGCCGTACAAGACGCACACCGCGGCGCTCCTCTGGGAGGGCGGCGACAAGCACGACGCGCCCGGCGTGTATCTGCACGTCTCGCCCGAAGAGGTGATCTTCGGCGGCGGCATCTACCTCTTCGAGGAAGCGCGGCTCGACCGCTACCGCAAGCTGCTGCACAACGCCGCCTCGGCGGGGCGGCTGGAGAAGGCGCTTCAGCGTGCGAAGAAGGCTGCCCTCGAGATCGAGGCGCCCGAAAAGCTGGTGCGCGTGCCGCAGGGGTTCGATCCCGAAGGTCCGAACGCCGAGCTGTCGAAGTACAAGGGCCTCACACTGGGCAAGCGATTCAAGCCGGCGGGCTGGCTGCACAGCAAAGAAGCTCTCCATCGCAGCGAGGCGGTCGCCCGCGCCTACGCTCCGCTCCACATCTGGATGCGCGACGAGCTCTGCTGAGGTCCATTCAAACCGGCGGCCGCAGGCCGATGAGGAAGCCGTAGCCCACCACGGCGAGGCCGACCACGCCCAGCGCTATGGCGGCCGCCCACAGCTCCTTGCGTTTCGAGCTGGAGGCGATGGTGCAGAGCACCACGCCGGCCTGCAGGACGATGAACGCGCCCTGGAACCAGGTCCCCTGCTTCTCGTGCAGTCGCTTGTCGGCCTCGATCCTCTCGGCCTTCGCCTTCGCCTCCGCCAGCTCCTGCTCGTACTTCTTCACGGCGGCCTGATCGCTGGCCCGCAGCTTCTCCAGCTCGGCCGCTGCCTTGGGCTGGGTGATGGCCAAGGCCGTGAGGAGCTCCGCCTGGGCCTGCACCAGGTGCCGCTTGATCGACTTGGCCTGGTAGTAGCTCCACTGATCGCTCGCCTCGGCCTGCGCCAGGATGGTGTGCGAAAAGTGATTGGCGTACTGGCCCGACGAGACCGCCGCCAGCACGGCCAGAACGGCGGTGGTGCGGGCGGCGTGGTCCATCCAGTTGCGCGGCGATGCGGCCTCGCCGGCGGATTGGGTGGTCGAGGGAGCGGCCGGCGCGCTGGCTTGCGTAGTCATCGGCTGCGACTCTACCAAAAAGCGGGCGCGACCTTTCTTGCAACCCGAGGCCGTATGCTAGCGTACCCGCCGTAGCGTACTCGTCTGGCCCCCATGCACCCCACGTTCGGCCGCTACGAGCTCCTCAAGCGACTTGCCGGCGGCGGCATGGGCGAGGTGTACCTCGCTCGCCAGAGCGGCCTCGACGGGTTCCAGAAGCTGCTGGTGATCAAGACCCTCCTCCCGCACCTGTGCGAGGACGAGGAGTTCATCACCATGTTCAAGGACGAGGCGCGGGTCACCGCGCAGCTCATCCACCCGAACATCTGCCAGGTCTTCGAGTTCGACCAGGTGGGCGGCGTCTACTACATGTGCATGGAGTACTTGCGCGGCGAGGATCTGCGCCGGCTGTGGAAGGCCTGCGAGGCGCGCGGGACGCCGCTGCGCGTGCCGCTCATCTGCCGCATCATCGCCGACGCCGCCTCGGGGCTCGACTTCGCCCATCGCCTGCGCGACGCGAAGGGCGAGCCGTACCACATCGTCCACCGCGATATCTCGCCGCAGAACATCCTCGTCACCTTCGAGGGCGGGGTGAAGATCATCGACTTCGGCGTGGCCAAGGCGGCCGGCCGCGCGCAGCACACGCGCACCGGCGCGCTCAAGGGCAAGTGCAGCTACATGAGCCCCGAGCAGGCGGCGGGCGCCACCGTCGACGGCCGCAGCGACATCTTCGCGCTGGGCATCGTGCTGCACGAGCTGCTCACCGGCCGCCGCCTCTTCAAGGCCGACAGCGACGTGCAGACGCTGGCGCGGGTGCGCGAGTGCCAGGTCCCCCCGCCCAGCCGCCTCAACCCGCAGCTCCCGCCGGGCCTTGACTCCATCGTCCTCAAGGCGCTCGCCAAGGACCCCGACGAGCGCTACCGCACCGCGCAGGAGTTCCGCCTCGACCTCGAGGACTGGTTCGTCCAGGGTCGCATGAGCGCCTCGTCGGCGCACCTGGCCGAGTTCTTGAAGCTCATCTACTCGCCCGACTCGCCCGTCACGCCTTCCGGCAACACGCCCGCCACCGTGCGCGGCGCGGTCGTCGATCCCTCGAGGGCGCCCTTAAATTACGCCACGCCGTTCAAGGGCCGCAACACCACGCGCGCCAGCGTGGCCGTGGTGGCGGCGGGCATTCTCGCCACGGCTTTCTTCGCGCTGCGCTCGCCCGGCAAGCCGGCCGTCCTGCCCGAGCCCAAGCCCACCGCGGGCTACCAGCCAGAGAAGGCCGGCCCCGAGACGCACACCGTGACCATCGCCATCGAGCCGGCGGGGACGGAGATCTTCGAAGGGTCGCGCCTGATCGGAAGGTCGCCCAAGGTGTGGTCGGGCGCGCCGGCCGGCGAGCACGCGCTGACCTTCCAGCACGACGGCTACCTCGACGAGCAGGGCATGATCGTGGTGGCCAAGGACGGCGATGAGTTCAGCTTCAAGCCGCTGAGGAAGATCGAGACGAAGAAGTCGCTGCCGGAGCTGAGCATCAAGGCGGAGCGATAGCCCGGCATGCGATCCGTGGCGGTGGCCCTGCTCCTCGTCGGCCTGGCCGCGCGCGCCGACTCCATGGCCGACGAGGCGGATTTCCGCTTCCAACGCGCCGCCAAGCTGTACCGGCAGGGCAAGGTGGAGGAGGCGCTGGGCGAGTTCCTCGCTTCGAACCGCCTGGTGCGCAACCGCAACGTCATCTTCAACATCGCGCGCTCGTTCGAGGTGCTCAAGCACTACAACGAGGCGTACCGCTGGTACACCGAGATCCTCGCCGACGACATGCCCGAGGCGGACCGCAAGGAGCTGGCGGCGGCAATGAAGCGGCTGCAGCCTTCGCTGGCGCTCTTGCGCGTGCAGAGTCAGCCGCCCGGCGCGACGGTGTACGTCGACCGCAAGGACCTGGGCGCACGCGGTCAGACTCCCGTCGTGCTGGCGCTGCCCGCCGGCGAGGCGCAGGTGATGGTCGAGCTGCCGGGGTTCCGGCCGTTCCAGGCGCGGACGCAGCTCACCATCGGCCAGACCGTCGAGTTGAACCCAGCCCTCGAGCTCATCTACGGCGCGGTCGCCCTCGAGGGCGAGCCGCCGGGATTCGAAGTGCGCGTCGACGACGGCCCGGCGCTCGCGCTGCAGATGGGCAGCGCCCAGGTGGTCCCCGGCCGGCACGTCCTCACCATCTCCGCCCCCGGCCACGCCTCGCAGCAGATCTCCGTCGAGGTCGCTCCCGGCGGCGTCACGCCCGTCAAGTTCAAGCTCTCGCCGCTGCCGCCTCCCGCCGGCGTGCTGGTGGTGCGCGCCAACCTCGACGGGGCGCTGGTGCGCATCGACGGCAAGGAGGCGGGCTTCACGCCCGGCGTGATCGACAACGTCGCGCAGGGCGCGCACAGGGTGGAGATCCTCGCCGAGGGCCGCGAGCCCGTCGTGCAGCAAGTCTACCTCAGCCAGAACCAGCGCAGCTTTCTCGACGCGCGCCTGCCCTACGCCATGCCGCGGGTGGTGGCGGCGGAGAAGGAGCTGACCCGCGCGCAGGACGCGCCCGCCAGCGTCACCGTCATCTCCGCCGAGGAGATCCGCGGCTTCGGCTACACCACGCTGACCGAGGCGCTCCGCCCGGTGCGCGGCCTCTACACCAATTACGACCGCCAGTACGAGACGCTGGGCGTGCGCGGCTTCTCCTCGCCGGGCACGTTCAACAGCCGCATCCTCGTCCTCTCCGACGGCCACATCACCAACGACGGCGCCATCGGTCAGGGATACGTCGGCCACGACTTCGACGTCGACTTGTCCCAGGTGGAGCGCATCGAGGTGGTGCGCGGCCCCGGCTCGGTGCTCTACGGCAGCGCCGCGTTCTTCGCGGTGATCAACGTGGTGCACCGCACGCCCGCCATCGGATTTCACGGCGAGGCGGGCGGCATGGCCGGCACGCTGGGCGAGAATTCCGGGCACGCCATCTTCTCCGCCGCCCGCGAGGACGCCTGGGCGTGGGCGCGCGCCGGGGCGCTCGACATGTCCGGCGAGACGGCGTTCATCAGCCCGCTCGACTCGGCCGTCGCGCGAAATCTCGACGCCGAGCGCGCCGGGCACGTCGACTTGCGGGCCCGCGCCGGAGAACTGTCGCTCGCCGCCTCCTTCAACAGCCGCAGGAAGACGCTCCCCACCGGCGCGTACCTCACTATCTTCGGCGCGCCCAACACGTACGTGCGCGACCAGCGCGGGTTCGTCGAGGCGCAGTACAACCACGCCTTCGTTTCAGGGCTGGCCCTCGACGCGCGCGCCTCGTACGACGGGCTGCGCTACAACGGGAGCTGGCAGTACATCGGGCGCCCTTTGGGCGTGCTCGGCAGCGACTCGAACACGGTGGACTGGCTGACGGGCGAGTTGCGCCTGCGGCTGCCGGCGATGGCCGGTCACCGCATCTTCGTGGGCGGCGAGCTGCAGGACCGCTGGCGCGTCTACCTCAACGCCGTCGTGCCCAGGGACCTGACCGGCAGGAACGCCACGCACTTCTCCAACTACGACGACGGGCTCGGCGCGCCCGACGCCAATGCGCCCAACGCCGAGCTGGTGATGAGCGCCTACGCGGGCGACGACTGGCGCATCAGCAGCCGCGCGCAGCTCGACGTGGCGGTGCGGGTCGACAAGTACCTCGACAACTACCCGGCCAACTCCGGCATCAAGCAGCTCTCCGCTGTGGTGAACCCCCGCGTGGCGCTTCTTCTCCAGCCGTACGATTCGGGGCGCAGCAAGCTGATCTTCGGCCGCGCCTTCCGCAACCCCGGCTTCTACGAGCGGTACTTCAACGACGGCGGCGTATCGCAGGTGGCGCCCGACCCGTCGAATCCGCTGCGGCCCGAGGTGGTCTACACCGGCGAGCTGGAGCACACGCACCAGTTCAGCGACGAGCTCTCGCTCATCGCCGCGGCCTACCTGAGCGAGATGCGGAACCTCATCCGCGTCGGCAGCCCCGCCGGGAACGACGTCATCAGCCAGTACCAGAACCGCCCCTTCAAGGTGCACGCCGCCGGCGGCGAGGTGGAGCTGCGCTGGCAGGCCGGGCCGGGCTGGCTCTTCTCCGGCTGGTACTCGTACAGCGTGGTGCGCGACGACGGCGAGGATGACGGCCACGGGAACATCATCGCCGAGTACGGCTTCTTGCGGGGCCGCGTGGTGCCCAACTCGCCGGCGCACACCGGCGCGGTGCGCGCACTCTTTCCCGTCGTGGCGCAGACGCTGTCCTTCTCCACCGAGCTGACCTGGTGCGGCCCACGCCACGCCATCCGCAACGACGACGGCACCGACGGGGCCGAGCTGGGCGAGACGGTCTTCTGGAACGTCGGCCTCTCCGGCGAGTTCGTCCCCTGGCGGCTGCGCTACGGTGCGTTCGTCTACAACGTTCTCAACCAGCGGCCTTCGCTGCCGGCGGGGCCCGAGGTGGTGTTCCCCAACCACGCCATCCCGCAGTACGGCCGCATGCTGCGACTCATGCTCTCGGCCTCGTTCTGATGGACGCGCTGCGCGGGCAATTCGTGCTGCTCGAACCGCTCTCGCGGGCGCACCTCGAGCCGATGCGCCGGCTGGCGGCGGGGCCGCGCGAGACGTTCCGCTGGGCGATGGTCCCCACGCCCGAGATGTCCGGGGCATATCTCGACAAGGCGCTCGCGCAGATGGAGCGGGGTGAAGCGCCTTTCGAGACCTGGCGCTGCTTTCGCGTCACGCTCAAAACCGACGAGCGCAACGCGCGTTCCCGCCGCGCCATCGAACGCCTCGGCGCGCACTTCGACGGCGTGTTGCGCGCGTACCAGGCCGGCGCTGACGGGGTGCCGCGCAACACGGCGTACTACACGATCCTCGCCGCGGAGTGGCCCGCGGTGAAGTCGGCGCTGCAGGCGAAGCTGCGCTAGCGGCTGCTCGCCTGTCCGTTGGCATACGTAGCACCCGATGCACACCGTCCGTGCGGGGGGTTCCTAAATGCTACGCATTCACCTGTTTGCGCTGTTCTTGTGCGCCGGATTCCTCGCGGCCTGCGGTCACACCACGTCTCCCGGGAGCGACTCGACGGGCCCGTCCAACGACGCCGTCGCCCGTCTCACCGTCGGCGTCAATGGCCACGGGCGCGTCACTTCGACACCGGTGGGCATAGACTGCGGGACGAAATGCGCGGCTGACTTCGCCACGGGAACATCCGTCGCGCTCTCCCCCGTGCCCGACGCAGGCTGGCGATTCGCGGGCGGCGGCGGGTGCACAGGCCCGGCGGGATGCAATGTCGCCCTCGCCACCGCGATCACGGTATGGGCGACCTTCGAAGAGATCCCCCCGACCGGCTCTCACTCGCTCGCCGTGATGCGGGCGGGCAACGACTCGGGCCGCGTCGTTTCGAAGCCGGCGGGCATCGACTGCGGCGCCACATGCACCGCCTCGTTCACCGACGGCACGACGGTGGTGCTCACGGCCACGGCCGATTCCGGCTCGACGTTCGCGGGGTGGAGCGGCGCCTGCTCGGGCAGCCCGAGCTGCTCCCTCAAGCTTTCCGGCGATACGAGCGTCGGCGCGCAGTTCGACGGGCCGCCCGACGACTGCGCGGGGCTCGTCCCGGCTGTTCCCGGCGGGGCGCCGCACAGCGCCTATCAGCGGTTCGGGAATACGTCGTCCAGCGACATCTGCCAGCCCGGCTACGTCAACGGCGACGGCACGCTGGCGCTGCCGAAGCTGGGGCCGCTCGCCGACACGTCGATCCTCTTCATCGCCCGGTCGGGCGGCGCGCTCCGCGCGGACTCGTCCCCCAGAACCTGGCTCACCGAACAGGCGGACGGATTCGTCGCGCAGCAGTTCGCCGGCGGCAGCAGCTGGTGGCTGAGCCGGTGGGATTCGCAGGGCAACCGCGCCGGCGCGACCGACCAGACCGGCTACACGCAGCACATCGCCGTCGACCCGCTGGGCGGAGCGGCGGTCGTGAGGGAGGCGTACTACCTCGAGCTGCACAGCTACGACGCGCGCCTGGCGCACCGCTGGGGAACGCTTTTGTGGAAGGCGCCCTATGTCGCGCACGCGGTCGATCGCGCCGGCAACGCGCTGGTGCTCTTCGACGGCGACGACCTCTACGGGAAGAACACCGTCGCGGGCGCGTGGCTCGATCACGATGGAAAACTTCTCAACGTCTTCAATGCGCTCGGCGCGCAGGCGAGCGCGGCGCACCTCGTCCCGATGCGCCTCGGCGAGCGAGTGGACAACGGGCTGTTCATCGCGGTGAACGGGGCGTGGGTCGCGCAGATCGAGCCGCGCGCCACCGCCACGTCGGAGCCGCCGGCCTGGCTGAAAGCGCGCCCCAATACCGACCTGCACATGGTGCACGGCGGGCGCGGCTACGCGGTCCTGCCGCCGGCGGGCGCGAGCGGCGACTGCGCACAGGCCATCGAGGTCTTCTCGCCCTCGGGAAAGTCGTGCGGCGCCAACTCGTTCCGCGCAGCCGCCGGCTCGTGCTCGACACAAGCGATCCGCGTCGGCTACGACGGGACCGTCGTGCAGCAGGTGCCGTCCAGCATCGACTGTATCTGGCAGTGGTGGCCCGGCTACTACGGCGGTTAAGTCTAAAAACCGGGCGCGGGACCGGCTCTTACTCTTCGTCCTCTTGTTGCTCGGCCAGCTTCGCCCGGAGAAGATCTCCCAGCGTCCCGAACCCCTTGCCGGGGGCCGTCTTGCTCTGGCGGCGCTGGTAATCCTGGTAGTCGGAGCGGTCGGCCGCGCGCTCGGCGGAGGTGCGCGACAGCCGGTAGCGGCCGCGCTCGTCGATCTCGACGATCTGCGCCTTGAACTGCGTCCCGGGCGGCGTGGTCTGCTTGTTGTCGCTGCCGCGCGGCGTGCCCAGCTCGGCGTTGGGGATGAGGCCCTTGCCGCCGTCCCAGTGGACGAAGACGCCGAAGGGTTCGCACTTGTCGACCGTCGCGTCCACCATGTCGCCGACCCGCGCGCGCTTGGCGGCGGCGGCCTGCTTCTCGGGGCGGCTCGGCTCCGGCGACTGCGCGTCGCCCTCGGTGATGCGGCGCAGCGCGACGCGCTTCTGCGCGTCGTCGACCGATTCGATCTGCACCCAGATCTGCTCGCCCTCCTTCACCACCTCGCGCGGGTGCTGGATGTGGCGATCGGCCAGCGCCGAGACGTGCACCAGGCCGTCCACACCGGGAAACAGCTCGACGAACGCGCCGAACGGCTGTAGCCGCGCCACCTTTCCTTGTAGCCGCGCCCCTTCCTTGAGCTGGGGGCGCGCCGCGTCCCACGGATCTTGCTCTAGCGCGCGCAAGGACAAGGCGATCCGTTCCTGACCTTTTTCGTCTCCAATGCTCCGGCCTTCGGCCTCCGCCCGTCGCGCGGCAGAGCCGCGTTCCTCCCTCTCGATGCGCAGCACCTGCACGCGCACTTTCTGGCCGGGCTTGACCACGTCCTGGGCGTGCGCGACGCGCGCGTGCGACAGCTCGCTCACGTGCACGAGGCCCTCGATGCCGCCCAGGTCGACGAAGGCGCCGAAGTCGCGCACCGACGTCACCGTGCCCTCGAGCTGCGCGCCCACCTCGAGCCGCTTGCGCAGCTCGGCGGCCAGCGCGGCGCGCTCTTCCTCGAGCAGCGCGCGACGCGAGAGGATGGCGTTGCCGCCGCGGATCTCCGTCACGCGAAACTTGAGCCGCTGCCCGACGTACGGAGCGAGGTCCTCGACGAAGCGCACCTCGACCTGCGAAGAAGGCACGAACCCGCGCAGCCCGCCCAGATCCACCTCGAGGCCGCCCTTGTTCTGGCCGGTGACGAGGCCCTCGAGCGGGATCTTCGCGTCGAGGGCCTGCTGGACGATCTCCCGCCCCGCGCCCTTGGGAACCGAGCGCGTGACGACGACGTTGCCCTCGCTCATCGAGAGCACGTACCCCTCGATGGTCTCGCCGGCCTGCGCCAGCAGATCGCCCTTGTCGTTGCGCAGCTCGTGCAGGTCGATGATGCCCTCGCCCTTGCCGCCCAGATCGAGGAACGCCACCTCCGCGCCCATGTGGGCGATGCGCGCCGCGACTTTCTGTCCCACCCTGAGGCGGTCCGGCTTCTGCTTCTGCGTCTCTTCCAGCAGCGCGCCGAAATCGGCCGACTCGTCGGCGTTGGGCTGCGCATAGACCGAGCCAGGGTCGTGGCTGGAAACGCTGGCAACTGGAGGGGGTTGGCTGGTGGGAACGCCCAGCGTCGGCTTGCGCACCACAACCGGCATCTTGCGCTCTTGATTCTGGCGCGGCGGACGCGAGGGGCGCGGCCTTTCCGCCACGGGAGGAGGCTTGTAGAGGTCGGCCTTCTCGAGGATCTCCTCGAAGGTCGGCTGCGCGCTCTTCTTCGGCTCGGGCTTCTTCGCGGGGGGCGGCGGCTCCGCCGGCTTCTGCTCGACGGACTGCATGATCTCGTCAAACGAGAGGGGATGGTGTTGGGGCTTGTCGCTCATCGAGTCGCCGGCGTCGCCAAAGTGAGGGCTGCGCTCATACCACAGGCGCGGGAAAAGCGATCGCTAAGCGCGCGTCCTGCGGCGGCCGGCGCCGTCGGACTCGGCCACCAAGGCGCGCATGCCGGGCAGGTACGATGCGTCGGGCAATTCGAGCCGCTGCATGGCCGCCCCTCCGATGAGGACGCGGGCCCCGGTCTGGCGGGCGACGTGCGCGGCGAGGCGCACCTGCTCCAACGCGGCGGGAGTGTCCATGGTGCCGCCCAGCGCCACCAGCGCGGCGCGCGAGCGCACCACCAGCTCGGCCAGGTCGCGCGCCGGCGTCTGCGCCAGGGGGGCCAGCACCTCGAAGCCCCGCGCGCGCAAGAGACACGCCGCCATGCGCGGGCCGATGTCGTGCTGCTCGCCGGCCGCCGCCGCGACGATGGCCACGCCACGGTCCGCCCGCACCGCCTCGCCCGGCGGTTCGGCCAGCGGCTGGGCGCGCGCGATGGTCTCGATGACCGCCTGGGATGCGACGTGCTCCTCGGCGATGGGAGGCGAGCTGCGCGACCAGCGCCGAGGTATCGCCGCGCAGGGCCGACCCGGCGAAGCGCTCGACGGGGTCGTCGTCGTTGGCCGCCTCGGGCAGCGACGCGCCGTAGTCGCGCTTCTGCACGAACGCCGTCACTTCGCGGAGCCGGAACTTGCGGTGGCCGCCGGGCGTGCGGAAGCAGTCGATCTCGCCCGCGTCGGCCCAGCGCTTCACGGTGGCCTCGCCCACCCCCAGCAGCTGCGCCACCTGCCGTGTAGAAAGTACGTCGGATTTCATGCGCAGCTGCGCCACGTACACTATGACGATGTCGCCCGAAGGACGATTCATCAAAGGACGATTCGCGCCCAGCCCCACGGGTGAGCTGCACCTGGGAAACGCCCGGACGGCGCTGCTCGCCTGGCTTTGGACGCGGGCGGAACAGGGCGCCCATGTCATGCGCCTCGAGGACATCGATCTGCCCAGGGTCAGGCCCGCAATGGCGCAGCAGCAGCTCGGCGAGTTGAGTTGGCTGGGCCTCGACTGGGACGAAGGGCCGTACTTTCAGTCGCAGCGAACCCCCCTCTTCGAGGGGGCCCTGAAACGGCTCGGTGACGATGTGTATGAATGTTTCTGCTCGCGGGTAGAGATTGCCGCCGCCGCCAGCGCCCCCCACGGTGACGAAGGCCCGCGCTACCCGGGCACGTGCGCCTCGCTCACGCGCGCGCAGCGCCAGCGCCGCCGCCTGACGCGCGAGCCATCGCTGCGGCTGCGCGTCCCGCAGGGCGCGTCGATCGCGTTCGTCGACGAGATCATGGGGCCGCAAGAGTTCGACGTGAGCGCGACCGTGGGCGACTTCGTCCTGCGCCGCGCCGACGGGATCTTCGCCTATCAACTCGCGGTCGCCGTCGACGATGGCGCCATGGGCATCACGCAGGTGCTGCGCGGCGCGGATCTGCTGGCCTCGACGGCGCGGCAGATCCTCATCCATCGCCTGCTCGGCCAGCGCGAGCCGCGCTGGGCGCACGCGCCCCTGGTTCACGCCGCCTCCGGGGAGCGGCTCTCCAAGCGCGACAAGGCGCTGTCGCTCTCGGCGCTGCGCGCGCGCGGCGCCGACCCGCGGCGAGTTGTCGCGCACCTCGCGCGTATCTCGGGGCTCGATGCGCCGGAGGCCTGCGATCCCCGCGATCTCGTGACGGGTTTTTCGCCGGCTCGCGTTCCTCGCCGGGCCGCGGTCCTGTCATCGTTGCCGTGCTGATCTCAACAGGGTCCAATGGTCGGAGGTGCCGGCATTTGCCCCCGATATGCAGGGTGTGCTAACTCGCGCCCCCCAACGGTCGTACGGAGAACCGCATGTCCAACTCGTCCAATCAAATCGGTTCCATCCGCGTGCGGAAGGCGAACTGGAACCTGTCCAACCCTGCGCTCTTCGAGGAATCGGTGCGGCGAGGCGAAGGGAGGATCGCCAACGGCGGCTCGCTGGTGGTCGCGACGGGCAAGTACACGGGCCGCGCCGCCAACGACAAGTTCATCGTCAAGAACGCCGGCAGCGAGAAGCGCGTCTGGTGGGGGAAGGTCAACAAACCGTTCCCGCAGGACAAGTTCGACGGCGTCTACGCCAGGATGCAGAAATACCTGGCCGACAAGGAAGTGTTCGTTTTGGACGCGTTCGTCGGCACCCACCCGCAGCACCGCATTCCGGTGCGCGTGATCACGCAGTACGCCTGGCACAACCTCTTCATCCGCACCATGCTCCTGCCCGCCAAGCCGGGCGAGTACACCGACAAGACCGACCCCTACACCATCATCGACCTGCCCGACTTCCAGACGTCGAAAGAGGAAGACGGGACCAACGGGCCCACCTCCATCCTGGTCGACTTCCACAAGAAGCTGGTCCTCATCAGCAGCACGGCCTACGCCGGCGAGATGAAGAAGAGCGCCTTCTCCATCATGAACTTCATCTTGCCCCAGCAGGGCACGCTGCCCATGCACGCCTCGGCCAACTTGGGGCCGCAAGGCGACACGGCGGTGTTCTTCGGCCTCTCCGGCACCGGCAAGACGACGCTGAGCGCGGACTCCCGGCGGACGCTCATCGGGGACGACGAACACGGCTGGGGCAAGGGCGGCGTGTTCAACTTCGAGGGCGGGTGCTACGCCAAGTGCATCCGGCTCTCGCCGGCCGCCGAACCGGAGATCTACGCCACCACGCGCATGTTCGCAACCGTCCTGGAAAACGTCGTCATGGACCCCGAGACGCGCGAGGCCGACTTCGACGACGCGACGCTGGCCGAGAACACGCGCGCCTGCTACCCGATCAGCTACATCCCCAACGCCTCGAAAACGGGCATGGGCGGGCAGCCGAAGAACGTAGTCATGCTCACCTACGACGCCTTCGGCGTGCTGCCGCCCATCTCGCGGCTGACCCCCGCGCAGGCCGCCTACTACTTTCTCTCCGGCTACACGGCCAAGGTGGCCGGCACCGAGCTGGGGCTGGGCAAAGAGCCGCAGGCGACGTTCTCGACCTGCTTCGGCGCGCCCTTCATGCCGCTGCACCCGACGGTGTACAGCAGGCTGCTCACGGAAAACATCGGCGAGAACGGCACGCGCGTCTGGCTGATGAACACCGGCTACACCGGCGGGCCGTACGGCGTCGGCAAGCGCATGTCCATCCAGCACACGCGGGCGTTGCTCAACGCGGCGCTCGACGGAAAGTTGGACGGCGTGAAGTACGTCAAGCATCCACTCTTCGGATTCGAGGTCCCGACCGACGCGCCGGGCGTACCCGCGCAGGTGCTCAACCCGCGCGACACCTGGGCCGACAAGGCCGCCTACGACGAGAAGGCGCGCTACCTCGCCGGACTCTTCAACGAGAACTTCAAGCAGTTCGCCGACCAGGCCTCCCCTGAGGTGCTGGCGGCAGGGCCCAAGGTCGGGTAGAACACCCGCGCCCTCAGGTCAGGAGCAGCATGTCCGAGAAGGAAGCAGGCATCGAAGTCGAAGGGACGGTCCGCGAGGAGCTGGCCGGCGGGAACTATCGCGTCGAGTTGGACAACAAGCATTCCGTCCTGGCGTACGCGAGCGGGAAGATGCGCAAGTTCCGCATCCGCATCTTGCCGGGCGATCGCGTGAAGCTGGAGCTGTCCCCTTACGACCTGACCCGCGGCCGCATCACTTATCGGCAAAAGTAACCGGGGTCGGGGCCGGGCTCGGGACCGGGTGCGTGTACGTTCACGGGGAGGGGGACGGGGACGGGAACGTCCCACGGACCGTGGTACGTGAACCGTACCCGCATCCGTCCCCGTCAACGTACACGCACCCGACCCCGCGCCCGGTTTTGTGAAGTCAGTGAGTCAGCTCGTGCACCACCTGGCGGAGAAAGTTGGTCCCTTCGGGCAACCAGCGCACCGGGCGACGCTCGTTGGCGCCGTGGGCAGCGAAGCCCTTGCGCTGATCGTCGAGCGTGCCGGGAGCCGTCGAGATGCCGTACGCGACCATTCCTTTCTGACGCAAGTAGCGCGAGTCGGTTGCGCCCGCCTGTAGGATCGGCAGCACCCTCACGTCACCCCAAAGCTTGGCCGCGGCGGCCCGGACGGCGCGCTCCACCTCGCCGCCCGCTGGCGACGCGCCGCCCGAGCCGAAGGCATCGACGCGGCCTATCTCTACGGCCGGGTCGGCGATGGCGCCCGCCAGCGCCGCCTGCACCGAATCGATGCTCTCGTCGGGGAGGATGCGGCAGTTGACCTGTGCTTCGACGGCGGTGGGCAGCACGTTGTCCTGCGGCGATCCCTGCAGCATGGTGGTCACGCAGGTGGTGCGGATGAGCGCGTTGTAGACGCGGTCCCTGCCGATGACTTGTTCGTCGGCCGGCGCCACGCGCGGAGCGGACGCGGCGGCGGACCGGAGCGCGTCCGCCAGCGGGCCTTTCTCGCGCGCGGCGGCGGCGGCGAGCTGGCCTTTCACCTCGGGGAGCGCGTGCGCCGGAAAGCGGAACTCGCCCACGCGCACCAGCGCGCGCGCCAGCGTCAGCGCCGGATCGACGTCGGTGGGCGGGACCGACGAGTGCCCGCCCTTGCCTCGCGCCGTGAGCCGGAACGTCTGGAAGGTCTTCTCCGAGACCTGGAGGCCGACCTGATCGACGCGCTGGCTCGACTCGTCGAGCTGCAAATTGCCTCCCTCGTTCAAAGCCAGCTCCGCGTCGATGAGATCGAAGTGGTTCTCGACCAGCCAGCGCACGCCCGCGAACCCGCCCGTCTCCTCCCCCGCGGTCAGCGCGACGATGACGTCGCGCGACGGCCTTTGCCCGGACTTGGCCAGCTCCAGCGCTACCGCGACGATGGCCGAGGCCATCGCCTTGTCGTCGCTCACGCCCCGCGCGTAGAGGAAGCCGTCTTTTTCGCTGGGCTGGAAGGGCGGCGTGTTCCATTTCTGCCCCTCGACTGGAACCACGTCGATGTGCGCGAGCAGGAGCAGCGGCTTGTGCGCGCCCGTCCCGGCGATGCGCGCGATCAGGTTCCCGCGCCCCGCCGACGACTCGAGGATCTGCACGGGCACGCCGGCCGACTTGAAGCGCTGCGCCACCGGCTCGAGCGCTTTGGTCTCGCCCCCGTGGCTGGTGTCGACCGCCAGAAGCTGGCGCAGGACTTCGCCGTCGACCGGACCGGCGCAGATGAGCAATGCGATGAGCAGGTTCATGCGAGTTTGTGTCCTTTCAGGAACTTCTCCATGGTCAGCGCGAGCAGCTCGGGCTGCTCGACCATGGCGGCGTGGCTGCCCTCGCGCAGCACGAGAAACTCCGCGCGAGGGATGCGTGAAGCCATCTCGCGCGAGCGCTCGAGCGGCGTGAACAGGTCGCGCTCCCCACCCACCACCAGCGCCGGCACGTCGATCTCCGGCAGCAGGTCGCTGGCGTCGTGCGAAAGCAGGTCGCGCGCCAGCGCGAAGTACCCGCGCAGGTCGAGCTGCGAGAGATGGGCAAAATACGACTCGAAGTCCTCGTGCGGGCAGAGATCGGGATGGACGATGCCCAGCGCCTTCACCGCCTCCCACACGCCGGGCACTTGCAGCACGGACCGCAGCGCCTCCCCCGCCAGCCGGGCGTTGGCCGCGCCCACCTCGATGAGCAGGCGATAGAGCGGCTCGAGCTTCGAGCCGCCCAAGAAGCTGGAGAACACCTTCCCCGGCGCGCCCATTATGGGCAGCAGCGCCTGCACGCGCCCGCGCTGCTCCCGGTACGCCTCGAGGATGACCTGCGAGCCCATCGAGTGCCCGAGCAGCACCGCCCGCTGGAACCCGACGCGATCGACCACCGTCCACAGATCGCGCGCGCAGAGCGCGACGGTGAGGTTCTCCGGGCCCTCCGGCACGGGGCTCGAGCCGTGGCCGCGGTAGTCCCAGGTGACGAAGGTGTGCGTGGGCGCGAAATGCGCGGCCAGCCGGCGCCAGAAGAACGTCGAGATGCCGATGCCGTTCGAGGCGAGGAGCGCGATGGGCCCCTGACCGTCGGCGCGCCAGTGCAACAGGGCCCCGTCGGAGGCCTCGGCGGTGCCGACCCGCACTGCCGGGTTCATTTTTTGTCCTGGCTCACGATGCGGAACTCGACGCGCCGGTTCGCCGCCTTGCCCGCGCGCGTCGTGTTCGAGGCGATGGGCCGCGTCGCTCCGTAGCCTTCGGCGATGATCTGCTTGCGGTCGACGCCGGCGCGGACGAGGAACCCCTTCACCGACTCGGCGCGCGACTGCGAGAGCTTCATGTTCCTTTCCTGCTTGCCGACGTTGTCGGTGTGGCCCTCGACACGGATGGTGAGCTGCGGCACGTCCTTGATGGCCCGCGCCACCTGCCGCAGCAGCTTGTAGCTGTCGGGCAGGATGACGCTCTTGTTGGCCTTGAAGTGGACCTGCTGCCTGAGCTCGATGCGGTCCTTGCGCACCACCACCAGCGTCATCTTGCGCGGGCAGCCGAAGTTGTCCTTGGGGCCCGGCTCGTCGGGGCACTTGTCGTCCTTGTCGGGGACACCGTCGCCATCGCGGTCGGGCCAGGGGCAGCCGAAGTTCTCCTTCGGACCGGGAACGTCGGGGCAGCGGTCGATGTCGTCGGCGACGCCGTCTCCGTCCCGGTCGGTGAAGATGGGGCAGCCGCGGTTTTCCTTCGGCCCCGGCACGTCGGGGCAGAGATCGTCGATGTCCGGCACGCCGTCACCGTCGGTGTCCTTGAGCCCGACCTTGGGCGCGACGACGGGCACTTCCTTCTCGCGGATGAGGACCGTGACCTTGCCGCAGTCCTTGGATCTCTCGACGGCCCTGCGGGCTGCCGGGGCCGCCAGCTTGAGGTGCTCCTCGGCGCGGAAGGAGTCGCCCTGGTCGAGCTCGATCGTGGCGAAGCGGAGGTTCGCTTCGGCGACGGCCAGCTCGCGGCCCGCGCAACTCTGGGCGTTCTGCTCCTGGGCAGTCTTGACGTCCTGGGAGACGGCGCGCGCACGCTCGCGCATCGCGCTGCCGGCGACGCAGGAGGAGAGAAGGAGGCCGGTGAGGAGGAGCGATCTGGTCACGGCTGCTTGGGGGCCGCGTCGGGGGATGGCGCAGGCGCCGGGGCGGGGGCGATCCTTGCCGCCGGGGCTGGTGGGCTCGAGGCTGAGTTGCGGCGCTCGGCGGCCTTCTTGACGGCGGCGGAGGCGTACTTCACCGCGTCGGCGGCCAGCTCCTGGGCGTCAGAGTAGTGGGCGTTGCCCTGCTCCTCCTTTGCCTTGGCGAGGTACAGGTCGGCCAGCGTCGTCTCGTAGGTGGCGTACTTCTCGGAGTCCGAGGCGTGGGCACGGGCCAGAGCCACCTCCGCGTCGTCGATGACGCTGGTCGCGGCCACGGGGCCGCAACCCGCCGCAACGGCGGCGAGGCAGGCGAGCAAGCGAGGCAAGCGGATGGCCAAGGAATCCTCGCTATCCCGAGAGTGTTGTCCTGTCAAACCCGCTTGCTCCCCTGCACCAGGCCTCCTACCATCGGTTTGCCATGCTCGCAGCCCTCGTAGCCACGCTCGTCGCCACCGGCCCGGTCTCGCTCATGTCCGAGCCGCAGATCGACGACAAGATCGCCGAGGCCCACAAGCTGCCCTTCCCGCAGCGCATCGACGAGCTGAGCAAGCTCTTCCTCGGCACCGCCTACGGCGACTTGCCGCTGGGCGACGGCAGCGGCCCCGAGCCGTGGGCACGCTGGCGCACCGACAAAGTCGACTGTCAAACCTACGTCGAAACCGTGCTGGCCATGGCCAACGCGCGCAACCTCAGGGAGGCCAAGTCGGTCCTCGACGACATCCGCTACGGCAAGCCCCAGCCGACCTTCGAGCACCGCAACCACTTCACCGAGGCGCAGTGGCTGCCCGCCAACACCGGGAAGGGGTACCTGAAGGACGAGGTGCCCATCATCGACGGCCGGGCGCCCACCGAGACGCTGACGCTGAGCAAGGCGCAGTGGACCAAGGTGAAGGTGCTGCAGCGGCTCGTCAACGCCGACGTCCCCGAGGGGACGTTCACCGTGCGCTACCTCCCGCTCGAAGAGGCGAAGAAGCGGGCGGGCTCCATCGAGCCGGGGACCATCCTCATGGTGGTGCGCGAGCACGACCCGAACCGCATCGTGCGCATCTCGCACATGGGGTTCGTGCTCAAGAACCCGAAGGGCGGATACGTAGTGCGCCACGCCTCGACGGGCGAGGCGCACGCCGTCGTCGACGAGCAGCTGGTCGATTTCCTCGACAAGCAGGCCAGCTACAAGAAGTGGAAGGTGGTCGGGTTCGCCATGGCCATGCCGCTCGACGCGTCGCTGCGGGTGTCGCAGATAGCCACTGCGTCCCGGTAGTCCACTAAAACCCAGAACGAGAACGAGAACCGGAACGAGAGCGGGTTCTCGTTCTGGTCCTGGTTCTGGTTTTCGTTCTGGTTTTGGTTCTGGTTCTCGTTCAGGTTTTTCCCCCGGCAATTTCTCCGGCTGCTTCCTCTTCCTCCGCCGCGCGGGCCGCTCCTTCCGGGTCGTCCTCGAGCGCGGCCTTGCGCTCCTGCAAGAGCTTCGTCGCCCGGTCGAGAACGCGCTTGGGGACGAGAATGTTGAACCCGTCGACCGGCGAGGCGATGGTCCCCACCGGCCCGCTGCGCGGCGACTGGAGAATGGCGGGGATGTCCGCCTCCTCGCACGCGGCCACCAGAAGCTGCGCCTCCATCTGATCCTCGGCGGCCATGGCGAGTACGAAGTCGCCCGGGTCAAAGGGCGTCTCCGGCGCCTCTTCCGGCTCCGTGTCGTCGGGGTGCAACAGGTCCGCCATTTCCATCCTCCGGCTGCAACGATATCAACGACCGAGGTCCAGGTCGACGCGCCAGCGGCCGCCCTCGCGCACCACACGCCACACGCGCGCCGGCCCGCCGTCCTCGGTCGTCTGCACTTCGGCTGAGTCGCCGGACACGGAGACCAGCGTGACGTCGACGGGCCTGCCGGGGAGCGCCGAGGTGAAGAGCATCTGCTGGCCGTTCTCAGGTCCCGCGTCGGAGACGGCGCGCGCGGCGGCGGCGAGCCGGTTGGCCTCGGCGCGCGTGCGCTCGGACAGAAGCGACCACGCGGTGGCAGTGTCGCCCTTGCGCAACGCTTCGGAAAATTCGCGCACTGCCTCGGCGGGGCCGGCCGTGCCGGGCGGCGGCGTCTTCTGGGCCGTGCAGGCGCAGAGCGCGAGGAGGAGCGCCGACCTCACCGCATGCCTACCAGGCCGCGCACCGACTCGACCAATTTTGCGGGGTCGTAGCCGACGCCGTCCTTGAAGACGATCTCCACCTTCTCGATGTCGGCGATGTTCTTCGAGGGGTCGCCCTTGACGACCACCAGATCGGCGTCCTTGCCCGGGGCGATCGAGCCGATGCGCTCCTGCTGGCCGAGAAACAGCGCGCCGTTCCACGAAGCGATGCGCAGCGCCTCCAGCGGCGTGAAGCCCGCGTCGACCAGCAATTCCACCTCGCGCCAGTCGCCGTAGCCCGCCAGCACCGCGCTATTGCCCGTCGGATCGCACCCCCCGAGCAGCAGCCCGCCCGCCCGCACGAAGGCGCGCTCGAAGGCCATCTCCAGCTTGACCAGCGTCACCCACAGCGCCGCGTTGGGCCGGCCGACGTGGTTCGCCAGCACGCGCCCGCGCGTGTCGGCCGACATGGCCTCCTGCACCGCCGGAGTCAGCGCCTTGTGGAAGCCGTCGTTGGTGAACGCGTCGAACACCGGCAGCGTCGAGGTGACCGCGACGCGCCGCTTGACCAGCTCGGCGATCAGGGCCGCGAGGCGGGGGTCGTCGGGCGTCATCTTCGCCAGCTCTTCGACCACGTCCTTCGGCGTCGGGCACTCGTCGGGCTTCTTCCCCGGGAAGAACTCGGTGTCGACGAGGATGCCGTGCTCGAGGTTGTCGATCCCCAACCGCGCCGCCTCGATGAACCCGATCGAGCAGAGATGCCCCGTGACCTTTACGCCGCGCTTGTGCGCCTGATCGATGGCTGCGCCCAGCTCGTCGCGCTTCAAGAAGTTGTAGGCCTTGAACGACGTGGCGCCCTGGTCGACCCAGAAGTCGACGGTGCGCCGGAATGCGTCGGGCCCGTGCAGCCGGCGCAGCTGCTGCGTCCAGGGGATGTCACCCTCGAGGTACGGGCCGGTGATCCACAACTTCGGGCCGGGGATGTTGCCGCGTTCGATGTCGCGCTTCAGCTCCAGATCGGTCTGCGGCTCGATGCTGCCGGTGGTGCGGATGGTGGTCACGCCCGCCGCCAGGTAGAGGCGCGGGAAGCTGACCGCCATCTCGTGAAAGACGCCGCCGCCGGCGGGATAGAAGAGGTGGTCGTGCATGCCCACCAGGCCGGGAAAGACGGTGCGGTCGCGCAGGTCGAGCCGCTGCGCCCCGGCCGGCGCGGATGCGGCCAGCTTGCCGCCGACGATGTATAGCGTCTGGTCTTCTCGTGGAGGGGCGCCGGTCCCGTCGATGACGCGCACGTGCTCCAGCACGACGGCCGGCGCGTCGATCTTGATGAATGGTTTTAGCGCCGATTCGGCCGCGAGCAGGAGGGCAAGGAACATGGCAGCGCACTCTACTCATTTCCGGCGGATGTCGCGCCAGTCGCGGCCGGTGCGCGCTGACTGGACGGGGCTGACATCGCCGCCGGGATTGCGGTAACGGGCGCGGTACACCGGTTGGCCCGTCACGGCATACCTGCGCTCGCGCGTCGAGAGCGCGTCGGGCGGCGCGTCGGGGAGCTTCTCGAAACCCGCCTCGAGCCAGGTCCGCTCCGCTTCGCGGGCATATCCTTCCACGTCGGTGCGGAAGTCGACCAGGCCGCCGGGCGCCAGCAGCCGGCGCAAGAGCAGGGCCAGGTCGACGTCGACCATGCGCCGCTTGTGGTGGCGCTTCTTCCACCACGGGTCGGGGAACTGCACGTGCACCGCGCTCAACGCGCCGGGAAGAAACATCCTCGGCAGGAGCAGCCTGGCGTCCCCTTGGTAGACCTGCACGTTGCCGAGCCCCCGCTTGCGCGCGCGCTCGCGGATCAGCTCGCAATCGCTCCGCCTCGTCTCGATGAGCACCAACTCGCTCTCGGGATGGAGCCGCGCGTGGTCGAGCGCAAACCCGCCCCGCCCCGGACCGATCTCGACTTCGAGAGGCCGTGGACCCCATTCCGGAAAGACCGACCCCGGCTCGGCGCACCCGTAGAGCATGGTTGCCAGCATACCCAAGCTGTGGTTTGACTCGCCGACTCCCCGGAGGAGGTTCTCCAATGTGGCAGCGAATGAAGCGCGCCTTCCGATCCATGTTCGGCTGGATGATCTCCGCCGCCGAAGATCCCGAGCTGATCCTCGAGCAGAACATCCGCGATCTGAATGACCAGATCCCGAAGATGAACGAGTCGATCGCCATGGTGAAGGCCAATGTGACGCTGCTGGAGAAGGAGAACCTCAAATACCGGAACGACACCGTCGAATTGACCTCCAAGGTGAAGGCCGCCATCCAGGCCAGCCGCGACGACATCGCCACCACCTACGCCACGCAGCTGCAGACGGTGAAGGCGGCGCTGGTGCGCAACGAGCAGCAACTGATGGCGGCGCGGCAAGCCTTCGACAAGGCCATGCAGGTCAAGCAGGCCTTCATGCGCGAGAAGGACCGCAAGACCAACGACGCCATGCAGGCCCTGCGCGACGCGCGCCGCGCCAAGTGGCAGAGCAAGGTGGCCGACGCGATGGAGAGCTTCCAGGTGGCGGGCATCGACGCCACCCACGACGAGATGCTGCAGAAGATCCAGGAGCAGACGGCGGTCAACGAGGCGCGCATGGACATGGCGCTCTCCAACGTCGACACCCAAGGGATGCAGATCGAGCAGGAGGCGGAGAAGATCCGCGCCACCGAGCTGCTCAAGCAGTTCAAACAGGAGATGGGCATGGAGTCGCCTGGCGAGGCGGCGAGCGGCGACAAGACGCTGGGGAAGAAGGTGGGAGTGCAGTAAGTGGAGGAGCGGGCTCCGCCCGCGACGGGCGGAAGCCGGAGGCTGAAGCATTGGTGGAGGAGCGGGCTCCGCCCGCGACGGGCGGAAGCCAGAGGCTGAAGCATGGAAGACGACGATAGCTACCTCAAGGACGCCTTCTTGATGCCCCCGAATCTCATCGGGCTGGGCGCGGGCGTGGTGGTCGCCTCGGTGCTTCCTTTCACCGGGCCGCTGCTCCTTGGAGTGGCCGCGCTGGAGGGCGTCTACTTGTGGTCGATGAGCAAGAGCCCGCGCTTCCAACGCATGGTGCGCTCGCGTCGAGGGCGCTAGAAGCGCGGATGCGCTGGCTCGCGCGCTGGTGGGCGCTGTCGCTGCTCTTGGCTGCCGGCTGTTCGCGCTGCGCCGGACCGAAGAGCGCGGCGTCCGCGGAGGAGCTGCTCCCGCAGCATCCCTCGGGCGCGGTGGTCACCGCGCCGCTTTCGCTCGTGGCGCTGCACTGGGCGGCCTTGTCGGATCGCGCCGCGTCGCTCCCGGGCGGCGAGCAGCTGGGCGAGGCGCGCAAGGCCGTCGCGGCGCAGCTCGGGTTCGACCCGCTCACTCGCGACGGGCTCTTGAGCGCGGGCCTCGATCCCGACCGCGGCGCCGCCGTGGCGCTGCTCCCCGGAACGCCGCGGCCCGGGTGGATCGTTGCCTTCCCCTTGACCAGACCGGACCAGTTCCTCGCCACCGTGCAACGGCTGCTGGTCGAGCGGGCCGGATTCGTGCCGGCGGCGCAGCAGCCCGCGGCGGCGAAGGTCTTCGAGCGCGGGACTTCCGCGGAGAGGATCGCCGTGGCGGTCGTGCGCGGGTATGGGCTCATCGCGCGCGGAAACGATCCGGGCGCGCTGGTCTCGGCGCCGCCCGTCGAGCAGAGCCTGGCGCGCGAGGTGGGGCTTTCGGCGGCGCGGCAGAAGCTCGGCGCGCAAGATCTGCTGGTGTGGGCGCCCCGCGGGAGCGATCTGCCGAAGCGCTTCACGCCGCGACCGCTTCCCGGCGACGTCTCGCTCGGTCTGGCGGGGTCCGTGCGAGGGATCGCGACGCGCTTCTACGAGCAGCTCCCGCCGGCCGAGTCGGCCCAGGCGCAGGCGGCGCTCCCCGGCGGCGGCGCGGCGCTGGTCGAGCTGCTGCCGGGAAATGCCTTCCTGCGCGCGCGGCTCGGCGTCGCGCCGGAGAGGCTGCTGCAATTCGTGCCCGAGCAGCTGGGGAAAACGCGCGACGCGCTCCCCAAGGACCTCTTCGCCGGACTCAAGCCCGGCGTCGCGCTCTCGCTCGCCGTCGCGCGCGGCGCGAACATCGGCCAGGCCATCGACTACGGATTCGACTGGCGGAGAAGGAGCCCCTTCGACACCGTCGAGTTGGTGGCGCTGGCCGAGGTGGTCGACGAGAAGCTGGTCCTGCGCAACCTCGAGGCGGTCGCGAAGGCCATGCCGCAGCTCGGCGGGCGCGTCCAGCGCAAGGGCAACGATTTCCAGATCACGTACGCCGGCGGAAGGGGCGCGCGCTTCGGCCTGCACGAGCGCCTCGCTTACGTGCTGGGCGGAGAGATCGCGCCCCAGGACTTGCGCCGCACGCCCCGCTCCACCAGCCCCGAGGCGGCGGCCAGCCCCGAGGCGGCGGCGCTGTGGGACGACCCGGGGGCGGCCGTGCGCATCGATTTCGGCAAGCTGTCCGACGCGCTGCGCGCCCTCCCCGAGACCGCGTATGGCTCGGGGCCGCAGGCCTACGTGGCGCGCTCGCTGGTGAGCCAGGTCATCGAGCCGCTGCGGCCGGTGCGCGTGACGCTGACGGCGCAGGCCGGCGCGGGGTTTCTGGGCGGCGGCGCCGACGTGGAGATCGTGGCGCCGTGAGCGAGCCGGCCATCCTGCTCAAGGGCGTGAGCAAACGCTACCCGGCGCGCGAGGGAGCGGCAGCTCAAGAATTGCTGCGCGGGCTGGACCTCGAGGTCCGGCGCGGGGAGTTTGTCGCCGTCGAGGGCCAGAGCGGCAGCGGCAAGAGCACCTTGCTGCATCTTCTCGGCGGGCTCGATCGCGATTTCAGGGGAGAAGCGCGCGTGCTCGGCTGCGACTTGCGCGGCATGAACGACCAGGGCCTGGCGGCGCTGCGGCACACGCAGATCGGGTTCATCTTCCAGAGCTTCAACCTGCTGCCGGGCCTGAGCGCCCTCGAGAACGTGCTGCTCCCCGATTTTTTCGGCCAGGGCGTGCCCGATGCCGAGCGGCGCGCGGGCGAAGCCTTGAAGCGCGTCGGCCTCGCCGACAAGGCCGCCTCGCCGCCTGCCGCGCTCTCGGGCGGCGAGAGGCAGCGGGTGGCCATCGCGCGCGCCCTGCTCGCCCGTCCGCCGCTGCTCCTCGCCGACGAGCCGACCGGGAACCTCGATGCGAAGACCGGCGCGGGCGTCATCGCCCTCTTCCACGAGCTACACTCCGAGGGAATGACGCTGCTCATCGTCACGCACGAGGCGCGCATCTCCCACGCCGCCTCGCGCGTCATCGTGCTGCGCGAGGGAAAGCTGGTCGCCGAGGAAACGGCCACCCACCCGCTGGAGACCGAATGAGGGCGCGCAAGCTGCTCAAGCTGGCCCGGTCGAACCTGGTGCGCGAGCTGGGCGCGCTCGCCGTCAGTGCGGGCGGTGTGGCGCTGGGCATCGGGTGCCTCGTCTTCTTCCTCGCGCTGGGCAAGGGCGTCGAGGGCCTGGTGAACGACGTCTTTCCCATGAGCACGCGAGAGGTCGAGGTGGTGGTGCCGTCGATGGCCTTCGGCCTTTTGGGCGAGGCGAAGATCGACGACACCACGGTGGCGCGGCTGCGCAAGGTCCGCGGCGTGGCGGTGGCCTATCCCAAGATGCAGCTGCGGGTGCCGGCCGTGTCCCGCTACAACGGGCTCTTCTTCGGGCGCGAGATCCACATGGGGCTCGAGGTCGTCGGCGTCGGCCTCGTGCCCGAGCTGATCGGCCAGGACGCGCGCATGCCCTTCGACGACAAGGGCGAGGGCCAGCCCATCCCCGTCGTCATCAACCGTCGATTGCTCGAGCTCTACAACAAGGTTTTCGCGCCGCAGCGTGGCCTGCCGCAGCTGACCGACTCGATGCTGATCGGCTTCCAGATCCCCCTCGAGCTGGGTCGCAGCTACGTGTCGGGGAAGACGCTGCCCAACGCGCAGGAATCGGCCATGCAACTCGTCGGCTTCTCCGACCTGGCCACGCTGGCGGGCGCGTCGATGCCGCTCTCGGCCGTGCAGCGGATCAACCGCCGGTTCGGGGCCGACGCCGACACGTACTCGAGCGTGCTCTTGCGCGCGCATAGCTCCGAGGACGTGCCCGACGTGGCCGCCGGGGTGAAGAAGATGGGCCTCGAGATCGACGAGACCGAGCGCAACCGCGCGCTGCAGATCGGCGCCGCCGTCGAGCTGGTCACGTTGGCGCTGTCTCTTCTGGCGGCGCTCATCACCGGACTCGCGGCGGTGAACACCATGCAGGCCTTCTACGCCAGCGTGCGCGAGCGCACCCGCGAGATCGGCATCCTGCGCGCCGTGGGAGCGACGCGCGGCGACGTGGCGGCGGTGGTGCTGGCCGAGGCGGCGGCCACGGGGCTGGCGGGCGGCGTGGTCGGGGTGCTGCTCGCGCGGGTGGCCGCGGCGCTGCTCGATCGGGTGGCACGCAAAGGCCTGCCCGACTTTCCTTTCAAGCCCCCCAGCTTCTTCCATTTCGAAGCGACCCACGTCGTGTTGGGAATCGCCGTCGCGCTGGCGGCGGCATTGGTGGGCGCCTTCTTCCCGGCCCGGGCCGCCGCACGGTTGGACCCGGCCAAGGCATTGACGGAGAGCTGAGAGGGGCGCCACCCTTCGTGCTAATCTGCTCGTCCCAGAGTGGCGGAGCGCAACACAGCGTTTGGGAAATACATCCTGCTCGAGCGCATCAACGTGGGCGGCATGGCCGAGGTCTACAAGGCCAAGACCGTCGGGGTGGAAGGCTTCGAGAAGATCGTCGCCATCAAGCGCATCCTCCCCTCCGTTGCCGAGGACGAAGAGTTCATCGAGATGTTCGTCGACGAGGCGAAGATCACCTCGCAGCTCTCCCACGCCAACCTCGCCCAGACCTTCGACCTGGGGAAGATCGACGACACGTATTACATCGCCATGGAGTACGTCTCCGGCAAGGACCTGCGCGCCGTCTTCGAGCGCATGAAGCGCCGCGGCGAGCGCATGCCGCCGCCGCTCTGCGCTTACGCCATGGCGCGCGTCTGCGAGGGCCTCGACTACGCGCACCGCAAGCGCGACCCCAACGGCCGCGAGCTGAACATCGTTCATCGCGACGTCACGCCGCAGAACATCGTCCTCAGCTTCGAGGGCGAGGTGAAGCTGATCGACTTCGGCATCGCCAAGGCCGCCAACAAGATCACCAAGACGCAGGCCGGGATCCTCAAGGGCAAGTTCGGGTACATGAGCCCCGAGCAGGTGCGCGGCCTGCCGCTGGACCGGCGCAGCGACATCTTCGCCGCGGGGGTCGTGCTCTACGAGCTGTGCACGGGCGAGCGGCTCTTCGCCGGCAGCTCCGACTTTTCCGTGCTGGAGAAGGTGCAGCAGGCCAAGGTCACGCCGCCCTCGCAGGTCGAGCCCAGCATCCCGCCCAAGCTCGAGCGCGTCATGCTCAAAGCGCTGGCGCGCGAGCCCGAGGATCGCTACCAGCAGGCCGCCGACCTGGCCGGCGACCTGACGCGCTTTCTGCTCGAGTTGCAGCCGCGCAACGCCACGCGCGACGACCTGACGGCGTTCATGAAGGCGACCTTCCCCGACGACCTCATCCGCGAGGCGGAGGACACCCCGTCACGCCGCCGCCCGCCGCCGCAACTCGAGGCGCAGCGCAAGTCGGCGCCGCCGGCAGCCGCGCTTCTTCCGGTCGAGCCGCGGGCGGAGATCATCGTGCGGTCGAAGATGGGTGGTCCTAAACGTCCACCTCCCGCGCCGCTCGACGTTCCCGACCGCGAGGAGCCGCCGGTGGAGAGCACCAAGTCGACGCTGACGCGTCGCGCTCGCTGGAAGCGGCGCATCCAGTACGGAATCATCCTGGTGGCGCTGGGCATCTCGGCCTGGGCGTGGCTCTCGATGCCGAAAGTGGGCTCGCGCACGCTCGAGCGCGCAGAGCAGAAGTCGCCCGCCATCAAGCTGGACGCGGTGGCGAGCGAAATCACCGTGCTCTCCTCGCCCCCCGGCGCGCAGGTGTGGCTCGACGGCGTGCGCAAGGGAGTGACGCCGGCCTTCCTGCCTTCGATCGATCCCGCGGCGCGCCACGCGATCACGGTGGAGAAGAAGTGCTACCGCCCGTGGCAAGTCTCCATCCCCGCGCGCGCCGGCCGGCGTGAGCTGGCGGCCACGCTGCAGCTTGCCCCTGGCGTGTGCGTCGGCCAAATCGAGATGAGCGGCATGGCCGAGCTGCCCGAGGAGGCCAAGGAGGGCGCGACGATCGGGTTCTTGAGCCTCGGCTCGCGGCCCTCGGCCAATGTGCTCGTCGACGGCGTCGACATCGGACACACCACGCCCCTGCCCGCCTGGCCGCTCAAGAGCGGCAGCCACCGCGTGCGCCTGGTGGCGTCAGGCCGCAGCAAGGACTTCTCGGTCGACATCCGCAGCGGCGAGACGCACATCGAGATCGTGGATCTGATGTCCGCAGCGCAGAAGCGCGGCGGGCGTTAAAAGAGGCGGCTCATGGCCCGACGTTCCCGATCGCTCGCGCAAGATCCGCTCGCCTCGTTCCCGCCGTGGGCGCGGATGCTGGCGGAGCGCTACTACACCAAGACCATCTCCACCTTCATCCTGCACGGCGCGGTGCGCGACCTGCAACCGGCCGACGATGGAAAAGGCGGCAAGCGCTTCGTGCCGCTGCGCAACTTCCTCTCCGACGAGCTGTTCGGGACCCGCGACCTGATCGTCTTCTACGACCGCTCGAGCGGCATCCGCCTCGCCACGCCGGAGATGCAGAAGGACTTCATGGCCGCGGTGGCGGGCTACGACACGCTCTTCGGCACCGAGTACGCCAAGGCGCTGCCCAAGGATCCCGCGCGCGCCTTCCCGCTCCTGGAATCGTACGCGCGCGTGCGCATCGCCGACGGCAAGAGCCTGGCGGTGATCATCGACTTCGCCGAGACGGTCGCGCCCGCCGGCGACCTGGGCTACATGCCGGGCGAGGATCGCTACTCGCTGGTGACGCTGGTCAAATGGGCGCAGGACCCGCAGTTCCTCACCGCGGACTTCTCCGTCTGCCTCATCGCCGAGAACCTCGCCGAGCTGAACCCGCGCATCGGCCGCAACCCCTACGCCGCCAACATCGAGCTGCCGCTGCCGAGCGAGAAGGAGCGCTACGAGTACGTCGAATGGAAGATCGCCTGCTCGGGCAAGAAGCGCAGCGAGATCTCCGAGGTCAACGCCGAAGCGCTGGCGCAGATGACCGCGGGCATGTCGCGCGTGGCGCTGGACCGCGTGCTGACCGAGGCCATCGCGGGGCCCAGGCTCACCGTCGAGAAGCTGAAGGAGAAGAAGAAGGAGATCATCCAGGCCGAGTGCCACGGGCTGCTCGAGTTCATCGAGCCGGCGCACTCCATCGACATGGTGGCAGGCCACGCCAAGGCGAAGCTTCTCCTCAAGCAGGCCGCCAACGCCATCACCACGGGAAAGCGCGACGTGGTGCCGATGGGGTTCCTCATCGCGGGTCCCATCGGGACAGGAAAGACGTTCCTCGCCACCTGCTTCGCGGGGGAGATCGGCATCCCCTGTGTGAAGTTCCTCAACTTCCGCTCGCAGTGGCAGGGCGTGACCGAAGGCAACCTGGAAAAGATTTTCAACCTGCTCAAGGCGATGTGGCCGGTGGCAGTCATCGTCGACGAGGCCGACGCCTTCCTCGGCAACCGCAACGCGCAGGGCGATTCGGGCACCAGCGCGCGCGTGTTCAGCCAGATCGCCTCGTTCATGGGCAACACCGAGTACCGGGGGAAGATCGTCTGGTTCCTCCTCACCAGCCGGCCTGATCTGTTGCCGGTAGATCTCAAAAGGCAGGGGCGCGCCGAGGAGCACCTGGCGCTCTTCTATCCCGAGTCGCGCGACGAGCGCATCGAGCTGATCAAGACGATGGCGCGCAAGGCGAAGGTCAACTTCGACGGAGACATCAATGCGCTGCTGCCGCCCGACATGCCTTCCATGTCGGGCGCGGACATCGAGTCGGCGCTGGTGCGCGCCAAGCTGCGCGCCGTGAACGACAAGCGCGAGAAGGTGACCGCGACAGATTTGAAGGAGACGTTCGCGGACTTCGTGCCGCCCAGCTATCCGCTCGAGGTGGAGTTGCAGACGCTGGTGGCGATCAGCGAGTGCACCTCGCGCGAGTTGCTCCCGGAATCGTTCCGCAAGAAGCCGCGTGAGGAGATCACGCGACGGATTCGCGAATTGAAGGTTCTACTCTCGGAGCAGTGATGAAAGAGGGCGATTCCTGGAAGTTCCGCTACCTGGTTGGTGAGGCCGACACGGCCGCCGCGCTCAGCCCCATCACGGGTGACGTCTTCCCGCCGGTCCTCGCGACGACGAAGTGCATCGCCTTGCTCGAGCTCGCGGCGGGTCGCCTGCTCAAGCCGCTGCTCAAGCCGGGCGAATTGTCGGTGGGCGTCGTGGTCGACGTGAAGCACACCGCGGCGACCCCGGTGGGCGCGTGGGTCGAGGCCGAGGCGCGCTACACCGGCAGAGACGGCAAGCTCTACGCTTTCGAGGTCATGGCCCGCGACGCGGGCGGCGAGGTGATGCGCGGGGCGCACAAGCGCGCGATCATCTCCGAAGAGCGGCTGCTCGACGGGGCGAAGAAACGCGGAGGCTAATCCGTTCTCGTTCTGGGTTTGCGTTTGGGTTTTCGTTTTCGGTTTTCGTTTGTCGAGAACGAGAACCCGAACGAAAACGAAAACCCTCTTCAGCTCTCGCGCACCGCAATCGTCTGGCCGACTTGCAGCGAGCGGGCGCGGCGGCCGTTGAGGCCGTTCAAGCGCTTGAGCTTGTCGACCGTGGTGCTGAACTTGGCGGCGATGGTCCAGAGCGAGTCGCCCGGCCTCACCGGACCGCCACCACCGTGCGTCCTTGCATGCGCTGCGCCCGGCCGCGGCGGTCCTCGAGTTGTGACCCCGCCAACAGGCCGCGCGAAGCGCCCGCCATGGGGATGACCAGCAGCTTGCCCGGCTTGATCTGCTTGTAGTTCTTCATGCCGTTGGTGCGCAGGATGGCCGCCTCGGTGACGCCGTAGGCGCGCGCGATCTTGCCGATGGGCTCGCCCTTCTCGACGCGATGCTCGGTGAAGCTGAGGCGGTCGTTCGGAGCCAGCTTTTCGTACGCCGCGAGGAACGATTCGCGCGAACCTTTGGGGAGCCGGATGGTCCACCCGCCGGGCGGCGTGCAGAACCGGCGCAACTCTGGGTTGAGATCGTGGAACTGCTCGAAGTCGATGCCCGCCGTCTTCGCCAGCACGTGCAGGTCGGTCGCGTCGGGCACGAACAGCTCGTCTACCTCCGGCGGCTGCTCGTAGTCGACGTGGAAACCGAATCGCTCGGGGTGCTTGGCGATGAGCGCCGCCGCGATGAGCTTGGGGACGTAGTGCTTGGTCTCGGCGCGCAGCGTGCGGCCCTTGCCCATCATGCGCCAGAAGTCGGTCGTCTTTTCCTTGCGGATGGCCCGGTCGACTTTTCCCTCGCCGGCGTTGTAGCCAGCCCAGGCGAGGTACCAGTCGCCGTGGAAGCGATGGCGCAGGTCCTTGAGGTACTTCGCCGCCGCCTCGGTGGCCTTGACCGGGTCGCGCCGCTCGTCGACCCAGAAGTCCGTCAGCAGGCCGTAGCGGCGCGAGGTGCCCACCACGAACTGCCACACGCCGGCCGCCTTGGCGAAAGAGTACGCGTAGGAGCTGAAGCCGCTCTCGATCATCGAGAGATAGACGAGATCGAGCGGCAGCCCGTGCTTCTCCAGCACCTGCCGCATCATGGGGATGTAGCGCGTCGAGCGGGCCAGCCAGCGCGCGAAGTGCGCCCGCGTGTCCGTCTGGAAGAAGCGGATGTACGCCACCACCGCGTCGTTCAACTCGACGGGGATGTCGTACTTGGCGCGCAATTCCTCCTCGGGGATGCCGAGCAGCTCGGGAAGCTTGACCGACGCTCCGCCGATGGGCGCCGGGTCGGCGAGCGGCGTGCCGTCGAGACCGCGGCCCAGCGCCGCGTCGAGATCGCGGGCCAGCGGGTCCCTCGGATCGAGGCCTACGTGGATGGCGTCTTGCGAGCCGGCGCCGGGGGCCTGCGGGAGCAGCCCGGCCTTCTCCTCCGCCTTGCGAACGGCCTCCAGCTCCGCGGCGCTCTTGTCCACCTCGGCCTGCGAGTCGGGGTCGTCGGCCGAGTCGTCCCTCGTCTGCTCGCCGGGATGGGGAGGGGCGGCGAGGGGTTGCGCCGGCTCGGTCTTGGGCGACGGCTCCTGCGCGCGCGCCAGGGGCGCCGCGAGGCAGAGTGCGCAAATGAAGATGAGCGTCGTCCGCAAACTTCCTCCTGCAACGCGACCGATCCTGAAACGTATCGGCCGCTTGCCTACCTGTCAAAACGCAGAGCTGTGGGACTGCATGCGACACGAGCGGATCGCGCTCGCTTTATAACTACCGAAGCGACCCGAGGAATTCCGTCACCGCGCGGCGGGTCGCCGCGGGCTTCTCCAACTGGGGGATGTGGCCGCAGCCCTGGATCATCTCGACCCGCGCCCCCTCGATGCGCGCGAAGTCCTCCACGCTGCGCAGCGGGAGCAGACGGTCTTCGGCGCCCCAGACGATGAGCACCGGCACGTGGATGTCGGTGAGCACCTCGAGACCGAACGAACGGTCGCTTCCCGCGCGCGCGTCGTCGAGGATGTGTTGCACGGTGGGCGTGCCCCAGTGGCGGGCGAAGTCGCGCGCCACCAGCCAGAACGGCCAGGGCGTCTTGTGGAAGAGCAGTGACGCCATGCGCGCGGCGCCGAGGCCCGGGTCGTCGAACGCACGCGGCAGCCCGTTGACCGCCTCGTCCGAGAGCTCGGCCCCGGCCGGGTTCAGGCCGACCACCGCCGCGCACAGCCCGGGCTGCTCGTGCGCCGCAAAGAGCGCCAGCGCGCCACCCAGCGAGTTCCCCACCAGAGCGACCTTGCCGCCGCTCTCGCGCACCATCTCCTCGGCGGCCGCGATGACCACCGCGCCGTAGCCTCGCGCCGAGAGCGGCCCGTCGGCGGGCGCCGGCGAGCGGCCGTGGCTGGGGAGGTCGAGAAGCACCACCCGAGACGACCGCGCCAACAGGCCCGGCACCAACGGGGCCATCGAGCTGGCCGACCCGCCCAGCCCGTGGAGCAGCAAGACTTGCGGTCCCTTCCCGGCGCCGGCGAAGGCGTAGCGGTGCACGCGATGGCCGCCGACCGGCGCGGTCCAGCTCTCCGCGCCTTGCGCGAGCATGGCCCCGTGCGCGAGCCGCATCATCAGATCGAGCGACAGGTCGGGGACGCCTTTCAAGGCGAGCTGTCCACCCTGCGAGAGCATGCGCCGCGCCGCGAGGCTCAGCTTCTTTCGCTGCACGGCCAGCGTGAGCCAGAGGCGACTCGGGTGCGGCGTCTCGGCGGCCTGCTCTACGTTGTCTGCGATTTGCTCGGCCACGTTGGGATCCTCACTCATGCAGGGGGCTGCCGTCGCGGCGCGGATGTGGCTTTTCGCCCTTGGCCAGCGGCTCACCGTGTCCCGGGCCGACGACGTACGGCCTGTACTTCGCATCGTCAAAGCGGGGCGAGTTGGCCGCCTCGTGGCAGCGCATGCACGTCGCCGCGGTCACCTTCCCCACGATGTGCTCGGGCGGATCGTTCACGTGTTCGCTCCCCGCGCCATGGCATGCCTCGCACTGGACGTCGCGCCGGCCCAGCCCGTGACCGTCGAACCCCGCTCCGCCCCTGTCCGGGAGATCGATGCGGCAAACGCCGCCTGGTTGCTGCCAACCCGTCACGTGGCAACGGATGCAGTCGAGGCTGAACTGCTTGTTCACCTTGACCAACGTCTGGTAGGCGCTGGCGTGTCGCGTCTGTTTCCAGAAGACCGTCGCGTCCTTATGGCACTCGACACAGCCGTTGACGCCCACGAAGCTGGGCTCGCCGCGCGCCGCCGCCGGGCAGGTGGCGGGCTGCGTCTTCGCTTCGGCGAGGTTCAGCTCGGTCACCTTGGCGTCATACTCCGCGACGAGTTTTAGCGCTTCGGGATCCTCGCCGACCTGCTGCGTGAGCGGGAGGAAGGTAGCAACGGCGCTGGCGGCGCCCGCCGGCAGCTCGGCCGCCGGCGCGGCGGCGATGGCCTTCTTGCGGTCCTCCAGCTCGCGGATCTTCGCGGCGAGCTGCTCGCGCCGCTCGGGATAGAGCTGGAGCTGCGTCTTGAAACGCTCGATGCGCGCCTCGACGGCGTTGATCTCTTCGGTCTTGTCCTCGGGGCTGGGCGCGAGCACGACCGGCCCCTGCCCGAGGCGCACGTCGACGCGGAGGAGGCTCTGGCCGTGGCCTTCCACGGCCAGCAGCGGCGGGAGGCCCGGCACCTTGCGGTTGGGGTCGACGGCCGGATCGTCGCGCCGGCCCAGCACCATTAGATCCACGCCGGCGGCCTTGGCGGCGGGAAGCAGCGCCTGGGCGGCGGTGAGGCTGTTCTCGCCGCGCGGGTGGACCAGCAGCACGACGAGGCGCGCACCGCGCCCGCGCAAATCTTTCGCGCGCGCGGCCATGGTCGCGGCCGGATTCTGCTCGAACCCCGCCGCGAAGATCCCCACGCCATTGACGAGCGCGGTCGCCCTCGCCCCGAGGACGGGCGCGAGGCCCGCGTCCAGCAGCGGCACCTGCCCCGCCGTTTCGGCGGCGAACTGCGCTCCGAGGGCCAGATCGCGCTGCCCGACGGCCCGTGCCACCGCGCCCAGCAGCTCGTCGCCCCGCGCCAGCGTGCGCGCCTTGAGCCGGCGCTGCGTCAGGAGTTGCTCGGCAGGACGCTGCGGCGTCTCGAAGAGCAGGTCGCCGGCGTCGATGAAGAGCAGTTCGGGCGCCTCCTGGCGCAGCTTGTTCACGAGGGACACCGCGCGGGGAAGGCCGCCGCGCTGGTCGGGCGAGCAACCGCAGGGCACGAGTTGACCCGCCACGCTGGCCGAGAAGACGAGGGTGACGCGGCCTGGGTCGGGGTCGGGTGATGGGGCAACGGGTCTCGGCGCCGGACGGCAGGCCGCCGCAAGGCACAGAAGAGCGCCCCCGATGCGAACGTGCATCAGGGGAAGTTACACCGATCCCGTGTTAGAAGCCGGGCATGTCTGTCGGGGCCCTCAATCAGGACGCGCCTTTCGCGGCGCGCGCGCAGGGCCCCGGCGCGCCCCTCGGTCGAGGTCGGGCCGTCCAGCCGGTGAAGCTGGGGAATCTCTTGTTGCCCAACCGCTATTTTCTCGCGCCGCTGGCCGGCGTGTCCGACTGGCCGTTCCGGCTCCTCTGCCGCGAGATGGGCGCGTCGATCGCGCATACCGAGATGATCTCCAGCCACGGCCTCGTCCACGGCGGGGACCAGACGCTCAGCTACCTGGAGCGGCCCGTCGACGAGCGGCCCTTTGCCATCCAGGTCTTCGGCCACGACCCCGAGGTGCTGGCGCAGGGCGCGCGCGTGGCCGTCGAGGAGTACGGGCCCGTCGACGCGGTCGACATCAACATGGGCTGCCCGGTGAAGAAAGTCTGCGGCCACGGGGCGGGCGCGGCCCTGCTGCGCGACCCGGCGCTGGTGGAGCGGACGGTGCGCAAGGTGGTGGAGGCGGTCGCGCCGCTGCCCGTCACCGTCAAGCTGCGCGCCGGCTGGGACGAGGAGCACCGCAATGCGCCGGAGATCGCCCGCGCCTGCGAGCAGGGCGGGGCGGCCGCGGTCGGTCTGCATCCGCGGACGCGGGCGCAGATGTATCGAGGGCGCGCGGACTGGGACTTGATCCGGCGGACGAAGGAAGCGGTGGGAATCGCGGTGTGGGGCTCGGGCGATCTCTTCACCGCCGAGGCCGCCCTGCGCATGCTGCGCGAGACGGGCGCGGACGCGGCGCGCATCGCACGCGGCGCGTGCGGCTACCCGTGGATTTTCAGGGAGCTCCTGGCGCTGGAGCGGGGCGAGACGCCGCCCGAGGTGACGCTGCACGAATGGCGCGAGACCATCCTGCGGCACGTGCGCATGGCCGTCGAGGACAAGCAGGGCAAGTACCGGCTGCGGCGCTGCGCCGGAGCGCCGCAACCGCGCGCGTATCGGGAGAACGGCGGCCACCTCCACCACCAATTGGACGGAGGCGAGGCCGAGTTGGCCGCCGTGCGCGAGCTGCGCAAGCACCTGCTCTGGTACACGCGCGGCCGCCGCGGCGGGCTGGCGTTCCGGCGCATCGCCCCCGAGCTGCACACGGTCAGCGACGTGAAGCGCGCGCTCGACCGCTTCTTCCCCGAGGACGGCAGCGTCCCGGCCGAGGTGCGCGACGAGCCGCTGGGTGCGCGCGAGCTGACCGCCGACGACGGTTGACACATGGGAAGCTTCTGACAGCCCGGCTGTTTTGGTGTTAGCCTCCGCGCCTTCCGTCTCTGGAGGAAAGGCACCAGTGTCCGCACAGCCAGCGACCGACATCCGGCTCCTCAACGACCGAATCCAGCAGGAATCCGCCTTCATCGACGCGCTCTTCGCGCAGGCCGGGCAGGTGATCGTCGGCCAGAAGCAGATGATCGAGCGGCTGCTCATCGGTCTCATCACCGGCGGGCACGTCTTGCTCGAAGGCGTGCCGGGCCTGGCCAAGACGCTGACCGTCAAGACGCTCGCGGACTGCCTGCAGCTTTCCTTCAAGCGCGTCCAGTTCACGCCGGATCTCCTGCCGGCCGACCTGGTGGGCACGCAGATCTACCAGCCGCAGACGCAGAGCTTTACCGTCAAGAAGGGGCCGCTCTTCGCCAACCTCATCCTCGCCGACGAGATCAACCGCGCCCCCGCCAAGGTGCAGAGCGCGCTGCTCGAGTCGATGCAGGAGCACCAGGTCACCATCGGCGACCAGACGTTCCCGCTGCCGGCGCCTTTCCTGGTGATGGCCACCGAGAACCCCATCGAGCAGGAGGGCACGTACCCGCTGCCCGAGGCGCAGGTCGATCGCTTCATGCTCAAGGTGAAGGTGACCTATCCGTCGCGGCAGGAGGAGCTGCTCATCATGGACCGCGTGGCGGGGCAGACCTTGCCCAAGCCCAATGCGGTGGTGACGCCGGAACAATTGCTCAAGGCGCAGAGGGTCGTCAGCGACGTCTATATCGATCCAAAGGTGAAGGAATACATCGTCAATATCGTGTTCGCGACGCGCGACGCGCCGGCGAGCGGTTTGAAGGACCTGGCCGGATATATCGACTATGGCGCATCGCCCCGCGCCTCCATCTATTTGAATCTCGCCGCGCGCGCGCACGCGTTCCTGCGCCACCGCGGCTTCGTCACGCCCGAGGATGTCAAGGCCGTGGCCTACGACGTCTTGAGACACCGCGTCGCGCTCACGTACGAAGCGGAGGCCGAGAACCTCACCTCCGAGAAGATCATCCAGCGAATATTGGAAAAAATCGAAGTCCCTTAGGAATGGCCGCCCCCGCAGACCTCATCCGCAAGATTCGCCGCATCGAGATCACGACGCGGCGGGCAGTGCAGGACACGCTCGCCGGCGGATATCACTCGGTCTTCAAAGGGCGCGGCATGGCCTTCTCCGAAGTCCGCCCCTATCAAGCGGGCGACGAGATCCGCTCCATCGACTGGAACGTCACGGCGCGAATGGGCGAGCCCTTCGTCAAGGTATTCACCGAAGAGCGCGAATTGACCGCGCTGGTGGCGGTCGATCGCTCCGCCTCGCAGGAGGCGGGCTTCTCCTCGCAGGCCAAGGCGGAAGTATGCGCCGAGATAGCGGCGCTGTTGATCTTCTCCGCCCTCGAGAACGGCGACCGCGCCGGGCTGCTCCTCTTCACCGACCGCATCGAGCGCTACGTCCCGCCCCGCCGGGGCAAGAAGCACGGCCTGCGCTTGATCACCGAGGCGCTCGCGTTCCGCCCCGCCGGCCGCGGCACCGACCTGGCCGGCGCGCTCGAACACCTCGGCACGGCGCAGCGGCGCAAGGCGGTGGTGTTCGTGGTGAGCGACTTTCTCGCCGACGGCTACGAGCAGGCGCTGGCCGTCCTGGCGCGCCGGCACGACGTGGTGCCGGTGATCGTCACCGATCCCGTCGAGGAGCGGCTCCCCGAGCTAGAGGGGCTGTGGCCCATCGCCGACGCCGAGACGGGCGAGACGGCGCTGCTCGATCTCTCCGACACGCGCACGCGCAAGGCTTACGAAGCGTACGCGCGCGAGTCCGCCGAGCGCCGGGAGAAGATTTTCCTCAGGCTCTCCCTCGACGCCGTGCGGGTGCGGCCCGGCGACGACTACGTCGCCCCGCTGGCGGCGCTCTTCCGCGCGCGCTCGCGGAGGCGCTCGGCATGATCGCGCTCCTGCTCGCTGCGGCGGCGGCGCTGCCGGAAGCGACGCCCCTCGCGCTCGACGTCAAGGTCGCTCCCGAGGAGATCACGCTGGGGGAGTACGTCCTCGTCGAGATCTCCGTCGAGCACGACGCGCGCGAGGTCTATTCCTTGCCGGCGCTCGATCCCGCGCCGCTGGCCGTACCGGCGGGCACGCCGCCGCCACGCGTGCGCCGCGAGGAAGCGTCGGGCCACGCGCGAACGGTCATTTCGCTCGTCCTCGCCGACTACCTGACGCTCGAGCCGCGCCTGCCGGATCTGGTGCTGCACGTCACCGGGCCCGACGGAGAAAGATCCGTCACGGTCCGCGGCCGGCCGCTCAAGTTCCGCAGCCTCGTCGAGGAGGAGGCGCAGGGAGCGCCGGACCGCGCCCATCACGGGCCCAAGCCGCCCATGCCCGTCATGGTGCGCAGCTTCCTCTGGCTCTGGCTCCTGCTCGGGCTGGCCGCGGCGGTGGCGGCGTTCATCGTCGCGCGGCGGCTCCTGGCGCGCCGCCGTCACCTCGAGGAGAGTCCCGCGCCGGCCGTCGAGCCCGACGAGGAGGCGCTGGGCCATCTCGCCAGCCTGCGCCAGGACGCGCCCTGGAAGCGCGGCCAGGGCCGCGCGGCCATCTTCCGCCTCTCGGAGATCGTGCGGGGCTATCTCGGCTGGCGCCTCCACTTCGACGCGCTCGACATGACCACCGAGGAATTCCTCGACGTGCTCGGCCGCCGCCGGCTGATGGGCCTCGACCCGGCCGAGCTGACCGACGAGGTGCGCTGGGAGGACCTGGTCAAGTTCGCCAAGCTCGAGCCCACCGAGGAGGAATGCCTGCGCGGCATCGCGCGCGCCGAGTCGCTGGTGCGCCACACGCGGCCGCAGCGGGCGCTGGAGGCGGCGGCGTGAGCGTCGGGGCCATCACCTTCGCGCATCCCTGGGCGCTGCTCGGCCTGCTGGCCGCGGCGGGGGCAGCGGTCCTCTTGCAGAAACGGCGGAGCAAGCTGCCGCGGCTGGTGGTGCCCTCCTCGCTGGCGGCGCGCTCCATCGCGCCGTCGCGCTGGGCGCGGCTCTGGTGGCTGCCGGGGGCGCTGCTCATCGCGGCCATCCTCCTGACCAGCATCGGCCTCGCCGGGCCGCGGTTGCGCGCCTCCAGGCGGCAGGACCTGTCGGTGGAAGGGATCGACATCGTGGTCGCATTCGATCTATCGACCTCGATGCTGGCGGCCGATTTTCGTCCCAAGGACCGCATTACCGTTGCCAAGGAAGTGCTGAAGAACTTCATTGAATCGCGCCAGAACGACCGCATCGGCCTGGTGGTCTTCGCGGGCGAGGCCTACACCCAGTGCCCTTTGACGCTCGATTACAAGGTCTTGGAGGAGTTGCTGCTGCAAGTGCGCACGGGAGTCATCGTCGACGGAACGGCGATCGGAAACGCATTGGCCACCGCCGTCAATCGGCTGCGCGAATCCGACGCGAAGAGCCGCGTGGTCATCCTCATCACCGACGGCGACAACAATGCCGGCAACATCTCTCCCTTGCAGGCCGCTCAAATCGCCAAAGAGCTGGGCATCAAGGTCTACACAATCCTGATCGGAAAGGGCGGCCGCGTCCCCTACCCCACCGGCACCGATCTCTTCGGCCGCACCACCTATGAGCCGGTGGAAATCGACGTCAATCCGGAACTCCTGCAGCAGATCGCCAAGGTGACGGGCGGCGCCTACTACCCCGCCACCGACAAGGAATCGCTGGAGAGCGGCCTGCACGCCGTCCTCGACTCGCTGGAGAAGAGCAAGATCTACGAGGCGGGCGGCACCACCCCCTACGACGAGTGGTACGCGCGCTGCTTCCTTCCCGCCGCGCTCCTCGGGCTGCTCGGCCTCTCGCTGCGCTCGTCGCGGCTGCAGGGGGCGCCGTGAGCGGCATCCAGACCACCATCCTCGGGCAACACTTGCGCATCGTCGCGCCGCTCTGGCTCTGGCTCGCGCCGCTGGGGCTCTTGCTCGGCGCGCTGGCCGCCCTGCGCGCGCTCTGGCGCCAGGAGCGGGTGGCGAAGCTGGTGCCGCCGGCCCGCTTCCCGCAAGTGCTGGACCACGCCGGCACGACGCAGGGCACGCTGCGCGGCGCGCTCTTCGGCGCCGGGCTCTTCTTCCTCTTCCTCGCCGCGGCCGGCCCGCAGTGCGGCGAGCGCACCGAGCTGGTCAAGCGCACCGGCATCGACCTCGTCATCGCGCTCGACGCCTCGAACAGCATGCTGGCGCGCGACGTGAAGCCGTCGCGCCTCGATCGCGCCAAGCTGGAGGTGGGCGCCCTGCTCGACCGGCTCAAGGGCGACCGCGTGGGGCTGGTGGTCTTCGCGGGCGAAGCGTTCGTGCAGTGCCCGCTCACGTCCGACTACAGCGCGGCGCGGCTCTTCCTCCGCGCCGTCGATCCGGGCGCCATGCCGCAGCAGGGGACGGCCATCGCCAACGCGCTCCTGGAAGCGAAGCGCGTTCTCGACGGCGGCGGGCGCGGCTCGGCGGCCAAGGCGGTGCTGGTCATCACCGACGGAGAGGATCAGCAGGGCGACGCGCTCAAGGCCGCCGAGGCGCTGGGCGAGGCGGGCATCCGCATCTACGCCGTTCCGGTGGGGACCGAGGAAGGCGAGCCCATCCCCCTCACCGACAAGTTCGGCAACGTCACCGGCTACAAGAAGGACCGCGAGGGCCGCACCGTCCTCACCCGCACCGACGTGGCGGGCCTGCGCGAACTGTCTTCGCGCGGCAACGGGTTGGTGCTGCGCGGGTCGGGCTCTGACCTGGGCGTCCTCCAGGTGTTGGTCGAGTTGGACAAGCTGCAGAAGGGCGACCTCGAGTCGCGGCTCTCGGTGCAGTACGACGACAAGTACATGTGGTTGGCGTGGCCGGCCTTCATCCTGCTCTGCGCCGCCGCCGCGCTGGGCGAGGGTCCTCTCCGGCGCAGGAGGGCCGCGGCATGAGGGCGCTCCTGCTCGCGGCCCTGCTGGCGCTCCCGCCGTGGCTGCACCGCCTCTACCAAAAGGTGGACCCCGACGTGGCGCAGGGGAACGCGCTGGCCGCGCAGAACGATCCCGAGGGAGCGCTGCGCGAGTACGACAAGGCGCGCGAGCGGCTGGGCGACAACCCCGCGCTCCTGCTCAACCGCGCCGGCGCGCTGCTCAAGATGGACGCGGCCAAGGCGCCCGAGGCGGCCAGCGAAGCGGCCCGGGCGCTGCAGCGCGCCGACGCCGCCTTGAAGCCGCAGGCGGCCTACGATCTGGCGCTGGCCACCGAGGCGATGGGCAAGCCCGACGAGGCGATGATCGGCTACCGGATGGCGCTCGGCTTCGATCCCGAGGACCGCGACTCGAAGGTCAACCTCGAGCTCTTGCTGAAAACGCAGGAGGAGCGCAAGCAGAAGCAGCAGATGGGTGAGCAGAAGCCCAACAAGCAGCAGCAGGAAGGCAAGGAGGACAAGCAGAAGAAGCAGGGAGATCAGCAGCAGCAGAAAGACGAGAAGAAGCAGGAACAGGCCGAGCAGCAGCAGGGGCAGAAGGAGCAGGAGAAGCTGCAGGAGAAGAAGAAGGCGCAGGCCGCCGAGGAGAAGCCCGTCGACCGGAGCGAGGCGGAGCGGCTGCTCGACGCGCTGCGAGCCGGGGAGAAGAACCTGCAAGTGTGGCGGTTCGCCAAGGACAAGCGGAAGGAGGCGCGGCGCAGTGAGCCCGAGAAGGACTGGTAGCGCCCTCGCGCTCATGCTCGCCGCCGCCGCCGCGGGCGAGGTGGAGCTCTCCACCGCCGCCGACCGCGACGAGGTTTCCCTCGACGGCACCGTCACGGTGCAGGTCACGGCGACCTACACGTCCAAGGGCGAGCCGGGCGACCTCGAGCTGCCGCTCTTCCGGGACTTCGACGTGGTGAGCCGCTCCCAGTCGGAGCAGGTGAGCTTCTCCTTCGTCAACGGAGCGCCGGCCTTCAAGCGCACCGTCGTCACCACGCTGACCGTCACGCCCAAGCGCGCGGGCGACGCGATCATCGAGCCGGTGCGGCTCGTCTACCAGGGCCGCGCCTACGCCTCGAAGCCCATCCGCATCCACGTGCTTCCCGCAGGGCAGGAGCCGCCGCCGCGGGCCGGGCGCGCGCCGTCGCGGCGCGGGCTCGACCCGGCCGACGAGCCGCACCCGCCCGACGAGCCGCTCGACCCCTTTGCCGACGTGCACCCCGGCAGCCGCGATCTCCTGTTGCGCGCCACCATCGACAACGACCGTCCCTTCGTCGGACAACAGATTTCGTACTCGCTGTATCTGCTGGCGCGCATCAACGTGAGCGGCATCGACAAGCTCCAGCTGCCGCGGCTCGACGGGTTCTGGACGGAGGAGATCGAAGCGCCGCAGCAGCTCGTCGGCGAAGGGCGCATCCTCGACGGCGTTCCCTATCGATCGTTCCTCTTGCGCAAGCGCGCGCTCTTCGCGCTCCACCCCGGAAGGACGGTCATCGAGCCGGCCGAGGTGGAGGTGTTGACCGGTTTTGGCATGCTCTTCTCGCGGGGGAGCGCCCGACGGCAGTCGCAGGCCGTCTCACTGGAAGTGCAGCCGCTGCCGCCGGGAAAGCCTCTGGGGTTCGATCCGGGCAACGTGGGCCAGTGGACGCTGACCTCGACGGCCGACCCGGCCATCGTCTCGGTGGGCCAGCCGGTGACCTTCCGGCTCGTCGCCACCGGGCGCGGCAACGTGCGCGACCTGCGCTTGCCCAGGCTGCCGGCCATCCCCGGGCTGCGCGCGTACGACGCGACCACCACCGACAAGGAGATCATCGAGAAGGGACTGGTCAGCGGGACGCGCACCGTCGAGCAGCTCCTCGTGCCGGAGCGGACGGGCCTCATGGAGGTCCCCGCGCTGGCGATGGACGTCTTCGACCCGGTGCAGAAGGCGTATCGCGCGCTGCACACCGACTCCATCCGCGTGCAGGTCACTCCCGCCGCCGCCGGCCGCGCCTCCGCCGAGCCGCTGGCGCAGAACCTGCTCGCGGCGGGCGGCGTGCGGCCCATCCGGCTCCGCTTCGGCCAGGCATCGCGCAGCCCGCCGCCGTGGACGCGGCCCTGGTTCTGGCCGCTGCTCGCGCTGCCTCCCTTCGGGTTGGCGCTGCTTCTGGCGGGCGACCGGGCGCGGCGCATGCTGGCCATCGATCCGCAGCAGAGGCGCATCAAGCTGGCGCGCAGCCAGGCGCGCAAGCGGCTGCGCGGGGCGCAGGCGCTGCTCGCCAAGGGAGAGGCGGCGGCCTTCTACGCCGAGGTGGGGCGCGCCATCACCGGGTACCTCGCCGACAAGCAGGGCATCGTCGCGGCGGGACTCACGCGCGAGGAGCTGTCGCGCGCGCTCGCCGCGCGCGGCCACGCCGAGGAGACGGTCCGGCGCGTCGTGCGCGCGCTCGACGATTGCGATCGCGCCCGCTTCGCGCCCAGCGCGGGTGAGCAGCCCGTGCGGCTGACGATGCTCACGCGCGCCGACCAGATCCTCACCGATCTGGATCGCAAAGGAGCGCCGTGATGCTCCTCGCCGCGCTGCTGGTCGCCCAGGCCGGGTCGCAGCTCTTCGCCGACGCGAACGCCGCGTATCTGTCGGGCGATCTGCCGCGCGCCATCGTTTCGTACGAGGCGCTGGTCGCCGAGGGAATCACCTCGCCCGAGCTGGAGACGAACCTGGGCGCGGCTTATTTGCGGCAGGGGAGGCGCGGGCCGGCGGCGCTGCACTTCGAGCGTGCGCTCTTCCTCGATTCGAGCGACGACGATGCGCGCGCCGATCTGGTGGAAGTGCGCCGCGGGAACGTCGACCGGCTGGAGGGGGAGAGCGAAGAAGGCGGCACCGAGACGCTGGCGCGCGTGCTCGCGCCGCTCCCCGGCGCGACGGCGGCAGTCCTCTTCGTTGCGCTCTGGCTGGCGGCGTGGGTCCTGCTCGGCGCGCGCATCTTCTGGCCCGAAAAGCCGAACGTGGGACTCGCTGCCGGCGCGTGCTTCCTCTTGGCGGCCTTCGCGGCCGCGACCACTTACGCGTCGGCGGTGGGACGCAGGCTGGCGCTGCAGCGCGCGGTCGTGGTTGCGCAGGCCGTCCCGGCGCGCGAGGGCCCCGGCGAGAAGAGCGCGAGCCACTTCGAGGTGCACGAGGGAACCACCGTGCGCGTCGAGGACGAGGAAGGTCAGTTCCGCCGGGTGAAACTCGCCAACGGCTTGACGGGCTGGGTTCCCTCGGCTGCGGTCGAGCTGGTGGTGCCGCCAGGATGGGCCGGCCGCCCCGTCATGCGCGCCCAGCAGCCCTGAAACTTGTAGCAGATGACGTTGATCCCACTCCCTGACATCGCAATAAAACGGCCATGATCCTTCTCATCCTGCTCGCCATCACACCGGCCGCCCGCGCCCGCGAGGTGGCCACGAAGCTCAGGTTCGCCCACGACGCCATGCTGGAGCTGCGGCGCGAGGCGGGCGCCATCGAAGACCCGGCGCTCCGCGCGGCAGTCGAGGCGCAGATCCTCGCCCCGTGGCTGCCAGCCGAGGCGTGGGCCTACGCGCATCCACAGCCCGGCGTCGAGCTGCCGCCGCCGCGCAAGGGGGACTTCGCCGCCGCGCCCGGCGGAGCGTGCGAAGACGGGCACCATGGGTATCCCGGCGGTCTCGCCGTGCACTCGCTCGCGAGCCTGCTCCACGCGCGCGCCCTCGCGCAAGTGTACCGGCACGTCTACTCCGTCGAGCCGCAACGCGACTGGCTCGTCGCCGCGGCCATCTGGCACGACTCGCTCAAGGCCGCCACGCTCCCCTGGCGCGAGGACGGCTCGTGCGGCCCCGAAGGACAGATCGCCGGCACGCCCGCGCACCACGTGCTGGGGCTGGCCGCGGCGATCCTCCGTCACCTCCCCAAAGAGCTGGTCTTCGTCATCGCCAGCGCGCATGGCGTCGAGCGCGCGTGCGAGTGGATGCAGGCCGCCTCCGTCATCGCCACCGGCGAAAAGACCACCTGCCCCGCGCAAACGCCCATCGAGGCGTACATCGCCAACTTCGCCGACGCCGACTACCCGCTCACCGGAGCAGCCTGGTCGCAGTACGTCGCCAAAGCGCCCAAAGGCTGGGCGCGCTACGAGGCGCTCATGCAGGACGGCAACGAGCTGCTCTTCTTCAGTCGCTCACCTTGACGCCCCGGCGCGGGCAGAGATCGCGCACGACGCAGCGCGAGCAGTGCGGCATGCGCGACTCGCAGGTGCGTCGGCCGTGCCAGATGAGGAGCTGGTGGGCGCGACCCCACTTCTCTTTGGGAAGCAGGCCGGTGAGCTCTTCTTCCACCTTGCGGGGATCCTCCTCGCGGGTGAGGCCGAGCCGCCGCGCCACGCGCCCGACGTGCGTGTCGACTGGCAGCGCCGGCGTGCCGAAGGCGTGATTGGCGACCACTCCGGCGGTCTTCCAGCCCACGCCGGGCAATTCGCATAGCTCCTCGCGCGTGCGCGGCAGCTTTCCGGCGTGGTCGCGCGCGATGCGGGTCATCGTTTCGTGCAGCGCCTTCGACTTGGCCCGCCAGAGCCCGACCCGCCGGATCTGTTCTCCCAGCTTCTCCGGCGTGCTGCGCGCGTAATGGGCGGCCGTGGGATGGCGCGCAAAGAGCGCGGGCGTGATGGTGTTCACCACCGCGTCGGTGCTCTGCGCGGAGAGCATCACCGAGGCGAGCAGCTGCAGCTCGTCCCGGTAGTGGAGCGCGATCTTCGCCTCGGGCATGGCCTTTTCCAGCTTTTGGACGATTCGCGCGAAGCGCCTGCTGCGCTCTTTTTTCCCTTCGCGGGTCATCGCCGAGCCGTTTATCATGCGGGCCGCCCATGGACCTCATCGACCTGCGAAGCGACACCGTCACCAAGCCCACCCCCGGCATGCGCAAAGCGATGGCCGCCGCCGAAGTGGGCGACGACGTCTACGGCGAAGATCCCACCGTCAACGCGCTCCAAGAGCGCATCGCCGCTCTTCTGGGGAAGGAAACAGCCGTCTGGGTCCCCACCGGCACGATGGCAAACCAGATCGCCATCGGCTCGCTCGCCGGCATGGGCGACGAGATCATCTGCGACCGCGGCTGCCACGTCGTCAATTACGAGGGCGGCGCCATCTCGGCGCTGTGGGGTGCGCAGAGCCTCGTGGTCGACGGCGCGCGCGGGATTTTCACGCCCGAAGCCGTCAAGGCCGTGCTGCGCGGGAGCCAGAGCGAGCACGACCCGCGCCAGAAGGCCGTCGCGGTGGAGAACACGCACAACCGGGGCGGCGGGTCGATCTGGCCGCTCGCGCAGCTCGAAGCCGTTGCCGACGTCGCGCACAACGCTGGGCTCGCGGTTCACCTCGACGGGGCGCGGCTCTGGAACGCGCACGTCGCCACGGGCGTCTCGTTGAGCAAGTGGTGCGAGAAGGCCGACACCGTCAGCGTCTGCCTGAGCAAGGGCCTTGGCGCGCCGGCGGGATCGCTCGTCGCCTCGACGCGCGAGCGCGTGAAAGCGGTCAGGCGCCTTCGCAAGCGCGTGGGAGGCGGGCTGCGGCAAGCCGGCGTGCTCGCGGCGGCCGGGATGTACGCGCTCGACAACAACATCCAGCGCCTCGCCGAGGATCACCAGAGCGCCAGGCGCCTGGCCGCCCAGCTGCCATTCTCCTGGCATCCCTGCGAGACCAACATCCTCCTCGCCGACGTGCCCAACGCCCCGGCCCTGGTCGAGGCGGCGCGTTCCGAAGGCGTGCTCATCAACGCGGTGAGCGCAACGCGCATCCGCGCGGTCACCCACCTCGATTTCCCCCTCTCCCAGGTGGAAGAGGCGGCCAGGCGCCTGAAGCGCGCCGCGGCGCGCCTCTGATACAATCGATCCCATGGAGACGCTGGACATCGGGCCGGCCCCCGCCGGCACGCCGAAGTTCGTCTCCGATCTCGACACGCTCATCCGCGCCCGCTACCCGCTCATCTATCTGGTGAGCTGGGAGGAGCAGCGGCTCGACGCCATCCTCCAGGACGTGGCCCAGAACCACGGCAAGGTGCTGCTCACCTGGTCGGTGACGCGCGGGCTGCGGCGCATGGGAGGGACGCGCACCGTGCCCCTCACGGATGGGTCGCACGATCCAGTCGAGGCGCTGGCGGCCATCGCCAGGCTGACAGAGCCGTCGCTGGTCGTCCTGAAGGATTTCCACCCCTATTTCGAGAACGCCGCCGCGGTGCGCGCCATGCGCGAGCTGGCGCAGGACCTCAAGGCGACGTACACGACGGTCATCCTTCTCTCGCCGGTCTTGACCATCCCCCTCGAGCTGGAGAAGGAGCTCTCCGTTCTGGACGTGCCGCTGCCGACGTTCCGCGATCTGTTCCAGCTGCTGAAGGAGATCGTCGCCGTGGTGCGCCTGGGGAACAAGGCGCGCATCGATCTCACCCGCGACCAGGCGGAGCAGCTCATCAAGGCGGCCCAGGGGCTCACGCTGAGCGAAGCCGAGAACGCCTTCGCCAAGGCCATCGCCAACGACGGCGTGCTCGACAAGGACGACATCCACCTCGTGCTCGAGGAAAAGCGGCAGGTCATCCGCAAGAGCGGGCTGCTCGAGTTCGTCAACGTCGAGGACGATCTGGGCACGGTGGGCGGCCTCGACGAGCTGAAAGGATGGCTCATGGGCCGCGCGGCCGCCTTTTCCGAGCCGGCGCGCAAGTTCGGGCTGCCCGCCCCCAAGGGCCTTTTGCTCCTCGGCGTTCAAGGCTGCGGGAAGAGCCTCACCGCGAAGGCCATCGCCACGCAGTGGGCGCTGCCGCTCTTGCGGCTCGATCTGGGGCGCATCTTCAGCTCGCTGATCGGCTCGTCAGAGGAGAACATGCGGCGCGCCATCCGCGTCGCCGAGAGCGTCGCGCCGGCGGTGCTCTGGATCGACGAGATCGAGAAGGGCCTCTCGGGGGCCGCCGGGTCGGCCGTGGCCGACTCGGGCGTGTCGGCGCGCGTCTTCGGCTCGCTCCTCACCTGGCTGCAGGAGAAGACCTCGCCGGTGTTCGTGGTGGCGACGGCCAACCGCGTCGACGCGCTGCCGCCGGAGCTGATGCGCAAGGGACGCTTCGACGAGATCTTCTTCATCGATCTGCCGGCGTCGAACGAGCGGCGGGAGATCTTCCGCATCCACCTCGAGCGCCGCAAGCGCGACCCCTTGCGCTTCCAGCTCGACGACCTGGCCGCCGCGACCGAAGGCTACAGCGGATCGGAGATCGAGCAGGGCATCATCGCCGGCCTCTACCACGCGTTTGCCGAGGGAGGCGAGCTGACCCAGTCGCACGTGCTGCGCGCCCTTCAAGAAACGTTCCCCCTCTCCTCCACCATGGGCGAAGACATCGCGCGCCTGCGCGACTGGTCGAAGAACCGCACGCGGCCCGCCTCCGGCCTGCGCAGCGCCGCGCCGACCCCGGTCGCGTCACGACTCGGGTGATCATGGCTGGCCGCCTGACACGCTTTCTCAACCTGGAGCGGGCGCGCAAGCCCGACGAGCGCGAGCCACACGTGGCGCTGACGAAGGAGCGCTTCGGCGCCGAGCCGCCCCGGGCGGCCGACTTCCAGGCCGAGCGCGCCGCGCAGCTCGAGAGCGGCATCGAGGTGGAAACGGGGTCGGCGGCCGAGCAGCCCTTCCTGCGCTGCCCGGTGTGCGAGGCCGACAACACCAGATATGCTCTTCGCTGCCTGAACTGTGGCCGCGCGCTCGACACCGGCGAGGTGCACGCCTGGAACGAGCTGTACTGGGCCCGACGCCGGACCGAGTTGGAACAGGAGCACAAGGTCGAAGCGAAGATCGAGCTGCAGCGCGCGACGGCGCGCAATGCGCAACGTGAGCTGGGCGAAGTGCTGGCCCAGCAGGTGGCCGAGCACGAGCAGGCGCGGCTCGGCTGGATGGGCGACTCGCGCATGTACGATTCCACGCCCTGGGGAATGCGCCTCCTCAATCTCATCTCCAGCCCCGGCACGCGCTTCGCGGTTGCGATGGGCCTGGTGCTCACGTTCTTCGGCGCGGGCGCCGTGGCCTGGCGTGCGCACGACGGCACGGTGCGCGGCGTGGCGGGGTTCATCGCCCTCGCGCTCGTCAGCCTTTTCTTGCCCAACTGGCGCGGCCGCCCCCGCCGCTGGTTTTGGTGGTGACGACCATGACTCGGGACCTGATGGCTGCCGCGATAGCAGTGTTTTTGCTCGCCTCCGCCGCACGCGGCGGCGATCCGGAGGCGCTCCGGACCGAGATGCGCGAAGCCGTCGCGCAGTACAACATGGGCTATTTCAAGGACGCGCTCACACGGTTCGAGTCGATCTATCGGCGTTCCGGAGACGCACGCGCGCTCTTCAACATCGCGCAGTGTCATCGGAAGCTTGGGGAGCCGCGCGAGGCGGCGCAGAATTACAGATCGTTCCTGCGGCTCAATCCGAACAGTCCAAATGCGCCGATGGCGAGGGAACTGCTGGCGCAAGCGGACGCGGCGCAGCAGAAGGAGCAGACTCGCACCACGCCGGCGGAGCGGGCGACGCCCAAGGGTTCCCCGCCGGGCGCGGCTTCCAAGCCGGCGGGCTCATCGCCCTCGCTCCCGGAGACAGCCGCCTCCGCGGGAGGGCGGCTCCAGGGCCACGCTTCGCTCGCGGGCATCGGTCCGGCGGCAACGCACAAGGTGGTCGTCAGCAATGACGGTACGACCCCCTGGACCCAATGCGATATCCGCCTTCCGACGAACAAGCACTTCGTGCTCGATGAGCTCGAGGCGGGCGACTCCGAGTCGATCATGCTGCTCAGGTTCAAGCAGGACGGCAGTGAGTTCGACAAGCCGGTGGACTCGATCACCGTCAAATGCGATCAGGGCGAAGCCCGCTTCACGTTCGGCAAATAAAAATAATTATTTTTTTGTCGCGCTGACTTGTTTTGGGCGCGGGGGCCGAAATAGGAGTCTCGTTTTGGTACCCCGCGGGCATCATTCCCTCTGAAGCCCGCCCGGCACGCCGCTCGCATTGCTCCGCGGCGTGCACTCGTCCCTCCACTGCGCAACCATCGTCGGCGCCGGCGCGCGGATCGTCGACGTGCAGGTCGATCTCTCGCTCGGGCTGCCCGGGTTCTACCTCGTCGGGCTGCCCGACCATTCGTGTATCGACGCCAGGGTGCGGGTGCTCACGGCCATCCGCAACAGCGGCTACCATCTCCCCCAGAAGAAGATCACCGTCAATCTCGCTCCGGGGGACCTGCGCAAGGAAGGCGCCGCCTTCGACCTCGCCATCGCGCTCGGCGTGCTGGGCGCCTCGGGACTGTTCCCGCCGGTCGAAGGGACAGTGCTGGTGGTGGGTGAGCTGGCCCTGTCCGGCGACTTGCTGCCGGTGCGCGGGCTCTTGCCCATCGCGCTCGAGGCGCGGCGGCTCGGGTTCGAAACGCTCATCGCGCCCGAGCAGAACGCGTCCGAAGGTGCGCTGGTGCAGGGCCTGCACGTCTTCGGCGCGCGCACTTTGGTCGAAGCGGTGGCGATCTATCTGGGAGAGGGCGTGGCCGCCAACCCGGCCGATCCCCTCGCTCCCGCGGTTCACGCCGTGGATCTCTCCGAGGTGCGGGGACAGGCCCATTGCAAGTGGGCGCTCACCGTCGCCGCCGCGGGCGGGCACAACGCGCTCCTCATCGGGCCGCCCGGCGCGGGCAAGACCATGCTGGCCCGCCGCCTGCCGACGCTCCTGCCGGCGCTGTCGTTCGAGGAGGCAGTCGAGACCACTTCCATATGGTCCATCGCCGGCAAGCTGAACCCCGGCCAAGGGCTGCTCAGCGAGCGCCCGTTTCGCGCGCCGCACCACACCGTATCGGTGGCGGGCCTGGTCGGCGGCGGCTCTCCACCGCGCCCGGGCGAGATTTCGCTGGCGCACAACGGCGTGCTCTTCCTCGACGAACTGCCGGAATACAGCCACGCCGCGCTGGAGGCGCTGCGCCAGCCGCTCGAGGACGGCGAGGTTTCTGTCGTGCGCGCCAAGGGCGCGGCTACGCTGCCGGCCCGATTCATGGTCCTCGCCGCCATGAATCCTTGTCCCTGCGGGCATGCCATGGATGCCGACCCGGAGCGCTGCCGCTGCACGCTCCCGGGAAAGGAGAGCTACCTGCGGCGCATCTCCGGCCCGATCCTCGACCGCTTCGACGTGCACATTGAAGCGCCCGCCGTGAGCACGCGGGAATTGTCCGGCGCCCCCGACGGCGAGACCTCCACCCAGGCGCGCGAGAAAGTGGAGAAGGCGCGCGCCATCCAGCGCAAGCGCGGCGTTCATTGCAACGCGCAGCTGCGCGGGCGGGCGCTGCGCGAAGCGTGCGGAGCCACCGACAGGGCGCGCGGCGTGCTCGCCGGAATCATCGAGGCCAGCCGGCTCTCTGCCCGCGCCTACGACCGCGTCCTCAAGCTCGCGCGCACCATCGCCGACCTGGCCGGCAGCGGCCGCGTCAACGAGGACGACGTCTTCGAGGCATCGCAACTGCGCTGTCTCGACCGGCCCCTCACCGGCCGCGATCCGCGCCCTCCGCTCCACATCGCGCGCGACACCGTGACGCACAAATCCCCGGGCACGGCGCCCGGCGAACTTCCCAGGGAGAGAGCATGAGCAAACTGTCCGACAAGCTGAAAGCCGTCGCCGCCGCCATCGGCGCCATCGAAAAACAATTCGGCAAGGGAGCCGTGATGCGCCTCGGCGAGGATCGGGAGCTGCAGCCCGTCGCGACCATCCCTACCGGCTCGCTGGGCCTCGACCTCGCGCTCGGCTGCGGCGGGTACCCGCGCGGGCGCGTCGTGGAAATCTACGGCCCCGAATCGAGCGGAAAGACCACGCTCACACTGCACGCCATCGCACAGGTGCAGGCGCAAGGCGGATGCGCGGCCTTCATCGACGCCGAGCACGCGCTCGACGTGGCGTACGCGCGCAAGCTGGGCGTCCGCACCGAGGAGCTGCTCATTTCGCAGCCCGATACTGGCGAGCAGGCCCTGGATCGCCCCTGATCATATTTGCGCACGCGCGCTCGGGCAGCTCGGCCACGCCCTTGACCTCGACGCGCCCGCCGTCGTGCAGGAAGACGCCGTACCCGGCGGCGCGCGGCACCAGCAGCTCGACCGCCTTGCGCCGCTGCTCGAAGCTGGCGGTCTCGGCGAGCACGTTCCACCGCATCCCTGCCGCGGCCTGGTCGTCGTCCTCCCCGATCAGCTTCATCACCCTGTCCTGCTCGACCTGCAGCACGTCGGCGACGCCATCCTGAAGCGCCCGCACGGCGTCTGACGCGACGGCCGCCTGGGCGAGGGTGTCCGCCGCCAGCTTGAGGGACGCCTCCAGCGTGGCGCGGTCGGTCTGGATCTCGGTG
>WNFG01000124.1_pt1 | contig 62843 bp, 53 predicted proteins | sample 5400431 | NCBI WGS metagenome assembly WNFG01 (sample SAMN13153346, study PRJNA577476) | soil metagenome | isolation source: 120 cm saprolite under Douglas fir tree site 2 hole 3 replicate 2 | place: USA:California | collected 2015-04-18
GACGGCGGGATGAAGTTCACCGACGTTACGTTGGAGGCCGGAGTGGCGGGCGCGGGCTATTCGATGGGCGTCGCGGCGGCAGATTACAACAACGATGGCTACACGGATTTGTTTGTCGCCGGCGTCTACCGGAACATTCTCTATCGCAACCTGGGCAACGGCAAGTTTGAGGACGTAACCGAAAAGGCTGGCATCAAGAGCGACAAGTGGTCGGTTGCGGCCGGTTGGTTCGACTATGACAACGATGGATGGCTGGATCTGTTCGTAGTCAATTACGCCCACTGGACACCCGACTTTGATCGCTTTTGCGGTGAGCGCGACCGCAACCTGCGCGTCTACTGCCACCCCAAGTATTTCGAGGGGTTATCAAACACCCTCTACCGCAACCGTCGCGATGGGACTTTCGAGGACGTCACTGTGAAGGCAGGCCTCGCCGAGCACATTGGCCGCGGCATGAGCGCCGCTTTTGCTGACTATGATAACGACGGCCTGATGGACGTTTTTGTTACGAACGACAATATGCCGAACTTCCTGTTCCACAATCGCGGCGACGGAAGGTTTGAAGAGGTGGGGCTTCAGGCCGGCGTGGCTCTTACTAACAATGGACTGCCGGTGGCCAGTATGGGGACGGACTTCCGCGATTATGACAACGACGGTTTACCTGACCTCAGTATCACTGCATTGGCAGGCGAAACGTTCCCCTTGTTCAGGAATACGGGCAAGGGTTTATTTCAAGACGCCACGCATCAAAGCCGGTTGGCGACCATGACCACAACGCGCAGTGGCTGGAGCAACGGCTTCTTTGATTTTAACAACGACGGCTGGAAAGATCTTTTTACCGCCAATTCGGACGTCAATGACCTAATTGACTTGTTTCAAGCCACGCACTACAAGCAGCCCAACAGTCTCTTTGCTAATCTTGGGAACGGCACGTTTGAGGATGTTTCCGCGGAATGCGGCCTCACCATCTCTCGCGCTCACCGCGGCAGCGCTTTTGCGGATTTTAATAACGACGGGAAGATCGATGTCGTCGTAAGCGCGCTTGGCGAGCCGGCAGAGCTTTGGCAGAATGTCAGCCCCGATGTCAACCACTGGCTCATCCTGAAGCTGATTGGCACCCGCAGTAATCGCGACGGCATCGGTGCTAAGGTCCGGCTAGGCCGTCAGTCCAACCACATGACCACAGCCGTGGGCTACGCTTCGTCCAGTTCACAGGGCGTCCACTTCGGAACCGGCAAGCTGGATAAGATCGATCAGGTAGAGATCCGCTGGCCAAGCGGCACGGTTCAAGTGTTGCGAAACGTTGCTACTAACCAGGTTCTCGAAGTGCACGAGCCCTCGAAGTGACTTGGATACTGCAGGGCTCTCAAGGTGGTGTGATCTCCGCCTCTCGTTTTGAGACCTCTCTCGCCGCCGCCGCGGATCCCTGAATCTTCTGATAATCCGCAAGGATCTGTTCCGCGAGCGCTGGCTGGCCGTTGGTCCGGTAGGCGCTCGCCAGCTGGTAATGCAGGCTGCCGTCTTCGTCGGTGGCCAAAGCCGCCTTAAGATGTGGAATCGCTTCGGCAGCCTTTCCAGCGGCCAGGTCTGCGCGAGCAAGGGACTTATGCGCGGCCAGCAGTTTCGGGTCGCGGTCCACGGCGCGCTTGAGTAGGGGGATTGCCTCTTCTGCCCGCTGCAGGTCGAGCAGAGTGTCGCCCACCAGATAACTCAACTCTGCCGACCCCGGCCGCCGCTTCAGGAGATCTTGGAACAAGGGCAGCGCCCTAGCATAGTCCCGGCTGAATTTAAGACTGATGGCAAGCTGTTTCTGAATCTGTGGATCGCCGGGAGAAAGCTTCCGGGCTTCCCTCCATTCGTCCGCGGCTTCGGCGTATCTTTTCTGGCCGCTGTAAATATGGGCTTTCAACTCGTGCTGTTCCCTGGAAGGCGCCAACCGGCCAAGGCGAGTGAAGGCTTGGAGGGCCAACTCGTTGTAGGCTCGCGAGCGCCAATAGTACGACTCGGGGGTATGCTCTCCTTGCGCGGAAACGACAATCCCACTGTATTGTCCCGCCCGGAACTCGCATTCGTGTGTTTGAGTACGACAATCCGGTTGGGGAAGCTGGCGCTCCTTCTCCTCCTCGACATTCGCCCAGTCCGGATGTCCGGTCTGGCGATAAATCTCCGCCACCGCCGCGTGCAAGCTCCGCATCGTTGGCATCTTCTCCAACGCCTGACGGTACAAATAAAAAGCGCTTGAGAACTGCTGCTCGCGGAGTCGAGCCTCTCCTGCCAGCGCCAGCCAGTACACAGACTCTGGAGCAGTCTTCTGCAGCTCATCGAATGCACGCACGGAGAGCGATTCGTAGCTGCGCCCCAGTCCGTACCAGGCCGGCGCACTTTTGGGATCAAGATCAGCGAGCTTCCGGTACTGATCGGTTGCCTCTGCGGGGCGGTCGAGCGATAGCAAAGCGCCAGCTAGCATCTCAAGCGCGTCGCGGTGATCCGGCTGCAGGTCTAGGACCATCTTGAGCGCCTCGACGGCGGCGGGCGCTTTGCCCAGTTGCAGACGAGCTGCACCAAGAAAAAGCCAGGCGGGCGTCAGTTTGGGATCAAGCTTTACTGCCGCCTCCAATTGCGGGACGGAGTTGCGCTCGTCCCCGGCCATGTGGAGCGCCATGCCGAGGTTCAACAGCAGCCCGGGGTTGTTGGGCACGGCTTGGTTCAATTCGCGGTAGAGAGGAACGGCCTCTAGAAACTTGCCATCCGCCATGAGCTCCCTGGCGCGTTGCGACTTCAAGGCTAAGTCGTCGGATTGCCCGAAGCTGCTCGATGGTGACAGGAACGAAATGAGACAGAACAGGAATGCCTGCGCAGCTTTCACCAGTGTCCCCATGCTCCAAATTCGAAGTAATTATATGCCGATGCCTTCCGGGGCGTCATCTCGCAAATCGTAGCGTAGTCGCGCTCTACCTCTGTTGTTTTCGCGAGTGCGCCTTCACCAGATTCCCTCGCACAAGATCCGACTGGTTCACTAGCAGGGACCAGCGCTAGCAGACAGAGACAAAAAACAAAGGCGCAGGCAGTTATGCCTGCGCCCGAAGAAAAAAACGGGGCACGTGCCATCGCGTGCCCCGTCTGCGAGTGAATTAAGCAGATCAGAACGCCACGCGGACTCCCAAGCGGAACTGCCGCTCGTCATCCTTGGCGCTAGTGATTACCAGGAAGTTCCCGCTGCTGCGGGAGCCCGTCGGATTCCGGAAGTGTGGGGTGTTGAAAAAATTGGCAGCATCGGCGCGGAGCTGCACGTTGAGCCGCTCGGTGAATTTGAACGTGCGGAATAGGCTGAAGTCCAGGTTCACGGAACCTGGTCCATATAGCGTGTTGCGGCCCACCGTCCCGTAAGGATTAGGTCCTAAACCGGGGCGAGTTACGGCTGCAAAAGCGGTAGGGTCATAGTACGGATGACCCGTACCGATTCCACCGAGCTTCTTGACGGGCCCGACTTGGTCAGGAGTCTGCCGCTGACCGATGGCGTTCAGCGAAGCGCCGGAGGCCGTCAAGGAAAAGGGCTGACCGTGGATCGCACTAAAGATCCCGCTGACTTGCCAGTCACTGAGGATCTTCGTAGCCGCGCCGCCCCCACTAGCCCAAGATTTTCCTTTACCGAAGGGCAGTTCGTAGATATACGCTAGTTGAAAGATGTGCGGCGTATCGAAACCCGCCGGGGCCCGGTTGCGGCGCAGGACGTTCGGGTCGTTCCAGGCCAAGCTAGCCCACCCGTCGTCATCTGTCCAGTCTATGGCTCTCGAGTACGTGTAAGCGCCCTTAACCATGAAACCCTTTGAGAACTGGCGGGTGATGGCAACCTGCAAGGAGTGATAGTTGGCGCTCAACCAACCTTGGAAGAGAAGCGTGTCCGAAGTACGGCCAAAAGACGGTACCACGCAGGTCGGTGGATTCGTTGTAAAATTTGCCGTCTTACAGTTCAACGGTTGCCCGAATTTGCCCGTGCCGGGCTGGGAGGCATTGATATTGAGATCAGCGAACTGATGAACGGTCTGAGTGCCAACGTATCCCACAGACATGAGGAAATTAGCAGGAAGCTTGCGCTCCACCACGAGATTCCAGGACTCAATATAACCTCGCTTTAGCTCGCCAGGGCCCACGGTGCGCTCCAAAGCTTGCGCAGGCAGCGGAATTGTCCCGCTGCTGATGTTGGGACAGCAAACGGACGGGATGCCGACTGGAATCGGTCCGCCGGGAAGCGGGGAAGCCAAAGGCGAAAACGATGAGAACGGAGCAAAGCTGTTTGCTCCGACAAAGTTCGAGCCCACGGTGAGTGGGTAGAAACCGCGAAGTGGCCTGGCCAGAGGCAGGGGATCGACTGATATGCCGAAGCCCGCGCGCACTACAGTATTGTTATTAATCTGGTAAGCCAATCCGACCCGAGGGGCGAATAGCTTCTTGCTAGTAGTGACCCCGAGGTTCCCAGGATTGCCCCCGATACCTCCGAGTAGAACGTTGTTCGTAGTGAAATCGTAGCGGTCAAACTGGAAAGCGCCGTTCCGCGTCATGAGCGGATAGTATTCGTAGCGGAGGCCGAGCGTGACAGTCAACTTGGGCGTGATGCGATAGCGGTCGCCGACAAACCACCCGAATTGCCATTCGCGGGCCGTGGCCTTGATAAATTGTTCGCTCCTCCCCACTCCGACATTGCCTCCGGCTCCACTGTTCAGCTCGCCAGCCAGGCCGAGTTCGAATTGCGCCAGAGCGTTGTACTGGTTGGGAGCGGCCCCTCCATTCAGCGCCGTCGCGCCACCGCCGAAGTCAAACTCTCCGCGCGGGCCGGCGCCCAGTTCCGGCTGCCAGTGGTTCAGGTGGTGATGGATGATGTCCGTCCCGGCGCTAACCTGGTGTTTGCCATGCGACCACCGGACGTTGTGAGAACTGGTGAAGCTCCAGTCGTTGCGGAAAGCGGGGTTCCATCCCTCAGAGTTGCCGAGATTGGCGTAGCCCGAAATCGCGAAGAAGGGAATGCCGCTGCTGCGCAGGTCCGAGCCGTTGTTGGTGCCGGGAATCCCCAGCACGTCCGACCCAATATTCGTGCCAAAGTCTGGAGTTTGGCCGTACTCGCTCATGCGTGTGAAGCCGACGTTGCCGTCGACCACAAGGTTGGGAGAAAGAGTCAAGGTGTGCCCAACGGTCACGAGTTGCACAAGAGAATGGAAATCACCAAGTCCTCCGTCACACGCACAGTCTCCAATGGCCTTGCCTAGGCTGGGCTCACCGTGAAACACCGACTTCATAGCGCTGTACTTGGCAAAGATGCTGTGCCTGGAGGTGCGGTTCCAGTCCACCTTGCCGTCAAAGTTGTTGCGGTTTAGTTTCTGTGTAGCCGACTTGAAATAGTTAGCAGTGTTGCCAGGCCCAGTCGGCAGCGGAATCAGGGCCAATATTTTCGCCGCGATGGGATCAATCGGGATGGCGGCCTGGTTGGCAAAGCGCGTGCGTCCGGTGCCGTCAGGGTTTCCTGTGTGCGGGTCATAAATGAACGTGCCTGTGCCGGTAAAGTCTCCGGCTCGAAGGGCCGCAGTCGGCACGGTCTGGAGACCTCCAGGAGCTTGGCGGTTATCGCGTTCATAGGTCCCGTCGTAGCTTCCGAAGAAGAACAACTTGTCCTTCTTAATGGGGCCACCGAAAGTGCCGCCAAAATCATTGAGCTTACTCTCCCCTTTGGTGGGGCCAGTCTCAAAGAATTGCCTTGCCCGCAGAGCCTGGTTCTGAAAGTACTCAAAACCAGTTCCATGGTACTGATTGGTGCCTGATTTGGTAATGACGGTGATGGCCGCGCCACCCGTCATCCCCTGCTCCGGATCGAAATTATTGGTGGAAATGTTGACTTCCTGAATGGTCTCCGCCGGCGGGATATAAACGGCATGGTGAGGCAGCCAGACGAACACGTCCGCGGCGCCGTCCACGCGGGTGTTATTATTGTTACGATTGGTGCCATTGATGTTCGTACTCAGGGCGCGTTCCGGGGTGTCGGCGATAGCGTTCTGAAATACTCCGGGAGTTGCGCCGGGCACAAGATTGATCAGCGTCTGGAAATTCCGGTACTGGTTGAGGGGCATATTCAGGATAGCTTTTTCGGTGAGCTCCGTGTGGACGTCGCTTTTTTCAGTCTGCAGGTTCACGACGGATGCCTCGACGGTGACCTGCTCGGACATGGCGCCCACCTGTAAATTCGCATCGCCGTTGGTGACGGTGTTGGTGGCAACCATCAGATTCGTCAAAGTAAGAGGTTTGAACCCGCTGGCTGCAACCTTGAGGTCGTAATCGCCAGGCGCTAGGTCGGTAATCCTGTAATGGCCGTCGCTGTCTGCGTCCGCTTCACGGGTTACACCTGTGGCGCGGTTGGTGGCAGTCACATGAGCCTTCGGCACTCCCGCGCCGCTCTGATCCATCACTGTGCCCACGACGGACCCGTATAAAACCTGAGCGTTCAGGACAGGCACAAACATGACGGTTTGAATGCTCACGGCGGCAAGGGTAACAAGTCCAAGCAGGAGCAACCAACTTAGTTTGCTCATCATTCCTCCTTTAGATAATCAAAGCACTGCACCGTGGTTACCCTCGACAGAACAACCATTAAAGAACACTCCAGCCGTTACGAACACTTCGCCATCACCTTGGGTGCGAAACCACCGGTTCCCCAGTTGATTTCGCTCTTGGTTTCCTCGACGGAAAAACAGCACTCTTGGCTAAAGTATGGCCGAATGGGCAATAGCTATATAGCTGTAGATGGTAGTTGTCAAGCGAAAACTTGTGATTTATAAAGGAACCTGCAAGGCGCACCATAGCACTTCGTGGAAAGGTGCTCGTATCAATAAGTAGAAGGCTGGGTCCTGCGCCGCAGGATGGGCGCCTCTGCATGTCCCCATGGCATCGGTGTGTTTTGGGAGGAAGGACTAGAGACTCACATTGTATTCATCTAGTTGAGCAGACTGTTCGCGGGATGTCCTGCGTACAATTACAGCCGAGCTACGCTGACCGGCAGATTCGGGAGAGAGGATGCCGCCGAAGAATCGAAACGGTTTGCCTGCCTACCAGAGGATCCAAAACGTCCTCCGCAAGTGCATTGAGTCTGGGGAGCTCCACCCGGGGGACGTAGTTGCCTCGGAAAGAGACTTGGCGAGGATTCACCAGGTTAGTCTGATGACCGCACGCCATGCGCTCACCTCGCTCGAGCGCGAAGGCATCGTCGAGCGCCGCCAGGGCGTCGGCACTTTCGTTGCGGCTCCAAAGATCCACTTCAATAAACTGATGAGCTATACGGAGCAGATGGCCAGTCGCAGCCTGACCGCAAGCTCCAAAGTGCTGTGCTCGAAAATCGTCACGAACGAAGACGAAGCCACGGCGCACCTCTCCTTGCCCCCGAGGAGCAGTGTCATCAAGCTCGAACGCCTGCGCCATGGCGCCGGCGAGCCGTTCGCCCTCGAAACGTGCTATCTCCGCGCCGCCGAATTCCCCGATCTTCTTTCGGCCCCGCTTGAGCGTGAATCACTCTTCGCTTTCCTCGAACGGAAGTATAAAGTGGAGATCGGCTACGCGGATGAGGAAATTGACGCCACGGCTGCCGATCACCGGATTGCCGATCTCCTCGCGATTCCTTATGGGGAGCCTCTGCTCCGCATTCGTCAGGTCATCCATTCTACCGCAGGCAAAGCGATCATGTACGTTCTGGGTTTCTACCGATCTGAACGGCACAGCCTGGTGGTCCGCCGATTCCGCTAGGATGTGTCCGCGGCGGATCGGGGCCTCGCGAAGCCGCGCGTGTTATTTTCAACGCTGCTGCGCTTCGTGCCGGTTGCGATGGCCAAGGCGACACAGGATGTTTCGAAAAAGTTCAGGCAGGGTGTCGCTCTTCGTTTTCTCTGCCGAGGCAGGTGGAACCTGCAGGTAACAACTTTGCGAGACCTGCCATCCGTACGCGTCGCCGGGCGATTTGTGGCTTTGTGGTTGACGATTTTTTTCCTCTGCAGGCCTCACGTTACCTTCTCCGCAGAGTCTCTCCCTCCGCTCCCGAAGCTGTACCTTCAGCAGTTCCTTCCTGCGGTTCGCGAGCAGGTTCAAGAAGCATACGATGCGGTTGTGGCGCATCCCCGCAACGCCGCCGCCAATGGAAAGCTGGGGATGGTTCTGCAGGCGTACAGCCAACTGGAAGGAGCCGAGACCGCCTACCGCCGCGCGCACCAGCTCGCGCCATCCCATTTCGATTGGATCTATTATCTGGGGCGGACCCAAGCGGACCAGGGGAACTGCGACGGTGCCATCAAATCACTGCGCAAGGCTTTGACCCTGAATCCTGGCTATCTCCCGGCCCGCCTGAAAGTAGCTGAGTGTCTTCGTAGTTCCGCACAATGGGAGGAAAGTGAAACCCTCTATAAGGCGATTCTGAAGGACCATGCCGACAGTGCCGAGGCGTACTACGGGCTCGGGAAGGTTCAAGCCGCACAGCACGAGGTGCGCGCGGCCATTGATTCGTATCGCGCCGCCTGCAAGTTGTTTCCGGAGTTTGGCGCAGCCTATTACGCCCTGGCACTTGCATATCGAACGATAGAAGAAGAAGAAAAAGCGCGTGAAGAATTTGAAAATTACGAGAAGAACAAGGACACGGCGCCACCAGCTCGAGACCCGCTAGTGGGAGAAATGCACGCGCTGAATCGCAGCGCTACAATTCAGATTCGCGCAGGGTTCGACCTGGAACGAGCTGGAAAATTGCAGGAAGCCGCCGAGGCGCATGAAAGGGCGCTGAAAATCGATCCAGCAATGGTGCAGGCCCATGTAAACCTAATCTCGATTTACGGCCGTCTGAATGAACTGGAGAAAGCAGAGCACCACTACCACAAGGCCGTTCAACTGGCTCCCGAAGAGGAGGGAGCGCACTACGATTACGGTGTACTTATGACCGGCGCGGGGCGCTACGAAGAAGCGGAGAAAGCCTTCCGGAAGGCGCTGGAGATCAACCCTTCCCACGCTGAGGCCCACAACAATCTCGGCGTTCTTCTGGAACAACGTGGCTTGTTAGCAGATGCCGAAGTGGAATTCCAAAAAGCGGTCGAGCAAGAACCGGGATACCGCCTCGCCCACTTCCATCTGGGGCGCCTCTTAGTGAATCGCCGAGACTTTTCCGCAGGTATCCAACATTTGCTGAAAACCATTGCGCCTGAGGATGACAGCACACCGGGATACCTCTATGCTCTGGGCGCGGCCTATGCCCGGGCGGACGACCGGGAAAAAGCCATCCAGTATTTGCTTGAGGGTCGCGCTAAAGCGCAAACACGCGGGCAGCACCAGCTTGTGGAGAGAATAGAAAGTGATCTAAAGACCCTCGGATCGCAGGCGAACTCTCATTGAAGCACGAAAATTCCAAGCGGAGAGGCCGTCGTTCGCTGGCAGCTGCTATAAGTCGGCGCGATTTTCTGTTTTTTGCTCCTGTCGCAACTGCCTGGGCATGCAGACTGAATGCCTTCGACAACTCCCCGCGATTCCCGGTATTTTCTGAAGTGGCTTCCGAGGTGGGACTAAATTTCCATCATTTTAACGGAGCTACCGGCGAATATTTCATGCCCGAGATCATGGGCGCGGGCGCAGCCCTGTTTGATTACGACAATGACGGCGCTCTGGACATCTACCTGGTGCAAGGGACGGTCCTTGACGCACGGAAGGGCGCCCCTCAACCGCTATCCCCTCCTCCCGCCGGCTGCAAGCCTGGCAACCGCCTTTTCCGCAACGAACTGATGAGGACGGGGCACTTGAAATTCACCGATGTCACCGAACAGGCAGGATTGACGAGCGCCGGATACGGCATGGGTGTTGCAACCGGTGACTACGATAACGATGGTTTCATGGATCTCTTCGTAACCAGTTTTGGGCACAACATTTTGTATCACAACAACGGGGATGGAACATTCACAGATGTGACGCGCCAGTTGGGGCTTGAAAATACAGCCTGGGCCACAAGCGCTTCTTGGGTCGACTATGACAACGATGGGAACCTTGACCTCTTCGTTGCCAATTATCTGGACTTCACGATCAAAGGCAACAAACGCTGCTTTGCTCCCACGGGCGAATTCGACTACTGCACTCCGAAGCTGTACCGGCCCGTGTCAGCGAGGCTGTTCCACAATCTGGGGAACGGCAAGTTTGTCGACGTTACAGAAGAATCGGGCATCGGAGCCTTTCCCGGCCCCGGTCTGGGTGTCGTCTGTGCTGATTTCAATGGCGACGGCTGGATGGACATCTATGTTGCCAACGACGGCGCCCCCAACTACCTTTGGCTTAACCAGAAAAATGGGGCCTTTAAGGAAGCAGGTTTGGCTTCCGGCGCTGCCTACAATGGCGAAGGTGCCCCTCAAGGGAGCATGGGCATCGCCCTTGGGGACATCAGCAATCGCGGCGTGGAAGACTTGCTGGTAACCAACCTTACAAAGGAAGGTTGCGTCCTTTATCGCCATGATGGCAAGGGAAATTTCTATGATGCCACGGCAGAATTCGGCCTGTGGCAGGCGACCTTCCCCTACACCGGATTTGGCACACAGTGGTTTGACTACGACAACGATGGATTCCTCGATGTCTTCATCGCCAATGGAGCGGTTACGCGCCAGGAATCTATGCGCGGCAGCAAATTCCCTTTCAATCAGATCAACCAGTTGTTCCACAACGAAGAGGGAAAAATGTTTCGCGAGACCACGCGCATGGCAGGGCCGGCGTTTGCGCTTTCAGAGGTAAGCCGCGGAGCGGCTTTCGGCGATCTCAACAACGACGGGAACATCGATATCCTGGTGACCAACAACAATGGGCCGGTACGCCTTTTGTTGAACGAGACCGGTAAGCACAATGGCAACCACTGGTTGCAAGTAAGCCTGGAACAATCCGGAAAGAATCCTTTTGGGATTGGCGCGCGCATCGAAGTCCAACAGCGAGGACGCAAACTTCTTCGCCGCGTGCATACAGATTCCAGTTACCTGAGCGCCAGCGATGTCCGTGTACATTTTGGCCTTGGAATAGATCCCAAGATCAAGCTTCTGGTGGTTTACTGGCCTGATGGGTCGAAGGAGTCGTGGGACAAGGTTCCTGCTGATACGATCATCACGCTCCGCAAAGGCACTGGACACCAAGGGTGACTTCCGACTTCCTCGGCGCCGTCCGAGTATAATGCGTTCGCCCACTTGAGTGACGATGACTTTGATCGCGCAGGCGGGCAAGGAGGGCGTCAATGTCTGCGGTTTCGAGAAGAGAGTTTTTGAAGAATGCGGCGACAAACGTCGCCGCGGCTGGCTTCCTCTCCGCGTGTGCACTGGAGCTTCGCGCCAATCCGCTTGGCATGCCAATTGGATGCCAGACGTGGCCTGTGAGGGAGATGATTGCCAAGGACTTTCCCGGCACAATCAAGCAGCTTGCCAAGGCCGGCTTTCAGACCATTGAGCTGTGCTCGCCCGTAGGTTATGCCGATTCCGGCTTCGCTGGCCTCGCCAAATACACGGGAACCGAGCTACGGAGAATTCTCGGCGATGCAGGCGTCACCTGCGTGAGTTCTCACTTCGGCATCAAGGAACTTAGGAAGAATCAGGAGGGCCGAATTGCTTGGGCGAAAGACGTCGGCCTGACGCAAATGATCGTGCCAAGCCTCGACGGACCAGGGAAACCGACTATGGAAGATGTGAAGCGAGCGGCTGACGAATACAACAAAATGGGCGAACAGTCGGCCAAGGCCGGTATCCAGCAGGGCCTTCACAACGAGGACTTTGAGCTCTCGATAGTCGACGGCAAGCGGACCTATGACTTATTGCTGGACTTTCTCGATCCAAAACTGGTCAAGTTTCAGTTCCAGGTCTCCACAATCAGTCAAGGCTACGAGGCCGCAGAGTATTTCACGAAGTACCCAGGCCGCTTCTTTTCAATGCATGTACAAGGCTGGTCCACGGAAGCCAAAAAAGTCATGCCGGTGGGACAGGACACTCTAGATTGGAAGAAAATCTTTACCGCGGCGAAAACGGGCGGTGTCAAGAATTACTTCGTCGAAATGAACCTGGAAATGATGAAAGCCAGCGTTCCTTACCTTTACGGTCTGCAGGTCTGATGAACCTGCTTAGTCACTCTTGGGGAGCGGCTCCCGACTGCGCCATTCTAAGGACAGACGGCCTAAGATGAGCTAGGGGCCTTCGCAGTGCTGGCGCGGACAACCAAGTCCGGTTCAACCACGATTTCCTTTGGGTAGGGTGCATTTGCAGCGGCCGTGATACGGCGAAGCAGCGTTTTCGCCGCGATCACGCCCATCTCTCGCAAGGGTTGACGGACCGTTGTCAGGGCAGGATTCTGAAACGCCGCACTTTGAATGTCGTCAAAACCCACCACCGAGACATCTTCGGGAACACGGTAGCCAGCCTCCCGCAGGGCCTGAATCGCGCCAATCGCTGAAATATCATTGAAGGCAAAGAGAGCGGTGAACGGTTCGCGTGAAGCGAGAAGCTTTTGTGTAACCTGGTAACCGAGTTCCGGCGAAGACGACTCGCCCTCGAGTTGCACGACCAAGCGATCCTTGATCTCGATGCCGAGTTCTCCGGCTGCCCCGCGCACGGAATCCCAGCGCACTGCCGTGTCCGAGCTGAATTCCTGCCCTTTGATGAAAGCCATCTTGCGGTGCCCGAACTTCGTAAGATGTTCGAGGGCGAGGGTGGCAGCGAGTGCATGATTCAAAATAATATTTGTTACGCCAGGCACATCGCGATGGCCGGAAACTGCGACGAGCGGCACCTGCACGCCTTCGGTGAATGCCGTGTCCACCGCGATCAGCCCCTCGACAGCCCGCTGCTGAAGAAGCAGAGGATATTCTTCAATCAGTTCCTGGCGGTGGCGGTGGCTCACGACGAAGTAGAAATAACCTTCCAGAAGAAGATGATCCTCAATTCCCGACATGACCAGAGCCGCGTAACCTTCGCTGATTTCCGGCACCACCACGCCGATGGTATAACTGCGTTGCTGCCGGAGGGATCGGGCGAGCTGGTTCGGCCTGTAATTCAGCTCCTGTGCAGCGGCACGAATTAATTCCTGGGTGCGATGGGGAATCGATTTCGCGGCCGGTGAACGGTTAATCACCAGGGAAACAGCAGCTTGAGAAAGTCCGAGGTGCTCTGCGAGCGACTTCAGACTGACGCTTTGTCTCGCAGGTTTGCGCGCGTGAGAATTCAAGCCTGATTTCGGCCGAGACATAGGGTGTATGGCCTCGTAGTCTCGCACATTCGGCGGAAGCGGGACAAGACATGCCGCTCCGCAAGCAGGCCCATCATACTTGCTGTACGGCTTGAAAGGCGAACTAAATCGGTTTAGTATGCTGTTTCCATCGTGGCCACTGGGGGCGCCGGCTGCTGCTCGACACTGCCCGATGATGGCGATCGTTGAGCCAGTTCGATCGGCAGGCGACGAACGGCTCCATGCTCCGGGAAATCTTGGGAGAATTCGAATCGTGAATTCGCTGCTGCTTCGTTCCACAGTTGTTGTCAGCTCATTGTTGTTTTGTTTGCCCGTCTCGGCACAGACTCGTTCTTCGGCCAGAGCAGCCCATGCGGCAAGCGCCCGCCCAAGTCTCGACGATCCGAACCCAGAGCGAAAAATAGAAGCGTTCCTGCAAAAGATGACTCTCGAGGAGAAGGTCGGCCAGCTAGTTCAATATTCCGCCGGACAGCCAACGGGACCGGGCACGGGACGCACCGATTACGACAGCATGATCCGCAAGGGAGAAGTCGGAGCGCTCTTTAATATCACCAACGCGCGCGACGTAAATGTCTACCAGCGCATCGCAATGGAGCAATCCCGGTTGCACATCCCCCTGCTCTTCGGTCTCGACGTCATTCACGGATTTCGAACGGAATTTCCCATCCCTCTGGGCCTTGCTTCCAGTTGGGATCCGCAGTTAGTGGAACGGGCCGCGCGCGTGGCAGCGAGCGAAGCCTCTGCGAGCGGAGTCCGGTGGACTTTTTCGCCGGTGGTGGATATCGCGAGAGATGCCCGATGGGGGCGAATGGCCGAGGGCTCCGGAGAAGATCCCTATCTCGGTTCGGCGATGGCGAGGGCTTACGTGCGCGGATACCAGGGCACTAGACTGGATGCGCCAGACAGCATCGCGGCGTGCCCGAAGCACTTTGTCGGCTACGGTGCCGCGGAAGGCGGACGTGATTACAACAGCGTGGAGCTTTCCGAACACACGCTGCGGCAATTTTATTTGCCGCCTTTCCATGCCGCTGTGGATGCAGGTGCCGCAACTCTGATGAGCGCGTTCAACTCCCTGAATGCAGTACCTGCTTCCGCAAACCCTTTTACGCTGAGACAGATTCTGCGCAAGGAGTGGGGCTTCCAGGGGATTGTTGACAGTGACTGGACTTCGGTTGCCGAACTGATCGCTCACGGCATAGCCAACGATGGAGCGACCGCAGCACGCAAGGCGTTTTTGGCCGGCGTAGACATGGACATGGCCAGTAGTCTTTACCATGACCATCTCGTGCAGCTCGTCCGCTCAGGTGAAGTGCCGGAGGCGCGCGTGGACGAGGCCGTTCGGCGCGTCTTACGCGTGAAGTCTGCGCTGGGCTTGTTTGAGCATCCCTATACCGACGAGTCGAAAGAAGCGGCTGCCATGCTCCAGGCGGAGAGTCTGACGCTGGCACGCACTGCTGCGGAGCAATCTTTCATTCTTCTAAAGAATGCAGCTTTTCTGGGAGGAGCGCCGATTCTGCCGCTTTCCACGGAAACGAGGACGATAGCTCTGATTGGGCCACTAGCCGATGATCAGAACAATATGCTGGGCTCCTGGGCTGCTCGAGGACGCGCCGAGGACGTCGTCACGCTTCGCACCGCGCTCACGCAGAAACTCGGAGCCGGTCGCCTTCGCTACGCGAAGGGAATTGAAATCATCGGAGGATCCGATGACCAGATCGCCGATGCTGTCAGAGCGGCGGAGCAAGCCGATGTCGTGATTCTCGCGTTGGGAGAAGACGCGCCGGCCATGACTGGCGAAGCCGCTTCGCGCGCGCACCTCGGCTTTCCGGGACGTCAGCAACAATTGCTGGAGAAAATTGTCGCAACGGGAAAGCCCGTTGTACTGCTGCTATTTAGCGGCCGGCCGCTCACACTGCACTGGGCATTCGAGCATGTCCCTGCTGTCGTGGCCGCGTGGTTTCCAGGGGTGCAGGCCGGCCCCGCGCTGGTGCGCACACTCTTCGGAGATGTCAATCCGAGCGGAAAATTGGTGGTGAGCTGGCCGCGCGCCGTTGGGCAGGAGCCCTTGTACTACAATGCCTTAAATACCGGCCGTCCTGCGGGAAACATCGACCTGACACAGCGGCCGAAAAGCGGGGACGATAAGTTTGTATCGCGATACATCGACATGCCGAACAGCCCGCAGTTTCCTTTCGGGTACGGCCTCTCCTACTCGAACTACCGCTACGGTCAGCCGCGGCTCAGCAAAAGTCAACTGAGCGCAGCGGCGTTGAATGACGAACTGCGCGCGGACGGACGAGTGTCGAATGCGACAGTGGAGGTCAGCACCGATGTCACGAACACCGGAACGCGAGCGGGCGAAGAGACCGTCCAGCTTTACGTTCGACTGCAAGGAACAAGCGTGGCGCTGCCGGTCCGGGCATTGAGCGGGTTTCAACGGGTTACGTTGGCTGCAGGTGAGACGAAGAAAGTGACATTCACGCTTGGAGCTGAGGCCTTCGCTTTCTGGAATGACCAGAACAAATTCGCTGTCGAGCCTGCGCGCGTCACCATCTGGGTGAGCCCGGACTCGAGTAGCGGTTCGGGAGCCACACTCCAAATCGTAAAGTAGCAGAGGACGAGGACATGACCCGTGAACGCTTCCTTAGCCGTAGAGAAGTAATGCGGATTGGCGGAATGAGCTTGCTCTGCTCTCCGCTGGCAACACTGGCTGGATGCGGAGCGCCCGCCTCCCGCAGCTACACGGAGCCGGGCGGCGCACCCTACGAAGGAACGGACGAACAACTACTCGACGAGATTCAGCGCGCTACGTTCAGTTTTTTCTGGAATGAAGCGAGCCAAAACACGGGTCAGGTGAGGGACCGCGCCCTGGCCAATGGAAATGACTCGCGCTTGATGTCCAGCATCGCGGCGACTGGATTTGGCCTGGCCAGCTTGTGCATCGGGGACCAGCGCGGCTACGGGAAATCCGCCGATATTCTGGAAAGAGTGCGCAAGACCTTGCGTTTTCTCGCGAATACTTTGCCGAACGAACATGGCTTCTTTTTTCATTTCATCAACATGGAGACAGGGCAGCGCTGGGAAAAGTGCGAGCTTTCCTCCATCGATACTTCGATTCTGCTGTGCGGCGTTCTGACGGCGCGCCAATATTTTGCAGATAGGGAAATTAAAGACCTCGCGACGACCATTTATGAGCGCGTTGACTGGCCGTGGATGCTCAACGGCGGCGTAACGCTTTCCATGGGCTGGACCCCCGAATCTGGTTTTCTCAACGCACGTTGGGAGCACTACTGCGAACTGATGATGATTTATCTGCTGGGCATCGGCTCGCCGACGCATCCGCTTCCTCCTACGAGCTGGGACGCCTGGACGCGGCCAACGATCAAATACCAGGGAATCGAATACATTTCCGGAAACGATCCGATTTTCACGCACCAGTATTCTCACGCCTGGTACGATTTCCGGAACAAGAGGGATGCGTATACGGATTATTTCGACAATTCCGTGAAAGCCACAAAGGCGCACAAACTTTTTTGTTTGTCCCTGCACGATCAATTTCCAGACTACAGCGAAAACCTTTGGGGAATCAGCGCCTCGGATTATGTGAAGGGCTACACAGCCTGGGGCGGCCCCCCGCCGCAAGGACCGATCGATGGGAGCGTCGTGCCCTGCGCCACGGGGGGATCGCTTCCGTTCCTCTTTGACGATTGTGCACGTGTGCTGCGAAACTTACGAGGCCGCTACAGGGATAAGGTATGGGTGAAATACAGCTTCGTGGACGCGTTCAACCCGCTTATCGGCTGGTATGACCAGGATGTCCTCGGCATCGACCTCGGGGTCACCATGCTCATGGCCGAAAACCACCGCAGTGGCCTCGTATGGAGCACCTTCATGAAAAATCCAGAAGCAACTACCGCGATGAAGAAAGCCGGGTTTCATCCAGCCTGAGTACGCCCTCTTGTTCTTGGCGTTAAGAGGAATACGTGCAGCGTATATTCACACGGCGCAAGCTCTTTACGGGAACAATGAAGGCAGGGCTCTTCTGGTGGCCGGTTGCTGGCGCGGCGCTTGCTGAGTTCGGCTGCGGCGGCGGAAGCTCATTGGTGCCGCCTCCGCCTCCCAGCGACGGCTACGCCGGAACCGACGATCAACTTCTCGAGGAAATTGAGAAGGCCGGTTTTCTCTTTTTCTGGGAGCAAGCGGATTCAACAACGGGCCAGGTAAAAGATCGCGCGCTAGCGTCGGGCAACGATACAAGAATCGTTTCAAGCATTGCGGCGACGGGATTTGGCCTGGCAGCGCTCTGCATCGGCGCCCAACGGGGCTATCAAGCGAGCGCGGACATTGCTGCCCGCGTGCGGACGACCCTGACGTTTCTCCTCAACCAGATGCAGCCGCAGGGGCAGAACGGATTCTTCTATCACTTCGTGGATATGACGACCGGGACACGGGCATTTACTTCGGAAGTATCGTCGATCGACACAGCGATTCTCCTGTGCGGGGTACTGACGTGCCGTGAGTATTTCTCGCAGGACGTGCAAATCCAGAATCTTGCGAACCAAATCTACGATAACGTGGATTTCGGGAGGATGCTGAATGGCGGAACGACGCTTTCCATGGGTTGGACGCCAGAAAATGGCTTTCTCCCTTTTCGTTGGGATACCTACAGCGAGCTGATGATGCTATATCTCCTGGCAATAGCCTCGCCGACGCATGCGATTCCCGCGTCGAGCTGGACGGCATGGTCGCGTCCGACATTTACGTATCAGGGTATGGCTTACATCTCTTCCGGCGCACCGCTCTTCACGCACCAGTATTCGCATGCGTGGTTTGATTTCAGGAACAAGAAAGACGCATTCGCGGACTATTTCCAGAACTCGACTACCGCCACAATGGCTCACCGACTCTTCTGCCTTTCGCTTGCGCCGCAGTTTTCGGATTACAGCAACGACGTGTGGGGAATCAGTTCCTCCGATTCTGTGAAGGGCTATGTGGCCTGGGGCGGCCCTCCGCCGCTCGGGCCGATTGATGGCAGCGTGGTTCCTTGTGCCACGGCCGGATCGCTTCCTTTTCTGTTTATCCAGGCCATCCATGTTTTGCGGTGGATTCGAGGCCACTATCCCCAAGCATGGCAACGCTATGGCTACGTCGATGCCTTCAATCCACTCACGAACTGGTACGACACGGACGTGATAGGCATCGACGTGGGGATTTCTGTTTTAATGGCAGAAAACCAGCGCACGCAGTTCGTATGGAACACCTTCATGAAGAATCCCGAGGCGCAGTCCGCCATGCAAAAGGCCGGATTCCGCTGAGTTTCCTAGAACTTCCTGCGCCACGAATCCAGGATAGCCGTCGCTTGTACCCGAAATCTTTGGCTCCGCTCCACTGATAAAAAAACGGAAAGTGCATGAGATTCCAGGCGCTGCGGAACTGCCCTGTTAGAAACTAAGACGCGCCTGGAATTCGATGACGCGTCCTGCCAAGCCTCCGGGAGTCTGACCGAGCTTTGTGTTTTCAATCCGATTTTGATCGGTGTTGAAGTTGATCGGCTGAAGATTCAGCTTGTTGAACGCGTTGAAGAAATTCCCACGCAGCTCAATTTTTCCGCCCTCTCCGATGAATCTCAGGTTTGGCAAGCCGAACTGCTTTGCTAAGCTGAAATCAAGTCCAAAGTAGTGCGGGCCACGGAAGGAATTGCGGCCGATGCCGGGCTGGCCAGGAGTGCAGATGTCAAAGTACGGGAAGCCGGGATGATTTGCCGGATTGGCCTGCCCGCAATCCACGCCGGGGCCAAAAAATTTGATCCCGGGGAAATTGGCCAAGGGATTGAGGAATGCTTCGTTGGAAGTATCCCGCCCCGGTTCCTTGAGGAGCGCACTAGGCCGCGTTGGGCATATGTTGGCGGCGCTGGTGATGGGAACAGAACCGATGACGCAAGTGGTGGGCGTCCAGGGAAAACCGGTGTGGGTGCTAAGAATCCCATTGATTTGCCATCCACCAACGACCTTCCCAATCCAATCGGTGCGCCCGCGAAAGATAGGGAGATCCCACAAAGCAGTCAGTGTGGCCGAGTGCTTAACATCGAAATCCGAGGGCCCATGCTCGTTCTGTGGACGCGCCGGATCGGTCTGATTAGTTTGCGCGCCTGGACCTTCGCTGGAGAGCTGATCGATGCTCTTGCCGTACCGATAGTAAAAATCAAACTGGAAGCCGCGGTCGAATTGGCGTCGCAGGCGAAGGTTGAGAGAGTTGTAATTCGAGTTGACGTCGCTGGTGGGAATGAACACAGCAGTGAACGCCGGATTGGGCGCCTGCAAGAAGTTTTGATTCACCAGCCGGGTGAGCTTGTGGCCGACGCTTCCCTGATAGCCCGCGGATGCAATCAGCCTCCAAGGCAAGCGATGCTCGACGTCGAGGGAGTAGAGGTACACGTAGGCATTGCGGAAATTCGGAGAGCCACCATATATCTCGACAGCTTGGTCGCGTGAGCAAGCGGCATCGCCGCAGACGCCGCCGTTTTTCGGGTCAATACCAAAGGCCAATGCGGGATTGACGGGATAGCTCGTGGCTGAGTTGCTCGAGCCCAATGCGTAGATAATCTGGCTCGCGGCAGGGTCTGTCGCGGCGAATGCGCAGCAGATGCCGAACCGGGCAAACGCCGGAGGGTTTCCGCGCGCATTGGAGAAGAGGACGTCATCGGTACGATTGTAGGCAACGCCAAAGCCGCCACGCACCACGGTATTCTCATGGAATCGAGAGGGGCTCCATGCGAACCCCAGGCGCGGGCCGAAATTATTGCGGTCGGGCTGGATCAGTGAACTGGCGAGTCCGACGGTAGCATTGACGAGGCCGCTGGGAGGGATGGTGATATTGGAGAGCTGGCCTTTGGCATCGCTGAGCGGGGGGTAGTATTCGTAGCGTAGGCCGAAATTTAAGGTGAGGTTGGGTCTCACTTTCCAGTCGTCCTGGATAAAGAATGCTGTGGCTTTGGAACGCAGATAGCGCTGCCCATTGGCGGGTCCGCCGGTGCGCGGATCGGCGTTGATGCCCTCGAAGAGGGGCCTACTGTTGGCAAAGTTCCAGAGGCGGAAGTTGCTATAGATCGGGCGGGCACCGCCGAGGAGATTGTTGTTGTCCTGCTCGGCGCTCAGCTCGAAGCCGAATTTCAGGGCGTGGGTATGGATGACTTTGCTCAGAGTATCGCGGAAGTTGTAAGTATTTTGGATAAAAACGGCCGGCGTGGATTCCGAGCGATCCGCGCCAAAGCGAATGCGATCGAAGTTGTAGCCTTCGATTTCGACACGCGGGATTCCGAAATTCACATTGCCGTTGGCACTGACCTGATTGAAAGCAAAACGCGTGAAATTGAAGCGCGCTTCATTGACCATCGTGGAAGAGAGAATTCTAATCCAGGTCAGCGCTTCGGTCTGATTTTGCGGTTTTTGCGCGATGTCAGCTTGCGGGCGGCTGCGGCCTCCGGAGTCACTGCCCAAGTTGTTTGCACGGGTCAGATAGGTGCTAAAGGCGAATTGATCCTTTCCTCTGTTGTAATCTATACGCCAGTTGTACTGATTTCCATTGGTTGAGCTTGGCAGGGCGAGTTGAACGAACTGAATGTCTGGGATGCCGTCGAGTCCGCCGCCGGTAAATTGTCCGCCGGGTACAAACTGACCAGTCGAGCCAGTGGGAGAGCCGATATCGAGGCCTCCGGTGACGGCCTGGCATTGCGTTGGATCGTTGATGTTTGCGCCCGCGCAAGTGGAAGTCAAAACATTAGCAATTCTGGGAGTGACCCCAGGTGAGCTAAGAATGGCAGCCGTAACACTTCCGGACCGAGAAGAAATGATGAGCTGCCGGAATTCTGGCGTCTCTACCCAAGTGCCCGCGGAGATGTCCAGATTGTTGCTGCGCAGGCCCTCATAGGAAAAGAAGAAAAAGAGTTTGTCCTTGAAGATCGGACCCCCGATGCTGCCACCGAATTGACGGAAATTGGTGTTGACCCGTGCAGGCTGTTCGCCTTGCGGGCCATGAAACTTATTGAAGGCATTCCAGTTTGGATCCTGGTACTTGAAGAATCCGCTCCCGTGAACCTGGTTGGTGCCCGCCTTTGAAACAACTTTAACCTGTGCACCAGAGCCGCGGCCATCTTCAGCGGAGTATGAGCTGGACAGAACTGTGATTTGCTGCACGGATTCCTGGTTTGGAGTAATGACCGCAGCACCGCCAAATCCGAGGCTGTTCACGCTGACGCCGTCAATCGTGAAGTTATTAGAAGCGGCGCGTTGGCCATTGGCAGAGACCTGAACCTGATTTTCAACTTGGAAAATAGAAGCATTAGAGCCGCCTGGGCCGGAATTGTTCGGAAACACAGATGCGTTGCCATTCCCCTGACGCGCACCGTCCCCAAATACACCTGGTGTTAGGCGAAGCAGCTCATAAGGGTCGCGCCCCACTTGTGGCAGACGCGTAATTTCTTCGGCGGTAATGGTCGATCCCGTATTGGCATTCTCCGTGGGTAGGGCGTCGGCAGAAGCTGAGACGGTTATCTCTTCGCTAACGGCGCCGACCTCCAGGGTGATATCGAAGCCGCGTGGTGTCTCTGCCTGAACTTCGACCCTATTGGAATTCGATTTCTTGAAGCCGGCCACTTCGACGCTAACCGTGTAAGTACCTGGCGGCAAATCGCCGATGCGGTAAAAGCCTTCAGAGGACGTAACGGTTTCACGCGTCGTGCCGGTGGCCAGATTTGTTGCCGTCACCTTCGCACCCGCGATGGCCCCACCTTTGGAATCCATGACGGTGCCCTGGATCGCCGCGCGAAACTGAGCGTGCGCGCTCACAGCCAAAAGCGCTGCGCAGGCAAACACAAAGACCACGCGGAACAAAAGTTTGGATAGGCTCATGACTTGCTCCTTCACCCCAAAAATTGCGAAGGGCCTGACACCCTCAGCTAAATCGGTTAACTATCCTGTTGGGCGGGGAGTATAGCTACCTGAAATTTGAATGTCAACGATTCTTAGATTGAATACGCAGGCCCCACGCCCGCTTGTACTCGTTTGGCGTGCCTCCGCATGTTTCCTTTGGGACACTTCTGGGCTACTGGTCGAATCGCATGATTTGGTGTTGCTATAGGGCGGTTGCAGAGGATCCGGCAGTCTCTTCGAGAACCAGAGGCAAGAGGAACTCCTGCAGTCGCTCGCTCTCACTGAGAGCCAGGCGGTCAAAAAGAATCCCCATTTGATTTCCACGCAGAATGCGGACGACCAAACCCGTGGCCACAACGGGCCTTATTCGCCCAGAGAGGTGCAGCCTTACGCGCACCGGCGAACCCGGCGGCAGGATGCGACGCGCCTTGACCAACGCACCGCCAGGGCTAAGGTCAATGGTTTCACCTTCAAAGTTTTCCTGGCCAAACCTGAGCTGCACTCTAGACTGAAGCGGAATGCGCCGCGTCCGGCGTCGATCATTTTCCATGGCTCCCTGAGTGGCCCGAACCAGCTTTAGGAGGCGGTCCCTGTCGATGGGCTTGTAGAGAAAGAAATTTGCACCCGCTTCAAATCCTATGGACATGGCGCTCGGACGCTGATCGTCACTGGTCAGGATAATAGGCGTCAGCCGGTTCGACTCCGTACGGCGCATCTGCCGCGCAAGGTCGATGCCATCGGGAAAGGGCATGTGCAAGTCCAGGAAGACCACGTCAAATTTTCCTTCTTCGAGAAGCCCCGGAGCCTCCGCGCTTCTCGTAAGAGTCAGGGCTTCTAAGCCGGCAGATAGCAAGACCTTCTGGATCAGATCACAAATTGCCCGCTCATCATCCACGACGAGAGCTCGCCTGTACATGATTCCTCTTCCATTCTGCCGTTCACCCAGCTGTCCTGGACTTTGAAAATCAAGTAGACGCGACGGCTGCGTCTACAGCAAGCGGACGTGTTATGAGCCTATGAACTTGGCGTTCGCCGGTTCGGCTGCCAATCATCCGACGCCGATCGACGCTCTGGCCGCCGAGAAACTTCATAACAATCAAATTGAACGCCCACCCCCAACTTGCCCCTTGGGGAATCAAATGACTCAATGCGAACCACGTGGCCCGAACACAGCCATTCGTTTGTTGGCTGGCCAGTAATCTCCTCCGACATCTTCAGAAGGACCTGGACGGCGGTGCCGACGCGCAGGGGCGAATTTGTCGGGAAGTAGATACCTCTCCAGGAGAGGTTCACTGATTCGGTCCGCTGCTCTGCAATCGCCGACTTCAAAATGCGAACGCTGAGGGGCAGCTTGAAGTCGTGACGAGGAGAGACACGACGGTCTACCAAGGCAATATTCATTAGAGTCTCCTTGCGCCGAGGAGAGGGGGATGGCGCACGTTGAGTTCGCGAAACGAAAGGGAAGATAAAGCATAGCATCGCGACGGCAAGGGAGCGGCGAATTCTCAGGTGAGTTTCCTTCCCCCGCAGATCCTCATCGCGCTAAGAAAAATGAATGCAAGCCACGAAAGTGCAAGTTGATGCATCGAATCCTTGGGTGGAATACTATGAAGAGGAAGTCCAGGAGTGTGGAAGAAATGCGGGGACTCACTTTTGAAGCCGTCGGGGTTGCGAGAAGGTCCATGAAAGCCAAACCACTGCTCCTGATGGCGAGTGGCTTGCTGGCGGTGACCCTGGCCGCGCAGCAGAAAGGCCCATTGCCTCCACCACCGCCGGGTTCGGTGGCACCCACGAGCACGGTTTCGGCGCCCTCGAAAGAAAGTTCGTCCCCCCCGCAAAGGTCCTCGCACATCACGAATGAGCCGCCCGCGATGCCGGCCGAGCAGATCATCCAGAAATTCGCAGCGCGCGAGGATGAGTTCAAAAAGGAACGGGATAATTACACTTACACGCAAACGCTGGTGGTGGAGAGCCTCGACCCTGACGGAAATCCGAACGGGGCATTCCATATGACCAGCGACATCCTTTTTACGCCCGATGGCAAGCACTTTGAGAAAGTCCTTTATGCACCGCAAGGGACATTACAAGGCTTCGATATGGATCAGCAAGATATGGACGATTTGCAGCACGTCCAGCCGTTTGTGCTCACCACCGGGGAGTTGCCGAAATACGACATTAAATACGTGGGGCGGGAACAGGTGGACGAATTGAGCACCTACGTTTTCGATGTGACGCCCAAGAAAATTGAGAAGAATCTCCGGTATTTTCAGGGGCGAATCTGGGTGGACGACAGGGATCTCAACATTGTGAAGAGCGACGGGAAGGCTGTGCCTGACATAAGGAAGAAGAATAACGAACACCTGTTCCCCCGTTTCGAAACTTTCCGCGAGAATATCGAGGGGAACTACTGGTTTCCCACATATACCCGCTCCAATGACGTCTTGCACTTCAGTAGTGGCGACGTGGGCATTCGCATGAGCGTTCGCTATCAAAACTACAAGCGGTTCGGAGCTACGGTCAAGATCGGAACCGCGAAGCAAGTAGATCCGCAGAAACCGGAAAAACCCGAGAAACCTTAGCCTGGGCGTTCAGCAAGAGCGGACTAGCGCCTGCTAAGCCAGACGAGTGTTACTCCGACACAGACGATCAGAACGCCCAGCCAGCGCTGCCGGCTGATGCGTTCGTGCAAGAAAAGCTTGGCCCCTGCAGTACCCGCCGCGTAGCTCAAGGCCGTGACGGGAACGACCAGGCTCACGTTTTCGATCGACAGCATGGCCAAGAGGGAAAAAAAGGCCAGCGTCATCATGCCAATCCCGATCCACATCCATCCGACGCGCATAGCGCAGAAGACAAAGCGGGCGAGCGCGGCCGGCCGGAAATCGTGAACCTCGCCAATGACCTTCATCGCGCGAGTGACGCAGAGTTCGCCGCCCGTGCCGGCCACAATCACCAGGAACAAGAGGAAGAATTCACGCACGATCAGGCCTTCTCTGTGGTGCGCGGTGGAGTGTGCCCGACCACAAATACGCCGACGCAAATCACGGTGATGCCGGCCCAGCGCAGAGGGGGGACAATTTCGCCCAAGAGGAAGTAACCCAGCACGGCAACGACAGCGTAAGAGAAAGCGGAGGCCGGCTGTACGTAGCTATAGTCCGCCCACGTGAGCACGAGCATGTAGGCGACAAAAAATGCGAGAAGACAGGTGATACCGAGCCAGATGTAGCCGGAAGTCAGAATCTTGAGGAGAACAGGGAAAACGTCCGCCGCGGCCCAATTCTTGGCCGAACCAATCCCTTTCATCCCCTTGCTCAGCAGGACATTTCCCAGCGGAGCAAATAAGACCATGAGCAGAAGTAGAAGGTAGGTCTTGAAGTGCAGACCGGGAGAATCTTTCATTCGATTTCGGCTTCGCCTTTTGCGTCAGGAATGTTGCTATCACGATCTTACTCGATGTCCCAAAGTTCCCAAAGCCTCGCGCAGCTAAATTTCCGGCTTTTTGCTATTCTTTTTCTACGGTGCGAGCTTGTGAAAGCCAGGGAACAGGACGGGATTTCGATGCACGATCGATGAATCGAACCCTGATCCCGTTCAATGGACTCCCACGGGAAATCGCGGGAATTCAGGAAATGCTTTCCTTGCTGTCGAGGAGCAGCGCGGAAAGCTTACGGCACGAGAGGTGAAATGATTTCACAGGCCGCCGAATACCTATTCTTCATCTTAGCCGCTACTCCGTTCGTCTATTACCTGCTTGTTCTCTATAGCTCGTGGCGTTTCTTTTCACAATCCGAGGGGCGGGTGTCGGTGAATTCAGATTTCACCCCGCCGGTCAGCAATTTGAAGCCTGTTCGGGGCTTGGACCCCGAGGCGTATGAAAACTTTGCGAGCTACTGCCGGCAGGATTATCCGGACTACGAGCTGATTTTCTGCGTGAGCGATGAAAATGACGCCGCGGTCCCGGTTCTTGAGAAGTTGATGCGCGATTTCCCTGAGCGGCGAATTCGCGTGCTGTATGGTTCAGGACGCAACGCCATGAACGACAAAGTAGCCAAGCTGGTCCGGCTGGTGAATGAAGCCCGCAACGAAGTCCTGGTAATCAACGACAGCGACGTTCGCGTCGAGCCAAACTATTTGCGCACCGTTGTGGCTCCTCTGCGCGATCCCAAAGTCGGCGGAGTAACCTGCCTCTACGTTTCCACCCAGGACAAAACTTTCACACAACATCTCCAGTCCACCGGCATGTATTCCGATTTCTATCCTGGAGTTCTGGTTGCCCGGCAGTTGGATGGCATTAAATTCACCCTGGGACCTACCATTGTCACAACCCGTGCGCACCTAGCTGGATTTGGCGGATACCAAGCCATTGAAAACCGGCCCGCCGATGATCTTCTGGTTGGACGCTTGCTCACGCAACAAGGCTTGCAAGTCGAACTGCTTCCCTATGCCGTGCAGACGGTACCGGACTATGACTCGCCGCGCACGCTTTTCAGCAAGCGGCTCCGTTGGATGACGGTGATGCGGCACATGCGTCCTTGGGGACATGTGGGGCTTGCTTTCACACAGGGACTGCCTTGGTGTCTGGCTGTTGCGTTGACTCATCCCTCCGCAATTGGCCTCGCCTATATCAGCGTCTATCTGGCGTTCCGCGTCGCAATGACGTGGCTGGTCGGCGTTTGGGGATTGCACCAGAGAGGACTCTGGAAATGGATGCCGCTCATCGTGGTCTGGGATGCGACCGCGTTTGTCATCTGGTTGTTGACGTTCGGACGCAACAGTATCAGGTGGCGCAACATCGACTACCGGATTCAAGAGGGCATGCTCGTACCCGCGGCCCCAAGTCCTGCGCAAAGTCACCCGCAATAAAAGCTCGGGGAGGAGTCCTACGCCTTCTTGGCTTTTGCCGCCGCTGAAGGTGCAAGATCCGAGGACTTTCCTGGCATGCTCATCAGCATGCGGCGGTCGTTTCTTGGCTCGCGCCAGTTGACTTGTGGGAGCATGAGGGAAGCATCCGCGCGATCGCGGTACTTCAGCGCGATGTTCATAAGCGAATCGAGCAACGAATCCGACAGATAATGCGGCTGCAGGCCGAGGTCAATGAGCTTGGAGTGTTTCGCGTTGTAGTAATGCTGCTCGGCCTCAACGCGCGGATCGGGAATATGATCGATCTCGGCGGTAATTCCCATTTTCTTTGCGGCACTTTCCACCAGATGCGCCAGATCCAGGACCGAAAACTGCTCTGTGAATTGGTTGTAAACCCTGCATTCGTGCCTGGCAGCAGGGTTGTGGCAGGCGAGTTCGATGCATCGCACCGTGTCGCGAATATCTAGGAAGCCGCGCGTCTGCCCGCCCTTGCCGTAGACGGTGAGAGGCTGTCCAATGGCCGCCTGCACGCAGAAGCGATTTAGAACCGTGCCAAAGACATCGTCATAATCGAAACGATTGATGAGCGCTTCATCGAGCGCGACTTCGTCGGTCATTGTTCCGTAAACGACGCCCTGATTGAGATCCGTGGCGCGAATGCCCCAAATCTTGCAAACAAACATCATGTTGTGACTGTCGTGTACTTTCGAGAGGTGATAGAACGAGCCGGGTTGCTTGGGGAAGGGCACTACATCCTTGCGGCCGTGGTGCTCAATCGCGATGTAACCTTCTTCAATGTCGATGTTCGGCGTTCCGTACTCGCCCATCGTTCCCAGCTTGATCAAGTGACAGTCCGGGAGAAATTCGCGGATGGCGAAGAGCACATTCAGCGTCCCGACCACGTTATTCACTTGGGTGAAGACGGCGTGTTTCCGGTCGATCATCGAATAAGGGGCGGAGCGCTGCTCGGCGAAATGGACAATGGCCTCCGGCCCGAAGGATTTCAGCGAGGAGGCGAGAAAATCGTAGTCGGCAACATCGCCGACGAACATCTCGATGGTCTTGCCGGTGAGATTCTGCCAGACTCGGACGCGCTCCGTCAGCGGTCGAATGGGCGTCAGCGTCTGCGCGCCAAGTTCGTGATCCCAGAGACGGCGCATGAAATTATCAACAATGGCGACCGAATGACCTTTTTGTGAGAGATAGAGTGCTGTTGCCCAACCGCAATAGCCGTCCCCACCGAGCACGGCAATCTTCATGAACCCTCCTCAAGGTAATTCTTAATTGTAAAGTCTGCGAAGATTCGTACCGCGAGTGACGGTTCCATCTCGACCCCAAGAGGCGCTAGGCAAGACCTCTTCGAGCGTAGACTTCTTTTTTTACCTGTATACCCGCGGCATTGCAAGCGCGTTCTTGGAAGCTTCCGACAGACAGTGCATCCCCGGCATCAGCCCGCTGTGGTCCAAGGGATGATTGGAGAAAACCAGTTTGCCTCCGCTTGATGCCAGGAAGTTCAGGTGGTCGCGGCCGACGAGATTTTCGAAGCGGGTCAATTCTTTCGGATACGCAACGAGGTAGTAGCGCTGAGAATCCAACCAAAGACTCCTGAATCGTTCGTCATCGATAAACACGTTGGGGGCGCCGGGTGCATAAGAACCATATTCCAAATTGTTGTAGCGGCCGTTGAGAATCAGCGCGGTGCTATTCGTGTAGAAAATCAGCGAGGAAAATGGGTAATAAGGATGATCGATGATTAGCTTGCCGGGAGGTGATTGTAGAATGGCCTGAGCGAGAGGACGTGACGTCAGGTAGGGATCGAATACGACAAGGGCCAAGCGAGCGGCATGGAAAAACAAGACCATCATGAGTGCCGTCGCCAGGAAGGCGCGTTGGCCAAGCCAGCGAAATGTGCCCAGGGTTCCGGCCAAGAACGCAATGGCCGCCACCAAGAGAGGTAAACGGAGATACGCGAAGGAGTCGAACGTGAGGTCCAGCATGTGACCCAGGGAGAGGGTATAGGCACTGGGGTTGCTGCTGAGAGCATCGGAGATATCACCGGGCGTCGGTAGATTTCGAACGACAACAAATATCGCCAAACACGCAATGGCGGCAACTCCGGCGACTCCACAAAGCACCCGTGTTCCGCGGCGAATCCAATCTCCTCCAGTGGCCATGGCCGAGCCCAGCAGCAGCGCCAGCGCAGGGTAGCAAGGCATGGAATAATATTCTTGGGTTGTCGAGAAAGTGAAAAAGATCAAAAGAAAGCCGGTCCAACAAAGCGCGAGGAGGCGTACCCGTCCGGCGCGGTCGACCGGTTTGTAAGGGAGCTTGGCGACCGCGGGAAAGTAGACGCTCCATGGAAATAGCCAGAGAAAGTGGAACAGCCAGAACCACAGTCGCGGAACCGTATTGTAGTCGCGCGGATAGCGCAGATTCAGGAAGCGAAGCACCTGTTCGTTGATGAAATAAAACCACAGAAAGCCGTGGTACTCACCGGGTCCGCTGTGGAAGGAGAAGGAAAAGTACGGAGGATTGCGGAGCGTCGCTAGAATGTGCCATGGTGCAGCGATCAAGAGAGCGACGAAAAATCCACTGATGGGCCTGAGCCGTTGCCAGGTTCGACGCGCCCAGAGTTCCTTGGTGAAGAAAAGGTAGATCACGCCGGTGCCCACGGGGAGCGCGATGGCGATCAAGCCTTTGATGAGAAGGCCGATGCCGAGGCTCACCGCGAGAAGAAACGCCCAGAGCCGCGGGCGCGACTCCTCTTCATCAAGTGCGCGGAGAATAGCCCACATTGCGACGCCATTGGAAAGCGTCAACATTACGTCCGGGATCTGAACGCGTGTAAATAAAAACAGACCGACGCACGTGGCCATGCACAATCCCGCATACAATCCGGCGCGCCGCCCGAATGCCCAAACGCCCATCGCCGCCGTCAGCCAGGCAAGACCGATAGCCGCAAGCGCCACCGGAATGCGCGCTGCCCAGTCATGCCCTCCGAAGATCACGTAGGAGATCGTCATCGGCCAGTAATACAGGGGAGGTTTTTCGAGATAGGCGACGCCATCCAGGCGGGCCGTTACCCAATCGCCGGAACTCAGCATCGTTCGGGCAGCTTGCGCCAGCACCGCATCCGAATCGTCCATCAACGACGGCGGAGAAACGATGCATCCCAGGTAGATCGCTCCGGCGACGACCAGAACGGTCAGGTAGACGCGCCAGCTCTTGCTTGTAATAAAGTCTTCGGCGCCGTGGACGACGCTGCCTGAATTCGCCATTTCTTCATCCATTGAAACAAGATCATCAAGCCCCATAGGTGATAGCCCGCATTGGTTTGCCTATCGAAATGCGCTTTCAGGAATCCCTCGACGACGTCGCCGTGGAAGAGGTCTCGGTATTCGGTGAGCCCCTCCTGCAAGGTATCAACGAGCATTGCTCGCAACGGCCCACGGAGCCATTCATGAGCGGGAATGTCGAAGCCCGTTTTCTTCCCCTGAATAATCGAAGCGGGCAATTTGTCCTTTCGCAATTCACTGAGTACGAGTTTCTGTTCTGCACCGCGGATTTTCAGCCGGGCAGGCAGTTTCGCCGCAAATTCCACGATCCGGTGATCGAGAAACGGCGGACGCACTTCCACTGCATGCGCCATGCTCATGCGGTCGCTCTTCACCAGAATGTCGTCCGCCAAATAGTACTTCTGGTCGAACCACAGAAACGGAGCAAGAGGGTCCGTGGTTCGCGGCAAATGATTCATCTCCGCCAGAAGCCGATGGAACGATCCCGGCAGGAGTACTTTCAAAAGAGAATGTTTTTGGTCGTCGTTAAAAGTTCCATTCCAAAAGACATGCGCATGCTCCGGCGGCAATAGGCTGCCTTCCAGGAAGCGTTTCAATTTGTACTCAAAGCTGATTTTTTCGTCCGAGGCCGGCCAATGCCGCATCCCGGCGAGTCCCATTCTTAAGAGGCCATGCGGGAAACGCCTCGCAAACGCAGCGAGCATATCCGCCCGGCAGGTGACGTAACCGCCAAAGAGCTCGTCGGCGCCTTCTCCGCTAAGGGCCACTGTCGTCTTGGTTTTGCTCAATTTCGACAAGAACCATACGGGGAGAGACCCCGCATCGGCACTGGGTTCATCCGAGTAGTACGCAAATTCCTCGATGGCGGTCTGCAGATTCACCTCGGGGGTCAGGTCCAACTCCTCATGGTCGGTTCCGTACTGCTTTACTGCCCGGTGAATGTATTTCGATTCATCAAAGCTTCGCCCTCGAAACGAAATTGAAAATGTCTTCAGCCTTGAATTGCTGGCTTGCGAGGCGTAGTGCAGGATGGTCGTCGAATCCATCCCCCCGCTGAGCCAAATTCCCAGAGGCACGTCGGAGAGCAAGTGCTCGCGCACCGATTGTTGCAGAAGCGAGTCGAGCTCTTCCTTCGCAGCATCCAGCGTGTACTCCCGCACTTCCCCGAACGGCAATGTCCAATAAGCATCGGAAGATACCTTGCCGTCTCGCCATTCCAGCCAGCAACCCGGAGGGAGTTTCTCGATTCCCTCGACGAGTGTCCAGGGGCATGGCACATAATTCAGCGAGAGGTAACAATCGAGACCATGCAGACTGATGCGCCGCTCAATTTCCGGGTGGATGAAAATGGATTTGAGCTCGGAGCCAAAAAAGATATCCTCACCCTGGTGGCAAATGTATAGCGGCTTGATGCCCATGCGATCGCGAGCCAGTACGATCCGTCGCTGGTCCTTTTTCCATAGTGCAACCGCGAACATTCCGCGAAGGCGCGCGAAGCACTCCTTGTCCCATTGGACAAACGCGCGCAGGACCGTTTCCGTATCCGAGTGCGACGTAAACCGGTGTCCAAGGTCCTCGAGCTCCGACCGCACTTCCAGGTGGTTGTATATCTCACCGTTGAAGACAATTCCCGTCTGGCCGTCTTCGGTGATGATGGGCTGATTTCCCGAAGCCAGGTCGATGATCTTCAGCCGCGTAGCGCCCAGGGAGAAGAGGCTGGACTGAAATACGCCCTGCTGATCCGGCCCACGATGAATCAGTGTTTCCGTCGCCTCCCGAATTCGCTCGGGAGGCGCTGCCCAATTTTTATTGGTGAAACCAACTATCCCGCACAAGGCTCATCACCCTTCGCCGCCACGCCTGGCGGAATGTTTCTGAGTCGCTTTTGTTCATCGAAGACGCGTAGGTAGGAAGCCGTCAAGTCGCCTCTTAAATTCCATCTACCGAAGGTGTCACAGCGCTACCAGCGAACGCGTGGTTAGATTGCATATCATTCCGTACATTTTCACGCTGAAGCCACGCCTGCCACCGTTCCCCTTTTTACCGTCGCCAGTCCTGTCCAACTGTAACCTCGGTGTGATCGCAAAATGGCATCGCCGAACCCCGACGCTAGCCACGGCCGCACCTGGTCCTCGCGCAGATAATAAGCAACGGGAGTCACCAACTGATCGAACACGTTTGCGTGCATCTCATCGAATGGATAATGATACATAGCCGCAAAATAATCGCCGTACGGGAGCTTCGACGGACCTTTCCCATTTTTGTCCGGCCGGTAGAAGAGTTTAATCACCATCCACAGAATGGCGGAAGGCGGAAGGCATGCGATCCGCAATAATTCCGCCGGCAGCTTAGAGGTAACCGCTTTGCGTACCGGGTCGACAAATTTCGTAATCCATTCGTTGCCCTCTTGCCCGTACACCCAGAACGCGACGCGCCCCCCGTTTCTTACGCGGGAAGCGAGACTCGCAAAACCAGCCGCGGGATCTGGTAGATGATGCAAGACGCCAACCGAAAAAGCCAAATCGAAGACGGCTCGCACGGGTGGATTCAACAGATCGCCGATCACCACGTGAGCGTTTGGCAGGTGCCGCGTGTGCGCGAAAGCCACGAAGGCACTACTACCGAGGTCCATCGCGACGATAGCTTTCGCCCGGCGCGTTGCCACGATCGCAGTATGCCGCCCCTTCCCGCAACCGCCCTCGAAGACCGCCTGGCCGGCGAAGTCCGCGGCCGTCAGCGGAGCCACCCAGTCAAAAAACTCCTGTTCGTAATAGTCGCGAAGCTCGCTCCAGCGCGTCCATTCCTCCGCAAACCGTGAAGCCGTCTCCAGTTTGACGGCGGCGAGGTTGGCGGGGAGGAGAACCGGTACGCCGTCGCGGATGGGGAACTGCGAACTGCAATCATCACAACCAAGCGCTCCGGCGATCAGATGGCCGTCAGCCGCCGCTTCCGCTGGGTTGCTTTTCAGGGCCAGCCCACCTCCACAATTCGGACATAGCAGAAAATCTAGGGCTTCGCGGCGCATTTAGCTCCTGACAAGTATTTTACACAACAGCCGAATGTTCCGCACTACGGCTTCGCGGCTGCCAGGGAACGCAACAGGGCACTTGCTCCATTCCAAAAAATCTGTACTCCGATGCAGACGAGGAGAAAGGAGGAAAGCCGAAGGATGATGCTCATACCGCTTTCACCGATGATCGCGGCGAGGCGACCGGCGAAGCCATAGCAAAGGTAGATGCTCACAGCTACGAGCGCCGATGCAATTACCGCGGCGAGAATCGCGAGAAGGTTGCGGCCAAGTTGGCGGGGTTCGTTTGCACCTAGGGTGATGGCGATGGAAATCGATCCAGGGCCGACCGTGAGTGGCAGGGTCAACGGATAAAAAGCACTTCGAGAAATATCCTTCAAGTTCACTTTCTTCTGAACCGCGCGGGTGCGGTCCACTTCCTCTTTGCTTTTCAACAGTGCCCACCCGTTGGTAATGACAATGAGTCCGCCGCCGACTTGCACGACGGGGATGGAGATTCCAAAGAAACCAAGAATGTGCGTGCCCACAAGAAAGGAGGCAATCAAGAGTATGAAACTGTTGATAGCCACCTGGCGCGCGAGGATTCTGCGGGCGGAAGCGGGATAGTCGCGCGTCAATGAAAGAAAAACGGGGCTGCCGCCCAACGGATTCACGATGGGGAATAGCGCGCTGAGGATCAGCAGAATGTTCTTAGCAACTTCAGGCACGAGATTCCTCCGGGGCCAAGAGTATAGCCGAGGCACGTACTCAGCGAACCGGTGCAGTTGCCGCAGGCAGCGGCATCGTTGCAAGAATCGGTGGCACAGAGTTGGCAGATTTTCAGGGGCGGCTGCCGCCTTCCTGGCGCGAAGCTAGAACGTCAATCGCGCGCCGATCTGGATTTGGCGTTGCGCGAGAAGGGAATTGCTCGACGATTGGACGACTCCGAATACTGAATCAAAGGTGAGGGTCGGAATCGGCGCTGCCGCTGTCCCGGCATTCGTGATCGAGTAATTGCGAGTGCCTACAGCCGTTGCATTCACGTGATTGAAGAGGTTGAACGCCTCGCCGAAGACCTCGAATCTCCACGATTCGTAGAGGTTGAACTTCTTCGCAATTCGCAGATCCACGTTGGCGATCCGCGGCATCTGGAACTCGTTTCGGGGAATAGAGGGTAGACGGCTTGTGCCTCCGGCTCCGAGAATTCCCGAAGAAGTGGGTTTCGGCACGGTAGGTGAGTTAGAGACAATCGCTGTGCCCGATACCGTGGCTGTATAGGGAGCTCCCGAGGATACCATCACCATCGGTGCAATCGTCCAGCCATCAAGTGCGGTTCGCAGGAATGTGCTGCGATGCTGGAAGTATGCCGGCTGCCAGACGAGCGACGAGCCGAAGCGATGGTGAATATCGAAGTTCGAGCGCCCATTCTCAAGCCCCAGGTCAAACGGATTCAGCACGTTGTTGGCTGAGGTGAAAGTCTGCGAGCTCTGACCTGTATCATAGGTATTGGAAAAAGTGTAAAACGCCTGCACCTGCAGCCCGCTCGTCATTCGCCGATTGAATTGCAGCATAAGGGCATTGTATTTGGAGGTGACGCTGTCGAAGATTGTCGTGATGCGACCCAAAGTCGTGATGGGGCGCAGCCCAGTGAAGAGAGGCAGCGTAACGCTCTGGGCGTCGTTTGGACCACCCTTGAAGGCGTAGGTGATTGTGCCTGTCGGGGGAGCGAGGTTTTTGTCGATGAAGATCGGTAGGTTGCGTCCGAGGCTGCCCACGTAGGCAGCAGAAATCGCGGTGTTCGTAGCGATCTGCTGTTCAAAAACAACGTCGAATTGATGAATCAGCGGATTAGGCGTGTCGGGAGCAAAAACTACCACATCAGGAGTGTTTCCGGCACCGCTGGGAACGGACGAGAAAACATTGGGATACAGCGGCCCCAGAGCCGAAGTTCCCGAGAATTGAAATTGAAGTTGGCTGGATGAAGAGCCAGTGTTAGTGATGGCGTTTGAGATCGTCGAATTGATAATCCGCCCGTAATAGATTCCGTACCCACCGCGGACCACCGACTTACCGTGTCCAGTCAGGTCCCACGCAATCCCTACACGAGGGCCGAAATTGTTCTTGTCGTCCGGAAAGACCGAGGAAGCCGCCAAGGCAGGATTCGGAATTTGCGGGCTAGGCATCTTTTCATATTCCCACCGTAGGCCGAGATTCAGCGTCAGGCGTGGAGTCAAACGCCAGTCATCTTGAGCAAAGAATCCAAAATCGACGGTCCTGAGCTCGAATGCCGTCGGGCCGAACCCCTGGTTGTAGGTGGAGTAGCAAGGGACCCGCGCCGTAGCAGAGCCGCACACGGGCCGCGTAAAGTTGTTCACGGCAGCGACATAGTCGCTGATGTAGTCCACGCGATTATTGTAGCTATACGCCCCCGCCTCTTGGAATAGATTGTCGTTCAAATCGTGGAAGCGGATGATATCCCCACCGAATTTGAACATGTGCTTCCCGCGGCTTATGGAATACGCGTCTGCAAACTGGTAACTGCTCTCGTCCGGAAAGGCGCGCCGGTCCAGAAAATTTGGTTTTCCGAAGACGATTCCCGCGCTGCCGGAAATGGTGATCTGAGGAGAAATCCCTTGCGAAGAGACCGGTTCCCCAGGAATCGCCGATTGCGTATTCTGGAACTCAAAATCGCGCCCGTATTGGAAGCGGAACTCGTTGATCATCGTGGGAGTCAACGTGGAGACGAGCCGGGCGATGATAGTGTCATCCTTCACGAAATCGTTCCCGAAGCTCTCCTGTCCGCGAAACACGACGCCGGCGGTCTGAATACCTGCAGGCGATGCCCAGCGCATGCGGTTGTATTCCATGGAGAGATGGTGTTTGGAGGTAACAGCCAAGTCGATTTTCGGGAAGAGCAGCAATTCGTCACCCGTGCGTGGGACTACTCCAGTAAGCTTCTGGATAAACGCCAGCCCTGCATTCGCCTGCGCTGCCGTAATTCCCCTACCCGAGAGCGTCGCAAGCTCCGGGGCACTCAGTGCGGCAAAAAACGCAGAAGGAGTGCTGGCGTTGGCCACGCCCGGGAAATTGCGCTTCTGCTGGTCGGCGTTGAAAAAGAAAAACAGCTTGTCCTTGACGATCGGCCCGCCAATGTTTCCACCAAATTGGTGACGCTTGTCTTCGGGCTTGACAGGAATCGCAGTCGGGGGCGCCGGCGGAGACGGCACGATCGTTTGGAATGGATTGAATGCGCCGAAATCACTGCTGCGGTAGAACCAGAAGGCCTCGCCATGCAAACTGTTCGTGCCGGACTTAGTCACGGCGTTGGTTACGCCCCCAGCGGACCGCCCATACTCGGCCGAATAGTTTGAAGTGTTAACCTGGAATTCGCGGATGGACGACTGGCTGATCGAATAGCTGATACGTGTTCGTCCCTTCTCCTCCGAGAAAAACGCTTGATTGTTGTCTCCGCCGTCCACAGTGTTGTTGTTGAGCAATCCCGAGACGCCCCGGAAGCTCACAAGTCCAAAATTGCCGTCCGGGACGGCGCCGGGCGTGGACAATGCAAACGTGGACCACCTTCGGCCATTGATCGGCAAATTTTCAATCGCTGTCGAGTTGATGTTCGTCGAGAAATCGGCGCGGTCCGTGGTGATCACAGGTGCCTCGGCGGTCGCCACGACGGTTTCTGTTTGAGCCTGAACGCCGAGTGTGGCATCAATCGTCGTTGTTCGTCCCACCTCGACAATGATATTCGTGGCCTTGAAAGCCGAAAGCCCAGTTGCAGTGACTTCAAGCGTGTACAATCCAGGCTGTAAATGAATAATCAGGAAGCGTCCGCCTTCATCGCTACTGCCGACGGCGCTAGCCCCCGTATTGACGTTTCTTGCACTTACAGCTGCTTTCGGGACCACGGCTCCAGACTGGTCCGAGACAGTGCCTCCAATCGCGCCATCCGTGGTGGATTGGGCAAAGGCGCCGTGGCCCAGCAACGACATCACGAACAACGCGAGACAATAGCGTATGGCGGAGATTCCCACTCTGTTCGTTCTCATGAAATTCCTCCCTTGAATTTGCCGACGCTTCGCACACGTGAGCATGTGTCTATGACCCTCCGGGGTGGAATGGAGGGCCGCCCTTAGTTAGGGGCAAGTCACAGTGACCGAGAGCGCCTACGGTAGACAGCAGCCAATGCCCTCTTTGTGTCACATGTTCTACCACAGGAAGTAACTACAGCTAAAGCCAACCCTGTGGAAAACTTTGGCGCGCCCGCAGCGAAAATACCGACTTACTTTTCCAATGCCCAAATTTCGTTTCCGGGACCATACTGATTCAAGATTGCTGGAATATGAATCCTCCAAAAATGGGCGGTGATGAGCGAGCCTTGCCCCGCTGTACACCGATACGTTACAGTCTCGCTTCCACATTCGAGGACACTGATGCCCAAACCCAGGAAGATTCGGCACCGCGATGCAAGCCGGCGAGGAGAGCGCGTCAAAATCTTGATCTCCGGAGGGCGCATTCAAAGGCGCATTCAGGCGATAGCAAAGCAAATCCGAAGAGATTTTCCTGATGAACCGTTGCACCTGGTGAGCGTCTTGAAGGGCGGCGTGTTTTTCCTCACCGATCTTGCGCGAAGCATTGCCGGAGAGGTCTCCTTCGACTTCATCGCCGTCTCCAGCTACGGACAAGATACCCATTCGTCGGGGCAAGTACGATTGACCCGCGACCTCGACTCCAGCATCGAAGGAAAAACTGTGATCGTCGTCGAGGACATTCTGGATACCGGGATGACGCTGCAATATCTCCTTAGGCTATTCCAGCAGCGTAAGCCGAAGCACCTGCGTGTCGCGGTCCTATTGGACAAACCGGATCGCCGCGTCGCACCGGTGCATGCCGACTACGTCGGTTTCTCGATTCCCAACGAATTCGTCGTGGGTTATGGGCTCGACTACTCCGAACGCTACCGGAACTTGCCGTACGTGGCAGTTCTATCGCTCGACTCCAAGCTAGCGAAGAAGGCTGCAGAGAAATAGCGGGCGCTCGCAAATTCTCCCCAGGTCGCCGCGGATTACGATGATGCGCGGATCGGTTCCTGCACAAAAAGAATGATCCCATTTTTGGAAAGCTGCCGAAGAGTGCAGGGCATGCCCGTTGGCGCCTGCTATAATAAAGTGAGTCCATGAATCCTCCAGGCGCACAGGCAGAAACACAGATAGCGAATACCGGAACGGAGATTTCCGCTGAAGTTTTGGCGACACTCGCCGAAATCGGGGAAGAAGTAAATTCCTCGCTAGACCTCGACGAAGTTTTGGCACGGTCGGCAGCCCTCATCAAACGGCACATTGACTACGAAATCTTTGGCGTCCTGCTGGTTGAAGGAGATGGCGCGTTCCTGCGACACCGTTTTGCGATTGGATACTCCCCCGAACTGGCGGCGAACCTGCGGATCCCGCTGGGGCAGGGAATTACCGGAACGGCGGCCGCTACGGGCCATTCCGTACGCGTCAGCGATACTGCGAAAGACCCGCGATATATCAACGCCATTGATAGCGTGCGGTCCGAGCTCGCGGTGCCGCTGATGCTTCGGGGAAAATGCGTCGGCGTCCTGGACATCCAGAGCCGCCACCTGGATTACTTCACTCGCGATCAGCAAAACATTTTGACGCTTCTTGCGAGCCGGCTTGCCGTGGCGATCGAAAATGCGCGGCTGTTTGAGAAGGTGCGCGCGCAAGCGGACACGCTTCTGCTGCTGAGCGAGGTCGGCCGCGAGACCGGCTCGATCCTGGAGGTAGAAGAACTATTGAGGCGCGCCGCCGAGCAGACGAAGCGGGTCATTGACTATCAAATCCTGAGCATCATGCTTTATGACGAGGAGCAGAAGGTGTTTCGTCACCGGGTGGATGTCAAACATGGGCATCGCGTACAGGGAAAACTGCGCGTGGCAGTGAGCGAAGGCATCGTTGGCGCCGCGGCGACGCTGAAAGAGCCCGTTCTCGTGCCCGATGTGACGGCCGATCCGCGGTACCTGATGGCGAACCCGGAAACAAAATCGGAACTGGCGATCCCAATGATGCACAAAGGCAAAGTCATCGGCGTGCTGGATCTCGAAAGCCCGCAGTTGAATTACTTCACGGACGATCATGTGCAGACACTTTCCATCCTGGCAGCGAATCTGGCTGTTTCGCTGGAGAACGCGCGACTCTACGAACAACTCGCGAAGGAAGAAGCCCGTTTGGAGCGCGATCTTCAGGCGGCAAAACGAATTCAGGGCGCTCTTTTGCGGCCGGTGCCCACTGAAGATTACGGACTCGACATGGCCGCGCGGTACCTATCCGCCCGCGAAGTCTGTGGCGATCTCTATGAGTTTTTGCGGTACGGCCCGCAGCAACTGGGAATCGCACTGGGCGACGTGAGCGGCAAGGGAACAGCCGCCGCTCTCTATGGCGCGGTGGCCATCGGAATTATGAGGAGCCTCGCGCCGCAAAAATTGCAGCCCGCGGAAATGTTGCGGCAGATGAATCAACTCGTTGGGGAGCGGCGTATCGAAGGCCGGTTCATGACCGCATGTTTTGCCACCTGGCAAAGGAACCGCCAGAAACTGCGCGTCGCGAACGCCGGTCAATCGCAGCCGCTGCTATACAAGGATGGCCGCTGCGGAAAGATTGAGTTAACAGGATTTCCCCTGGGCATTTTTGAGGATGTAACCTACGACGAATGGGGAGTCACGCTCGAGCCCGGCAACATTCTCGTGTTCCATTCCGACGGCCTTGCCGAATCTTCGAATAATGAAGGCCAGTTCTTCGGCTCGACGCGCCTTCAGAACCTGGTCGAGAAGCACCACGAATCATCGGCGACGGAGTTGGCGGACGCAATCCTCCGCGAAGTGGATTGGTTCACGCAGGGTGCCCCGCTCTCCGATGATCGAACTCTAGTGATCGTAAAAGTCCGATGAGTGGTTCGTCTCCCTCTTCCCATCGCAAGCTCGAATACATTGATCCCGTCAGCTTCACGCCACACTTTTCCCGGAAGAGCGTTCGTAAACAGGGTTCTTCCACGGATGAAATCTTGTGCGAAAAGGTTTCCCTGGAATCGGTGGCGGAGGCCACAGGGACTCCGGTCTATCTATATAGCCGCGCGGCTATCGAAGATGCGTATCAAGAACTCGACCGTGGACTTGGTTCGCTGCCGCATACGCTGTGCTTTGCCGTCAAGTCGAACGGCAATCTCTCCATCTTGAATCATCTGGCGCGGATGGGAAGTGGGTTCGACATTGTTTCTGGCGGCGAGTTGGAGCATTTGCGCAGAATTGGCGTTCGCGGCGATCGTATCGTCTTTTCCGGCGTGGGCAAAGACCAGCACGAGATTCGCGAAGCATTGAACTATCGTGCCGCTGGGCGTAAAGGCCGGGCTGGAATATTGCTCTTTAATGTTGAATCGGAAGCGGAACTTGAGGTCCTGATCGGAGAGGCCGGGCGGCAGGTCCAGAAAGGCAACGCGCCTCCGGCCGTGGCGATTCGTGTCAATCCCGACGTGCAAGCAGGCGGCCACCCACACATCGCAACGGGACGCTACGAGCACAAGTTCGGTTTGGATTGGACGGGAGCACGAGGACTCTACCTCTCCCATCGCGATTCGAAGTGGATCCGCTGGCAGGGAATCAGCGCGCACATCGGCTCGCAGATCACTTCTCTCGAGCCGTTTCGCCTCGCGGTCGGCCGTCTTGCCAGCTACGTCGGGGAATTACGCCGCGCGGGGATTGAATTGCGATACCTGGATGTGGGCGGCGGCCTCGGTGTGCAATACACGGATCAAAAGGTGCCGAGGCGCACCACCTACGCTCGCTTGGTCGCGCAACTCGTCCGAAAACTCGGCGTGCACCTGCTGTTGGAGCCCGGGCGCTCCATCATTGCGCCCGCGGGCGTCCTTCTGACGCGAGTTCTGTATACCAAGACAAACCGCGGCAAAACGTTTGTGGTCGTGGATTCCGCGATGAACGACTTGATGCGGCCCGCGCTGTACGGCGCGATTCACCCGATTACCAAAGTTCGGCGCGAAAGTGAGGATAAGGGGGCTCCACGGAAGCGCGTGGACGTCGTTGGCCCGGTGTGTGAAACAGGGGACTGCTTTCTTCACGATTGGCCGCTCGGGGAGGTGCAAACAGGCGACGTGCTGGCCATTTGGGCGGCCGGCGCATATGGAATGGCGCAAGCGTCGAACTACAATGCGCGACGCCGCCCCGCGGAAGTTCTGGTGGAAGGAAAGCGATTCCGTCTTATCCGCCGTCGTGAAACGCAAGACGATCTGCTTCGCACGGACTCTTTGGCAAATAAATAGAGCCTGCAATTGCTATTTTACGCTTCGCCCCACTTCAGCTTGTTGCGCAAGATCTCGAAATAGGATTTCCGCGGTGGCTGGATGAGCTTCAACAATTCCTTGCTCCTGGAGATGCGAACTATGTCCGTTGCCTGCAGCGGGATGCCCCTCTGCCCATCGAGCGTGAGAAAGACAGATTCCGTGTTTCCGGAAAGTTTCATTTGAATGGAAGAAGAATCCCGGACGACCAGCGGGCGATCGCTCAGCATGTGCGCACAGATGGGCGTAATGATGAAAGACTCGACGCCTGGGTGCACGATGGGGCCACCTGCTGAAAGGGAATAGGCCGTCGAGCCCGTCGGACTTGCGACGATCAAACCGTCGGCACGGTAGCGACAGACAAAGTCGCCGTCAATGCTGAGCTCCAGTTCGATCATGCGGGCCAGCGCACCTTTGTTGACCACAGCTTCGTTCAGCACCCGCTGAGTTTCGATGACTTTTCCGCCGCGTTCGAGCTCCACGTACAACATCACGCGTTCGCTGACGGAAAACCGGCCGCCAAGTGCGTCTTCGAGAGCGGGGTAAAGCTCATCGAGGGTGAAACTGGTAAGGAAGCCCAGGCTTCCCATGTTGATCGGCAAGATGGGAATCCCGCGTGGCGCCGCGAGACGCGCGGCGGCAAGCAGTGTGCCATCACCGCCAAGAACGAGCAGCAATTGCGACGCATCCGCGACTTGCTGACGTGTTTTTCCCTTCGTTGAACCCGTCAAAGATCCGGCCGTTTCTTCATCGTAAAGAGCCTGCACTCCGCGCTCTTCGAGCCATTTCAGCAAAGGCGGGGCAACCACGGATAAGTTCGACCGGCGGGGACGCGAGATGATGCCGATGGTTTGGAAGGATTTTCCGAGCTGCATGTGTGCCTAAGATTCTACTCCACTGACTTTTTGCGCGCGTGCAGAAAATACTCCTGATTGCCTTCGGCCCCAAGGAGATGGCTAGGCTGCACTCCGAGAAATGCCAGGCCCAGAGATTCGACGCCTTGACGCACTTTTACGATGGCCTTTTCGCGCAACTTCTCGTCGGTCACAACACCACCAGGGGGAATCTCCTCGCGCGACAGTTCGAATTGCGGCTTGATCAGAATCAGGAAGTCGGCGTTCTCTTCCGCCTCCGAAATGGCAGGCCCCAGCACTTTGCTGACAGAAATAAAGGAAACGTCGATAACGACGACGGCGGCTTTCTGGGGAAGCTCTTCGCCGTCCAGTTCGCGTGCATTTCGCTCGATTCGAACGACGCGAGGATCCTGCCGCAATTTCCAGTCGATTTGCTCCGTGTTCACATCCACGGCGTACACACGCGAGGCGCCGTGCTGCAAGAGACAGTCCGTGAACCCTCCTGTAGAAGAGCCGATGTCCAGGCAAATACGTCCCTTAGGGTCGATCGCGAAATCAGCAAGTGCGCCTTTCAATTTGACGCCGCCGCGGCTGACGAATTGTTGCGCCCGGTTTGTCAGTTCGATCTGCGCGTCAGCAGCGATGGGGGTGCCGGCCTTGTCGGTACGCTTGCCGTCCACCTGGACTTCACCGGCAAGGACCATGGCAAGAGCTTCCTTCAAAGACCCGGCAATCCCGCGCTCGACGAGGAGAATATCCAGCCGTTTGCGAATCGCTTTGGGTTTCATAATGCGTTCGAACTTCAGGTGCGGCGAAGAACGAGGAATTCCGCAATTTCACGAAGCCGCGAAGCACGTTCCCCAAAGGGCGCGAGTTCCGTAGTGGCCTTCGTCGCGAGATCATTGGCAATGGCGTGAGAACGTTCGAGGCCATACACGGCCGGATAGGTCGCCTTTTCCTGCGCGATGTCCTTTCCCGCGGTTTTTCCAAGCGCGGCCGAAGACTCCTCGACGTCCAGGATGTCGTCGGTAACCTGAAATGCCCAGCCGATGGTCTCTCCAAAGCGGCGAAGGCGTGCGACGTCGTTGTCACTTGCGCCGGCGCACAAAGCGCCTGCCGTGATGGAAGCGCGGATGAGCGCAGCCGTTTTCGAGCGATGAATGTATTCGAGCATTTGCGGCTCGACTCGCTTGCCTTCCGCTTCAATGTCAGCGACCTGGCCGCCCACCATTCCATTCACGGTGCCCGCGGATGTAGCAACTTCCGTCAGGATGGCCACACGGCGTTCCGCAGGCACGGGTGTAGCGCCGATGCACTCAAACGCCAGCGTCAAAAGGGCATCGCCCGCAAGAATGGCGATGGCTTCGCCGAACTTCTTGTGGCACGTTGGCTTGCCGCGGCGAAGATCGTCGTTGTCGAGGGCCGGCAAGTCGTCATGGATGAGCGAATAGGTGTGGATGAATTCGATGGCACAGGCAGGATAGTGCGCCGCCGAGACGTCGCCGCTGAAAATCCGCGCCGTCTCAATGCAAAGAATGGGACGGATCCGCTTGCCGCCTGCAAAGACGCTATACCGCATCGCCGTGTGAATGGACGACGGCGGCGCAGACTCCGCGGGCAGCAGCCGCTCGAGGGCGGCGTCCACGGAAAGACGGTCTTCCTCGAAAAAGGCCGGAAGTTTCATTGCGGCGGAAAACCCGCGCACGGGAGACAGCGCGGCCGCTTCACGATTCACCCTCACGTTCCGGATCAAACGCTTCGGCGGCAAGCTTGCCGTCGGCTTTCTTGAGAAGAATTTCCACGCGGCCTTCCGCCTCTTCCAATTGTTTCTGGCATTCGCGGGAAAGCGCCACACCTTCCTCGAAAAGCTTCATGGCGTCATCCAGGGAAAGCTGCGGGCTCTCCAGGCGTTGGACGACTTCCTCCAATCGCGCCAGGGTACGCTCGAAATCAGGCTTCTTGGTTGCTTCTGGTTTTTTGGGTGCAGGTGAATTCACGCGATTGGCCTGTTTCCTTCAGAGTCGATTATTTCTGGCAATGGGCGCAATAGTAAGTGGAACGGCCGCTTTGCGCAATGCGACGGATCGGTTCCCCGCAGCGGCGACAGGGCTTTCCTTCTCGGTCATACGCGCGAAGAATCGTTTCCAAGCCCTGGAACCACCAGTCCGGATCGCGAAAGTTTGGCGCCGGATGCAAACAGCATTCTAAGGCACGGCTGAGAACGGACACAATTGCTTTGTGCAGCCGGCGCGCTTCTTCCGGTTTTAACGTGGGCGCGCGGCGCCGCGGATGGAGTCTTGCCTGCCACAGCGATTCGCAGGAATAGATATTCCCGATTCCCGCGACGTACGACTGGTCTAGCAGGAAATCTTTCAGCGTGCGCTTCGAACTGGAAAGTAATTCGCTGAATCGGATCGGTGTGAAACTGCCCGAGAGCGCGTCAATGCCCAGCTCCACAAGCCCCCGGCATTTCGCGGCGGAGTCCCAAGCGTGCACCCGGCCGAAATGGCGTCGGTCCGCAAACCCGAGAACTCCCTTCTCCAATTCCAGGGCGACATCCACATGAACGCCGCATTCCGTGCGGTTAGCGTACCTCAGAAATTCCTTCGCATTCGAAAACCAGACGAGCTGGCCATCCAGTCGGAAGTGCATGGTCAGCAGGCCGCGGTCCAGAAGCAGGAGCACATACTTTCCTTTGCGCGCGACTCGTCGAATTCTTTGACCTTCCGCAAACCGGGAAAGATGGCCCGCTGCCTGCGGTTTTGCAACAATCGGGTGCAAGACGTGAACACACCGGATGCGGCGCCCCTGAACCAACGGACGGAGGGTGCGAACCACGGCTTCTACTTCAGGGAGTTCCGGCATGAGGACAGAAGGGAGCTAGGATCCTGGTTTCAGTGTGAGCGAATGCTTTCGCGCGGCTGCCTCAGCCGCATCACTGAAGGGCGCAAAAATAGGCTTGCCTTCGTACCAGTAGGAAAATTGATCGGAATAGTGACTGCTCCCCGGCTGACCGGATTGTCCCGCGGGGATCAACAAAATCGAATTGTCCCAATTGCCTGGGTTTGCCACGAAGCGCATGGCCGGCCCATGGGTCTTCGTTGCCGCGCGGATGCTGTAAACGGTTCCCGATTGCGGTTTGTTCGTAATGCTGAGGAACTTTTTCAACCATCCTTCGCGGCCGATCGCATGAACTATGTCCAGAGAGTTGAAGCGTTTCCAGGCCCAGTCCTCGACCCGTTGGCTCCCGCTCTGCTCCGCGAGCCGCGCCACCGCCTTGTCGGCCGCCGCGGCTAGCAACTCGTCATAGCTCTTGAACGCGGCAGGCAGCCACTTCGACGGCCGATTCGTAAGTATCTTTTGCAGGAAAGTCGTGGACCGCCATTGGTAGATTGCCGTTTCTTTTCCCAGGAACGGCTCGAGAAGGAGTTCGATGGCCGCTCGCCGTGCCGCATGCAGAAAGGAAACCTCCGGAGAATCCGCCTCCGCAATACCATTCCAATCCTTTAAGCCCTCGATCAGTTTTTGCGCTCGAGCATCCTTGGGCTTCGCTGTTTTTGCCGCTGCGATCAGTTGGTCAGCGACGAACACATGCGGATAGCTGTACGTGTCCGTTTGCACCTTCAGCATGTCCTCGGGGCGCAGATCATGCCGGTCGTGTAATAGGTCGTAGATACGCGCGGTTCGGTAGGGTTCTTCCCAGCGGTCGGTCAGATAGGGTTTGTAATTCGGTCCCGCGACGCGCGCATTGGCCGTGACGATCAAACCGCTCTCTGGGTTCAGGGCCTGAGGAAGTTGTTCGAACGGGATGTAGCCCGTCCATTCGTAATCGTTCGTATCTCCCGGAACGGGCACTTCACCGTGGCCCTTCTTTCGAATCGGCACGCGCGCTGCCATGATGTATCCGATGTTGCCGTCAACGTCGGCATAGACAGTGTTTTGTCCCGGTCCCCAGACATGCTTCATGACCTCGCGAAATTCTTTCCAATTTTTCGCTTGGCCGAACCAGTTGTAGCTGTTCGCGAGTCCGCCAGGTTCCGTAGCCGTCCAGCGCATGGCGTACGCTTTGTCTCCGTTGCGAGCCACCACCGGGCCATGGCGAGTGACCACCACTTGCAAGTGTTCGTCCGGTGCGCCCTTGACGCGAATCGTCTCATCAATGATTTGGGCCTTGGTCCACGTGCCCTTCACTCGGTATTCGTTGCTCGCCGCAGGATTGAAAGTCTCGATGTAGAGATCTTGTACATCGGCCCCGTTGTTGGTGAAGCCCCAGGCGATGCGATCGTTGTGCCCGATGATGAGCATCGGCGCCCCAGGGAGCGTGAAGCCTTTCACGTTCCAACCCGGGGCCGTGAGGTGAACTTCGTACCAGATCGAGGGGATCGTGAGCTCGAGATGCGTGTCATTGGCCAACAAAGGCTTGCCGGTCGCGGTATGCGCGCCGCTGACCACCCAGTTGTTGCTGCCGAGCCCCTGGCGAATCTCGTTGCGGGATTCTTCAAGGAATTGCTGGATCGACCGCGACAAAGCTGAAGTCATGTCCGGCGAGCCATCGGATGCGGCAATCCCGTTGACGCCGGCGTAGCGAGCCTTCAGCACCGTGTCGGGTTGGATATCGTCATCATCTTCGTCGTCACTCTCTGCGGCAGAGCGCTGTGAACCGTCGTTGGGGACATTCGGATCGCCAACGACGAAATGATCCATCGCGGATTCTGCGGAGTAGAGATCTTTCGCCTGCTCCGCTCCTGCCCGCTCTGTTACTTTGGCGCGATTCAGTTTTCTTTCTCTCGTATCCGTCAACGTTCGATACATGTAGCCCGAAATCGCCAGCGTATCTGAAGGCTGCCATGGCAAGGGTTTGTAGCGCAGCAAAGTGAACTCCAAAGGCAGCCGGTCTTGATGCTCCTCGATAAACGCGTTCACTCCCCGCGCGTACGCTTCTATCAGCTTGCGGGGTTCGGCGTCCATCTGTGCCACGTCGCGCGCGGCCGCCCGGCTGAATCCCAGCGTACGAAAATCCTTGTCAATGGAGATTGTTGCGGGGCCAAGGATTTCGGAAAGCTGGCCGCGCGCAACCCGTCGCAAAAGGTCCATCTGCCAGAGGCGATCCTGCGCCATGACGTAGCCCTGTGCCTCTTCCAAATCTTCCAGTGAGGCCGCGCGAATGTGCGGAACACCCCATTGATCGCGCTCGACAGTTACATCGTGTTGGAGTCCGAGAAGAGACGCGGTTCCGTCAATCTGAGGCAGCGGCCGATAGACAAACCACCAAGCCACGGCGCCAACGGCAACAACGAAAATACCAACTACCCACAGAAGGATTCGAAGAAACGTTCGCAAGTTCACTCCCGCGCGGCTCAGGCAAACAGTCAGTGTAGAGGACGCCCCAGTGCCGCGCAACCGCCGTGTAGCACGGATTCACTGCTGCCTGACGGAGGCCACGCGGCGTGGCTTGCTCACTTCGCGGGCAACCATCGAGCATGGCCCGCCGGGGTGCTGCTACAATGCCGCAGGGAGCCCATTCGTCCATGTTCGCGATTCGCCTACTCGGCGTGCTGGCGCTGGTGGCCCTGAACGCCTTTTTCGCGGCGACGGAGTTCTCGCTCGTTGCCGTGCGGCTCTCCCGCATCCGCCAGCTGGTGGCCAAGGGAAGTGCGCGAGCGCGCGTGGTGGAGCTGCTTCTCGGGGATCTGCACCGCGTAGTCTCCGGCGTGCAGCTCGGCATGACCATGACCAGCCTGGCGATCGGTGCCGTCGGTGAAGCCTCCTTCGCGAAACTCTTTCAAACCATGTGGATCGGCACTCCCGGAACGCGCTCCGCGGTCATCGCTCATGCCCTCGCTTTAATGTGCGCCTTCGCACTCCTAAGCGCTCTGCACGTCGTCATTGGAGAACTCGTCCCCAAGACCTTGAGTCTTGCCCGGGCCGAGCGCGTTGCGTTAATGGTTGCCGTGCCGTTTCACTGGTTCCTGAATACGTTCCGTTGGGCGATCAACTTGCTGGATGGAGCAGCTGGGGCGATCGTAAAGGCAATGGGAGTCACCTCGCCGCATGGGCACGGCGTTGCGCATTCCACCGAAGAGCTGCAGATCCAAATTCAGCAGGCACGCGAACGCGGACTGCTCGCCCCCGGCGAAGAAAAATTCATCCTCAGCGCCATCGAACTCGCGCAAATCCAGGTGCGGGAAATCATGGTGCCCCGGCCGGACATGCATACCTTGGCTCTGGAATCCAGCCTGGATGAAGTGATGCGCGCCTTCGCAACGACGCAGCGTTCGCGAATTCCGGTCTACCGCGGCACGGAAGACCACATACTCGGCTTTGTTCATATCAAGGATATGCTGTGGATTCTCCTCGATCGCGAGCGCCGCCTCGAGGAGAATCTCTCGCCGCCGCCGTTTGATTTGCGACGCGTTCTCCGCGAAGTGCTTATCGTTCCCGAAACGAAGCCCGCCAGCGAGTTGCTCCAGGAATTGCGCACTCGCCGCGTCGGCCTGGCCATGGTCGTGGACGAGTTCGGCAGCATCCTCGGCCTGGTTACGCTGGAAGACATCCTCGAACAAATGGTCGGAGAGATTCACGACGAATTCGACGTGATTGAGCGTCCCCTCACGCTTGCGGATGGCGCATTGATATTCGATGCAGCTCTAAACGTGAGAGACTTGGACGCGCAATACAACATCACCGTTCCAGAAGATCCGGCCTACGCCACCGTCGGAGGATTCGTGCTCGATCAATTGGGATTCATTCCTAAAGGCGGAGAGAGCTTCGAATACGGCAATTTTCGATTTTCGGTCGTGGAGATGGATAGAAAACGCGTCGCCCGGGTCAAAATCCAGCGTCTTCGAAGTACTGGTGCTGAGAAGGAGACTTCGGCTCCACCGATGGCAAGTCCGCCGTCCAGGGATTCGAAGCCGGCAAGCGTGAAAACATAGTTTCCCAGTTACACATGGCTCGCTACTTCCTCAAACGATTCCTGCTGACACTCCCGGCGCTCTGGCTCGTCCTTACGCTGGTCTTCCTGATGATTCACATCGTGCCGGGTGATCCCGTCGAGCAAATGCTCGGGGAAGGCGCAGCGCCGGGGCAAGTCTCGCAACTACGTCATTCGCTCGGGCTGGATTTGCCGCTTCACTCCCAGTATGGGCACTATCTCCGGCAACTCGTGCGCGGCGATCTGGGACAGTCGTTCAAATTTCAGGCGCCCGTGCGCCGCATCATTTTCGAGCGCTACCCCGCCACTCTTCAACTGGCGTTTCTCGCACTTGTCGTTTGCGCGGCTATCGCCATCCCCGCGGGAGTGCTTGCCGCTCATCGCCGAGGACAAGTCTCCGATCGTGCCGTCGGTGTTTTCACTCTCTTCGGCCTGGCATTTCCAAACTTCGCCTTGGGCCCGGTGCTGATTCTTTTCTTTTCCATTGAACTCGGCCTGCTGCCGGTCTCGGGGCGCGGCGGGCTGCTCTACTATGTGTTACCTGCAGCGACCCTCGGCGCAGCACTCGCTGCCATTCTCACTCGCATGGTTCGCAGCGCCATGCTGGAAGAGCTTTCTAGCGACTACGTCCGCACCGCAAAAGCCAAAGGTCTCTCCACGTACGTCGTCTTGCTGCGACATGCATTTCGCAATGCGCTCATTCCTATCATCACAATTCTGGGGCTCCAGTTCGGAACTTTGCTGGCGGGCACCATCGTCACGGAAACGATTTTTTCCTGGCCCGGCATCGGACGCTTGACCGTGCAGGCCATCTCTTCACGCGATTACCCGCTGCTCCAAGGATGCATTTTGGTGATCGCGGTCTCCTACGTCGCCGTCAACCTGCTAACGGACGTGTTTTATGCCGTGATTGATCCCCGGGTGAGGCTGTCATGATCTCGTACCAGGCGCTCCGGGAGTTTCTTCGCCAAAGTGTTCTCGCACGCGTGGGATTCATCGCCGGCTTAATTCTCGTCGTCGCGGCTCTGCTTGCACCGTGGATAGCGCCCGCTGACCCTGCGGCCCAGAACTTGCCGGCCCGGCTCGAGTCTCCTTCGCGCGCACATTGGATGGGAACCGACGAACTCGGCCGCGACATCCTTTCGCGCACTCTCTATGGCGCGCGCATTTCGCTCCTCGTTTCCGTCTGCGTCGTTTGCGGTTGCGGTCTCATCGGACTAACCATGGGTATGCTCGCTGGATACGCCGGTGGCTGGTGGGACCGCATTATCAATCTCTTGCTCGTCAATGCGTTTCTTTCCTTTCCGGGAATCCTCCTGGCCATTGCGTTCGCGGCGTTTCTCGGTCCCGGCATCGGCAAAGTGATCTTGGCGCTCGTCATTACCGGTTGGGCAGGCTACGCCAGGCTTGCACGCGCGCAGGTGCTGAAAGTCAAAGAAATGGAATTCGTACTCGCCGCGCGATCGCTCGGCGCTTCTCACCTGCGCATCATGGTGGGACATCTGCTGCCCAACATTTTGCAGCCTATCCTGATTCAAGCCACTATTGGTATGGCCGGCGCCATTCTCGCGGAATCGACGTTGAGTTTTCTCGGGCTTGGCGTGCTGGCACCTATTCCCAGCTGGGGAGCGATGCTGAATGATGCGCGCGGCCACCTCTTCGATGCGCCGCACATGGTGGTGTTTCCCGCCTTGGCCGTAATGACCGCCGTGCTCTCTTTTAATTTGTTGGGAGACGCATGGCGCGACTGGCTCGATCCACGTCTGCGCTCCCAAATGGCCGCGCAGGAATTTTCGCGTTGAAGTTTGTTTCGATGAAGAGAGCTGAAATTGTGAACAAGGAAGGAAACCTACTTTGTCAGGGTAACCGTTGCGCCCCGGCCCAGGCCTAAAGTACGCGCCGCATTCGCTTTATTCACTCCAATTTCGAGATATCCGCTTGAGCCCACATAGGCAATCGCTTCGCCGTTGTTGCCGCTCGCAAAGGTATCCACGAGCCGCACGACTTGATGAGTTCCTACTTGCAGCTTGATGGTTCCATCCTTTAGCGCCGCTTCCGGCAAGTCTTCCGTGCGAAAATTCGTAATCAGGTTGCCGAACGCATCGGCGCGCAAAACAGCGCCTTTCACAACGCCATCTGTCTCTTTGGGGCGGGGAAGAGCGAATTTCTTGTAGTCACTGATCTCATCTCCCATGCTGGGGGTCTGCCAGCCCTTGGTAAGCCAGGAAGCGACCGGCGCGAAAATGTCTCGGCCATGAAAAGTCTTGCTCACCGGTTGCAAGTAATAGTGCGCGACGTTCGCATGGCGCACGACGAGGGTCTCCTTCTCGCGTTCATAAATCACCGACAGCACGCCGTTATCCGGCGCGACAAAATACTGGTTTTGCGCGCTGACGAGCAGCGGTCGCCGTTCCGTTCCCACGCCGGGATCCACAACAACCACGTGGACCGTTTTCGCCGGAAAGTAGGAATACGCCGAGCCAATCGTCAGCGCGCCGTCGAGCAAATCGAAGGGCGTGACGTTGTGCGTGATGTCCACGATGGTCACGTCGGGGTTGATCTTGAGGATGACCCCTTTGAGCGTGCCAACCAGATGGTCGTTCGTGCCGTAATCAGTTGTCAGTGTGATGATCGGGTTGGCCAATGGATTCTCTCACCCGGATAGTTTTGCGCGATTCGCGCCGGCAGAGTGGGGCGGGCACTCTGCATACTCTGACGCTAGCGAAGGCATGCGTCTCCGTCAAGAATTCGCGCGCCGAATGCTGTGCAAGCGGCAACGGGGCTTTCTGCGGCGCAAAGCGCTTCGCATCAGCTCTCGCCCTGCTCGGGCGCACACGGATGCCAGTCGGGATCGGGGAAATGAGCCCGGCAGAACCATTGGGTGCACCGCGCGCAATACTGCTGCGCGCTATGGTCGCAGGGTTCATCCAACCGCGAAATTCCCTGGCAAAGTTGTTGTTTGGGTTTTGCGGCCGTTGCGTTCATCGCATCCTCCGCGGAACAAAAGCGGCGCGGGGAAGAGGCACTCAGCGGGCTGGTTCGACCACTCCGACTTTGTTCACGCCGCTGCAGGCAATATACACCCGCCCGTCGACCGTCGCCACCATGTGGCGCACCGTGCCTCCTCCGGAAGGGATCGCCGCACGGGCGAATTGTTCTGTTCTCGGATTGAACTGGATGAGCGTATTCGGCTTCACTCCCGATTCGCTGTACCAAACCAGCCCGTCCGGCGTGATGGCGATTCCGTAGGGAGCGGAATTCGATCCACCCGGCGAAGGCCACATTTTGACCGCGCCGGTCGCAGGATCGAGCCGGCCCAGATTTCCGCTCTGGTAGTCCGTGAAATAAATCTTGTCGCTCGCGTCCACTGCGATGCGCCGCGGCCGGGTGCTTTCCGGCAGCTTGTATTCGACGATAGCCAACGATTGTGGTTCGATCTTGGCCAGCTTGTTGGTACCGAATTCGCAGAAAAAGGGAATGCCTTTGCTGTTGATGACAATCCCGTAGGGCCGCGCATTCGCCGTTTGCATTTCTTTCAAATCGATTTTTCCGGTCTGAGGGTCGAGCCTGCCGACCATGTTTCCGACCTGCACCGTAAACCACAGGATGCCGCGGGAATCGAAGATCGCGGTGTGCGGGTCATCGGCCTTGGCGTCCGGCATTTTGTAGGCGGCCACTGCGCCTGTGCGCGGATCGAGCTTGCCGATGTAGCCCTTCCCGTTCCCCGTGAACCAGATGTTTCCGTTCGAATCGGCGACCAGGCCGTGCGGGCCGGAGTCCTCGATCTTCAGTGCGTACTCCTGGAACGCTCCGGTCTTGGGATCGACCCGCCCAAGCTTATTCTGCAGTTGTTCCGTGAACCACAGCGCGCCGTCCGCTCCGACGGCAGGATCGTGTGGATGTGCGCCTTTCGTCGGCACATCCCATTCGCGAATCGTCACTTTCAGTTCGCCGACATCCGCGGCAGGTGCCGCTCCTCGCGACGCAATCGCGATCCCCAGCCCCAAGCCTAGAATCGCGACGCCAAAAATCATTTTCTTTCTGCTTCTCATAAGTACCTCCCAGCCCAAATCCATCCTCGCCGTGGGCGCCTCCTATCTCTTCTTGCGCCGCAGTGAGAACGGGCACCGCTCTCGCCCACCCTTGCGCCCCCCCTTCCGCTTGCCAATTTAATCATCAGAGCGGGCGTCGTACAATGGCAGTATAGAAGCTTCGCAAGCTTCCTCTAGCGAAATTTAACACGCTGAACTGGCGGCACTTAACTAAAGCAAGATTACTCGTATTTGGAAAATGATAGAAAACGGAACGCACTCTAGCCTACCCGATGGATAGGGGCACTGTGCCGTTGCCGGCAATGGCCTCGAGTGCTCGTCACGCTCGACGCGCGGAACAATTTTCCACAACTTCCGATTCGCACCGACGGTCCGTATGTCGTCTGGCTCGGTATCGTCAGTGCTGACAAGAAGCTCGAGACGGCATTCAGCCCGCTAGCCGACCGCTCATCCAAATCGCTCTTAGCCACTAATCTTTTGCGGGCAGAACCGGAAATCGTGATTCTTGATCCCGCGAAACGCTCGCGACTCCGCTGGATCGACGACGATTCGAAATAAATCGCGAGAACCGTGTATGACAGTTGATACTGAACATTCCCGTGGCCCTGCACCGATCATGGGTTAGGGGCTCGCCCAGACTCTCTTAGCGCCTCGCGCTCTGTGAAAGCCGGCGCTCCCAAGTCCGTGCCATATGGGAATGGGACGAAGGCCCATGTGCGAACATGACAACATGGGCTTGGGCAAAACGATTACCGTGATGGACACAATTGGGCCGTGTAAAAACGCAGCTGCCTATCGGACGATTCTCCTCGCGGATTCAGGAGGCAGGGAAGTGTTGTGAATTCCTAGACGTCTCCTCAAGGGCGCTCGTAAGTCGAACGACCTTGTATTCCACTCAAGACGTGGTTCTCCTCTGCGTGAAATGAATGCACTGCATGAATTCTTGCATCCGGTTTTGAAAACCCTTGGGCTTCCACAAGCTGGAATGCATGTGTTTTGTCACGGACCTAATCGGAGATGCAAGTTGGCCGGAATCAATCCTGCCGCTGTTCGCCAACAAATGGGACACAGCTCTGCTGTTATGACAGCAGGATACACTGAAGAAATTTCACTCGAACAGCTGCGGGCGGTGTTTTGCAGCATGGAATTGGAAAATATGGAAGATGGCCGGTCTGTACGGGCAGTCGCTTGGTTGTGTATAATCAACAGCTAGAGAGCAGAGCGGGCGTCGTACAATGGCAGTATAGAAGCTTCCCAAGCTTCGGACGTGGGTTCGATTCCCATCGCCCGCTCCAAATTCTAAAAGAGTTATCGTCGATTTTTCAGTTTCCATAACTCTTTGTTGTTTCCAAATCTCCTCAACACAGTGCTTTCTTGGCCTCACACCGTCAAGCTAATCGATCTTATTTCTCCGAGCGAATTTACTAAGTCTCGTGCAACCACCATCTTAGTTAGATTCTTTGCGGACCTAACAAGGAATTAAATTGAACATCAGAAGCTCGCAAAGCTCTTGTTATCGTGCGGCTAGCTGGAAGGGCAATGAGTATTCGCGGTGTGCGCCGCAATTGCGACTGTGCAATGTGCACATTGGTTACGATAGCGGTGCGAGCTTCGGTTGTGACCTTCAATGGGAATCCGTGGTGAAACAAAAAAGGTGTTGACTCTGGACTATACTCCAGGGTGTAGCTTCACAACAGGAGCCAATGCCATGCGAATCGGCATCGTCGCCAAAAAAGTTGGGCTGAGCGTTGACGCGATTCGCTTCTACGAGCGCAATGCGCTGCTGCCCCGGCCTGCCCGGACACAGGGAGGCTTTCGCCAATACGGCGACGGTGACATCGAAACGCCGGCTTTTATCCGGCGCGTACAAGGTTTGGGATTCAAACTTAGCGAAGTTCGCGGACTTCTGAGTTTACGCGGAAGCCGGATGCAACCGTGTGCGCCGGTCCGTCGGCGCTTGCAAGCAAAGCTGGCTGACGTGCGACAGAAGCTCGAAAACCTACAAAAGCTGGAGCGAGAGCTGCGTTTCGCTCTGCGTAGTTGCGATAAAGAACTGCGCAAACAAAATGCACATTGCCCGATCCTGCAGGACAAAGATGTACGAAGAAAGGGAGATCATCAATGAAAGTTGAGGTGCTGTACGTTGCGGAATGCCCGTCCCACCCTGCCGCCGTGAAGCTAGTGAGGGACGTTCTCAATTCGGAAGGTGTCGCTGCAGAAATTCGCGAACTGCTCGTCACGGATGAAGCGATGGCGACGGACCTTGCGTTCTCTGGCTCTCCAACGATCCGCATCAACGGGCAGGACGTTGTGGGAGAGTCTTCCAAGGAGAAGGCGTTTGCCTTGAGCTGCCGCTTGTATCCGGGCTCGGCCGAAATCGGCCTCCCTCCCATTGAGATGGTGCGTCGCGCCGTCGTCGAGGCCCGCGAAGGGTACGCGTGTTGAAACAGGGAACAGGCATTTCGGCATCGCTTGCTGCGATTCTGAGTTCCGTTGTGACGATTAGCTGCTGTCTGCCGCTTGGCTTCGCTGCGGCGTTGGGAGCGGGCGCGGCAAGCGCTTTTTTCACGACATTACGACCGTGGCTCTCGGGGCTGTCCATCGCGCTGCTTGGCCTGGGATTCTGGCAGCAGCATCATGCCAAGCAGTGTTCGATCCGGGGCCGCCTGATCGGGAATGTGCTGCTGTGGACGGCCCTTGTTGTGGTGTTGGGAATGATTCTGTTTCCACAGGAAATCGCGGCGTTCATTGCAGACAGGCTTTCCGGAAGATGAAAAAGAAATGGCCTTTTGGCGTTGTGGTCACGGCAGTCATTCTGCTGCTGGGGGTTGCGTACTTATGGGGTCCTGGCTCGGCGCCACACGGGCAAGAGCCGCTTGTCACACTCTCAGAAGGAAATTCCGGGGAGTTCGAGAAAGCGTTCGATGCCGAGGCTGGCGTTCCGCGTCTGGTCCTGCTGCTGTCTCCAACTTGACCAACCTGTCTGCGGGGGGCCTCCGCAGCTCAGCAACTGTTGGCGCGATACACCGACCGAAAGGTGCGCGTGCTTGTGGTATGGGAACCGATCCTCGCGACGGACTGGCGACCGCCGAGTGGGAGCACGCTCGGACGAATTGCAGACGGCCGAGTGCGCCAGTTCTGGGACCCAAAGCACGTCGTGTCTTCGGAACTGAAGGATCACGCAACCCGAACACCGCCTCAGACGAAGCCGGATTGCTGTATTCAAAAAGGGTTTTACTGGGACGAAGCGATTTTGTTTCCGGCTGGCGTGCATTGGAAGGATGCTCCGGCTTCTGTGTTTTGGAACGGTCCGGTAGTTCGAATCGTTCCGAGTCTTGAGGACTCCTTGAGCGAAGTGCATTGATTTTGCTGGAATTTGTAAGCGTCCCTCGGATAGCTTAGCTCCGGCGAATTCTGATTAAGTTACTCAGCGGGCTGTTGGCCGAATGCTCTGGATGTGCAGTGTTCCCGATCTGAGACAGTCGCCAAAATTACGCTGTTTGGGAATTGTGATTCACCTACTTCATCGCTCAATGCCCCCGGACAAACTGTCCGACAATTACCTCCGAGTGGCCGAGAGTGGGGAAATCACCATAATTTTACGGTTTAGGTCACACATCGCTGACACTCAACAAGTGCCAACAAGAAAGGATACCGAACCTGTCGATCAAGGTGGCGCGTCAAGCTTGCATCTCGTGCAGCCGTCGCTGGAGGAAGCGGCGCTCGCTTTCGTTGGTCACGAGTGAGAGAGCACGCTCGTAGCTGGCAGCAGCTTCCACCGAGGACCCTAGCCGCCGCAGCAAGTCCCCGCGAGTGGCGTGCAGCAGGTGGTAACTGTCAAGTTGTCCGGTTGCCGCGAGGCGGTCGATGAGCGCGAGCGCGGGTCGCGGGCCTTCGATCATCGCGACAGCCACCGCCCGATTTAGCAACACGATAGGCGAAGGCTGCAAGCGTTCCAGTACATTGTACAGTTGTACGATCTGAGACCAGTCGGTGTCTTCTGCTCGAGCCGCCTCACAATGGAGCGCGGCGATTGCTGCCTCCACTGCGAACGCTCCAGGCCCGCCGCGTAACGCCTCTTCCACAAGCGGGAGCGCTTCCTCAATTTGCTGCCGATTCCATCGACTGCGATCCTGCTCTTCGAGGACGATGAGGTTGCCGGCGTCATCGGAGCGGGCATTCCGCCGCGAATCATGGAGCAGCATGAGTGCGACAAGCCCATTCAACTCCGACGGCGCTTCCACTCCCATCAGCGTTTGCAACAAGCGGCCAAGACGGATCGCCTCGGCGCAAAGATCGGCCCGCACCAGCGGTGCGCCCCGCGTGGCTGCGTACCCTTCGTTGAAGACCAGGTAGATTACCGTCAGCACGGCATCCAGCCGTTCAGGCAGATCGCCCTTTTCCGGCACGATGTACGGGATGCCCGCATCGCGGATCTTGTGCTTCGCGCGCACCAGGCGCTGTGCCATTGTCGGGCCAGGGACCAGAAACGCGCGTGCGATCTCGTCGGTATCCAGACCACACAATGTGCGCAGGGTCAAGGCGACCTGCGCCTCAGGCGCAAGCGCGGGGTGGCAACAGGTGAAAATCAGCCGGAGGCGGTCGTCGGGAATCTCCTCGGTATCGTAGTGCGGTTCCTCGGAGGTCCGGCCGAAGCCCGACACTACATAGGACTCCAGCTTTTCCTGAAACCGCCCTTGGCGCCGCATGCGGTCGATGGCCTTGTGGCGAGCCGTCTGGATGATCCATGCTCGTGGGAATTCGGGCACCCCGGACGCCGGCCACTGGTCCACGGCGGCCGCAAATGCCTCCTGAGCCGCCTCTTCGGCAGCATCGAAGTCGCCGAAGAGCCGAATCAGGGCGGCGACGATCCGGCCCCAGTCCGAGCGATAGACTGCGTCCAAAGCAGAGGTAACATCCCGGGGCATGCCCAATTATAAAGATTTTTGGGCCGGGCTGTCGATTCGGGCGGTCCCCGTTCGATTCACTTATAGAAGGTCACGTGAAATATCAATTATGGAGGGTCACATGAAATATATGTTGCTCATTTACAACGAAGAGAAGGCCTGGGGTAAGTTCACCGAGGCGCAACGGCAGGGCTTCATGGGGGAATTCATGAAATTCACCCAACAGATCCAGTCGGCCGGACAGTGGCTGTCCAGTTCACAGTTGCAGCCGACGACGGCGGCGACAAGCGTCCGCCTACGCGACGGCAAACGGCTCGTGACTGACGGTCCGTTCGCCGAGACGCGCGAGCAGCTCGGCGGCTATTACCTGATCGAGGCTAAAGATCTCGACGAAGCCATCGCCATCGCCGCACGAGTTCCCTCCGCGAGCGCGGGCACCGTTGAGGTGCGCCCACTTGTGGAGCGCCCAGCCCAGGCTACCGCATAGCGCCGCGACAGATTGAGGAGGAACCCGCATGGCACCTCCTCCCGGTATCTGGAGTTGCTTTTAATTCCATCCAAAGCAAAGGAGAAAACATCATGTCTACCGCAACCGTAAGGGGACAGTCCACAAGAGATGAAGCCGATATCCGGGCGCTCATCGAGACGGTCCACAAGGCACATCACAACAAGGACGCCGCTGCCATCGTTGCACCGTACGCGCGAGACGCAATTGTATTCAATCTCGCGCCGCCGCTTTCCCATCACGGAATGGATCTCGAAGAAAAGAAGGCGTGGCTGGACACTTGGGAAGGGCCGATCGATTTTGAGTCGAACGATTTGAACATTACCGTGAGCGGAGAGTTTGCCTTCTGCCATGGCTTCTACCGGCTTGGCGGAACTCCGAAGGCGGCTGGCCGGCCGATCAGCTTCTGGATGCGCGCAACGGTGTGCTTGCATCGAGACGGGGGCGCCTGGAGCATGGTCCATGAGCACACATCGGTGCCGTTTTACATGGATGGCAGCTTGCGGCCCGCCTTTGACCTCAAGCCCTAAGCTGACGCATCGAGATACACGAACAGATGGGCTTTCATCAGGTTCTTTATTGTTATTTTTTGGCTCATTCCGAGCGGGAAGAAAGGCTAAGGAGAATAATTAAGAGGAAAATGTATGTTCGACAAAAATGAGAACAGTCAAAAAATAAATTACATAGCAGCAGTCGTAACTGGCCTCGCGGCTTTTGTACTCAGCCTTCTTTGGTATAGCCCTTTTTTGTTTGGGAATATATGGCTGGCGCTTCGCAACGCGCCGGTCCATCCTCTCCCGGGTTGGACGTTTCTCTTAGCGCCACTTCGAGAGATCATCTCTGCCTTCTTGCTCACGCACCTGATCGTGCGCCTAGGAGTTAACAATTGGAAAAACGCACTCGGCCTTGGATTCGTTCTATGGTTTTCCTTTTATTTCGTGCAACTGACGGGCGCTGTCATGTGGGATAACTTGCCCTGGCAACTTGGCCTTGTCCATTCCGGTGACTGGCTCATGAAAATGCTCTTCATGTCGCTTCTGTTGAACGCGTGGCATGGCAGAAAACAATCTTCCGAAATACCATTAAACAAACAGAGTAAGGCAACCATATGAGGAAAATAGTTGCAGGATTATTCATCTCGCTTGAAGGAGTGGCTGGATAGAACGGGCGGCTCCCGCGCGAGGTCAGCGATCGTCAGCACGTTCGGTCAATCCTGGGAATGGCAGCAGCACGGTAGAGTGAAAGAGCCCTTGGCGAGTCCTGCCTAAGCAGATCGGGGCGAGCGCCAAGATTGTGGCGCGGGCCGCGCGAACGAGCGTTGTGCTAACATTTCGCTGGATAATGCGATGGACTCAAAAAATGTTATTTCGTCTCTCTTCGGTGTCCGCCGAGCTCTGATCGGTGCCATCCATACCGGTGGTCTCCCGGGTACACCGAACGCCGCCCGCGGCGTCGATGCGATTTCCGAGGAGTGCGCAGCAGAAGCCCAGATGTATGCAGCAGCCGGTTTCCATGGAGTGGTCATTGAGAATACGCATGACCGGCCGTACCTCAAAGGTTCCGTGGGACCGGAGATCGCTGCCGCTTTGGCGGTGATTGGTTACAGCGTCCGGCGGGCTTCGGGCTTGCCGTTGGGAGTTCAGGTTCTCGCTGCCGCTAATCAATCGGCGTTGGCCGTGGCTCACGCCTGTGGTGCGCATTTTGTGCGCGTTGAGGGGTTTGTGTTCGCGCACGTCGCCGACGAAGGACTCATCGAATCGAGCGCCGGAGAACTCCTTCGCTATCGCCGAATGATCGGCGCCAACGATGTCCTGATATTTGCCGACATCAAAAAGAAGCATTCGGCTCACGCGATCACGGCGGACGTGGATTTGGCGGAGACAGCGCGGGCGGCGGAATTCTTTCTGGCGGACGGCGTGATCGTCACGGGCGTATCTACGGGGCGTCCGGCAGATCCCGGAGAGGTGCGATCGGTTTCTCAGGCCGTCAAAGTGCCGACGCTCGTGGGCTCTGGAATAACCGTCGAAAATATCCGGGAGTATGCCGACGCGGATGCGTTCATCGTGGGTTCATCGGTCAAGCGGGACGGAGTGTGGTCCGGTCCGTTGGACGAGGCGAGAGTTCGCGCTCTGTCACGGGCGTTTACCGAACTGCCGGCGTTGGCGAGAGCTTTGTAAAGAGGACCGCTTGGAAGGTAGCGCTCCGGCAAATAACTGCCGCAAGAGTTGCGTGCGGTTGGCCAGTGGGAGGAGCTCCAATTTGCGGTGTGAGTCAAGATGCGAGTCAATGAAAGGATGGAGAGATCATTCGCGAGGACGCTAAGCCGAGCCATCGCGTTCAATTCGCTGTTCACGTACTGTGTACGACCCCGCCACAGTCTGTAGTCGCTTTTGGTTTCCATCTAGCTTCCAATTTAGGCCATCGCTCGGAAAGTTAAGTGCCGCCAGATCAATCGCTTTCAGAGGCTTATTAAGAGCTTCCCAAGCTTCGGACGTGGGTTCGATTCCCATCGCTGTGTATAGTTGTGGAGAAAGTCTCCCGGGGTGACCTCATGTTTGAACGCTACACGGAGAAAGCGCGGCGTGTGATTTTCTTTGCGCGTTACGAGGCGAGTCAGTACGGTAGCCCGTACATCGAGACGGAACATTTGTTGTTGGGTCTTCTACGGGAGGACCGAGCGCTTGCAAACCAGTTTCTAGGCGAAGTCAACGCCGAGCAAGGAATTCGAGCAGAAATCGAAAGGCACATCACATCGCGTGAACGCATCTCCACTTCTGTGGAAGTGCCTCTCGCGATGGAATCCAAGAAGGTCCTGAACCTGGCCGGGGAAGAGGCCGATAGACTGGGACACCGCCACATCGGGACTGAGCACCTGCTGCTTGGTGTATTGCGCGTAGAAGGTTCGCTTGCTAGGAGAATTCTCGAAGCAAGGGGCATCAAAATCGCAACGCTTAGAGAGCAAATGGCAAAGCTCTCAGGCGCCGAGCGTATCAAAACGCAGCCAAAACCAAGCAAGAGGGCCATAGAGACGTTGGACAGTTTCCTTGCTGGGCTTAAATGGCTTAAGGCGGAGGAACTGTTGGCTTTTTTCGCCGAGCGCGCGCAATTCGTGGACGTCTACGGAAAACGATGGAATCGCGAGGAAATGTATAAGGGATTTGAGACTGTGTTTGCCCCCTACGCCAAGAAAAATGCCACATACGCAATTGAGGAAACCCTCGCGGACACGAACGACCTGCTGGTTGTGATTGTTCTATGGAAAAATGCAATCCTGGCTAGCCTAGAGCGGGTGTGGATGCATAGGATGAGTCTGGTCCTTGTTCCTCAAGGCGATGATTGGACCATCATTCTGGCCCAAGTGACTCCAGTTGACCCTGGGTAGCCCGTGGCGCGTTTCCTTTTGGCAACAGTTGGCAACAATTGACTCACAGAGCGGCTGGTAACACCTTGTTCCGGTGAGGCTTAGAAATTTGGGATGCAATTCGATTCCCATCGCCCGCTCCATAAAGCCTGATGACTCTATTGCCCTTAGACGGCCGAGTCGCTGAAAACATCCCATAAAGTGCACGGTTTTGGACGCTGCTTGGATGCTGCTTCTTCCAATTGGACGCTAAGAAATTCGCGCAATTGGACTCGAACGGAGGAGCACTCCGCATGAGCAACGATACGGCCTGGGCAGAAGCCCGCGCGTTGACGGGCCTGTGCACACAGCCTAAGATTGCCGCCTGAGGCGGATCGTTTTCTCATGATTGACCGGACATTGGGGCGCTACCGGATCCTCGAACAGATTGGCGGGGGCGGCATGGGTGTGGTGTACCGCGCCCTCGATGCGCGACTGGAGCGCGACGTCGCGGTAAAAGTCCTGCCTTCGGGCGCACTGGTCGATGAAGCC
>WNFG01000341.1_pt1 | contig 62631 bp, 47 predicted proteins | sample 5400431 | NCBI WGS metagenome assembly WNFG01 (sample SAMN13153346, study PRJNA577476) | soil metagenome | isolation source: 120 cm saprolite under Douglas fir tree site 2 hole 3 replicate 2 | place: USA:California | collected 2015-04-18
TACGGGAGTGAACTTCACAGCGACTGCAACAACGGTGGCGCCGAGCATTACAAGCCTGAATCCAACGTCAGGAGTGCTGGGGACGCCTGTAACGATCACCGGTGCGAATTTCGGGGCGACCCAGGGCACAAGCAGTGTGACCTTTAACGGAATCGGGGCGACACCCACGAGTTGGAGCGCTACAAGCATCGCTGTGCCGGTTCCGGCAGGAGCGACGACGGGTAACGTGGTTGTGACCGTTGGAGGCGCGGCCAGCAATGGCGTGAGCTTTACAGTTCCAGTTCCTGCGCCAAGCATCAGCAGCATGAATCCCACTTCCGGGGTTGTGGGTACGTCGGTGACGATCAGCGGCGCGAATTTCGGAGCGACGCAGGGATCGAGCACGGTGAAGTTCAACGGAACTACAGCGACAGCCTCGATCTGGAGCGCGACAAGCATTGTGGCCCCAGTGCCGGCGGGAGCGACGACGGGTAACGTGGTTGTGACCGTTGGTGGCGCGGCCAGCAATGGTTTGAGCTTCACGGTTTCAGTTCCTGCGCCAACAGTCTCGATAACTTCGCCGGCGAATGGGGCAACGGTTTCGGGGACCATCACGCTATCGGCGGCCGCCTCAAGCAGCGTGGGAGTGGCGAGTGTGCAGTTTCAGTTAGATGGCACCAATCTTGGCGCCTTAGCTACGGTGGCGCCGTACTCGATTTCGTGGAACACGACAACGGCAAGCAACGGTTCGCACACACTGAAGGCGATTGCGAAGGACACGGCGGGCAACAGCGCGACGAGCGCGGGCGTGACGGTGACAGTGAGCAATTCGAGTACGCCGCCGCCAACAGTCTCGATAACTTCGCCGGCGAATGGGGCAACGGTTTCGGGGACCATCACGGTGTCGGCAACCGCCTCAAGCAGCTTGGGCGTGGCTAACGTTCAATTTCTTGTGGACGGAGGCAATTTTGGAGCGCCTGATACCACTACTCCGTATACGATTTCGTTGGATACAACGACCCTCTCCAATGGGAATCACACACTAGCCGCTACGGCTCAGGATACCGCCGGCAAGACGACCACGAGCGCTGGAGTCACAGTCTCCGTTTCGAATGCACCTCCTCCACCGCCACCTCCGGGAAGCACGGTGACATCGTTTAAGCTCCAATCTCCTTTGTCAGGCACCTTCCCGTTCACAGTTGGGCTGGGGTTCAAGAAGGGCGACGTTCCGAGCGCGGTATCGCTGAATCTCCCCAACCAGCAGGTAGTCGTCAAAAGTAGCTGGAATGACGGCAGCGTGAAGCACGCCATTGCTTCAGGACGTGCGGCGTTTACAGCAAACACTCCGCTAACAGTCAACGTCCTGCCACAGGCGGGCTCTAGCGGCACTGCCACGACCTGCTCGAATATCCAGACTGCCGCGCCGACCGCATCCGTGCAACTCGGCTCCATTGGAACGGTGAGCCTTGCAAGCCTGCTTGCCTCCCCGTTTCGTACTTGGGTCAGTGGCTCTGAAATGGTTGAATGCCACTACCGCAGCGCCGTTGGAAGCGATCCGACGCTCGTAGTCTGGTATCACGTCCGGCTCTATGCTGACGGAAGGATGTGGGTTCGCGCGGTTGTCGAGAACGGCTACCTCGACGTGACGACGAGCGACAAGAGCTACGTGCCGACCGTCATCATCGGCGGCACGACAGTCTACAACAATGGCGGGGCGTCCCTCACGAACTACGCTCAGACCCGCTGGACGGTCGAGGGCTGGATCGGCGGTGACCCGGGCATCACGCCGCAGCACGACGCGCGCTATCTCGAAGCCGCGAAGCTCGTTCCGAACTACATGAACCGGACGCCCAGCAGCTCGGCGCTCAATGCCCTCTACCAGACCTACACGCCGATGACGACGAGTTCTGGCTGGACGCAAAACATGAGCGACCCCGGCTTTCAGTATCAAATCGGTCTCCTGCCGCGCTGGGATGCTCTTTGGGTCACGTCGAACGCCGATTCCCATGCTTATCAATCCGTGCTGGCGAACGCTAAGGCGCTCAACAGCTACCAGATTGTGTGGAACGACAGCGCAACGAGCCTTCCCACTCTTCCGGCCAACCGTCCAACATGGAGTTATTGCGGGCCGGGATGTGGGGGCGGCAATACATTCTTCGGCGGCCCGCTTGGCTGGGACGTTGCTCATCACGGCTCTGGAGGCTACCTCGCATACCTACTGACTGGCGACTATTTCTATCTCGACACGATGGAGGATCAAGCAGCGAGCTGCTACCTGATTCAGAACTCAGGGAACGGTTCGGGCAACAACCGTGCACTCGGCAGCCAAACTCGCGGCGTGGCGTGGTGTCTCCGCACGATCGGTCAGCTTGTTGGCATCGGTCCGGCAAGCGACACGCAGGTTTCAGGCTATCAGGCATGGCTTGCGGGCCTCGCCACCATTCTTAGCAATACGGCGCAGCAGCCAGGGATGAATCCGCTGGGCTACGTTTACTCTTACGAACTTGCGACGAATGCTTATGGAACCGGGGTGGGGACACTCGCACCATGGCAAGAGCATTTCTTTACGCAATCCGTCGCCATGGTCAGTGATCTCGAGCCATTCTCGAATATGACGACATGGCTGGCTCTCAGGACTTACCTAGACCTCGCGCCCGTTGGCATCGCTGGCCCGTCGAACACGGTCGGCGCGTTCTCGTTCACTCAGGCCGGCTCGTATAACCTTCAGGTGGCACCGCTTCCCTCGACGCCGATAGGGCAATGGGGGCCGAATTGGGGAGCGGTGTGGACGACAAACTACGGCGCGGTAGCACCTGACAACACGCTTCACGGCACTTCAGGAAGCGACCCGCTAAACGCCTGCATCGGCATCTGGGGCAACTTCATGCCCGCGCTGGCGTATGCCGTGGACCACGGCTCGGCTGGGGCGTCAGCAGCATGGACGAGATTCACAGGGGCATCCAACTACAGTTCCATCAACAACTGCACGGCGACCGTGCCTGCCGACGCCGGGAACTGGAACGACACGCCGATTTGGGGGATCGTGCCGCGCGCGGTCATAAGTACGCCCCCGCCGCCCACCACTAGTGTTTCCGTGACGGCTCCCACTACTGGTGCAACGGTCTCCGGAACTGTTTCAGTAATAGCGTCAGCATCCAGCAGCGCAGGAGTCGCGGGCGTCCAATTCCAGCTGGATAGCGCAAATCTCGGCGCACAGGTTACGACCGCCCCCTATTCCACTTCTTGGAACACCACGACGACGACCGACGGAACACACTTCCTCGGTGCCGTTGCGCGCGACTCCCAAGGTAATTTGACGGCGAGTTCCTCCGTGAGCGTGACGGTATCGAACACACCCGGAGGCACTCCCCCGACGATCAGTGCGGTGGCCTCAACGCCGTCCACGAGTGGTGCCCTGGTCATCTGGGCTACCGACCAACCGGCTACTTCGCAGGTTGAGTACGGCCCGACAACGGCGTACGGCGGCCAGTCTTCTCTGGATTCCTCACTAGTTACTTCGCACAGCGTGACGCTCAGCGGTCTTTCTTCTTCCACGATATATCAGTTCCGCGTGCATTCGACTAATGCTGGTGGAAACGCAGCAGTGAGCGGCAACTTCAACTTCACTACGTTGGTGCAGTCTGGAGGCGGCATTCCGTCAGCACTGGGGTGGTACCAGATCCCGAATACGACGCTTGCTCCAAATTGCCCGAATGATTCATCAATTCAAGGTTCGAGTGGTTGCGCGGCAGTAATCAGCGCTTGGGGTGGCGGGACCGCGGATACGAAGCGGAGTCGCCTCCTGATTTGGGGCGGCGGGCATAGCGATTACTACGGCAACGAGGTGTACGCGCTTGACCTGAACGCTCTGACGATGTCACGCATCATCAACCCGACTTCGAATCCGACGTTGTGCGTTCCCGAGCAGCCGGACGGGCATCCGAGCTCGCGCCACACATACTATGATCTGGCGTACATGGCCACCGCGGACAAAATGTTTTCCTTCGGCGGCGCTCCGGCTTGCCAGACTGGCATTGGCAGCAGCGACACTTGGACTCTAGACTTGCCTACGCTCGGCTGGCATCGCCAAGATCCGACAACGGGCGGCACAAATCCGAGCGGCGCGCCGGGACTGGCGGTAGTGGCTTACGATCCGAATACGAATCTTGTGTTCGTGGAGGATCTGAGCAATCTCTACAGCTTCAATCTTTCCACTAACACCTACACGATGCTGGGTCCGGTGAACGGGGTGGATTACCATCAGAGCGGAGTCATTGACCCAACGCGCAAGCTGCTCTTCTTGGTTGGGGGTGGCCAACTATGGGCAATCAACATCGCCGCAGGCTCAAACTATGCGCTTCAGGATTGGTCTTCTCAAGTGAGCGGCTGCGGCTCGCTCCTGAGTTCCGGATATCCCGGCCTTGCCTTTGACACGAAGCAGAGCCTCGTCGTGGGGTGGACCGGTGGGAACTCGGTGCTTCAGTTCAACCCGAGCACGAAGGCTTGCACCACGGTGACATACAGCGGAGGCCCGGGCCAATCGCAAGGCAATGGCACGAACGGGCGTTTCGCGTACTTTCCGTCCCTCAACCTGTTTGCGGTTGTGAATGATTGGCAGGAAAATGCATACAGTTTGAGGCTGACGCAGTAAAACACTCCGCGGGGGAGATTGCCCTTGGACATGTTCTAAGGGCAGTCTGCTCTGCAGTCACACTCACCATTCAAAAAAGCACGACTTGAGGGCCACCTCAATGGCCTCGGGTGTCCCGGGCCTCTTTTGTTTGGCAGCGAAGGGGTCCCAACACTACGGAGACATCCTCTTCAAACGGCACGGCACCAATGTCTGGGTTTGCGCCATTGATGCGATTAGCACCGCATGCGACATGGATGTACTCCTGAGCGGGCAGGAGTGGAAACGTTGCTGAGCTCTGCGGTCGAACTCCAGCGCCGCGCGCCGGTGAATCTGGGCGCAAGTGATAGTCGTAGTGGGCGGCGTCCACGAAACGCGGGTTCTGACTCACAAGGTTATTCATCATCACCGTATCTGTCCGGTTGCTGATTGTTCCTTTTCCGAAAAAGATGTTGTTTATCACCAAGACCGCCGCAGGTGTCTCTCCTTTGACATGCAAAAAGATCCCGCCCTCCGGACGATCGTTGACGAACGTGTTGTTAACCACGTAGAGCTGCTTCCCGGGATTCCGAGGATCCTCTCCTTCCATTCTGTAACCGAGGATTGAGGAGTTCTGTGTTTCCGGTCCCTGTTGGATGATGTTGCCGATCACGTAAGAGGTTCCGCCGTTGGAAATATCGAGCTCGAGACTCGCGGTGCCGTCGGCCTCGTCACTAAGGCGGTTATACAAAATGTAATTCTCCGCCGCTCGCGTTTTCACCAGGTGCCCCGTCTGTGCGTGATGAGAGTAGTTAAAGCGAAAAGTAAATTTTGCGATGTGATTGACGTAAATATTATGTGTCCGTCCGTCTTCTCCGCCATTCCGTGAAAACTCCGAAAACTCGATAAGGATATTGCTTTTTGGATTGTCGCCTGCAAGAATGCCCTCTTCATTGTCATGAAAGTAGCAGTTTCGAACGATGAGGTTTGCGCCCTCCTGGCGGATCGCGGTGCCGTTTTCGTCTGACACAGCAGCGCCGCTGAACTCGATGTTTTCAATGGTGGTGTCATCGCCGGCGATGACCCAGATCCCCTTGCCCTGGGCATTCTTTCCTGCCGCATCGATCTTGGCCCGAAGAGCGCCAGTTCCGCGAATGGTTAAACGACTGGTCGTCCAACCACAGACATCACCGTTGTACTGGACGGAGGAATCAATTTCGATGGTGTCGCCCGCGGCAGCGTGCTGAATTGCCTTACATGGAGTCTCAAACGGCTTACCTGGTCCGACTTGCAGAACTTTCGTCGGGACCGGCAGCAGACCAAGCCACGCCAACATCGGAAGCATGAGGAGAAACCCTGTGTTAGGCGGGACTCGCACGAGAAGGATCCCTTTCCAACGGGAAGCGGTGCGCAGCTCAAGTGCGCAACCCATTGTCACAACCGCTTCAGTGAGATGATACTCTAAGTCATGAAGCGGGCAATCGGCGTGGGAGGTTATTCTCGTTTCCTCCAGATGCGAATAATGGGACGCGTAGCTATCGCTGGCTTATTCATTTTCATTATTGAAATAGAGCACACTGCGCCAGCCCTCGGCAATACTCCGGATCAGGATTCAAACACTCCGGGTTGGCATTTCCTTCCTGATACGAAACTCGCTTCGGTCTGTCCACAGGACGAAACCCTGCACGGGACGAGCGGCTGTGCCGCCGTTATCAGTGCATGGGGGGGAGCCGCGGCCGATGTAAAGCGGAACCGACTCCTCATCTGGGGCGGAGGCCACAACGACTACTACGGCAATGAGGTGTATGCACTCGATCTCGCGACACACAAGATGATTCTGCTCGTTCCTCCTACTTCTCAACCCCAGCCGTGTGTCGAAGCTCAGCGCGACGGCAAGCCCAGTTCGCGGCACACCTACTCCAATCTCGCGTACTTGCCAACGGCCGATAAACTTTTCTCTTTTGGCGGGGCGCTTGCGTGTGAGAACGGCAGGGGCACGGATGCCACCTGGACACTCGATCTTGAGACGCTGGGGTGGAAGCGCATGGACCCGGTTCGGGGCGAGATCAAACCAAATGGGGTGCCTGGCTTGGCGGTAGTCGTGTACGACCCAGGCACCAAGCTGGTTTTTGTCAACGATCTGACTGAGCTCTTCAAATACGATCCGACGTCGAACGCCTACACAAAGCTCCACTCGTTGCAAGGAGTGGACTATCACCAGAGCGGCGTGATTGACACCGCCCGAAAACTTCTGTTCTTCATCGGCGGAGGGCAGTTCTGGGCCGTCAATACCGCCCCGGGCTCGAATTACGCGCCGGAGAACTGGTCTTCGCGAGTCCGCGGCTGCGACTTGCTCAAGAACAAAGCTTACCCCGGTGTGGCGTACGATGACGGACGAAAAGTCGTCGTTGGCTGGGTGGGTGGTGATTCAGTCTATCTCTTCGACCCAGACACGAAGAGTTGCGTAGTGAAGTCGTTTCCCGGTGGACCCGGGGAGCAGCAGACGAATGGAACAAACGGCCGATTTGCGTTTTTTCCATCCTTGCAAGCGTTTGCTCTAGTCAACGATTGGAAGGAGGATGCCTATCTTCTTCGGCTGGATCCGCCAGCGCCACACTGATGATTTTTGAATCCATTCATGCCGATGGACGATCCGGTTTCCGCAAGTGAATCCATGGGTGATCGTCCCCCAAGGACAACCGCGTACGTTTGTATTGGTTACTGGGTGCTCGGTTCCCAAACGCGAGTTTACAACTCAGTCGTGCCATTGGATTCTCATCTGCTCGACGGTTGCAGCGCCGGACCCGGCTTCGAGCCGAACACGCGAAGGCGAGTTTTGATTCGCCCTGCCAATCTTGCAGCGCGCGCGGCGAGAGTCCGGTTGTAGAGCAAAAAAGTCGAGCGCGAATAGGTCTTGTCCGTCCAACGCAGCTTGTATTCTTCACAAAGGCCCATGTAATCGTAGAAGGCCACGCGCCGCGTAAATAGTTGCTCCATCAGGGAAAGCTTGAGTACGTGCCCCGGCCCAAAATCTCGATAAGTGCTCTTGTAGCTCTCCTTCAAATCGTAGAAGACGTTCCCGTAAAGCAAACCGTAGACATAGGCGACCGGCTCGCCGCGGAATTCCAGAACGTGACCGCTGAACCATCCTTGGTCAGCTGCCGCACGTAACAACCGCCCATGAAAACTCTCCTGCAGTGGGTTGGCGGTCAATGACGAGCCCGCTTCCTCTTTCCAGGAAGCTCTTTCAATCTCCTGCATGCGGCTAAGAAATTCGCCGGAGTCTGACCCGGATTCGAACACGCGATGGGAGACTTCTCCGGCACCCTTCATTTTCTTTTCAAAATTTCGCAGATTCCACCGGAATTTTCTGGGCAGCGAGGCGAAGTACTCTTCCCAAGGCTTGTCGAGAACGATGTAAGGCGAGCGCTGGCTGGAAATCCTCTCCAATCGCAAGCCGTCACGTCCCTCCAATTCACGTAAGAGAAGGTCGGAAGGGGAGTCTTCCACGAGCGTAAACAAAAACACATCCCAGGAGGGCACATGCTCGCGCAATTCGTTCAGCACAGCTTCCAAGATTTCAAGGCGGGGCTCCCTCAGCAGGAAGCCGCAACGGCCGGAGTAGAGCTCGGTGATTGGAGCGAGACTGCGACAACGGATCGAGTGCACAGTTTTGGAGCCCAGATGGTAGGGAATCAGCGCTTCGATTCCATTGTCCGATTCAGCGACGAGAACCTCGAGGCCAGTACGACCCAAATGGTTACCCCAGAGCGTTTCGGCCCAAATAAATGTGGAAGTGACGTCCAGCCCCGAAATAGAACTGCTTTGACTTTGCACCATAGTGTCCCAACTGCCGCGAAGCTGGGTCCATTCTTCGGGACTCCGCAGAATCCGAAACTTGAGACCCACCTAGTCCCTCCCTTTGTAAAAGTCGTTCACAAGTCGGGTTGTTCTTTCCATATCTGCTAGCTCCAGATTCTGATGTACTGAGAGTAGCAAGAGGTGCTGAGAAAGATGCCGGGCATCTTCGCGTGATGTTTCCGGCGCTTGATCGACGATCGGATGGAGAATCTCCCCGAAGGTGAAAAGCGGGACACCCTGGGCTCGAAGCAGGCGGTCGTGTTCGGACCGCAGAGGCAGCCATACCGGGAACGCCCATGGGCACACCTCGGCTGGAAGCGAGGGATGCACAGCGCGGAACAGCGGGTTATCTTCTAGATGTTCTGCCAGGAAGACATAGTTGCGACGCCGCGTCTCGAAAATGGATTTCCACGACCCAGCTTCAAGGATCTTGCGGCTCAGCCAGGGCACGCTCGCCTTTGCAAGTTGTTCGGAGAATTCGTAGGAGGTTTGGGGGACGGGCTTTTCGAGACTGCGACCTTCCGGACTCTGCTGGCGAAAACTTTCAACCCGCCATTTCTCAAGACTTTGAAAGATGGCTTTCAGCGGGCCGCCGTTGGAGTTGTCAATAGCCTGCTCCAGCAGCCGTTTGGCAATCACCGCCGTTTGCCGCCAGCCGACGCTTCCGTCGGGCGCCGGGGACCAGGAGATTGGCGCATTGACGCGCAAGGCTCCGCCAGCAAAACTCGGCACGTGCTTGTAGAAACTGAGAAGGGCGAAGTCGCCTAATTCTCCGGGGACGTGAAGTTCCGGGCCCAACAAGAAAGAATGTGCCCAGTCCTCGATAAGGTAAAAGCCGAACTGCTGCCGCAGCACCAGGAGGTCATCAAGTGGTGTGGGGAAGCCTAGGAAGTGAATGACAAGAATGGTGCCCACGTCAGTCGAGAGCTGCCGCTGGAGATCCTCGAGGTCGAGACTGAGATCCTGGCGAATGCGATAAAAACGGACGCTCCACCCCGCCCTCAGGGCGGGTTCAACGACTGTTGGGCAATGAAAGGCAGGCAAGAGCAGCGTTCTGCGTCCGGGCTGCGGCATGGCGCGAAGCAGTTGATACAGAGCCCCGCGCGCATTGTAGGTGTAGTGGAACGTAGGCCCGCCGCCGGCCAGAGTGGCCCATTCGGGGCGCCGGTAACCGATGTCTTGCCAGCGCAGTGTCGGATGCGCGCTCACCTTCATGGGCGCGCGACCTCGTCGAGCAAGAGGGCTAACTCTGTTGCGCGCGCCTGGCGCGAAAATTTCTTCACGGTTTCCTTTGGCATCGTGGGCGAGGCGTTGTTGCTCACATCAATCAGAAACTGCCTCAGGCCTTCGGCGATTTTTTCCGGAGAGTCGAGCGGAACGATGCGACCAACACCTTCAGCCCGTAGCGTCGCTGCGGTGTCACCGTCCTCGTGCACCAAAGCGAAGATGGGGCGCCGGGCGCGCAAGTACTCGTAAAGTTTTGCGGGGATGGCCGGATTAGACGTATAGCCCTGGAAGAGGAGCAGGCCATCCACGGTGAGCATTTCCGCCAGTGCGTCGACATAGGGCTGAGGGCGTTCAAGCTTTACGATATCTTGAAGTCCGAACTCAGCAATCTGCGTCCGGTACTGGTCGTCGTAGCCGCTCGCGCGCAACACTACCCGCAACGAATCAACGGAGATCACATTGTCTCGCTTCAGCTTAGCAAGAGCGGTAAAAAAGTCTTTGGGATCGCGGTCCGGCGTAGGGTAGAGCAAACCACTGTGAAGCAAGACGATTGGCCCATTTCTTCTCGGTCGTGCCGGAATTCTGTTCTCTGCCTCCGCAAAGCTTTCTTCATCGTAGCCGTTTGGCACCAATGCCAGCGCTTGTGGTGGCACAGCGGGGTAGCGTGTACTGCAAATCTTCAATGCTCCCGGCGACACAAATACGCTTCGCGAGCAGCTCTTCATCGCGTGCGACTCAATCCAGCTGCGGGCTCTCCAAAGATCAGGCTCCTTGGGATGGCGCTGCCCGGTATAGGGGTCCACTTCGATCATGGGATCCCGGAAATCTGCGACCCAGGCAATCCCCGTGAGTTTGTGCAATGCCAGCCCGATGAGATGAGCCGTGGCGATAGGATACGTCGTCCACAGAATTTCTGGTCGATGCCTGACAATTAAAGAAAGTCCAAGCGGCACGGCCGCTAAAGCCCAATTGGCCCACCGGTCCGGGAGGGCCGTGCGGCGCAGATAGCGTCCGCGAATCGCAAAATGTCGGGCAGCATCGAGGGCAAGCGCACGATGAATCTCCACTCCATCAAGAACATTCGTGTTTACACCGTCATCGGCTGCGGGATAGGCGGTACGTGTGGCCGTTAGCACGATAGGCTGCCAGCCGTGATGAGGAAGTTCACGAGCAAAACTCAGCGTTCGGAGATGTCCGCTGCTCCCCGTAGCCGGAGGGAAATGGTAGGCGACCATGAGGATTTTCTTTGTCATTGAGGATGGACCAGCGTCACTTTGACCCGTGCAGGCGTTTTGCGAAACTCTTGAGATGGCGTACCCAGCTCTGGCGATAGCAGGTGAGGTGATAGAGTGTTCTCACTTGATCCGTCCACCGAAGTTGATAATCCATCAATGGGCCGTAAAATTCGTATACTCTCACCGTTCCTTCCGCATATAGAAGGCGCAAGATGTCTTCGCGAAGCAAAAAAGAAGGCGAGTAGACGCTCCAGTCTTCATCGTAAGCGGTCTTCAAAAGAACCAGCATGCCCTTGCGGATCAGACAGATTTCGCTGGCGATGACCTGGCCGTTAACAAGGAGCTGATAAACGGCGCCTTCACCCCGCGCACAGAAGGTCTCCAGCAAGTCTCGATAAAAGTGCCCCTGCTTGTTTTCGGCGGTGACCGCTGTGCCCTCACTGGCCTTCCAGCCCTTCGATTCCAGACGTCCATATTCCTTGATGGCACTTGCAATTTGATGCGGCTGGCGGACAGCTAGGAAGTCCAATCGCAAACCCTTCTCAGCCATACGCCGGCGCAACCGGTTATTGTTCTTTCGCAGACCGCCCTCGCGCGCATTCCAGTATTCGTCGAAGGCTCCCGCCAGTGGAATCCTGGCTGTGCGAATGTACTCGAGCCTCTCAAAAAGACCCTTTTCACTGGCAGTTCGAAATCCTGAGAAATCAGGGTCCTGGTGCAAGAGACTTACTTGGACGGCGTATCCGGGTAATGATCTTAATAAAGGAGCAAGCGTCCCATCGGCGCTACCCAATTCGCCGCAGAGGATCAAGCCCAATGGGGCCTGAGAAGGTTGAAATGTCTCCCAAATTCCGGCTGATTTTTTGCGAAGCAAAGCCATCGCGGCCGGCGCTTGCTCTCTAATCCCAAGGAGCACGTCGCTGTTGCCGAAGTGCTTAAGCAGGGATGCTACAAACTGGGAATCCAGCAGGACATGATTACCGCATTGGGCATTGAGCGCATCCCATCGATTGCGATATTGTTCGAAGGCGCTTTGGGCGGGTTGGAATTGCCAGGTCACTGGTTCGAGTGAATAGCCTAACGAAGCTTGGACTCGCTCCCTGCCAGGAGAACGATATCGCGCAAAGCGTCAGTGATATCTCCCCGACGCCGGATGAGGAAGTGTTCCGCGCCATCTACCATGACTTCCGGTGGTGTCGGATGACTCAAGAATCCAAGCGGACTTGCAGAGCGGCCATAGGCGCCGGACTGGAATACTCCAATCAGGTCACCCTCCTCGGTCTGGGGCAGCTCGACTCCCCGGCCCAAAACGTCCAGCGGCGTGCAAAGCGGCCCGACTACGTCCACGGTTTCTTTGGGTGGTGCATTGAGCTTATTGAGAACGGCAATTGGATAGTTCCGTTTTATGGTTTGGCCAAGGTTTCCGGAAGCTGCAAGATGATGATTCATGCCGCCATCAACAATCACGAATTTTTTCCCGCGCGAAACCTTGATGTCATTTATCTTCACAACATAGACTCCCGACTCCGCAACCAGATACCTTCCTGGTTCAACGAGAAATTCTGTACCGTGAAAGTCGGGGTCTGCGGCGAGATCCTTCACAAGTTCTGCCAGCCCGCGCCCCACCGCTGCGAGATCCAGTTCCTTCTCACGCGCGAAATAGGGGACCCCCAACCCGCCTCCGAAATCGACTCGGCTGAGAGGGCGGCCCAGCACTTTGGCCGCGCGCCGCGCGAGTTCGATTCCCTGCCCGTACTGGGCCAGCAGCACAGCGTCATCGAGGATTTGCGTGCCAGTGAAGACATGAATGCCGCTAAATTCCAGGGACGGATAACTCAGAACGCGCCTGACGGCCTCTTCGAGATGCTCCTCATCCAAGCCAAATGGCACCGCTTTGCCACCCATGCGCATGGCCCCACCTTGGGCCTCACTTCCGGCATTGATGCGCATCGCCACGCGAGCGCGGCATCCTAGACGATGGGAAATCTTGCCTATCCGCTCGATTTCACGGACGGATTCCGCGTGAATCTCTCCGATGCGATTGGATAGAACATACTCCAGCTCGACCTCTGTCTTTCCGGGGCCAGCGAAGACGATGTTCTGCGGCTCACAACCCGCGGTGAGCGCCAGGTGAAATTCACCCATCGAAGCGATTTCAACTCCGCATCCCTTTTCCAAAAAGATGCGCAGCAAAGCAGGATTTGGATTCGCCTTTGCAGAATAAAAGACCGAGAATCGCGCCGGAAGCGCCTCTCTAAGCCATGCTAGTTTCTTCTCGGCAATCTTGCGGTCATACACAAAAAAGGGAGTGCCGTAAGCTGCAGCCAAATTCTGTACGCTCACTTTGCCGACGAAAAGTTCGCCACCTGCGGCCTGAAAGAAGCGATCAATTAAGGAGAACGCTTGTTGCATTTTTTAGAGTCCCTCGCGCCGGCGCAGCGCGGGATAATCTACTTTGCCGCTGCTGGTCTTGGGCAACTCTTCGAGCACTTCAACTATTTTCGGCAGCATATAGCGTGGCAATCTTTCGGCGCACTCGCTGATGAGCTGATCGGCCTGGATTCGCTCGCCGTCACGTAATACCACAAAAGCCTTGATCGCTTGCCCCAGAATGTCGTCTGGAACTCCAATGACGGCAGCTCCGCGAATTTTTCCCGTTTTGAAGAGAGCGTCCTCGACTTCGGTGGGACTTACGCGGAATCCCGAGGACTTGATCATGGTGTCGCGTCGTCCGACGAAATAGAGAAACCCATCTTCGTCCATCTTGACCAAGTCCCCCGAATAACAGACGCGCTCACAGTCCCCAAGCTCTGCAGCCAGGAGCGGGTTCGGGCGGAGCACGCGCTCGGTATCCTCGGGCCGGCCCCAATATCCCATCGAGACGGTTGGTCCGCGGTGCACGAGCTCCCCAATCTCCCCAGGTTGGCAGCGGCTTCCGTCTTCCCGTAACACGAGAATCTCCGTGTCAGGGATGGCCCGGCCCATTGATGTGGGTCGCCGGTCCAATTCCTCTGGCGGCAGATAGGTTGAACGAAAGGCCTCAGTAAGGCCATACATGAGAAATATTCTTGTTGCTGGAAGGGCATCACGGAGAATCTTGAGGACAGGTTGTGGCATTGCACCACCTGTGTTGGTGATGTAGCGCAAGTCGGGCAGCAGTTGTTTCGACAGTGTGGAGCTGGGCTGCGCGAGAAGGCTCCACAGTGTAGGAACGCCAGCCAGGCCCGTGATCCGTTCACGAAGGAGTGTCTGAACGATCTCCCGCGCAAAAATAAAGGTCATGAGAACGAGAGTAGCGCCTTGTTGGAATGAGGTTGTGAGCTGGTTGAGCCCCGCGTCGAAGCTAAACGGCAAGATCGCGAGGATGCGTTCGCGCTCCGTGATTCCCAAATAGGTTGCGACGATAGTGGCGCCTGTCATCACGTTCGCATGGCTCAGCATCACACCCTTCGGGCGACCCGTTGACCCTGAAGTGTAGAGAATGGCTGCAAGATCTTTGCTGATGCTCTCTTCGCGCCGCGATTTGCTGAGAGGCGTGGAGCAAAGTTCCTCAAACTGATAGGTCGTGCGTGGCAGAAGCGGCGGAGACGCAACCCCCGCCAGCACAATGAATTGCAGGGAGGGCAGTTGGGGGAGGATCTCCAGCAGGCTTTCCAGCTTCGCAGGGGTTGTGATCAGCGCTTTCATTCCACAATCGCGTGCGATGTGGGCTACTTGATCGCTAAGAAGAACGGCGTTGATCGGTACGAATGTCCCCCCAGCCTGAGAGACGCCGAATATGGAAAGAACCTGAGCCACCGATGGCTCAAGATAGATCCCGACTCGGTCCGTCTGCCCGATACCGGCCTTTCGGAGACCTTCGGCCAGGCCGGCGACGCGTTGCGCGACCTCCCGATAGCTCAAGCGTTCAGTGCCATGAACAAGCGCCTCCTTGTCTGGTAAGCGCCCACCCGTGCTTTGCAGCATGTGGTGCACCAAATAATCCATTCCGCTCCTTTGCTACCATGGGCTACGTGTTCCGGCTCTCGTGCGCTCGGCTGAGTTCCAAGGTCTTATGTTGCGCTTTGCTTCCTTGTCAAGAACGCCGAAAGATGTCCAACCGTTTGAAAATTTTCAGGCACGAGATCTTCATCGTTGAGCAAGATTCCGAATTTTTGCTCCACAAACCCAACTACGTCCAAAATCCCAAGTGAATCCAATAACCCACTCTCCAGAAGTGGAGTACTGTGGTCGAAGTGATGCTTCCGCGCGAGAGGGAATTTTTCCAAAATAAAGCCCTGGATCTGCTCATTCATGTGAGTATTATCACTCATTTTCTCCCCCGGTTCTTAGCTGTCGCGGTCACCGGCGGTCAACCAAGCAGCAGAATTCGTAGCCGATTCCGTGCCGTATATTACAATCGGATTCGATTCACGCCGATAAAAGCCGATGGCTTCCAATCTCTCCTGCCAAGGATGGCCTGAAAGAACTGGCAGACTCAATATCATGGCTTTCTCAGCTCGCGCGCTTTCCACAACATGCAGCAGCAGGATTTCGAGGATACCCGCGCTGCCCGTGCCGAAAAGATCGGTGACTTGCACATCGTGATCCCGCTTCTGCGTGATCGCGTAGGCCTCGAGCTTGTTCTTCCGACGCGCTGTCCAGATCGAGTAACGTTCCTTGAAATGCTCCCGAAAGCGCCAGTTAAGATAAGCCGAGGATCGTTCGACGCACCAGCTCCCGGTTTTTGGCATCGTACGGTCAAACAAATCGTCAAACTCTCTAGTACAAGCCTGATCGTGTAACTGAATTTCCAAATCGCGGTTCGCCGCCTTGGCCCGATCGCGGGCCTTCAGTAGAACGTTTCCGACTCCGCACACCAGCTTTGCCAAGGTGCGCGGTCTCAGGCGGTCCTGAACCTGACGGTCAACACGTATAGGTTTGGCCATACGTACCAAGGAAGTGCTTCCGGCGATCCCCAGACGCCGGTATACAGCCATCATGCTGGCGCTCGGCAGGTCGTACGCCAGCCTGGCCCAGCCGCTGTCGACCGACTGCATGCAAGCACGCTGAAGTTGTAAGGCGGGTCCGATGGATCGGTAGCTTGGCGAGACGCAAAAATCGCCGAAAACGCATCCTGCAGCCGGATCCCCCAGGATCCGCAGTTTTTTCGGAATCGCTGCTCCTGCCCCGACCAGCCCGTGGCTGTCTTCTAAAACCCAGACACGAGCTGTGCCGTGGGGATTTGCAAAATACAGCCATGCCAGTCTGTTCTCATCGCAGTCGGCCGCGAGGCAGTCCCGAAAAAACTGCAACAGAGGATTGAATTCTCGGCGGGGGTTTGCCTCTCGTACGATCAGTTTCATCACGTTGGGGGTATCGTTAAGCCTCTTAGGAGGTGTCCGTCAGCCTCTCGCAGGATCCTAGTGCAGAAAAATCTTCCAGGTGCAGCCGGCTGAGTCGGACAACTCATTCTGCGATTACTCGCAAGCTTGAGTCCAAGGTATTGATCGAAAACTGTACTACAAATGGCCAGTTCCGTGAACCATCGGCAGCCCGAAGGCTCCATTATCCAGCAAGTTGCGGCACCCGGAGCTGGCGCTATGTGTATGATAATATTAAATTTATATCCCTCTACGACATCAGACAGGAATCGAGCACTTCCCGTTCCGAGCTTGTTTCCCGGCACCGTGTCTCCACCATTCAGTGAAAAAGGATTGCGACATTAGGAAAACTGTTTCCGTGACCGGGCCGCTCGGGCTTTGATCCATAAGAGATGAACGGTCGACGGCGATGGTATGCACGTGTAACCTATTCATAAAAAAAGAGTTACACATTTCTATGAGTCTGGCAAGTTTTGGACAACAAGTTGCCCCAGTATCTTCGGTTGTTTCAGGCGGATAGCTCAGTGGTCGAGCGCCCCTCTTACACGGGGGAGGTCGCAGGTTCAACTCCTGCTCCGCCTACCAAAGTTTTGGTGGCCCGCTCGCAAGAATGCTCGCCTCGCGATTCGATGATCAAGCAACTTGCCTGGGCTATCCTCGGATTCGACATATCAAAATGTCAAAGGTGCCATGCTAAAGATCGGCGGTCAAAAGGTACCGGGCAAGATGTTGTTGCTCATTGCTTCTGATGCCTTATTTGTAGGTGTTGGTTTGGTGTTTTCGGTCGCATTGCGGTTCCAATCCAGCTTCGTGGTTGTGCATTACTTGAAGGCGCCGGAGACACTCCTGCGATTCGGTCTGGTAGTTGGCATCAGCCTTGTGGCTCTGTATTACAATGATCTCTACAATTTTGAATTGATGAATCGTCCCCACGATCTATTCGCCATGATGTTGCAGGGTTACGGCACGGCGTGTATGGCCCTGGCGGTCACCTACTTTATCGCTCCCAATTTAGGTCTCGGTCGAGGAATTGCAGTAATCGCGGCGCTGCTCATTCCGCTTTTTGCAACATCGTGGCGTTTGTTCATGGTCCGCAAAGGGCTTCTTCTCGCAGGGGCTGAACGCGTGCTCGTGGTGGGAACCGCCCAGACTGGCATTCAACTTACGCGGCGCATCCTTTCTCAGCCGGAGCTCAATCTCAAGGTTGTCGGTTTCCTGGACGAAAACGCCGAGAATGTCGGCAAACCCCTCGTCAATCCGGGAATCATCGGCGCCGTAAGTGATCTTGAACAAATTGTGGATTCTCTGAACGTGAAACGGGTGGTTATATCGCTGGCTGAGCGTCGTGGGAACATGCCTGTCCGCACGCTCTTACGGATGCGCTTCGCAGGCATCGAAATCGAAGACGCACATACGATATATGAACGTCTGACGGGTCGGATCGTGCTTGAGCACCTGTCGCCGAGCTGGCTAATTCTGTCAAGTGGTTTTCGCAAATCAGGAATAGTAGCCATATGCAAACGCGCCGTTGATATTTTCTGCTCTTCCCTCGGATTGATTATGACGTCTCCAATTTTGTTGCTCACTGCTCTTGCGGTCTGGATTGAGAGCTCCGGCCCGATTCTCTTCCGACAGGAACGGGTCGGTCTCAAAGAGAAATCCTTCGAGATTTTGAAGTTCCGCTCGATGTACTACAACTCCGAAGGTGCGACCCCGCGGTGGACAACCAACAACGATAGCCGCATAACCCGCGTGGGGAGTCTAATCCGTAAAGTGCGCATCGACGAGTTACCCCAATTGATCAATGTTCTCAGGGGAGAAATGAGCCTAATCGGACCAAGGCCAGAGCGGCCTTACTTCTGCGACCTGTTGGAGCAGAAGATCCCGTACTATGGGCTGCGACACACTGTTCGCCCAGGAATTACAGGATGGGCGCAGGTGCGATATCAATATGGAGGGAGCATCGAGGAAGCGAAGACCAAGCTTGAATACGACCTCTTTTACATTAGGCACCTCTCGATCATGTTGGATTTGGCTATTCTGCTTGAAACTGCAAAAGTATTGCTGTGGCAGCGAGGGGCAAAGTGAATCATCCTGACGCGTCGGCCACAGCGACTGCAGCTCCTCCTGACGCACAAGCATACGCGACGTTGCAATCAGGTGTCCGGCGGTCCGTGCTTGATGCGTTTTTGTGTGCTCTCTGGGTCGGAAGCTACTCCATCATCTTATTGTTTTTCTTGGCGCTCCGGCGGCTTGAGGGCATCTCAACACGATTCAAGGGCGGCCAAGCAGGTGGTTCGGTCGAGTGAGGAGGACTCTTGTGAAGGGACTGAGAACGAAGTTGATCTCCATGGGGCTCGCCACGGTTTCCTTTCTAACTTTGGCGCAAGGCCGATCCATAGATCAAGCCCCGCAGTCCAAGCCTGTCACGGACCAGGGAAGTTCTTCTGCGGACAAATCACCTAAAAAAGCTGCCCCGGAGGGGACAACCGAACATGGCAAGTCTGTCTTTTACGATCCCACGCAGTACGTGATCGGGGCTGATGATGAACTCATGATCTCAGTCTGGCGTGAACCAGAGCTCTCTTTGGGTGTTGTGGTACGCCCAGATGGAGTGATCACACTGCCGCTCATCAATGACGTAAAAGCAGCTGGTCTCAAGCCTCTCGAACTGCAGTCTCTGTTGACGGAGAAACTTAAGCCGTTCGTAAATGAGCCGCAAGTTACCGTCGTTGTGCGAGCCATCCGAAGTCGCAAAGTTTTCTTAACGGGACCTGGAGTCAAAGCGGGAGTTTTTGCGATAAACGGCCGGATGAGCGTGCTCGAACTGCTTGTTCAGGGCGGCGGTCTGGGGCCGTTTGCGAAGGCCAAGTCCATCTACGTATTGCGCACCGTAAACGGCCGTCAAACGCGCATTCATTTCAACTATAAGGATGCGATCTCCGGCAAGTCAGATAGCAATGTTTTCCTCGAGCCCGGGGACGTAGTTGTTGTTCCGTGAACGGCCCGAAGACTTTTGGCAGGAGAACCACAATGAGTTTGCCAACGTGGATGTCGCGTTACTTGTCGATCGCGCTCGGCGCAGCGCTGTGGATGGCGTTAGCTCTGGCGCCTGTTGCGAGCGCGCAGAGTCAAGAATCGGGTACTCCCGGGTCGAATCCGCCGACGCAGGATCAGGATAACAAGAATGCGGGAGATTCTTCCAAGGACTCCACGGCGGCCACGGATGCAAGCGCTCCTCCCCCATCGACAGTGAGTGCCCTCGGTAGTGCAGCGCCACTTGCTACTCCGAACGGATCACTTCGCTGGGGTGATTTCTTTGTGCGCGATTTCGTTTTCACGCAAATCTACGACCATGCCAATTATCTGCAACCGGCGACTGGATCTACTTTTTCAGGAGCCGGCTTTTGCAGCGAAACGAGCCTTTTTCAAACGGATCTGGCTTTCAACCGCATGACGCGCAGGGGCCAAATTGCACTGCAATATGAGCCGCGGCTGGCGATTATTAATGGAAATGTTTATCCCGACTACTCCAACCAAACCGCAGGCTTCAATATGCTCTTCAATCCGACTGCCCGATGGTCCGTGAGCTACTATAACACCTTCAGCTATTTCTCTTCGCAGAACATATTTGCTTCATACTACGTGGACGCCAACACGCAGACAGGAAGTTCCGTTCAAAACAACTTCCTGGATGGACCCGGTAGCCTGCTCAATGAAACTACGGGTGTTTCTTTCGCCTATCGCCTGTCGCCACGAACCACGATCAGCTTTGCCCCCAAGTTCAATTATTTGCGGACGACCGGGCTGCAGCCGGGCGTACTTAGTAGCCGCAGCTATTCGGGTTCAGTCGGTGTCGGCTACCAGCTGTCTGCTCGCCAGACTGTCGGCGTGTTCTTCAACACGCAATACATAACGATTTCTGGAGTCCAGGGGAACACTCCAGTTTATTCAATGGGAGCGAGCTATTCCCGACAAATGGGACCTGCTTGGGTCATATCTGGGTCGTTGGCGGCAACCCGAAATCCGGCCGGCGGTGTGGGCAGCCCCTGGACTATGACCGGGAACGGTAGCATCTTGCGTGATTTCCGAAGCGTTTCTTTGGGTGTTGTCTTTACGCGGGATATCGCCATGGGATACGTAACAAACGACTTCGCCAATCGTGTGGATGGATTTGTGAGTTGGAAGATGACCCAGCAACTGCAGTGGCGTACTTCTCTGGGTTCGCAGCGCGGGACTGGAACAGCAAATCCCATTTCCGCGTATTACACCGTAAACGAGCTCGACGTCCGTTTGACTCCCAGAATCGCTGCTTACTTGAACTATGGGTATCGCTTACAGCAGGGTGATGACCTCAGAGTTCTGACAGGCCATCGCACTTTTGTAAGTGGCGGAATCCGCTGGGAGTCTAGTCCCGTGGCAGCTTATTGAGTTCCCCCACCCTTGGTTCAGGCAAACTAGAAGCCATCTCATAAATGCTCGCACATCGCGGAAAGGACGGCACTTACAGGATGAAACCGTTGAAACTCAGCCAAATCATCACTTTCCGCCTGATTCCATTACAGCCGGTTTGTGGCTTTCCTGCCACAAAACCATTTATGAGATAACTTCTAGTCAGATTTGAGTTGTCCTGGTCTTTCCCTCGAGCGAACGGACTCTAATGAGCGCCTTAGGAACGGCAATCGAAGACGTTTCCAGGGTTCCGAGAACGAGCAAGCAAGCTTATAAGATAGGGAAATCGGTTTCCGAAGATGACCCTGGGCCGGGTCTGTCCTCTGTGATACGCCGCCAGGCATACAAACATCTTATTTATAATCAATAGCTTAAGATGGGAGGAAGTTCGGTCGTGTCATTGCGAATGGTACGTAACCTGCTCTAGAGTAAGCAGCAATTTGTTGTCAAATGCAATTCTTGGTTGTCTTCTGGGAGGTTCACCTTTGCCAAATCAGGCACCTGCTCTGCCACCCTCTATCAGCGGATTCGGGGGCCTTGAGTTCCGCGACTACCTAGCCATTGTCAGGCGTAGGAAAGTGCCCGTGCTGCTCTGCATGCTAGGTTTTTTTGTCTTCAGTCTTGTGCTCGCGGTCCGGCTCCCAAATTATTATCGTTCGGAGACCCTGATCATGGTGGACCCGCAACAAGTGCCTTCAGCGTACGTTCAATCGACAGTCACCACCACCATTCAAGACCGTTTGGCTACGATCCAAGAACAAGTGCTGTCCGCTACTCATCTGCAGCAGATTGTGAATACGCTCGGGCTCTATTCCGAGTTGCAGGGCAAGCATTCGCAGCAAGAGATCATTGCGAGGATGCGCAAGGCCACCACCGTCGAAGTTGTTAACGCCGGTGAGGGCCGAATGAGTTCGTTCCGCATCGCGTTCCAGTCGCAGGACCCCCAAACGGCCTCGAAGGTCGCGAATGAGCTCGCCTCGGCATTTATCAATGAAAACCTGCGCGTGCGACTGCGACAATTCAATGGCGCGGCCGAATTCCTGGACTCTGAGATGCGTGAGACAAAAGCCCAACTGGAAGCGAAAGAGCAAGAACTCCAGCGGATCAGAATTCAAAATGTAACCGACCTACCCGAATCAAGACAGTATCATCTGGAGACGCTCAACAATCTTCGCGGTCAATTGCATATTGCTCAGGATCGCATTAACCGGGCACAGGAGCAGAAGGCCGTATTGCAGCAGTACGCGCCAACCGTCGATCTCGACTCCGGCAACTACAGTCAGGCCGTTTCGCCACTACAATCGAAGATTCAAAAGACCGAGGCGCAGCTTGCTGAACTCCGCGCTCGCTACGGTGCCAGCCATCCGGATGTCCGCAAACTTGAGTCCGCGCTGGCCGATCTGAGGGAACAGGTGGCCGCCGAGAAAAAGCAAGGGGAAAGCACAGCCGTACCAAAGCCGGCCCCCATCACTGCGGCCCGTGCCAAGAATCCGGTGCTGCAGGTAGAAGAGGCCAAGCTGGATCAGGAAATCAAGGAGCAAAGCGAACTACAGAAGCAGCTTCAAGAACAGATTAATTCGCATACCGAGAAGTTGGAACACGGTCCGGTATTTGAACAGCGCATAGCCTCCTTGATGCGAGACTATGACAGTCTTCGCGGGCATTACCAGAACTTACTGGACAAGAAACTCTCCGCTGAGATGGCCAGAGAGCTTGAGGGGCGCCAGCAGGGCGAGCGGTTTGTCATTCTCGATCCTGCGCCTGTTCCTCAAGGCCCGTCAGGACCAAACCGGGCATTGCTCTGCATCGGCGGGCTGATACTTGGGACATTGGCTGGCGTGGCACTCATTCTCGCCCAGGAGTTTGGCGACGAATCGGTGCGAAGCGAGCGCGAAGCAGCGACCATACTGGGGAAGGCTGTATTAGTGGGCATCCCCAGGATCTACAGCATTCAGGAGAAGCGCAAACTCCGGCTGAGACTCACCGGAGCGTATCTCGGAACGGTGGCTTCCGCGGTCATCCTTGCATACGCAGTTTCCCTGATGGGCATAGGATCTTAGCGAACATGTATACAAATTTTTTTGGCCTGAAAGAAGAACCGTTCCTATTGACTCCGGATCCGCGCTTTCTGCATTTGGCGCAGCCGCACCGGGAGGCTCTTACCAGTCTTTTGGAGAGCATGCTCATGCGTCGGGGGATCATGCTGTTTACCGGCCCGGTTGGTACCGGCAAGACGACGCTGCTGCATGCAGCACTTCGGATCCTTTCCGAGAGACCGGAAATGCAGAAGCGCATTCGTTCGGCCTTCATTGTCATCCCCACGTTGAGCAGCGATGAATTTCTAGAGGCGCTACTGGATGAATTCGAGGTCCCCAGCGCAGGAAAGAGCAAACCGGCCCGCTTGCAAGCGCTGCACCGAATGTTGCTTGAGACGCATCGCGAGAACGGGCTGGCCACCTTGTTCATCGATGAAGCCCATCTTTTGAGCAATGAACTTCTGGAGGAAGTCCGGTTACTCAGTAATGTGGACACTTATGGCGGAAAACTCCTTCAGATCATTTTGTGTGGCCAACCTGAATTGCTCACGACCCTGCGTACCAAGGAAATGGCAGCGCTGAGGCAGCGAATCGCCAGCCGTTCTTCCTTGAGGTCGTTGACGCAGGTTGAAACACATGACTACATCAATGAAAGACTTCGTATCGCGGGCTTAATCGATTCGACCTCTTTTACGCCTCCCGCGGTCGAATCGATTTACTTTGTTTCACAAGGCGTTCCTCGCCTCATCAACCTGATCTGCGACGGATGCCTTAGGCTCGGTGCTCGCACCGGGCACAAGCACATCCGGCCCAATATGGTAGAAGAAGTCGCGGAATCGATGGAGCTGAACCAAAGGGAGACCGTAACGGAGTCTCTGTTTGTTGCTGCTCCCGCTGCGCAGGAAGAAGTTTTGCAATCCGCAGTTGACGTTCTAATCCATGCAATGAGGCGTGGTCGCCGGACAGGGCAGGAGTGACAGCATAATGAGCCGATATTTCAACGAGACGAGCAAAGCGGATAAATGGACGCCGGAGGTGTTGTCATCCAAGCTGGATCTTCAGGAACTTCTAACTCCTATCTTGGAAGAGAACATGGCCGAAGCTCTTCCGAAACAGGAAGAGCTTGCCCCCAAAAAGGCGAAGGCCCTGCCTCATTTGATCTTGCCGGTTCCTCAGGATGTTCCTCTACTTACCCGGCGTGACGAAAGTTTGTCTCACGCGGCCGAATCGTATCGCACGCTGCGTACTCGATTGCAGAGATTACAAGCTTCGCGGAACATCCGGTCTGTGGTTTTCAGCAGCTCCCTCCCTGGGGAAGGAAAGACGCTGACGACCGTCAATCTAGGCTTGTGCTGTACGCAACTCTCAGACTTTCCTGTGCTGATAATCGACGCCGATCTTCGCACTCGAGGTCTGACGCATCTCTTGGGCTGTAACTCAGTTATGGGTCTTTCCGAGCTACTTTCGAGCAACACGGGTTTTGATCAAGCTCTACTTTCCACTGATTTTCCAAACTTATCGGTGGTCCCGGCAGGAGCGTCTACGACATCGCCAGCGGAGCTGTTTGCTACCCAGAAGTGGAAGGAGTTCATTGACTGGGCGGGGCAGACCTTCAAGCTGATTCTTGTTGATTCGCCGCCCGTCCTGCCGCTAACGGATTTCGAACTGATCAGCGCAGCTTGCGACGGCGTAGCCTTCGTCATTCGCGGTGGTTCCACGAATCGGGAAATGATTCGGCGAGCAACTCTGCAACTGGATTCGAATAAACTCCTGGGCTCTATCTTCAATGTCTCGCAAGACCGCGCACAAGTTGAGCATCGTGGTTATTCCGGGACAGCACTCTCTCTTAAGGAGACCGCCTAGGCAGGCGCATGCTGAGAATTGACTCCGTCGCGCATTCGCCCTGCGATGAGCAGAGACATGTATCCAAATCTCAAACTTGAAATCTTCAAACGGGGACTTCACCAGAATCATCTGGCCCGCAATGTAGGCATGGATGAAACTCTGTTGAGCAAGATCATCCATGGGTACCGTGAGCCCAACGCTGTACAGCGGCGTTCTCTTGCGGGCTATCTGGCTGTCGAGGAAGCCTGGCTTTTCGAGAAATATGAAGGCCCGGTAAACGGCTCCCACAATGGCAACACTACCCCAGACGAAGGCTTTAATGAGAATTCATAGCGTGTCCGTCGCTGACGCCTCGTCACAAACTTCGAAGTTTGCACCCGCCCCCGTCCTCATTCGTAGTCTCGATGCGGAACAGACCGGTGCTTGGGACGATTTCGTGTGGCGCCATCCCGAGGCGACATTTTTTCACCTAACGGGATGGATGAGAGTGATTGCAGAGACATTTCGCTATGCTCCTCGTTATTTGTATGCCACACGCGGTGAAGGTGTCACCGGTGTTTTACCTCTTTTTGAGACTGACAACTGGTTGCAAGGCAAATGCCTGATCTCAACTCCGATGGCAGTGTACGGAGGGATTTGCGCGGAAGACGAACCGTCGCGCGCAGCGCTGCTTGAGGCGGCCATACAGCTTGCTCATAGAGAGAATGTTCAGCATCTTGAATTGCGTCAAAGGGCGGGAGAAACATTCGCAGGTTTTCGTTCCAATGCGCTCTACAGCTCCTTTTGTGGGAAGCTCGAGACGGATCCAGAGGTGCTCCTCAAGCGTCTCCCACGAGACACGCGCTACATGATCCGAAAGGCCCAGAAAAAGGGCCTCGAGGTTGTGCGCGGCGCAGAGCAGGTTCGCCTCTTCTATAACCTCTTCGTCCAAAGCATGCGGCGGTTAGGTACGCCGACATTTCCGCTTAGACTCTTTGAAAATCTCGTGGACGAATTCAAGGCCCTGGTAGACATCACCGTGCTCTACTCCGGGAAGGCCCCTGTGGCAGGGGTTTTCTCTTTCCGTTATCGTGACACGATTCTGCCCTATTACGCGGGCGCTTCTCCCGAGGCCCCCGGGCTGGCCGCCAATAATCTCCTGTACTGGGAACTGATGACGCAAAGCGCCGCAGAAGGCCTGCAATGGTTTGATTTCGGGCGCAGCAAGAAAGGAACTGGGGCGTATGCGTTCAAATCCCAGTGGAGCATGGACGCGCAACCACTCAGCTATCAGCTCTACCTTGTAAAGCGCAAGAGTGTCCCGAACTTTACACCCCTAAATCCAAAATTTGAACGAGCGGCCCAGATCTGGAGCAAACTCCCGCTGGGGCTTACAACTCGACTCGGTCCGCACGTCGTGCGCTGGTTTCCATGAAAATCCTTTTTCTCGCCCATCGGATTCCCTATCCTCCTGACAAAGGAGAGAAGATTCGTGCTTGGCAGGAACTGCGATTTCTTGCTTCGCGACACAAGGTGGATTTGTTTGCCTTTGCAGACCGAAGAGAGCAAGCAACAGGAAGGCCCGCGCTAGCGCAGTTCTGCAGGAAGATGCACTTCGAAGAACTGCCGCATGGCTTCGCCATAGCGCGCGCGGTGGTGAGCCTGCTGACTGGCAAGCCCTTCACGACTGGTTATTACTATTCGCCGGCGATGGAGAAGGCTGTGCGCGCTGCCTTGGCCCAGGAGAATTACGACGCGGTTTTCGTGTATTGCTCGGCCATGGCCCCCTACGTTATGAGCTCACCCTCGCTTCCTGTTTGCGTCGATTTCGTGGACAGTGACGCATCGAAGTGGGCGCAGTATGCACGCTATACCACCTTCCCCTTGTCCTGGGTTTTCCGGCAAGAAGCGCTCAAGCTCGGCCAGTACGAGAGAGAGGTCGCGGGCACTGCGCGTCTAAGCCTCGTATCCACGTCCCTCGAAGGAAAGGCAATCGATCCGGATGGGCGGTTTGGCGTCCGGGCAATCGAGAATGGCGTTTGTCTGCCTGCTCCGCAAACGAACCCGCTCTCCGCTGAGATCGCGGCACTCGGCAAATATGTCGTTTTTGTCGGTCAAATGGACTACCTGCCAAATGTTGATGCCGCGTGCTACTTTGCCGATCAAATTCTGCCGCTGATTCGTCAGTTGCACCCAGAACTGCAATTCGTGGTCGTCGGGCGGAATCCGTCATCCCGTGTGCGTCGTTTGTCCGACTTGCCAGGCGTGGTCGTGACGGGGACTGTGCCGGATGTGCAGCCCTACCTCGGAAGCGCCGTAGCAGCTGTAGCGCCATTCCGCATTTGCCAAGGGATACAGAACAAAATACTTGAGGCTCTGGCTATAGGACTGCCGGTCGTGGCCACACCGCGTCCTGCTCGGGCCGTCGGAGCCACGTCCGAGGAACTACTGTTTGTGGCGGATGGCGCGCAAGATTTCGCACGCGCCGTGGTCGCCGTGCTGGAGAATCCGCAGCTGCGTCAAAACCTCGGGGGGAAAGAATTTGTCAAGCGACGTTTCGATTGGGAGCGGAATCTCGAGCCATTGGATCACTGGCTAAAAGAAGCCGTTGGCGCTGGGTGCGGCGCCTCAGAAGAAATTTCAAACTATGTTGCAACCGGTTGAAAACTCAATTGCGGCCCACCAGGCGCCGAGGTCTGGCGAAGGAATTCTCACGGGGACGCATGCGGAGCCGACCTCATCTCCACTGCGCGTCATGCATGTTCTTAATTATTTGCGCCGGGGTGGCGCCGAGTTCGGCATCCTGAAATTAATGGAGGGACTCTCGACAGCGGGGTTCGAGCACCGAATCTGCACAACGCGATCGTACGACGCGGACTTCGTCCAAGCCTACCGGCTCGAGGGAATCCTGGATATCGCCGGCAGTGAACGGGCGGGCTTGCAATTCCCACTATTTCGCCTGAAGCGTATTTTCCAAAAGTATCGGCCCCATATTGTTCATACCCGGAATTGGGGCGCCTTGGAGGCCATCCCCGCCGCCCGATTGGCGGGGGTACCGATTGTAATCCACAGTGAGCACGGCTATGAAGTGGAGAGCTTGGCGGGTCTTCCCTCTCGCCAGAGAGTTTTTCGACGAATGACCTATGCCATGGCAGACCGAGTTTTCACGGTGTCGCGGGAACTGCGTGAATTTCATTCCCGCCAAGCCTGGTTGGGACCTGACCGAATTAGTGTGATCTATAACGGAGTCGATACCCAGCGATTTTCTCCCTCCCCTGATTTGCGGCAGCGTGTGCGGCGAGAACTTGGTTTTCCACCCGAGCGCTTGGTGATCGGCGGCGTGGGCCGTATGGTACCGATTAAGGACTACGGCACACTTCTGAAAGCAGCGGCAATACTTCTCGAACGCGGTGTTAACCTGCATGTACTGCTAGTTGGCAAAGGACCGGAGCTTGACTCGCTTCAGCAGCAGGGGATTACGCTCCTCAAGGATCGGGTTTCTTTTGTGGGAGCGTCCGATTGCGTCCCCGAATTTCTTAACGCCATGGACATTTTTGTTCTGCCATCGGTTGGAGAGGGGATGTCGAACACCCTACTGGAGGCACTAGCCTGCGGTCTCCCGCTCTTGGCTACGCAGGTGGGCGGTAATCCCGAAGTGATTGAGGATCAGCGTTCTGGCTGGCTCTTTGCTCCCGGTGATTTAGGGCGTCTCAGTTCGCAGCTTGAAGCTCTCGCGGCCAAGCCGGAGATTCGATGTGCGCTTGGTGCGGCTGCGCGAGCGCGCGCCATCACCGTGTTCAGCTTGGAAGGAATGATCGAAAGATATCGCAACTTGTACCTGAACGCCGTAACTCAGCGAAGGCTGGTGCCGACTGCATGAGCCCTAAATTCAAGGTGGCGATCCTTGCTGGGAGTGACTCGCGGGCGACCTGCCTGGCGCTCGAACGCTTGCTCCAGTTGCCTGCCGTGGAAGTGTGTGGAGTCTTGTTCGACACAGAGGCGCCATCTCTCAGGCGGCGCTGGCGCAATTTCCGGCGAAACATTCGGCGCGAAGCGATCAGCTACGCCTGGCATCGTCTGGCCGACGCGATTGTCGAGCTATTGGAAAACTGGGCGGCCCGTGTGGTCTCGAGAGAAGAGGTAAATCAACTGCTCCAGGAATCCTTTCCGGAGCGCATCTCGACGCTGTTTCACCTCCCGCGCATGCGTGGAATTCAGGTCTTCGAAGTCGGCAATCTTAACAGTGCGAAGGCTTCCGAGGTTCTGCGTGGCCTCCAGGCGGACCTGGGGATTGTTCTTGGCACGCGAGTTCTGCAGCGATCAACCTTTTCGATTCCGCGGCTGGGTAGCTTGAATCTTCACAAAGGGAAAGTGCCAGAATATCGCGGACTACCGCCCGGGTTCTGGGAGCTTTATGAAGGCCAAGCCACCGCTGGTGTCACCGTGCATTTTATCGATGAAAACTTGGACACCGGGGACATCGTTGCCGAAACATCCGTCGAAATTCATCCGAAAGATTCACCGGAGACTCTGCGTACCAAGCTGGATGTCTGCGGCGCAGAGTTGTTGGCGATTTGTGTATCCCGAGTCGCGGACGGAACAGCCATGCGCCGGCCTCAACCACCCTCAAGCCGCAGGCCCCGCACGGCTCCGACACGCAATGAACGGCGGGAATTGGAGCGAAGGCTCAAGTTGCCGCCGCAAACTCCGCGATGGATTCGCGTGGCTAAAACCTCGCTCTATCTAACGATTTATTACTCCGGAATCTACCACCTTGTGCGTGCCTTGAATCGAAGATTTCCAAAAGGACGAAGCTGTATTCTCCTCTATCACCGTGTAAATAATTTGACCCAGGATCAGTTGACGATCGGTGTCGAACGCTTCGCCGAACACCTGGCCACTATCCGTCAGCACTATCGAGTCGTAACGACCGCGGAACTGGTCGAAAGTGTGAAGCAACACAAACGGCCTCCCTCATCAACGGTGGCCATTCACTTCGACGATTGCTACCGTGACGTCTACACGAACGCTGCTCCCCTGCTGGCCGGAAGCCGGATGCCCGCGTGTGTCTTTGTTTCATCCGGCTTCATCAATACGAGTCGTGTTTTTCCTCATGACGCTGGCAAAACCCCGTTCTTTCTCGAGAATCTGAAGAGTCCCGAACTGCTAGGACTTGTGGCCGCAGGATTCGAGATTGGCGCACATACCGTAAACCATGTGGACTTAGGCCACGTCCGCTCGGACGTGGCGTTAATGGAATTGTCGCAAAGCAAGACGGACCTGCAGGAGATTCTCGGCGGCCCGATCAATCTGGTCTCCTATCCGTACGGACGAAAGCGAAACATCACCTCGGAAGTTGAACAAATCGCCCGGCGAATCGGGTACAGAGCGATGTTTTCCGCTTACGGCGGATTCGTCAACAGCCGCTCGGATACTTTTGACATCCAGCGGGTCGGCGTCGGCGGTCAGCATAGACCGCTGGACTTGCTCATGGAAATTGAAGGCATTTCCTTGGCCGCTCTCAAGCGGGCGTGGAGCGGCGAACAAACGGATACGGAGACCTCAAACTAGCTATGTGCGGCATTTGCGGCATTTTCGAGTACCAGCGGCGCGAGACTTTTCCGCAGCAGTTGCTCGAGCGCATGAATCAAACCATCTTCCATCGTGGACCGGACGATGGTGGAGTCTATCTTGGAGAAGGCATCGGATTCGGATTCCGCCGCCTGAGCATTATTGATGTCGCCGGCGGCCATCAGCCCATCTCCAACGAGGACGGCACTCTCTGGGTGATGCTCAATGGCGAAATCTACAACTATCCCGAACTCCGCCGCGAACTCGAAGCTAAAGGTCATCGTTTTTCCACGCATTCCGACACGGAGACGATCGTCCACCTCTACGAAGAATGCGGGGAGCAATGCTTTGCGCGTCTTCGCGGAATGTTTGCCATCGCCTTGTGGGATGCGCCACGCCGCCGCCTGCTTTTGGCGCGAGACCGAGTTGGTAAGAAACCTCTTTTCTATTCCGCGGACCCGCACCGCGTGGTGTTCGGCTCGGAGTTGAAAGCCTTGCTTGCCGCTGGTGGAATTTCCAGAGACATTGATACGCAAGGGCTCTCCGATTATTTTTCGCTGGGCTACATTCCTGCTCCCAAGACCATTTATCGCGCGGCACGAAAAGTTCGTCCTGGCCATTATCTCGTCGCGGAACGCGGCCAAGTCCGGGAAACCTGCTACTGGGATCTCTCCTTCGCGGAAACGGACACTCACTCGGAAGAGGAGTGGTGCGAGCGAATCCGCCATGGCCTCTGCGAAGCTACCCGCATTCGGTTGATGAGCGATGTTCCGCTGGGGGCCTTCCTAAGTGGAGGCGTGGATTCCTCGGGCATCGTTGCCGCGATGAGCAGCCTCATGAATCAAAAGGTGACGACCTGCTCGATAGGTTTCGACGAGAAGGAGTACAACGAAGCCGGCTATGCACGGACGATCGCGCGTCAATTTTCGACGGCTCACCACGAGCAGATCATTCGCCCGGACGCCACGACAATCGTCGACCGTCTTGCGTGGCACTTCGACGAGCCTTTTGCGGACTCCTCTGCGATCCCGACCTACTATGTTTCTTCAGTGGCACGCCGCTACGTGACGGTCGCGCTCGGCGGTGACGGTGGTGACGAAAACTTCGCGGGATATCGCCGCTATGTATTCGATCAGATGGAAAACCGGCTTCGCGGCTTTGCGCCGCTGGGCCCGCGACGTGCTGTCTTTGGGCCTTTAGGACGGTGGTACCCGGCGCTAGCCTGGGCCCCTCGCGTCTTCCGTGCGAAAGCCACTTTTCAGAGTCTTGCGCGCACGCCCCTAGAAGGCTACTTCAATTCCATGTCCATCTTTCGGCCTGCGGAAAAAGCGCACATTTTTACCCCTGAATTCCGCGCCGCGCTCGCTGGGTATGACTCCATTGACGTGTTCCGCGAGTATTATGACCGCGCCGGAACGGACGATCCTCTTTCGCGCATTCAATACGTGGATATCAAGACCTACCTCCCGGATGACATCCTAACTAAAGTTGACCGCGCGAGCATGGCCGCGTCACTGGAAGTGCGCGCCCCCATTCTCGATCACCAGTTTATGGAGCTCATCGCGCGGATCCCACCCTCGCTGAAGCTGCGGGGCCGCCAGACAAAATACATTTTCAAAAAAGCTCTGTCGCAGACCTTGCCCGAAGACATTCTCTATCGTCCGAAGCAGGGTTTTGCCATACCGCTGGACCGTTGGTTTCGCCGCGAGCTGAAAGAAATGGCGCACGCCGCAATTTTCGATTCCTCTGATGGGATTCTTGATCAGGACTTCCTGGGAAAGATTTGGGATCAACATCAGAAGGGGAGATATGACCGTTCCTCGCATCTCTGGGCGGTGCTGATGTACCGCAAATGGCAAAAGGCTTTCTTAAACGGAGGTTGCGCTTGAGCGGCATTTGTGGCATTTGCGAACCGGGCGCTCCTTCAAGTCGTTTGACCCTCGCCCCTATGATTTCCGCTCTGCAATTTCCAGGAGATGTTTCAAGCCACGGTTCTATTGGCCCCTCGGCCGCGTTGGGGGTCGCCTCGAAGTGGTTTGGCCAGCAAGTTGGAGAAATTCCTGGCGTGCGCGTGGCAGTCGATGGAGATTTGCTCAGAGTGGAACGCTGGACCGTTGAGCTCGAGCGCCAAGGCTTGCAGCTTGAACATTTGTCATTGGCTCAGCAGATCGCGTGGCTTTACCGGTACCGCAGTTCCAATTTCCTACAGGATCTTGATGGTGCGTTCGCACTGGCCATCTGGGACGAGCGGTCTCAAGAGCTATTGCTCGCGATTGACCGCATGGCGATAAAAGGATTGTGTTGGGCGGAGGCGCAGGGTCGCCTGCTCTTTGCCTCCCGGCCCGGGGCCATCCGAGCCGCACAGCGCGAGCCTGCGGTAGCCAGTCAAGTCGCCTTGATGCAGTACCTGCTGTTTAGTGTCGTGCCTGCTCCCTTGACGGCTTACGAAGGTATTGCCAAGCTTCGCCCGGGCCATCTGCTGAGATTCACAAATGGAACCGTTCGGCAGGAATGCTACTGGGATGTTGATTACGAAGAGGATGATTCCCTCGACGAAGCTGGATGGACGAGCGCGGTGCGCGAAGAATTGCGCGCGGCAGTTCATCGGCAACTCGAAGGCTGCGCTCCCGAATCGACCGGCGCATACCTGAGCGGCGGGACGGACAGCTCCAGTGTGGTGGCGTTTATGTCCGAACGCCTCGCGCCCACTCATTCGTTTTCCGTTCATTTCAGCGAACAACGATATAGCGAGATCGACTACGCCCGAGCTACCGCGAGCCGTTTCAACACCGTGCACCATGAGAAATGTATGGTGCCCAGCGATGCCGCGGCCACGCTGGAAGAAATCATTGCGTATTACGACGAGCCGTTTGCTAATTCGTCAGCATTTGGCGCTCATGCCTGCGCGAGGTTGGCACGCGAGTGCGGTGTGGACACCTTGTTGGCGGGTGATGGTGGAGACGAAATCTTCGCGGGCAACGAGCGTTATGCAAGCGACAAATACTTTTCGATCTATCAGTTGAGTCCACGGTGGTTACGGCGAGGCATCATCGAACCACTGGCGTCATTGCTGCCAGACGTTGAAGGCCCTCTTGGTCTCCCCAAGCGCTATCTACGCCGCGCCAATATTCCTAACCCCCGGCGCATTTTCTCTTACGGGCTGTATCTGAGCCTCCGACCCGAGGAGGTGTTCACCCCGGCATTTCTCCACGAGGTGCCTTTTGCGCACTGGATGGACATTGCGGATGGCCATTTTCACGCGCCTCGTGGAACTTCCGAATTGAACCGGCTCATGTATCTCGATTTGAAGCTGATTCTTGCCGACAACGATTTGAGAAAGGTTTCGGGCACCGCCGAATTGAGCGGTGTGCGTGTTCGCTACCCAATGCTCGACGTTGAGCTTGTCAAGCTGGCATCTAGGATCCCCTCCAGTCTTAAGCTGCGGGGGTTTAAGAAACGCTACATCTTCAAAAAAGCGATGCAGGGGATTTTGCCGGAACAGGTGCTTAATAAGCGGAAGCATGGTTTTGGAGTGCCATTGAGTCATTGGTTTCTGCATGAGCGGCAGCTGGAGTCTTTGTTGCAGGACGTGTTGCACGATTCACGGACCCGAAGCAGGGGATACTTCCGGCCAGAGTTTCTCGATCGGCTCGCAACTCTCCACCGGGCTGGGGATACGGGCTACTATGGCGAAGCCGTTTGGTACATTGTCGCACTTGAACTCTGGCATCGCCGGCATTTGGAGCCGCTGGGAGAGAGTGTCTGTGAACGATAAAGCAAAGCCGGCGCGAGAGTCGGCCGCCTCGACTTGGCGTGAAACAATGTCCAACGGAATTTACCACTCCGGGGTGCTCGCCGCGCTCCGGGGGGCTGCGCGCCGATGGGAACTCCGTCCAGCGAACGGCAATTTCAGGTGGCCGCGAACAGCAGGCCCCCGTTTTGCCATCCTCTGCTACCACCGCGTCGGCGTCGATGGTGTGCCACTCTATTCGAAGCTCCAACCGCAAGTGTTCGATGCCCAGATGAAGTACTTGCGCCAGTACTATCGCGTGCTGTCACTGGCGGACTTACTCCGCGAAGTGGAAAGTCCGACGTCCTCCGCTCCCACTGTTGCTGTCACGTTCGATGACGGGTATCGCGGAGTGTTTGAGCACGCGTTCCCCATTCTCTGCAAATATGAAATTCCCGCGACAATTTTTGCGATAGCAGAATCGATCGAAACGGGCTGCGCTCCCTGGTACGACCGAATTTTCCTCGCGCTGTCCCTCCATCCAACACGAACCCTTACCGTTGAACTCAATGCGCCAATCGAGTTTTCCCTGGAGAGTTCCGAAGATCGGCTTGCTGCCACGGATGCTATCGTACGCTGGCTGCGGACCCAGCCCGATTGGAGGCGGCGCGAGTTCTGTTCGAATCTTGCCAAGTGCTTCCCTGTTCCCGAGGAGCAATTGGAGAAGCGCATGCTCACCTGGGAACAATTGCGGACCATGCAAGCTCGTGGAGTGGTATGCGGCTCGCACACTCTGTCCCATCCGGTTCTTTCTCAAGTGGACCGTGAAAGTTTGCTTCGCGAACTTCGCGATTCCCGTGTTGTTTTGGAACAGCAATTGGGACGTCCCGTGACTGATTTTGCTTTTCCATTTGGGAAGCCGGGAGATTGCACGGGCATTACCGGTGATGATTTGGCTTCTTCCGGTTATCGGTCAGCAGTAACCACGATTTCGGGTACGAATCGCCCAGGAACAAATTCCTACAATCTGCGGCGTGTATCTGTCGGTGAGCAGTCTCACCTGGCGCTTTTTGCTTATCGGCTGAACAATCTATTCCTGCAAGCAGAAGAGCCATCGATAGTTCCACCTACATTGGAAGCGTCGCGCACTCCGCCGGCGATTGCCGTTTCGGAAAGAAGGGGGGAATAGAGCGTGCGCGATTACATCGTTCTTGCGATTATTCTGGGTTCCGTTCCAGCTGCTTTTCTAAACCCCTTTTTCGGGGTGCTGATGTGGACCTGGGTGGCCTACTTCAACCCGCACCGGTTCACTTGGGGCGTAGCGTATACATTCCCCGTGGCGATGGCACTGGCCGTTCCAACACTGGTCGGAACATTATTTACGAAGCATAGAAATCGTAACGTTTTTACGCGGGAAACCATTCTGCTTTTGGCATTGTGGGTCTGGTTCGGGATCACGCTGGCTCATGCGACACTTGTGCCACTCTTAAGCATGCACGTCGCGGACGGGAAGGAACAGCTCGTAATCATTACAAAGATTCTGGTGATGACGAGCTTTACGATCTTGCTGACAAACTCCCCTCAGCGCCTGCGATTGCTCATGCTGGTGACAGCTTTTAGTTTTGGCGCGCTGGCCGTCAAGGGTGCTCTCTTCGGAGTCCGGACCGGCGGAGGTTTTCGCGTCTGGGGCCCTCCGGACTCGTTCGTGGCCGACAACAACGATTTTGGCTTGGCGCTGAATATCGCGCTTCCACTAATGTTCTTTATGGCCAGCGCGGAACCGAGCCGTAGAATGCGGCTACTCCTGCGGATCGCCTTTCTCGCATCGGCGCTGGTGGTCCTACTGACCTATTCCAGAGGGGCTTTACTAGGGATTGCGACAGTGATGACCGTTATCGTATTCAAGACCCGCCGCAAGCTGCTTGGTGGCGTTGCCCTGGTACTTGCTGTGCTGGCAGTTCTGACTTTTGCCCCCGAAAGGTGGCAACAGCGAATGGATAATTTCTTCGCCGGTAAACTTGATCAGTCAGCTCACCAGCGGTTGGTTAGCTGGAAATTCGCCTGGAATGTCGCTGAAGCCTATCCGATCACCGGCGGCGGCATGGAATCCTTCACGCCGGAAATGTTCGCCCGCTTCTCCAAGGAGCAGCTGCCCGGCGGCGGCTTGAGTTCTGGGCCGCATAGCATTTACTTCCAGATTCTAGGCGAGCAAGGCTTTGTTGGCCTCGGATTGTTTTTGTCCTTGATCTTTGCCTGCCTGCTGTCACTGAGAAAGCTGCGCAAACTTGCGCGAGATGCACCTCCGTTGCAGTGGGTCGTTCCCGCCGCGAACGCATTGGAAACCAGTTTTCTCGCTTTTCTCGTTAGCGGAGCATTTCTAGGCAGGGCATATTTCGATCTTTTCTATCAAATGGTGGCGTGCACCATCATCTTGAAGGTCGTGTACCGGAAGGAAGTCAAGCAGTTGTCGACACAGCCAGAGCACACATTGTCCCCCGAACCGATAGCAATGGAAGAGATACCGGCGTATTAAGTGCGGCTTCTCAATTTGAATTGTCGGGCCGCAGCGAGGATCTAAGCCATGTCACAAGAACGAAGAATTACAGCACTGTTGCCACGGGCATGGTTGGCCTTGTTTATTTCGGCTTTTGCAGCACACGGGGTCTTTATTCCTAAAGTCCAAGCCCAGACGTGGAGCTGGCATACGGAGACCATCGATTCCGCCGGAAAATTCCCTTCATTGGTAATTGATAAAGAAGGTAATATACATGTAAGTTACATCCGTGCGGGCAAGGGCATAATGTATGCCTTCCGGTCCGTGAGCGCTCCACGGTGGTTTCCCCTAGTAATTGACGGGCACGGCGGGCCCGACGGTGAGACCACCGGCATCGCGCTTGATCCCCAAGGCAATCCGCATATTTGCTTCACCCCTGGCCCAATCAAATATAGCTCGTTTGACGGGCATGAATGGAAAACGGAATTCATCGGCACAAATACCATATACTTGGAGTATACCTGCTCCGTCGCCGTCTCCCAGGATGGCACCCCGCATGTCATCTGGTACCAGACCCACAACCCGGATGCAACGTACTATAACCACTTGCGTTACGCGGTCAAACAGAAGGGGATATGGCTGATGCGGACAGTCGACCTTGAGTTTGAAACTGGCAAATGGAACTCCATCGTTGTGGACGCCGCCGGCAATCCCCACATTTCCTATTCCTCGCTGGCAGGTGGCGAACTCCGCTACGCCACGCTCGACTCCGGCAAATGGAATATCAATATTATTGACTCTCGCAATATGTCCGATGGTGCTTTTAACCGGGGGTTGGGCAGTTCGATCATTCTGGACCGTGACGGCCATCCGGAGATCAGTTATTACAACGACGCCATCTTAAAGTTCGCACGCAAAGTTGACGGACGATGGAAAACGGAAATCGTGGATCATGTTTCCGGCAGCAGCGGATGGAGCGGCTACAAGAGTAGTCTGCTTCTTGATAGCCACGGTATTCCCCACATTTGCTACGAAGATTCCGGTGCCGTGAAGCACGCCATATGGAGCGACAACAAGTGGCTAGTTCAATTAATTACCACTGGGGGAACGGAGTCGCGGTGGCCCTCGATGGCTATCGGTACCGACGACACCCTCTACATTGCTTTTCGGGATGCCGAGGATAATTCCTTGAAAGTCGCCATCGGGAGTCCTTCCAATCTACATGAAGGAACCACAGCGCCAGCCAAGGACGAAGGGCATAACTGAGCGGGCAGAGTCTGCCTCCCGCTGCAGTGAAGAGATGCCTGGGCCACCGCTTTCACCGGATTCAAGATGAAAATCCTCTTCCACCACCGCATTGGTTCCAAGGATGGCCAATTCGTTCACCTTGAAGAGTTGACCAGCGCTCTCACTCGGCTGGGCCATGAAGTTATCTTGGTTGGCCCTGCCATAATTGAGCAGGAAGAGTTTGGTTCAGATGCGGGTGTGGTCGACATATTGAAAAAATGGCTTCCTCGGGCCCTATATGAACTCTTGGAATTCGGATATGCGCTGCCTGCGTTCATACGTCTGTGGAGAGCAGCAAGACTCCATCGTCCCGATGGCATTTATGAGAGATACAATCTTTTTTTCCCCTCAGGTGTCTGGGTGCACCGGCTGCAGGGTCTTCCGTTACTTCTTGAAGTTAATGCGCCATTGCTACAGGAGCGCAGTAGCTACGGCGGATTAAGGCTTAGCCGCCTCGCTCGATGGAGTGAAGAATACGCCTGGCGCGGAGCAGATTATGTGCTGCCCGTCACGCAGGTACTGGCAGATCACGTTCGCCGTTCAGGCGTACCAGTCTCCCGGATAGTTGTTGTCCCGAATGGAGTGGACCGAGCAAAATTTCAACGTCAACCTGACCGCGCGGCAGCCAAACGAGCGCTGGGTCTTGAGGGAAAACTAGTCCTGGGGTTTACCGGTTTCGTGCGGGAATGGCACAGGCTCGATCGCGTTATTGACTGGATTGCTGACCACCCAGGCCAACCGCCCCGCCATCTGCTCATCACGGGCGACGGCCCAGCTCGCGAATCGCTTGTGCAACGGGCTCATGACCGCGGATTGGGGCATGCAGTCACGATTACAGGTGTCGTCAGCCGCGATGAAGTTTTTCGTTACGTGGCCGCTTACGACGTAGCCCTGCAGCCGGCCGTAGTTGCATATGCTTCGCCTCTCAAGCTTTTCGAATACCTGGTTTTAGGATGTGCCATCATCGCTCCTGCAATGCCCAACATTCGCGAAGTCTTGGTGACCGAGAAAAACTCCTTGCTATTCGAGCCTTCCGACGACGTTAGCTTTAACCAGGTTCTAGAACGCATCTGTAGTGACGATGCTCTCCGCGAACGCATTAGCCAGGGCGCCAGACGTACGATTGACGAGGGTCAGTTCACCTGGGAGCACAATGCCGAGCGCGTTCTCAGTCTCTTCAGGGCGCTCGGCGCAACGGGCGTGAGCAAACAGGTGGAACCTGTCCCAGAAAACTCTACCCGAGAATAGCCGTCGTTCTGGTGGGCGCCAGCTGTGCCGTCAGGAATCGCTCCAGTTCCTCCGCAACTACATCCCATGTTCTCGATCGCGCGTACTCGATCAACGTTTCGCGGTTCCATTCGCGTTCCATCGCGGTTTTCAGCCCCTGCGCAATAGATTCCACATTCTGCTCGACGAGCACGCCTAGCTCGGCCGAGACGATCACCTGCGGAACGCCTCCGACGCCCGTCGCAACCACCGGGGTGCCACAGGCAAGCGATTCAAGTAGCACATTCGGCCAGCCCTCCCGCGAACTGACCAGGCAGCTAAGGTCGGCTGCGCTATACCACACTAGCAATTCCTCATTGGGACGCGCGCCCACAAAATGGACTCGCCCGGCGATGCCGTGCTGCTCCGTTAGCGTTTCGAGTTCGCGGCGCTGAGTGCCATCTCCAATGATGTACAAGTGGCATTTGATCCCTTTGGCCGGGATGAGTGCACCCACGGCGACTAGAACGACGGCGTTTTCGGGCATACTCAACCGCGCGCGGGCATTGCAGCGCTCGACGGGTTGAAATCTCTGAAGGTCTATTCCGTTTCCGATGACCACCGCCCGCTCGCGGGGAAGTCCCATTTCGATCATCGCTTCTTGCAATAGCTTGGAGACCCCAATTCCTCCAGTCACGCGTCGCACTGTCCACCGGATCAATGGTCGGATCAGCCGGAATTTTGGGAACAGATTCATATCTGTTCCGCGCGCAGAAACCACAACCGGGAGCCCTAGCATCCTTCCGAGGAGAACTGCCGCGAATCCATCGGGATATACATAGTGGGCATCGATGGCCACAAAATGATGTTCGTCATGAAGCCTTTTGACGAGTCGAAAACTACCCAGGAACATCAGCAAACCATGAAGGGGCATAGAAATCCTTGGCACCAGCAGATAACGCGGATGAAAAACGTTCATGCTTCCAATAATTTCCTGCTCTGGAATTTCACGGACCCGCTGATACTTTGGGTTAGAAACAAATTCGGGTACCCATGGGACTGGGGCCACGACTGTGACCTGGTTGCCAGGCCGCCGGGCGAAATGGGCCATCCGCTGGTAGACGAAGATTCCGTGGACCGGCTGCACCTGATTCGGAAAGAGGCTGGAGTAAGTCAGAAGTTTCATTCGTTATGGATCTCTCTTGGACGACAGGAGCCAAGCTGACAGGATGCGGCTAGCTGATTTTGCAGGCAAGGGCGCCCAGGGCGCCGAATCGCGGAGCTGACTACAGGTTTCGCCCTCGCCCAATTTCTTGCGTGGCCCCGACCACCAGCGGTTCAATTTCATACGTAAAACTTGGGTCACTGCATAACGATGCCGCCCGTTCCAGGGGCCCCTTGCACACCACTCGGTTATTCTTGCTTCCTCCGCAAACGATTCTCTAGCATAGTGTGATTCTCTGTCTTCGATCAACGATTTGAGGTGTTGAAGAAACCCATATGACAGTACCCATGATGTACTCTCATGACCGATTGTCCCACAAGGGACTAACAAGTATGGGAAAAGTATTTCCCGAAGAGATTGGACTGGCAAACGCGGCAGTAGAGCATCCGTCTAAGTCATTTATTCTAAACGAGTTAGAATCTTGAGCAGGGAGAATTATCAACGATTTGGCAGGTCACTTGCAAGCTTATCACTGAACCATGAAAAACGTCGTGACTATAGATCTCGAAGACTATTATCATGTCACGGCCTTTTCGGACAACGGAACTGCTTCAGACCGTAGCCTTTATGTTAGCCGGGTCGAGCAGAATACGGACAGGGTTCTCGAAATCCTGGCTGAAAAGGGCTCGATTGCCACTTTCTTTGCACTCGGTTCAGTGGCAGAGAAGTTCCCTCAATTAGTCCAACGGATTGTCCGCCTCGGACATGAGATCGCCTGTCATAGTTTTGCGCACCGCCAAGTGTTTACTTTGACGCGCGATCAGTTCTTCGAAGACACGCGGCGAGCCAAGTTGGCTATAGAAGAAGCCGCTGGTGTCGCAGTCTACGGATATCGTGCGCCAAGCTTTTCCATCACCAAGTCTTCCGAATGGGCATTTGAGGTTCTCGCTGAACTCGGGTTCACCTACGACTCCAGCATCTTCCCGGTACGACATCTCAACTACGAAATGCAGCATGCTCCTGTTGATCCATTCATCATTGCGACTCCCGCAGGCTCGATTCAGGAGTTTCCTATGACGACACTTCAGATCGCCGGCGCGCGCGCGCCTCTTGCCGGCGGAGCCTATCTTCGAGTGCTCCCCTATTGGTACACCCAATGGGGAATTCGCTATCTGAACGATTCGGAGGGACGCCCGGCGTGCGTTTACTTGCACCCCTGGGAGCTGGACCCCGAACAACCTAGAATGAAAGGCACTCTCAGCGCCCGCATACGGCAGTATTTTGGGTTGCGCAGCGCAGAAGTAAAATTTCGCCGACTGTTGCAGGATTTCGAGTTCCAGCCACTGGGAGTTCTCGTGAAAGAGCTCAGTCATCATTCGCCAAGAAATTTGGACGGGCGCCTGCCTCAAATTCCCCTCGAGAAACTCTATTTCGATAGGGAAACACAATGAGGCGGTGCCACCTAGGTTCCGCAAAGACCCATTTCGCGGAATTCATTGCGTGGAATGAAAGCAAATTGAGGTAAAGGGCCGTTGAAGCTGGTCGAAGGCGACAAAGATTTTTGTTGTGTGAAACTTGAGGAAGGCATTCGAATCTTGCCGGTGCCAGGGGTATCAGGAGCACCCACTTCTTCCGGAACCCAGGGCGTTGGCCCGGTTCTCTTGATCTCCCCTTGGTACCGGCCCAGCGTCGGGGGCGTAGTCGAATGCGCCGAATTTCTGCGGCGCGTACTCACTGAAGCTGGCGTTGAGACGCATCTCTTCGTGGTCGAGGAGAAAAACGATAATTTTCGACTCCAGCGCAATCCAACTGTGGAAAACGTCTGGCATCTTCAAATTCCGTCTTATTTCTTCCACACTTCCAACCTCAAGTCGCTTGCGGCCATGTTTGGCCGGGCGCCTGCGGTTCTTTGGCAGGTTTTCCGCTTTGTCCGAAGCCGGAATATTCGAACTATGATACTGAATTATCCTGCTGGCTATTCGTGGGTATTTCTTCTGGTTCACTACCTCCTGCGCATAAATCTCATTGCCGCCTATCTTGGGAATGACATTACAAGGTACATGGATCAGCTTCCTGCCATGAAATGGCTCACACGTCGCGTCCTCAGAGGATCTGACGCCATCAGCGTTTGCGGCGGCCACATGGTTGCGATTACTCAAGGCTTGTTTCCGCACCGGCCGTTGCCGATCCGTCTGCTCACAAACTGCATAGACGTCCACCATTTTGAGCCGCCTCCGCCAGGCTTTTCCCGCAAAGATAGCCGACCCACAATTGTGCACATCTCCATCTTCGCCCCCAAGAAAAGAACCTTGGATATCATTGAAGCGTTTGCTCTTGCCGATCTTTCTCAAGACACACGGCTCGTTATGGTGGGCGAGGGCCCAGATCTCCCGGCCGCCAAGGAACTGGCGCGACGTCGCAACGTGGAGCATCGAGTACAATTTGTAGGCGGCCAAAAAGATGTCCGGCCGTTCATGTGGGAGGCTGACCTGTTCGTCTTAGCTTCGGAGGATGAGGGTGCGCCTTTGGCGTTAGTTGAGGCCATGGCGTGTGGACTCCCTTGGGTTTCGCCGGCTTGGGGTGCAGCCTCCATATTGCCCAGCGGTGACTGCGGGCTAACTGTCCCTTGCAGATCGCCCAAAGATCTTGCCGCCGCTCTTACAGAACTCATGGCTGACCCTCAGCGTCGCTCCGTAATGGGGAAGAGGGCGCGGCTTCGAGCGGAAACCGAGTTCAGCGGCGAAGCCCACTTGAGCCGGTATCTTCAATTGATCGAGGAAGTTGAAAAACACAAGCCTACCACAGCCGTTGCTTCGCCAAGGCCATCAGAGTGATCGCAATGGCTATGAGGCCTGATCTTCTGGCACAATCAGGCTGTAACCCGAGTTCACAGTGAAAGGCTTCTGCTCGAACCGATGAGTGTTCAAGACCCTGCGTCCACACCCAAACAGACGAACTCTGCGGCCACCTCCCCGGCTCTCCGCCTTGGGATTATTGGGTGCGGAGCGATAACTAACGGCGCACACCTCCCTGCGGCCCTCTCCTCTCCGCACATTCAGTTGACGGCGCTGAGTGATACCGACGAAGCGCGCCTCCGATCCACTCAACTCAGGTTCGGTTTAGGTTCAGCGGGGTGCGCAGATTACCGGGATACTTTTGAAAGGATCGATGCTGCAATTCTGGCCTTGCCGAACCACCTTCATGCGCCGATTGGATGCGACCTTCTTTCTCGCGGGATCCATGTGCTTTGTGAGAAGCCTCTGGCGATGTCCACGAAGGAATGCGAACAGCTTTGCCGGGCCGCTCAGGACGGCGGATCAATTCTGGCGGTTGGCTACGTTACGCGGTTTTTCCCGAGCACCGTGCTCACCAAGCGCCTATTGGCTACTGGTTTTCTTGGCAGCCTCAAATCATTCGACTATGAATTTGGTGCGGCTGGCGGATGGGCGCCACTTTCCGGGTACAACCTCGCTCGCGCGACTTCCGGAGGTGGTGTGCTGGTCGTGAGTGGCAGCCACTTTATCGACCGCATGCTTTATCTGTTTGAGGATGTTCAGCTGAGAAAGTTTGCCGATGACAGCCACGGCGGCGTGGAGGCCAACTGCCTCGCCGAGGTAAGCTGCAGCCTGGGCGACATGCGTTTCCCCGGGCGCATCACTCTCTCCAAGACCCATCCGCTCGCCAACCGGCTCCGCGTCACCGGCGAAAAGGGCGTCCTGGAAATCCGCGAAGGAGAAAGCTCGTACGTCACATTCTTGCCATCGCTCGAAGAAACGCGACACCAGATTACCGCCTCCGCCGAGAGTGCCGGTCCAGTGGAAGAGGACTACTTCAAAGTTCAGTTGGAAGATTTCGTGCGGGCGATCTTGGGCGGTGGGAGGCCGAAGATTGATGGTCGAGAAGGCTCCAACTCAGTTGTTTTCATGGACCAGTGCTACGAGATCGCGACTAGGCTTGATGAGCCCTGGGTATTCTCGCCTCTCGATCGACTGCGGACTGCGATGCCATCGGAGACCCCTGCGTCCTCTTCCTCGCAGCTAACCGAAGCAGAGGTCGGCTGACATCTGAATTCTGCCATGAGCACATCTATCCCACTAGTATTGATCACAGGTGCAACGGGTTTCATCGGAAGCCGTTTGTGCGAGGTGATGTCATTTCTAGGTGGTTTCCAACCCCGCGCGTTTATCCACTCCACAGCCTCCGCCGCGCGAATAGCTCGCCTTCCCCTTGAGTTTGTTACCGGCGATCTGTGTGATCGCGCTTCGGTTGAAAAGGCCATTCAGGGGTGCAGCGCGGTCGTTCATTTGGCGCGTGGTGATAAACAGGTCATGCGCAACGGCTTGGAAAATGTGTTGCGGGCCGCCGCTAAACATCATGTATCACGGTTTGTCCACGTCAGCAGCGTTGCCGTGTACGGGAATAGTCCTCCGCCAGGAAGCGTGTCTGAGTCAGCCCCGGCAAAGCGCACAGACAATGCATACGGCAATGAAAAACTTGAGCAGGAACTACTGGTCCTTCGTTACAGCCGAACTTGTTCTTTGCCCACCGTCATTCTCAGGCCGCCAAATGTGTACGGTCCATACTCGCCTTTTACTCTGGGGCTCGTAGGGAAATTGCGCTCGGGAAAATTAGCACTGGTCGATGGGGGACAGAATCCCTGCAATCTCGTGTATGTAGACAACTTGGTCCAAGCCCTGTTGCTTTCGATTTGGAAAAAAGACGCAGTTTCCGAAATTTTCTTCGTGACCGATGCAGAAACCATAACATGGGAGCGAAGCCTCCAGGACATGGCTCACGCTCTCGGACTCTCTCTGCCGCGAGTCGAAAGGCAAGAGCTGGCGCAGGAGCCAAAGAAACATGTTCTCCGTGAGTCACTGCGGGTCCTTCCCAGGGTGCTACTCTCTGGGGAGTTGAGAAGCGTTGTTCGTCAAGTTCCGCTGATTCACTCCATGGAGAACAGTCTGTACAGGGCTTTCCAGGCTCTCTCTCCGGAGACCCAAGAAGGGATCCGTCTGCGCATAAATGGCCCGCCTCGTCTCCATCAGAAGGGAGAAACGCCGTCGCGTTTCGACGCGGCCGATAATGTGATCGCCGCGCAGAACCGAAGGGTTGCTCATTCAAGCGCCAAGGCGCGGCGTCTGCTTGGATATACGGCACCAATCTCTTATCAACAGGGGATGTGTCTAACGGAAGCTTGGATGCGGTCAGCGAGAATACTCTAGACGAACGGCACTTAAGCCGCCATCACCAAATATCCCAGGATTTCTAAGCCAAGAATCCTGGTTCACCGTTTGGAAACCAATTCCCGCCGATCAGGGGCCAGGTTCCTCAAAACCGACACCTCCGGCCCTACGCTTGGACTCTGTTCTGCAGGGGCATCCGATAGACGCGACGACAGGATTACGACCAAGACTACCCAATTGAGGCGATTCGTTCTTCATCTGCGCGAGACTTCTTGGAGGCCGACGCACTCTGACTACAAAGTCAGGCCGGAGTTTGTGCCATTGTTTGCGGCGTGACTCGGTTTACCTTATCGCTTCCTTAAATATGCAAGGTTTTGCCGTGTATGGCTTAGAATTTGGTTCAGGTTTTTCACAGTCAATCTAACTCTTGTATATTCTGTGACTTAGCGGTAACTCCGAACTTGAGGTATGGCCTGGAACGTGCCAAATAAGGACTCAGCTTGGTGTGTCGGGTTGTATCTTGACGCTGGTACCGTGTTCGGAGGAGTCCTATCCATGGTGTGGCAGAGCTGGATTTGTTGTCAGGTTGAGGGCTGGCCCTGGAGGGGTCGATGAAAACTCTCCGAACAGCATCAGAATTTGATATGACAGATTTTGCTTCTGGTGCTCCGCCTGTCAGTCCGCTTCGAACTGCTCCGCCGAGCCAATACTTTACTACTAGAACGCTCAGACTAAGATGGCCTCTCATGGTCTTAGCGGCTTGTGTTTTCTTTGCCCGTCCGGCCGAAGCACAGACCTTCGGATGTATTCCCGCAATGGCGAACGACATTGTTTGCGAGAACTCGAAACCGGGTAACCCTGGGAGCGAGTGGGACATCGGTTCTGGGGGTGCTGGTGATCCAACAATTCAGGGATTCGCAACGGATATCAGCGTGAACCAGGGCGGGACCATCTCCTTCAAAATCAGCACCGACGCTAGGGCCTATACGATAAGCATCTACCGGCTAGGACACTATGGCGGACTCGGTGCTCGCAAGGTTGCGACAATAAGTCCCTCGGTTACACTCCCTCAAAACCAGCCTGCCTGCATTAGCGACGCTACGACCAACCTTCTCGATTGTGGCAATTGGGCAGTGTCAGCGTCCTGGCAGGTTCCCTCAAATGCTACTTCCGGAGTGTACATCGCGCACTTGGTGCGCAGCGACACGGGGGGAGACAGTCACATCGTCTTCATCGTGCGCAACGACTCCAGTCATTCGGCAATCCTGTATCAGACTTCGGATGAGTCGTGGCAGGCTTACAACTCTTATGGGCCCGGCGGATTTAGTTTGTACGGTGATAACGGCGGCTTCGACCTGCCAAACCGGGCGTTTAAGGTCAGCTATAACCGCCCATTTCTGACCCGCGGGTTTTCTATGGAGTCGGCGACCTGGGTATTCGGTGCGGAATTTGCAATGATTCAGTGGCTAGAGCAGAACGGCTACGACGTCACCTACTTCACTGGCCTCGATGCCGCCCGCAGCGGAGCCTTGATCAAAAACCACAAAGTGTTCATCACTGCCGGGCACGACGAGTATTGGTCTGGACCACAGCGTGCCAACGTCGAAGCTGCTCGCGATGGGGGCGTGAATCTGATCTTTTTCAGTGGCAACGAGGTCTTTTGGAAAGTCCGCTGGGAGAACAGCATCGATGGGTCTAACACTCCCAACCGCACTATGGTTTGTTACAAAGAAACTCTTGCTGGCGCTAAGATCGACCCGCAACCGACCTGGACCGGTACTTGGCGCGATCCGAATTTTAGTCCTCCAGCTGATGGTGGAAAGCCAGAAAACTCCCTTACGGGCACCATCTTCTATGTGAATGGGGTTGGGGCGGACAACGATGGCACTCTCGCCATAAGGGTTCCTGCTGCGGACGGAAAGATGCGCTTCTGGCGAAATACTGCCGTCGCTTCGCTCGCGGCGGGACAAACATACACGCTTCCCGCACAAACCCTCGGATATGAATGGGACGTGGACAGGGACAATGGATCCCGGCCTGCTGGGGCCTTCCAGCTCTCTACGACTACTCAAAACCTGACGACCGACTACCTGCTTGACTACGGCGCGACCTATGGAGCGGGCACTGCGACTCATCATCTGATGATGTATCGCGCGCCAAGCGGTGCTCTCGTCTTTGGTGCGGGTACCGTAGATTGGGCTTGGGGGCTAAATAACAATCACGATGACCCATTTGGTGCGCCTCAAGATCCTGATCCTGCTATGCAGCAGGCTGCCGTCAATCTTCTGGCGGATATGCGTGTCCAGCCCGCCACATTGCAGTCAGGACTGCTTCCCGCGTCCGCCTCTACCGATTCGACTCCACCGATTTCTACGATCTCTTCTCCGGCGTCCGGTTCGACCCTTGCTACAGGCCAGTCCGTAACCATCGCGGGTACTGCAGTGGACGGCGGCGGTGGTGTAGTTGCCGGAGCTGAGGTGTCTCTCGATGGCGGAGCCACTTGGCACCCCGCAAACGGGCGGGCAAGCTGGACTTATTCCTGGATTCCTTCCCAGCTTGGTACCGTTACGATCAAGAGCCGGGCGGTGGATGACAGTGGCAACCTCGAGACTCCGTCCGCTGGCATCTCTGTAACAGTTGCGCCCTCGGATTGTCCTTGCACTGGATGGGCTTCGAGCGCCACTCCCTCACAGGCGGATAGCGGGGATCCCGGCTCCATCGAGGTGGGCGTCAAATTCCTCACTGACTTTGCCGGGTACATTTCAGGGATCCGCTTCTACAAGAGTTCCGCAAATACAGGAACGCACCTCGGCAACCTCTGGACCAGTGGGGGTACCTTGCTTGGCAGCGCGACATTCACAAACGAGACCGCCTCTGGATGGCAGCAAGTCAACTTTAGCAATCCGATCGCGATCACCGCGAACACAACTTACGTCGCATCCTACTTCGCGCCGGCTGGCCACTACTCCGCGAGTACGGGGTTTTTCTCAGCCTCTGGTTTGGACAATCCTCCCGTTCATCTTCTGAAGAACAGTGTAGATGGGCCAAATGGAGTCTATCGGTACGGTTTCGGGAGCGGTTTCCCTTCTTCGAGTTTCAATTCCTCGAACTACTGGGTAGACGTCGTATTTATGCCCTCGCAGACCATGCCCGGAGCTCCCCCTGCCCTTCTCGCGAACCCCACGAATCTTAGTTTCACAGGCGGAGTCGGAATGGCCAATCCTCCGAGCCAATCTGTTTCCATGTCCAACGAAGGTACCGGAACCGTCACTTGGACTGCCATGAAGAATGCCCCGTGGATCGTCCTCTCAGCGAGTTCCGGCAGCTTACCGTATACCATGAATGTTTCCGTGAACACCGCTGGTCTTGCGGCAGGCAATTACGTTGGCGCCATTACAATAAACGCGACGGGCAATATTCCTACAACGACAATTAGCGTCAAGTTAAATATAACAAATATCTTGCTGTCAACGAATTTCGCTTTACAGGGCCTCCAGGGTTGGGTGCCCTCTCCCTTCGGACTTCTCTCAAACTGGTCGGTTGTCAATCTCGGTACCCAATACGTCGCACAGTACAGCGGTGGCGGCAGTTCGCAGCTTTACGCCGGAAACTCGGCCTGGACCGATTACACGGTGACCGTGCCGATCAAGTTGTCCAGCGCGAACAACTATCCCGGAGGAATTCGCGCCAGGGCCAACCCAATAACAGGTGCGGGTTACATGCTCTGGCTTTATCCAGCCTCGGGACAGCTCATCCTCTACCGCGCTCCCGGTTGGGATATCAATCAGGGTCTGGTTCAGATCGGAGCCGGCTCGGCCGCATTTGACACGAGTCAATTCCACAGTGTGGCCATGACCTTTAGCGGAAATCAGATTCACGTGGTTTACGATGGGAACGCGGTCATTACGGTGACGGATTCGACTTACACGAGTGGTCTCGTAGCCCTCGAAGGGTTCAACCAACTCATCACCTTTGGGAATGTGCTTTTGAATGGTCCCCAACCCAACACGGGCACTCTGAATCCATCCTCGACCTCTCTAAACTATTCCGCCACATGGAATGGACCCAACCCGACGCCGCAAACAGTCCAATTGAATTCGGCAGGTGGCGCCCTCGCCTGGACTGCCGTTTCCAATGCCCCTTGGCTTACCGTCTTGCCACCCAGTGGAGTAACTTCGGCAAGCCTACAGGTTTCCATTAATTCATCCACGTTGAACGGTGGAAACTATACCGGTGTGGTGGCCGTTCTTTCCTTGGGTGCTGTTAATACCATGCAGCAGATCAACGTTAACCTCACCGTGGTCGTTCCGCCTCCCTCGATTCTCCTTTCTCCAGGAAACATGAGTTTTCTGGCTGTGGTCGGCCAGCCCGCTCCCCCTTCCCAGGCTCTCGGCGTCCTCAATGCGGGTCAGGGAAGTTTCTCGTGGACATCTTCCACTGATGTCCCCTGGCTTCTTGCTTCTCCCGCTTCGGGATCGACTCCAGGAGTCGGCAATGTCAGCGTGAATGCCCCCGGCCTAAGCACTGGAACCTACACGGGACACGTAATCGTCACCGCTAACGGCATCGCGAATTCGCCTCAATCCATTCCTGTCACTTTGCAAGTCATGGCGCAGGATCTCAGCGAGAATTTCACTAATCAAGCAGCCGGTTGGATAATTTCTCCAATGGGCCATGCAAACGGTTGGACTGTCTCGAACGGGGCCTACTCGTATAGCGGCATTGGATTGAGTCAGTCTTGTGCTGGAAATGGGGCGTGGAGCGATTATATTTTCGACGCCAACATCAAACTTTCTAATCTTTCAAATTGGCCGGGTGGCATACGTGCTCGTGTGAATCCTGCTACCGGGGCCGGTTATGCCGTTTGGTTGTATCCTGGCTCCAATTTAGCCATTCTCTATAAAGTGGGCGCTTGGAACATAAACGATCCGAGTCTTACCCAGCTGGCTCAAGCTACTAGCAGCTTCGACGCGGCTTCAGCTCACGATCTCAAGACTGTCTTCAATGGCAGCCAGATTTCTGTTTACTGGGATGGACAGTTTCTGATGAGCGCGACGGACAGCACCTACGGCAGCGGTTTCGTTTGCTTGGATGCCGATAGTCAGCCGATCTCCTACTCCAACATTCGGGTCGCCGGCATCCAAAGCCCGGTCACCTTGGATACTCCGTTGCCCTCCTCTCTGACTTTCGGCACCCTGCCTGGTGCCGTTCCCCCGTCGAAAACAGTCAACATCAGTGCGGCTGGCGCAGTTACAAGCTTGGCCGTGACAAGCAATGCCACTTGGCTCAGTGCCAGCATCTCCACATCGCTCACTCCGAGCATAATCACTGTCTCCGTGAATCCTGCCGGTTTGGGCCAAGGCGTATATAACGGATCTCTCTCCGTAATCGCACCTGGCGCATCGAACTCACCCATCACGATTCCCGTGACTCTCGCGGTGAAAACCGCCATTCTGTCGGTGACGCCTTCTTCACTGACCTACTTCGGCGCCGTCGGACTCAACCCGAGGCCTCAGAATTTCCAGATCATCAACACCGGTACCGGCACCTTGAATTGGATCGCGAGTGCAGGTTCTTCTTGGCTGGGCCTGAGCGCGACTTCAGGTCTCGCTCCGTCTACCGTTACTGCTACGCCGAGCACGAGTGGCCTCGCGAACGGCAGTTATACTAACACCATCACGGTGTCCTCTGCCGATGTGACCAACAGCCCCGCTAGCGTCAGCGTGTCCATGCAAGTGGGATCACTGCTCTTTAGCGACAACTTCAGTGCGGGAGCAGGGAACTGGACCGTCGGACCACTTGGCTTTGCTTCTGGCTGGTCCGTCGCCAACGGCTTCTACAACTACAACGGTGGCGGGCACACGCAGTCTTGGGCTGGCAGTCCCTCGTGGACTGACTACACGGTTGCGACCGACTTCAAGCTCGCCTCGGTGAATGACTACCCTGGCGGCATTCGCGGTCGTCTGAATCCCTCCACCGGTTCAGGCTATGGCTTGTGGGTTTACCCTGCTGAGCGAGTCCTGAAACTCTACCGCATCGGTCAGTGGAATATCGATGCTGGCTTCACCCTCCTGGGGCAATCCGGTCAGTTGACCATGGACACGAATGTTCACACTGTCCGTCTCACCTTCATTGGCTCCACGATCCAGGTGTACTACGACGAAGTGCTGGTGCTCACGGCGACAGATTCGACGTACCCACAAGGCGCGATCACCTTCGACGTTTCGAATCAGCCAATTTCTTACACCAACGTGAATGTCATTTCATTGCCGTAGCTCGTCTCCCGTGGTGACGTGTTGCGAGACATAGCTGGAAGTTATTTACAATTCGCATCTTCTTGGCGGAAGCTGGAGGTCAGGGCCTGGGAAGAGTTGCCTTTTCGCGCCGCGCGTTGGCTCTGAGATGTCCTGAATGATGAGCACCATCAAGTTTGTCACTATCCCCTGTAAAAGTGCTCGGGCCCGCGGAAGATCATTAATGCGTGTGCGCGCAGCGGCAACGACCGCTCTTTTCTTCGGCCTGTTCTCTTATCAGTGTGGCTGCGGAGGAGGTGGAGCAAGCCAGTCCTTTCCTCTACCCCCACAGTCATTTAGCATTCTCGGGACGCTCAGTCCAACTACCGGCGGAGCTGGGGCCACAGTCGCGTTGAGCGGAGCGGCCAGTGCAACCACGACTGCAGATGGATCCGGGAATTATAGCTTCAGCGGGCTGGCCAACGGGGGCTATGCGGTAACCCCGAGCCACTCTGGCTATAGCCTTAGCCCCACGAGCCAGGCGGTAACCATCAATGGCGCCAATGTGACGGGTGTGAATTTCACCGCCACAGCCGTTGCCCCCACTTACACCATTTCGGGCACAATCAGCCCGGCTTCCAGTGGTGCGGGCTCAGTCATGACCCTGAGTGGTGCTGCCAATGCCACCGCCACGGTCGATGCCTCAGGGAATTACAGTTTCACAGAATTATCCAATGGGTTATACACCGTTACGCCGAGCAGCCAAACGGCCACCTTCAGCCCCACCAGCCAGCCGGTTACCATTAGCAACGGCAACGTTAGCGGTGTGAACTTCACTGCCACGGCTACTTCCAATGTCCTCTTCTTCGATGATTTCACGGGAACATCCTTGGGGCCAGCGTGGACGGTTATTTCCCGGCACGGGGAGTATGCGCAGTCGGAAACCGAATGCAACACGCCTCAAGAAGTGGCGGTTGCCAACGGCATTTTGACCATCACTACCGACGTTGGCCCGGCCACTTGTGGAGACTTCAACATTGATGGCAGCGTGCGCCACACACCACAATCCTGGCCCTATGTTACCGGCGATGTGCAGTGGACCAACCTGAGTTTCACCTATGGGACGCTGGAAGTGCGGGCGCAATTTCCGCCGCAGGCAACGGGAGTGTGGCCGGCGATCTGGATGCTGGGGCAGAACTGCCAGATGACTAACATTTACACGGCGGATACGGGATACAACACGTGCCCGGTTCCGGGAACGTCGGGATATCAAGAGATCGACACAGTGGAATGCGATCCGGGAGGGAGTTGGTGCCATTTCATCGCCTACAACGGCTCGGTTTCGCCGGAGACCGGGATATGCAGTTTTTCGGTGGATACGAACTGGCATGTGTACACGATGGTGTGGGCAAGCGGATCGCTCTCGTTGTCGATGGACGGTCAAGCGCTGCCGGGCTGCACCAGTGGAGGAAATACCGTGCCGTCAAATCCGATGTTCTTGATCATGCAAACCCAGACATCTGACTACAGCGTGTTCGGCCCGCCAAACAATGCGCTGCTACCGACTACGTTCAACATCGACTACGTCAAAGTCACTCAACCATAGGCGGTTCTCCGAGGACGCTGTAGGATACGTGTAGCGCGGGGGAGCGCCAAAGTCCACTGTGGTCGGCGTCCCGCCGATCAACTGTCTAAGCCCTACGCAAAATGGTTGAGAGGCCAGTTTGAAAAATCACGTACCTTTAGGAATGGCTGTCCTTCTGTTCCTGATTTTCTCGGTAGCAGCTTCTGAGGCCCGCGTCGATAAGCCCGTTGGTTCGAGAATCCGCATCTATTACATCGCTGCGGAGGATGTCCAGTGGGACTATGCGCCACGTGGGCGAAACTTAACTGGGACACCCGGACCAGAGAACGAGGCCGGGTCCACGCCGACAACGTATCGGAAGGCCGTCTACCACGAATATACGGACGGCACATTCACTATGTTGAAGCTGCGGTCCCCGGAATGGGAGCATCTTGGGATACTGGGGCCGCTCATTCGGGCTGAGGTTGGGGATACAATCAAAGTCTTCTTCAAGAACAATACAAAATTCTTCTGCAGCATGCACCCGCACGGGCTGTTCTACACCAAAGATTCGGAAGGCGCCCTTTACAGCGACGGCGCGCCCGCCGACGCAAAAAAAGGAGATGGCGTGCCACCCGGTCAGACCTATACCTACACCTGGACCGTGCCGGAACGCGCGGGGCCAGTTCCAGGAGAATCCAGCTCGATCCTTTGGGTCTATCATTCGCATTTTGTCGAGCCGCGAGACATGAATTCGGGATTGTTAGGTCCGATCCTGGTGAGCGCAAAAGGATCCACGAAAGCCGACGGCACGCCGAAGGATGTGGATCGCGAGTTCATTGTCGCGTTTGCCGTCTTTGATGAGACGGAGAGCTGGTACTTCGAATCAAACGCGATGAACCGAAGAAAGTACACGCAAGGATTGAGATTCTCGGACCCCGCGTTTCGCCAGCGCTTCCTGCTCTACAGCTTGAACGGGTTTATCGAAGGCAATCTGCCGATGCTGACGATGAGAAAAGGAGAGCGAGTGCGCTGGTATCTGTTCGCCAACAGCAACGAAGACGACGTGCACACGCCCCATTGGCACGGGCAGACAGTCATTCTCGATCATATGCGCACAGACATGGTGCACCTGGAGCCGATGATGATGATCCGAGTGGACATGTCGCCTGACAACGTGGGGACGTGGCTCTTCCACTGCCACGTGAACGATCACATCGAAGGCGGAATGCAAGCGCTCTTTACGGTAACTCCCTGACGGAGTTTCTCCGCACTCGGATGGAAGGCCTTCGGCTTCCCTGATTTTGCGCGTGGGTACGATCTAGCGTTTCCCGACAGATCCGATCTCGCCGATGCTGTCGATGACGAATGCTTGCTCCTCATCGGTCATTTGATGAAAGAGGGGCAGGATAATGCACGCGTCCGTTGCAGCGTTGGTTTCGGGCAGTTCGCGCTCCCATCGCGGGTCGCGATAAGGCGCTTCACGGTGGGAGGCCATAATGCCGCGGCGTGTAGAGATACCCCGATCAAGAAGGCCTTGCATGAGCGTATCGCGCTCAACAGGGGCGCCTTTCGCCACGCGGGGCATGTAGGACTGAAAGTTATGGAAATAGCCGGCGGGTTCGCTTGGCGGCGTGAGCCAGCCAAGTTTCAGAAGGGCTTCGCCGTAACCCGCGGCTAACTTACGGCGGCGCTCGATAAAGCCTTCCACGCGGCCCAACTGTACCAATCCGATCGCCGCCTGAAGATCTGTCATCCGGAAGTTATACCCAACCTCGTCGTATTTCTCGATTACGACGTTCTGTGATTGATGGCGCGTCAGGTCGGAGGTAGTCATTGCGTGCTGGCGCAGCTGCCGGATGCGTGCGGCCACTTTGTCATCGGAGGTGGTAATCATGCCACCCTCCCCGGTCGTGAGAATTTTTCGCGGGTGGAAGCTGAAGCAGGCCATGTAAGCGTGCGGCTCGCCGATGCGCCGGCCGCGGTAAGCGGAGCCGATCGCACACGCAGCGTCCTCAATGACAAGTAAATTGCGGCGGCGCGCGATCTCGAGGACCTCGTCTACCGCCGCAGGCAAGCCGATTTGATGGACGGCAAGAATCGCTTTTGTTCGCGGCGTAATCGCTGCTTCGATCTTGTTGGGATCGAGGTTGTAAGTGCCTGGGTCAATATCCACGAAGATCGGCACAGCGCCCACGTACCGGATCGAATTGGCCGTGGCGATGAAGGACAAACTGGGGCACAACACCTCGTCTCCGGGCCCAATCCCTGCTCCAATAAAGGCGAGATGCAATGCAGTGGTACAGGAAGAAACTGCAATGGCATGTTTTGCGCTTACGAATTGCGCAAATTGTTTTTCGAATTCGACGACACGTGGCCCCTGGCTGAGCCAGCCGCTGCGCAAGGACTCAATGACGGCCTGCTCTTCTTCCCGTCCCACGCAGGGCCGGGCGATTGGAATGGAATGCTTGACTGACGTCGTAACACTCATTTCAGGGTTCCTCAGTTTTTCAGAGCGGTTCTTTCAGTCCTAATGATCAAATCATCCTCGGATTTAGACGGAGGCCGTTTCCGCCACGGGTTGTGTCTGCTGCCACCACGCCACAAGCCGCCGCAATCCTTCTTCGAGTCCGACTTGAGCCTCGAAGCCAATCTTTTGTCTAGCGTTGCCAGTTTCCGCCAGCCGGCGGGGGACGGGGTTCACCTTGCGCGCCGGTCCGTACTCAGGCTTCAGGTTTGAGGCCATAACTCGGAGGAGGCTGGCCGCCAGATCGTTTAAGCTTGTCTCCACTCCGCTAGCAACGTTAAGGACTTCGTCAGAGACATTGGATTTTGCGGCCAATAGATTTGCTCGAGCGATGTCTTCAATATAAACGAAATCCATGGTTTGCGTGCCGTCCCCCAGGATCAGAGGCGGCTGACCCGCGGCAATGCGTTCCATCCATCGAATCAAGACCTCAGTGTAGGCTCCGTAAATATCCATCCGCGGCCCGTAAACGTTGAAATAGCGCAAGGCCACATAGTCCAACCCATACATCTCATGGAAGCTTCGCAACAGTCCTTCGTTGAAAACCTTTGCTGCCCCGTAAAGGGTACAGTTGTTATAAGGGTGGTGTTTTTCGGTCGTTGGAAATTCTTCGGCGAGTCCGTACACAGACGCAGAAGATGCCGCGACGATCCTTTTGACCTTTGCAGCTACCGCTGCTTCAAGGACGTTGAAAGTTCCATCCGCAAGGACTTCCAAAGCGAGCCGCGGCTGTTCCGCGCATTGCGTGATGCGAATCGCGGCCTGGTGAAATACCAGATCCACACCTTCCATCACCTCTCGAAGAAGTTTCCCGTCGCGGATATCGCCTTCAACAATTCTGATGCAACCATGAGCCATGGCCCAAGACAGGTTCTCTCGCCGGCCGCGGACAAAATTGTCGAGAATAAGGATTTCCGGATCGTTTTTCTGAACGAGCAGGTCGGCGATATGAGAACCAACGAGGCCGGCTCCGCCGGTAATCAGAATCCGCTTGGCTTTTAGTTCAGTCATGAGTCTCTTTCACCTGCCGCGTCATCTTCAAATGACAAGGCCGCTTTGTTCCTCGCGCGAGTGATTGCTGACTATTCGAGTCGTGACCGCAGAAATTTGGCGGGAACGCCAGCGACAATCGCGAATTCGGGCACATCTTGAGTTACAACAGCTCCAGCGCCCACGATCGAATTAGCGCCAATCCGCACGCCAGGCAAGATGCTCGCGTTCATCCCCACGTCAGCTCCGCGACCAACAAATACCGGCTTGATCACAAGGCCCGTGGCGATGATAGGGGCGTCTAGCGGCTCGCCCGTATGAGTCGATCCAAGCACTTTCGCGCCGGGGCCCCAACCTACGTAGTCCTCGAGTTCCAGGCAGCGCGCGTCGAAATAGGCTTGAGGGCCTATCCACACGTGATCACCGATTTTACAAGTGCCGTCATAGCGGCCTTGGATCATCGCTTGGGCGCCGATGAATACAGCATTACCGAACTCCATCGTTTCAAGGTGTTTGAAGACGACACCGGGACCAACGCGCAGGCCGTGACCGGCTCTCTTGCACATCGCTCGAACGAGAACTCGCCGCATCAGGTATTCAAACCCGCCCTCGCCCTCGCGGTGCCGCGAATAGAGCACATGCAACTCCTCCGGCGGATGCTCCTTACGGAGTGACGCTGCGAAATCCCATTCCCAAGCCGCGTCGGCTTCTACTTCCTTGCGTCCGAATGTTGCCGCGACTTCCCGGACTGCTAAGCCCGGTCGCTCGAAGTTGCCACTGGGTGACATTCCACGATCTCCCGCACGGCCCTAGCGACGTGCTCCACATGTTCGACAGGCAACTCCGCATACATCGGCAGCGAAACGTGATTTGCGGCTACGTATTCGCTGACAGGAAAATCACCTTTCTTGTAACCGAGATCCGCGTAAGCCTTCTGAAGATGCAACGGAATTGGATAATGCAAGCCGTTTTCGATGCCTTGTTCTGACAGCGCCTCGCGGAGCGTTTCGCGGTCTTCCACCACAACCACATACAGATGATAAACATGGTCCGCGTAGGTCATTTGTTTCGGGCTAACAACTTTGCTGCCGGCAAACAATTCGTTGTATCGCATGGCTAAGGCGCGCCGGTTCTCATTCCAGCCATCGAGATGGGGGAGCTTCACCGCAAGAACACCGCCCTGCAGGCCTTCGAGGCGCAGGTTGTATGCGGGGAAATCGTGCTCGTACTTCCTAACGGAACCGTGGTCGCGGAGCATGCGAACTTTCTTAGCCAGTTCCGCGTCGTCCGTCGTGACCGCGCCACCTTCTCCGCAGGCGCCGAGGTTCTTGCTCGGATAAAAACTGAAGCATGCTGCTCGGCCCAGCGAGCCAGCCCGGCGGCCCTTGTATTTCGTCCCGTGAGCTTGGCAGGCGTCTTCGATGATTGCGATGCCGTGTTTCGCGGCAATCGCATTGATTGGATCCATGTCCGCCGGCTGGCCATACAGGTGGACGGGAATGATCGCTTTCGTGCGTGGCGTTATGGCCCCTTCCAACTTTGTTGGGTCCAACGTGTACGAAACGGAATCGATGTCTACAAAGACGGGGAGCGCGCCCGCGGCGGTTATTGCTTCCGCTGTCGCGATGAACGTGTGAGCGACAGTGATCACTTCATCGCCCGGCCCAACGCCCAAACCCTGCAAGACCAATTGCAGAGCAGCAGTTCCATTGCTCACGGCGATGCAATGCGCCGCCTGGCAATACGACGCAAAAGCCTTCTCGAATTTCTCTACCTCGGGCCCCAGAACGAAGCTGCAGTTGGCGAGTACCCGGTTGAATACATCCTTGATCTCGCTTTCAAGAGTCTTGTGTTGAGCTGACAGATCTACGAACTTGACTCTCACGCAGCCTCCAATTTTCGTATCAGGCGGGCCGGGTTCCCTGCGACAACCGCGTTGTCCGGAACATCTTTGGTAACAACGCTCCCCGCACCGACAATGGCATTTTCACCGATGGTGACACCACACAAAATGGTGGCGCTTGTACCGATCGATGCACCTCTCTTCACTAACGTCTCGACCACTTTCCAGTCTGACTCAGTCTGTAGCGTTCCATCGGCGTTCGCTGAGCGAGGGTACTTGTCATTGATGAATGAAACGTTGTGACCGATGAATACGTCGTCTTCGATCTGTACTCCTTCACAGATAAAGGTGTGGCTCGATATCTTCACGTTGCGCCCGACGATTGCGTTCTTTTGAATCTCAACAAAAGTCCCGACCTTCGAGTTGTCTCCTATTGTGCATCCGTAAAGATTCACGAACGCAAGTATCTTTACGTCGCGACCCAGCTTGACATCAGGTGCAATGCGGCAAAAGTCCATGGATTCTCCGAGGGGCTCGCTTAGTGCGCTTCCACAACAGCTTCGCTCGAGCAAGAAAAAGCGGAAGGACCGAGCTCAATTTCGCGGCCCTTCTGCTCCAACGATTGTTGGGCCGCTTCCAGCAATCGAACCACCCGATAGCCGGCACGGCCGTCCGTGAGCGGCTGACGGGCTGCGAGGATGGAATCAACAAACTCCTTGGCCATGAGCCGCAGCGCTTCAGAGGTATCGAGATTGGGAGCCAGCACATCACCATTTCGATAGCCTGTGAGCATGCGGGTACGCTGTTCGGGATCGGCATTCATGGTGATTCCGCGATCGTACACTTTGACTTTCTCGGTGGCTTCCATGTCGTCGTACACGATCATTTTCTTGCTGCCGCCGATAAGCGTCTGGCGGATTTTGACCGGAGCAAGCCAGTTCAGGTGAAAATGCGCGATAAGGTTCGAGTTGGAATTGAAGCGCACCGTCACGTAAGCGATATTCTCGTAGGGACATCCGAGGTGGTTTACACCGATGGCTGAAATCGAAATCGGTTCACGCCCGCAGATGTGGTCCATGATCGCGAAGTCATGCGGCGCAAGATCCCAAAGCACATTGATATCGCTTTGCACCAGCCCAAGGTTGATCCGCACGGAGTCAAAATACAGGAGATCACCGATTTCGTCTTTGTCTACCAAATCCTTGATTCGCCGGACCGCGCTGGTGTAAAGGAAGGTGTGATCGACCATCAGCGTCTTACCAAGTTTTTCCGCCAGCTCGATCAATTCAAGCGCCTCGTTCGCGCTTGTCGCCATCGGCTTCTCGACAAGAACATGCTTACCCGCAAGGAGGGCCTGCCGCGCGAATGAATAGTGAGTGGATACCGGCGTAGCCAGGACGACGGCATGAATGTCTGGGTTTGAAAGCACATCCTGATAATTCTGGACGGTCTCGATAGTTGGGAAGCGCTTGCGTATGCGGGGGAAAGACGAAGCATTGGCGTCACATACGGTGGTGAGCTCCACGGCGTCCAATTCCCAGAAGTTACGGACGAGGTTTTGTCCCCAGTAGCCGCAGCCTACTACCGCAACCCTGACAATAGACATGGTTCTTTGTACCCTCGGTTGCTGAGCGACGATTATTCCTACAACCAGGGAAGCAATCTTCGTACCAAGCCTCCGGTCGCTATGGACGCTTTCGGCTATAAGAGTCGGCTGTAACTTATTGAAAACAAATGATTACGCGAACTGTCGATCCCAATAAGACTGCCCAAGTCCCTCCATCGGAGGGAAGCGCTGCGGTTGGAAAGTGAAATGCTTTTCTCTGTCCGTCGGCGTGCCCCCACTGACCTGCCCCCCGGATCCGCAGGTTGGACCATACGACATTGGCAGTCTGTGAGAGGGATCCTGGGTCTGGCGTAGCGCGAAGCGCGGAGCCAGACCCAGGAAGAAGTTGCCGCGCGAACGCTGCCGGCGTCTGATAGCCCAGCGCACTGTGCGGCCGCTCCTCATTGAACTCCTTTTGCCACGCGCCGATCTTCCTCCGCGCGTCCCACAGATTCTCGAACCAACTCACGTTCAAGCATTCATCCCGCATCTTGCCGTTGAAACTTTCCACGTACCCGTTCTGCTGCGGCTTCCCCGGCTGGATATGCACCAACTCGATCCCCCGCTCGATGCACCGTGAACTCCGGCCCGTTGTCGCAACGAATCGCCAGCGGTTTCTCCCGTTCCGTTAAAACCATCTCCAGCGCCCGCGTTACTCGCGGACTCGCAAAGCTGGTGTCCACTTCCAACGTCAAACATTCCCGCGTGCATTCGTCCACCACGCTGAGCACGCGGATCGCTCGTCCGCTGGCCATGGCATCGTGCGCGAAGTCCACCGCCCATTCCTGGTTCGCCGCCGTCAGCGCCGGACGCGGCGAACCCTCGCGCACCAGCCTCTTGCGCGCTTTTCGGCGCACTGCCAGTCCCGCTTCCCGGTACACGCGAAACACCCGCTTGTGATTCACGCGCTCCCCGCTGCCGCCCAGCAGAATGTGCAAACGCCGGTAGCCCCACCGCGGCTTCTTCCGCGCCAACTCCACCAGCCGCTCGCGCAGCGCTTCATCGCTCCGTGTCGTGCGGTAGCGAAAACTCGATACCGCGATCGCCATCAGCCCGCAAACCCGCTGCTGGCTCGCCGGATAGTTCTCTCTCAGCGAGCGCACTTCTTCCCGCAGGTTCACGAGCCCCAGCCGTTTTTTGAGATCACCGCTTTCAGCATCTCTTTGTCCAGACTTAAATCCGCCACGAGCTTCTTCAGCCGGTGATTTTCATCCTCCAGCTGCCGCAGCCGCTGTGCCTCGTTCACATCGAGGCCCCCATACTTTGCCTTCCACGCGTAAATCGTGTGCTTCGAGACGCCCATCTCGCGGCCTACATCTTCCGCCCGCCGCCCCGCTTCCAGTTGCTTCAACGCCCCAATCATCTCCGCTTCGCTATGCTTTCCCTTCGACATGACGCTCCTCCTCGTTCCGCAGAATCATATACACTTCCCTGCGGATTGCGGGGAGCAGGTCAGTCGTCGCGGCGTTTCTTGTCGCACTCGACAAACCAGCGACAAATGGGGCAATGAGGGACAGGTTCTGGATATGTTTTGACGCTGTCTGGCGGTGCGTCGCACAGCCTTTCAAAGCGCGTTTTGATGTACCGGCAATAAGCGGCGTATTCCGCGAAACGGTAAGGTTCCGGCTCGAACTGTTCCGTGGGAGTGACGACGTACATCCATTCAGGAAAGTGGCCCTGTACTTCGGCTACGAGTTCCGTGTAAAGGGAAAGCTGAAGAATTGTAGTGCCTTTGGTTTCAAGCGCTAGCTTGCAATCGTATACTTCGTAGGACCATTCCCCGAGTCCGCTTTTCTGCGGAGTCTTCCGCAGCACGTCCGGGCGGCCAAACCACCGGCCCTTCGCAAGGGCACCTTGCGCGATGATGTCCGTACCCTGCTTCATTAGCTTGACTGTCTCGACGATGGCCTCCTCTTCGTTTCCCATCGCTCGAAGGTCCCTAACCTTGAAGCCCAGTTTCTCAAGATAGCGCAGGTAGGCCAGCTCATGTTCCATCCCAAGCTGTCGAATGATCTCCAGATCCGGTGATTTCCATTCTGGAAACTTTCGCGCTCCCTTCGCGACAGACAGGTCGAGGACCGAAAGATGGTGGCAGGCCAAGTGATTCGAGTGGTCCGTAGCAGACAATCGAAGCTGTTGTGAGATTACCTTCACAAGATTTACTCAATCAATGTCGTATATACATCGATATTTGAAGCGCTTGAAACTAATTATGAGTGTGTTTCCACAGGAACAAACTATGTGTCAGTGGCTTGCTTTTGGCAGTTCCGTACCTCGGTTGAGGATTTCCAGGTAGCGGTGATATGTGAAGAGCCGATGCCGTTGCTTGCCGGTGGTCTCACGAACCATGCCGAGCTTCACCATGTGCTGTAAAGCCTTCGCCACAGTGGGCGCAGAGAGGGAGAGTTGCTCGGCTGTCGCCGGGATCGTGATGATCGGTTTGCGCTGAAGGCGCTGGTGAACGCGCAAAACGGATGCAGCCGGGCGGCCAATCTCCTCGATCTTCTGGCGGTCTTCTTCGATGAGTGTGAGTATCTCCTTCGATGTATCGGCTGCCTGCTGAGCGGTTTCTTTCACACCTGTTAGAAAAAATTCGAGCCAAGTCTCCCAATCTCCGTGGCTGCGGACACGGTCAAGCAGTTCATA